>Ga0326731_1000186_pt1 | contig 16107 bp, 11 predicted proteins | sample MHFSIPfraction_FD_207645 | JGI IMG/M metagenome (GOLD analysis project Ga0326731, IMG submission 207645) | Lab enriched peat soil microbial communities from Michigan Hollow, Ithaca, NY, United States - MHF9FY SIP fraction | ecosystem: Environmental > Terrestrial > Soil > Wetlands > Peat | place...
CCCGGCTGAGCCCCGCTTCATCGCCTGCCGGGCCTCCCTCCCGGATGCCGGGATCGTGCTCTTCGGCATCCCCTTCGAAGGGCGCGTCAACCTCCGCCGCGGGGCCGACCACGGCCCGCGCGAGCTCCGGCTGGCCTCCGACTCCATCGAGACCTATTCCCCGTTCCTCGGGCGGGACCTGGAAGACCTGGCCATCGCCGACCTGGGCGACTGCGAGCTGGGCGACGGCACGCCCCGGGAGCAGCTCGCGCGGGCCCGGGAGGAGATCCGGCGCTTCTGGCGGCCGGGCCTGCGCCCGGTCATGCTGGGCGGCGACCACACCGCCACGCTCCCGGTCATCGAGGTGCTGGCCCCGGCCATCCCGGACCTGCGCATCCTCCAGCTCGACGCCCACCCGGATCTCCGCGAGGAGTTCCTGGGCGAGCGCTACAACTACGCCTCGGCCATGGCCCGCGTGATGGACGTGATCGCTCCGGAGCGCGTCTACCAGGTCGGCATGCGGACCGGCGCCCGGGAGGAATACCAGCGCAAGGCGCCCCATCTCTTTCCGGCCCATCGGGTGACGCCGCTCGAGGCGGTGCGGAGCCTGCTGCCCGAGCTGCGGGCGCACCCGGTCTACGTGACCATCGACGTCGACGTGCTCGACCCCTCGGAGGCTCCCGGCACCGGTGCGCCCGAGCCCTGCGGGATCACGGCCGGCGAGCTGGTGGAGATCGTCCGCCTCCTGGCCCCCTGCGACATCGTCGGCGCCGACCTCATGGAGGTCGCGCAGACCTGGGACCCCTCGGGCCGGACCGGCATCACCGCCTCCTGGATCCTGCGCGAAGCGATCCTGACGTGGTGGGGAGCCTGAAGGAAATGGTGAAGCCGCCCGCGCCCAGCCCCGACTGGCTAGACCACGCTCAACATGGCTCAGCCATGTTGAAGATGAAGGGCCGTCACGAATGACCGCCCCCCGCGGGCTGCAGCCGCAGTACTCCGCCCCCCGCTACTACGAGATCGCGTTCGACATGAACCGGCGGCAGGAGGTGAACTTCCTCGTTCACTGCTTCCGGCGCTACGCCCGCCGGCGCGTCCACTCGGTGCTCGACATCGCCTGCGGCACCGGCCCGCACCTCATCCGTCTGGCCGAGCGGGGCTACGCCATGTCGGGGCTCGACCTCTCGCCCCAGAACATCGCCTTTCTCCGCGAGCGCGCCGCCGGCAAGGGGCTCGAAGCCGACCTGCTGGTGGCCGACATGACCCGCTTCAGACTGAAGCGCCCGGTGGACGCGGCCATCTGCATGCAGGACTCCCAGGGCCACCTGCTCACCAACGAGGCGCTGCTCGCCCACCTGCGCTGCGTGGCCCGCAGCCTGAAGAAGGGCGGACTCTACGTCTTCGACCGCTACATGTGCTCGTCGTGGACCGATCCCGCCCGTCGCTGGTCGTGGACGCGGAGGCGTGGCCGCGCCACCGTCCGCGCCACCTTCGAGGCGCTCAAGGACCTGAACCCGGTCACCCAGACCTTCTACGAGGACATGGAGCTCGAGACCCACGAGGACGGGGTGCGCCGGGTCTATCGCCAGCGTCACGCCTCGCGGATGGTCTTCCCGCAGGAGCTCCGGACCCTCGTTCAGCTGGCCGGCGGCTTCGACCTGGTCGAGTGGTTCTACGGCTTCAAGCCCCACCTCCGTCTCGACCAGGCCCACCATCCCCTGCTGATGGTCGTCGTGCTCCGGAAGCGGTAGCCTGGCCAGCCTGATCCTCAAGCGCGGCGCGGAGCGCCGGATCCGGGCCGGGCATCCGTGGATCTACCGCGGCGAGATCGGCGACCTCAAGGGCGCCTGGTCCGCGGCCGCGGCGGTCGACGTCACCGACGCGACGGGGCGCTACCTCGGACGGGGCTTCTACAGCCCCCGCTCCTCCCTCGTCTGCCGCCTGCTCACGCGCGCCGACGAGCCGATCGACGCCGCGTTCTTCCACCGCCGCCTCGAGGCGGCGCGGGAGTACCGTCGCGCCGCCGGCCTCGCGGGCCGTGCGTACCGGCTGTGCTGGAGCGAGGCCGACGGGCTGCCGGGGCTGGTCGTGGACCGCTACGGGCCGGTGAGCGTCGTCCAGTGCCTGACGCTCGGCATGGCGCGCGTCGCCGACTGGGTCCGCGAGGCGCTCGACCGTCTCTTCCCGGGCGACCCGATGCTCCGCCTCGACGATCCGACCGCGGCGCGCATCGAGGGATTCGAGCCGGTGCGGGAGACCTACCACACGGAGCTGGTCGTCGAGGAAGGGCCGGCGCGCTTCGCGGTCGCGCTCGGCTCGGGCCACAAGACCGGGCTGTACCTGGACCAGCGCGACAACCGTCTGCTCGTGGCCGGCCTCGCCCGCGATCGTCGGATGCTCGACGCCTTCTGCTACGGTGGGGGCTTCGCCTGCCAGGCACTGCTGGCTGGCGCGAGCTCCGCGCTGCTGGTCGACTCCTCCGCCGAGGCCCTGGCCGTCGCCCGGCAGAACCTGGCCCTCAACGGAGTGGCCGCGCGCGCCTTCGTCGGCGCCGGCAACGCCTTCGACGCGCTCCGCGAGCTCGAGGCGCGCGGCGAGCGGTTCGGCCTCGTGGTGCTCGACCCGCCGCCCTTCACGCGCCGCAAGGACGCGGTTGAGGCGGCGGCCCGCGGCTACAAGGAGATCAACCTCCGGGGCTTGCGCCTGCTCGAGCGGGGCGGCCTGCTCGCCACCTTCTCCTGCTCGCACCACGTCACCCCGGTCCTCTTCGAGGACATCTGCCGCCAGGCCGCCGGCGACGCCGGCCTCCGCGTCCGGATCCTCGCCTCCCTCACCCAGTCCCGCGACCATCCCGTCATCCTCACCATCCCCGAAACCCACTACCTCACCGGCCTCCTCCTCGAGCTCTCCTGACCCGGGCGACCGTGGGCCGGGGCCTGCCGGCGGGGCGGCGGGCCTTCCGGGAACACGCTGCGTCGCAGGCCGCGGCTGCCGTCTCCGTCGAGCCACGAGACAGGTCCGTAGCCGGCTTCGACCACCCGGAGTCGGGAGTGGGGTCAGGTCTTACATTCCGACAAAGGGTGACCGCGGGTCGGAGGTGCTGGCGGGGCCGGCGGGCCTCCCGGGAACCGTGTCTTCTGCGGGTCGCCGAAGCTCCGGCGGACCCATCTCGTGGCTCGATAGCGATGGCGGCAGCGGCCTGCGACGCAGCGTGTTCCCGGGAGGCCCGCCGGCCCCGCCAGCACCCCCGACCCCGCGCCGAAGCGCGCGCTAGCTTTCCCGGTAGAAGATCAGCAGCACGCCGATGAGCGCCAGCGCGACCGCCCAGATCGACCCGGGCACCCGCCGCCGCGCGTCGGGCAGCCGCAGCTCGAGCCAGCGCGCCCAGCCCACCGCCATCGCCAGCACGCCGAGCGGCGCGTGGGTCACCTCGAGGAGGAACTCGTCCTTCAGATTCTCAGACGCGTGCGAATGGGTCAGGAGCAGCGCGCCCCCGACCGCGCAGAGCAGCGGGAAGATCAGGGCCGCGCCCCGCGAGGGCATGCGGCCGGTACGAACCATCCACTCGAAGACGCCGAAGGCCACCACGAGCAGCACGAAGAGCCGGTGCTGGAGCACCGTCGTGACCAGCCATCCCTCCCAGAACCCCTCGGGCCCGAGGGGCCAGGACCCCGGGTCGTTGCGCAAGATCATGAAACCGGCGAGCCCCAGGAAGACGAGCGGCCAGTGCCGGGCCCAGCGCGCCCGACCGGTGGCGTGCAGGATGGCGAGCAGGCCCATGGCCAGCACGAGCATGCCGGAGACGTGGTGGTTGAACTCCGACCACGCGCGGTCGGCGTCGTTGCGCGGGGCGCTCGGGTCGTCGATCGGCATCTCGGCGAGCGACGGCGAGTGCAGGCTCGGCAGCCGCGGGGTGAAGCGGGTGGCCACCTCGGCGAAGGTCGCCCGATCGTAGGTCAGGTCGACGGCCGGCGGCAGCGAGGTGAGCGAGGCGGCCGCGAACAGCACGGTGAGCCCGAGGCCGACCTCGACCTCGACGAAGCGCCGCAGGGTGGCCTGGTCGGCGGCGGCCGACGTCCCGTCCATCCGGCGGATCGCCCGCGAGTTGAACGCTCCCAGCGCCAGGAGGCCCCCCAGGATCACGATCTTGGTCAGCACCATGAGCCCGTAGGCCGTGCCGAAGAGCGCCGTCGTCCCGGGGGCGTAGTAGAGCGTGAGCCCCACCCCGGCCGCCACCAGGCCGCCGACGGCGCCCAGCGCGAGGCTCGAGAAGCGGCGCAGCAGGGCGACCGGCCACGGCCGCTCCCGCCGTCCCACCGCGGCGGCGGTCAGGTGCACGAGCCCGCCGATCCACACCGCGGCGGCGAGCTGGTGGGCGCCGTCCAGCAGCAGGAGGATACCGCGCGACTCGAGCCGCGCCGCCGCGTGGCTGGTCCACGGCGCGACCACCGCGAGGGTGGCGGCCAGCAGGACGGCCGCCTTCAGCAGGCCCGGCCGGAGCCCGTCCGAGCCGTCGCGACGCCGAAGCCCGAGGGCGCAGACCGCGAGCGCGGCCCCGGCCACCACGCGGACGGCGCTCACCTGGACGTAGAGGATCCCAAGCGCCGCGCGCAGCGGCCAGACCGCGTCGTGGAGGAGCACGAACAGCTCGATGCCGAGGGCCAGCGCCTGGCCCAGAGCGAGGGTGGCCGCGCCGGCGGCGATCAGGGTGAGCGAGCGAGGCAGCGCCGGGGGATCGAGCCCCGGGCGCGTGGCGGACGCCCGCAGCGCGAGCAGGACGAAGCACACGCCGCCCACCGAGGCGGCCTGCGCGGACAGGATCAGCCCGCGCAGCAGGACGTCGAGGAACCCGGTCACGTCAGGACGTCTGCCGCCGCCGCGCGCCCCACCGGACCAGCAGCATGAAGATCGGCGTGCCGAGGGCAACCAGGATCAGAAACCAGTGAGCTCGGCCGAAGCACGCGAGCAGGACAACCAGGTAGATGAAGTCGCGATTGGCCACCGCTTCGGCCAGGCGCGCGGTCGACGCGGTGGGGGCCGCCGCGCTCCGGCGAGAGACCAGGACCGCCGCGGCGGCGGTGCCGGCCACCGCGAGGGCGCCGAGGAGGAGCGGCCAGGTGGCGGCCGCGGCCACGCTCCAGCCGATTGCCATGCAGGCGAACACCGCGACGTGGACCAGGTTGTCGCCCCAGAAGTCGAGCCGGGCCCCGGCGGGCGACTCGAGGAACTTGAGCCGGGCCAGCTCGCCGTCGCACCCGTCCAGTATCGAGTGGGTCAGGAACAGCAGGCCGCCCGTCACCTGCCAGAGCGGATCGACCGAGAGAAAGAATGGCGCGCCCAGGAGGCCCACCGCCAGGCTCACCAGGGTCATGGCGTTCGGCGTGATCGAGGTCCCCACCAGGCGCCGGGTGAGCGCCAGCGAGATCCGGCGCTCGACGTGGCGAGACATGAATCCCTCGGTGTCCTTGATCAGGCTCTGCAGGAGCCAGTCCTCGGCGGCCTTCGTCCCGTCGGCGCCCACGAGCGCGAAGCGGCCCGCGGGGTCACCGCCGGGGGCGACGCGCGGCCGGCGCCGGGAGAGCTCGGCGATCAGGTCCGGCCCGCCGGCGCCCGCCGAGCGGAGCAGCTCGCGTCCCTCCACACCGTCCACCGTGGCGGCCCCCGAGGGATCGACGGCCGGCGTCCCGGGCTCGAGCGGCATCTCGCGGAGACCGCGCAGCCACCGCGCCTGGGGCAGCACGTTGGCCAGGAGCAGGACCAGCCGCCCCGGCGCCCCGTTGATCGAGTCGGCGCTCAGCAGCGTGGCACCGGTGCCCTCGAGGACGCGGAGCTCGGGGCACGCCCGCGGGTGCACCAGCACCCGGTCGAAGCCCGCGCGTTCGGCGGCCAGCACGATGCGGCGGAGGAGGGGCAGCCCGGCGATTATCGTCTCGGGCGGGGGCGCCCCCGCGCCGGCCGGAGCGGGCAGGACCACCAGCAGGCTCGGCGTGTCCAGCGCGGGCGCGGCCAGGACCGTCATCCCGCGGCTCCGGCGCGCACCGGGCTCGACGGGAGCGCGCTCAGGGACAGACGCTCGCCTCCGCGACGGCTCGACTCACGCGCGCGACGTTCGATCGCCACGCAGACGGCGGCCTCGTCCAGGTTGGGGCTCGACGCCCCATCGCGGCCCGACTCGATGCGCGCGAGGAACTCGTCGGCAACCGCGGTGAACCAGTCCGGGTGCTGCGAGCCGTCGGAGAGCGCGGGCGGGCAGGGCCGCCGCTCCTCCCGCCCCTCGGCGGTCACCACCAGCGTGTCGTCCTCGATCTCGATGCACCCCGCGGTGCCGGTCACCCGCACCCGGTTCTCGCGCGTATCCGCGGCCCAGGTGAGCAGGACGTCCGCGGTCGCCCGGGCGAAGTGGAGCCGGACCGTCGCGGTGTCCTCCACCGCGAAGCGGTGATGCCGCCGCGTCTCGAGCCGCGCGCTCACCGCGACGGGCGCCTCGCCCACCCAGCGCGGGATCACGTACGAGACGTGCCAGCCGTGATCGGTCAGCACGCCGCCGCCCGCGATCGCGGGATCCATCCGCCACGCAAGGCCGGCGGCGGCCGCCGCGGGCTGGGTGCGGAGGGTCTGCCAGGAGACCTCGCGCACCTGGCCGATGCGGCCCGAGCGGATCACCGAGTCGGTCGCGCGCACGAGTGGCGCGTGGTGCCAGTTGTGGACGGTGTGGAGCACCGCCCTGGCCGAGCACGCCAGCCCGGCCAGCCGCGCCAGCTCATCCGGCGCGCCCACCAGAGGCTTCTCGCAGAGGACGTGCAGGCCGCGGGTGAGCGCGGCCTCGATCAGGGTCGCGTGGCTCGACGGCGGGGTGCAGATGTCGACGAAGTCGAGCGCCTCGCCGGCCAGCAGCGACTCGACCGAGTCGTGCCAGCGCGCGGCGGGGAGCCGGGCCCGGCACTCCGCCTGCCGCGCCGGGCTCGCGTCGGTGGCGGCCACGATCTCCGAGTCGCGCCGCGCCTGCCAGCCGGGCAGGTGGCCGTGCACCGCCACGTTGCCGAGGCCGATGAGGGCGCCGCGCCGGCGCCTAGTCTCGCCCATGCCGCTGCAGCACCACCCCGAGCGCCTCGTCCAGGATGGCCAGGCCCTCGCGGGCGAGGTCTTCGGTGATGAGGAGGGGCGGATTGATCCGGATCGTCGGCGAGTAGGTCATCGCCACGAGTCCGCGCCGCAGGCACTCCTGGTAGAGGTCGCGGGTGATGTCCTTGCCGATCGGCTTGCGGGTCTGCCGGTCCTCGACCAGCTCGATCCCGAGCAGGAGACCGCGGCCGCGTACCTCGCCGACCGTGCGGTACTTCTCCTTGAGGCGCTCCAGCTCGGCGAGCATGATCGCGCCGACCCGGTCCGCGTTCTTGACCAGGTCGTCGTTCAGGATGATCTCGAGCGCGGCGAGCCCCGCTGCCGCGGCGAGCGGGTTGCCCCCGTAGCTCGACGAGCTGAAGCTCGGATTGGACCAGGGCTTGGCGCTGGTCAGGGTGTCGGTGGAGACCACGCCGGCCAGGGGAAAGCCGCCGCCCACCCCCTTGCCCACCGTCATGATATCGGGCACGACGCCCTCGTGGTCGGCGCCCCACATCGAGCCGGTGCGGCCGAATCCGGTGATCATCTCGTCGGCGAAGAGCAACGCCCCGTGATCGCGGGCCACCGACTGGATCGCCCGCAGGAAGCCGTCGGGCGGGATGACGTTGCCCGCGGTGCCCTGGATCGGCTCCACGATGATCGCGGCGATCTCACCCGCGGTCTGGTAGCGGATGACGTCGCGCACGTACTCGGCGCAGGCGATGCCGCAGTCCGGATAGCGGAGCTTGAGCGGGCAGCGGTAGCAGTCGGCATAGGGCGTCGAGTACTGGCCGGGCAGGAACGGACCCTGGTGATGCTTGAAGTCGCTGCCGAGCAGGCCCAGCACGCCGCCGGTCTTGCCGTGGAAGCCGCCCCAGAACCCGACGACCTCCTGCCGCCCGGTCGCGGCCTTGGCCAGGCGCAGGCCGGCCTCCACCGCCTCCGCGCCGCCCGAGAAGAGCTGGATGCGCGTGAGGCCCTCCGGGGTGACCTTCGCCATCAGCTCGAGAAAGCGCGCGCGGGTCTCGGTGGTGAAGCTGCCGAAGGTGAGCCGCTCCGCCTGGCGCTTCAGCGCCTCGACGTAGTGCGGGTGGCAATGCCCCACGCTGCCCACCGCGATGCCCGCGATGAAGTCGATGTACTCGTTGCCGTCCTCGTCCCAGAGGCGGCTGCCGCTGCCGCGGGCCATGGCCAGTCCCGAGTAGAGGGCGAAGGACTGATAGCCGGGCGCGATGTGGCGCCCCTCCCGGGCCACGATCTCGCGCGAGCGCGGCCCGACCTCGCGCGGCGCGCTCACCGCTGGTCTCCCGCGGCCGGGCGCGACGCGGCGAAGCGCAGGGCCAGGTAGGCGGCGATCACCGGCGCGGCCTCGTCCCGGTACAGCGCGAAGCTCGGCCACGCGTTGACGTCGAGGAGCACGAGCCGGCCGTCGGCGGAGGCGATCGCGTCGCCGCCGTAGACCTCGAGACCGAGGGCGGTCGCGGCCGCGCGCACCAGCCGGGCCAGGTGTGAGACCTCGAACGGATGTCCGGCCACCCGCTGCTCCTTGTGGTAGAACCAGCGGAACCAGGCCGGCCCGCCGTCCGCGCCCCCGCCCCCGCCCACCCCGTAGAACTTGATCAGGTCTCCCTCGACCGGCGGCTGCAGCACCGCGCGCTCGAATCCGCGCGCGGCCAGGCCCGCGAGCGCGGCCGCGGCCTCGTCGCGGGTGTGGGCGAAGACCACGTCGCCCTCCTGGGTGTTGTGCACGTCGGGCCGCTTCACCCAGACCGGGGCGTGGAGACCCGCCTCCGCGCCCTGGGTGGCCACCACCCGGCTCTCGATGAACGGCACGTTGGCCTCGCGGAGCTGGGCGATCATGCGCTCGCGGTAGGTGTTGAGCACCGCGAGCGGCGCGTTGACCTGACGCACCCCGCGCTCCTGCCACCCGAGGAGCACGCGGAGCGCCTCCATGCGCTCGCACATGAGGAAGATCCCGTCGGGCGGCGTCTCCGCGGCATTCAGCTCCTCGGGGGCCCGCAGCTCCACCTGCACGCCGTGGCTCTCCAGGTGCTTGCCGGTCAGGCGCAGGATCTCGGCGTCGTCGCTCTCGCGGCCGGGCGAGTGTTCCCGCTCTCGAAAGAGGCCCCAGTATGTCCGCTCGCTCACCCCGCTCCTCCTCGTGCTCACGCGCCTCGTCCCTCGCGCGCGAGCGCTTCCGCCGCCGCCACGTCCAGGCCGCGGTCCACGTCCACCACCGTCTCGATGATCTCCCCGTAGAGTGGCTCGCCGCTCCGGCAGAGCCACCCGAGGTACTCCCGCAGCCGCCCCAGCGGCGGCGCGGCCGCGACCCGTCGCGCGCGCGCCGACACACGATACACCCCGGCGGTGACCAGGCGCGCGCCCGGCTCGCCGATCGCCTCCACGCGCCCGTCCGCGCCCAGGGTCACCCAGAGCGGCTTCTCGTCGGCGACGAGCGGGGTCACCGCGAGCACGGTGGCCTCGTCCGGCCGCGCCGCGGCCTGGCGGGCGAACCGCGCGAAGTCCGGGGCGGCGCACCACGCGTCCACCGTGGAGACCAGCATCGGCCCCTCCGGGCCCCGCGCGGTCACCTCCCGGAAGCTCTCCAGCGAGGAGGCGGTCGTCTTCACGATGAAGTCGATGTCGAGATCCGGATATCTTCCCCGGACCCATTCGACGCAGTCCTGCTCGTCCTGGTTCACGATGATGGTGATCGCGGTGATCCCGGCGGCCAGGAAGTTGCGCAGGACCGCGCCGATCAGCGGCAGCCCGGCCACTTCCACCAGCGGCTTGGGCACGCGCCAGCCGTCCGCGCGGAGACGGCTCCCCGCGCCCGCCGCGATGATGCCCCCCCGGACCGACTCCGCCATCAGGACAGCAGCGCCTCCACGTCCGCCAGCGAGTGGATCATCGCGTCGCCGGGGCAACACGGCCCACCGGGCGGTGCGGGCTCTCCGGTCAGCCAGATGTGCCGCATGCCGAGCGCCCGTGCGCCCGCCATGTCCCGGACCGCCGAGTCGCCGACGAACGTGGCGTCCGCGGGAGTCACCCCGAGCCGCTCCAGCGCCGTCAAGAAGATGCGCGGATCGGGCTTCGAGCACCCCACCTGCTCGGAGTCGACGATGACGCCGAAGAGCGGCAGAATTTCCACATTATGGCACACCGTGTCGAGGTTGCCATAGAAGTTGGACACGATACCGAGGCGATAGCGCGCGCGGAGCCGCTCCAGCAGCGCCTGGTTGCGCCGCAGGTGGCGATGCGCGTCGGTGAGGAAGTGCCGGGCCACGCGCTCTCTCGCGCGCGCGTCCTGCACCGCGAGCGCGGCGGCGAGACTCCCGGTCAGCCGGCGCACCGTGTCCTCGAAGGAGAGCGTGCGCGGGATCGCGCCCACGAGCGCGTCGTCGGCCGCGTAGAAGATCGGATCGAACGCCTCGCGGGAGCCGGCCGCGCCCTCCGCGTGCCAGAGGCGGAAGAAGCGCTCCTTCCACGTGAGCCCGTCGGCGTCGAGAGTGCCGCCGAAGTCCAGCAGCAGGGCGCGCGGCCGATCAGGCAGGCGCGACCTCCACCGCCGCGTCGAACGCGGCCTGGCCCGCCGAGAAGCCGAAGACGTCGACCGCGTGGTCCGGCAGGCACGCCTCGCCCGAGGTCAGGCGGTTGAGCCCATCCCAGCCGTCGCGCATCCACACCGTGTGCACGGGCACCCGGTCGGTGACGCGCGCCCGCGCCTGCATCGTCCCGCGCTCGTTGAACATCCGGATCCACGCGCCGTCGCCGACCCCGCGGGCGGTCGCGTCGGCGGGCGAGATCCAGAGCACCGGCTCGGGCTCGAGCGTGGCCAGCGAGGGCAGCGCGCGGCCGTGGTCGTAGAAGCCGTGGAAGTGCGCGAGGGTGCGCCCCTGGCGCAGCACCAGCGGATACGACGAGGCGGGCAGCGGCTCGTGGACCGGCAGCGGCGGCAGCCCGAGATCGCGAGCGCGCGCCGAGTAGAACTCGACCTTGCCGGACGGGGTGGGAAACGCGAGGTCCGGGTGGCCCACGTGCGACACCCGCAGCGCGCGCATGCCACCCTCCGCCCGCAGCGCGGCCACCGTGGCGTGGCCGGTGGCGGGATGGTCGAGGATGGCGTCGATGGGACCCTCGTCGCCCGGCCACGGGTAGAAGTCGGCGACCCCGAGCCGCCGCGCGAGCTCGCGCAGCACCCAGGCCCCGGTGCGCGCCTGCCCCGCCGGGGCGAGCGCCGGCTCCATCAGGTAGAGATGGGTGTTGGTGGCCTTGCAGCCGAGCTCCTCGAGCCACGCGGTGCCGGGCAGGACGACGTCCGCGAAGCGCCGCGCGGTGTCGTTGAAGAAGAGATCGTGGGTGACGATGAGGTCCTGCCGGGCGAGCGCGCCCTCGACCCGTGCGCTGTCCGCGAACGAGGAGAGCATGTCGGTGCCGAAGAGGAGCAGCGCGCGCACGCGGCCGTCCTCGAGGGCCTCGGTGATCCGCGGCATCTGGTTCGGCACGTAGCGCCCGGGCGGCCGCCGCGCGAGCTCCGCGATGTCGGCCAGGCCGTGGCCGTGTCCCTTGCTGCCGTGGCGGGGGCCGAGGCCGCCGCCCGCGATGCCCAGGTTGCCGGTGAGCGCGGGGAGGCAGGCCACCGCGCGCGCGCCCTGCCAGCCGTTGGCGCCCTTGTGCATGCTGCTGCCGCCGAGCACGATCATGGCCGGCCGGCTCGTGGCGTAGCGCCGCGCGAGCGACACGATCGCGGCCGCGTCCACTCCGGTGACCGAGGCGGCCCACTCCGGGGTGTGCCGCGCCACGTGCGCGGCGAGCGCGTCGAAGCCGACGGTGTGTCGCGCGACGAACTCGCGGTCGTGGAGCCCCTCACCGATCAGCACGTGCATGACGCCGAGGGCGAGCGCCGCGTCGGTGCCGGGTCGCAGGATCAGCACCTCGTCCGACTGGGCGGCGGCCTCGGTGCGGCGCACGTCGATGGTGACGACCCGCGCGCCGCGGCGGCGTGCCTCGACCAGGTGCCGGCCGGTGTTCGGCTGGCTCGCCAGGTTGGCGCCCCAGAGGACGACGAGGCTCGCGTGGGCGCCCAGGTCCTCCTTCGTGTTGGTCTCGAGCGGCCCGGTCAGCCCGACGCCGAAGCCGCCGAGCCCCCAGCAGATCATGGTGGGCGCCCACCACTGGCAGCCCCAGAGGTTGGCGAAGCGGCGCAGCAGCTCCGAGTTGACGCGCACCCCGTAGTTGGTCGCGAAGAAGCCGTGGCCCGACCAGAGGCCGACCGCCTCGCGCCCCACCGCCCGCATACGGTCGGCGATGCGGTCGAGCGCCTCGTCCCAGCCGACCTCGCGCAGGGAGGCGTCCCGGCGATCCCGCGCGAGGGGCCGGAGCAGCCGCCGCGGGTTGCCGATGATCTCGCGCGAGGCGTGGCCGCGCACGCACAGGAAGCCGCGGCTGTCGGGATTGTCCGGATCGCCCGCGACCTCGACCAGCCGCCCGTCCTCGACGGTGACCAGCATGCCGCACAGGGTGGGATGGCAATTCATCGGGCACATGGTGCGCACGGTGCGGCGCGCGGGCGGCCCGAGCGCGGAGGTCACGACAGCCCGACCGAGCGGCGGGCCTTCGCGACGCTCGCCTCCAGGCGGCGGTGGCCGTCGTCGGCGATGTCGCCCAGGTCCTTGGCGAAGCGCAGCATCGTCCGGATCTGGTTGAGGGCCCGGACGACGTCGTGCTTCTCGCCGCCGGCCCCGCGCTGCATCGCGGTCAGTGCGGCCTGCTCGAGATCGCGCCCCACCGACTCGCGGGCCACCGGCGAGAAGGCCCGGGTGGTCCGGAAGATCTCGAGCGCCAGGTCGTAGAGGAGATTCTGGGGCGACGCCGGCGCCGCGCCCTCGCTCGCCACGGGTGAAGCCGGCGCGGCCGGCACCTGGGCCATCATCTTCTCCACCGCCCGGCTGAGGTAGGCGAAGTCCACCGGCTTCAGCGTGTAGTCGAAGGCCCCCATCTCGACGGTCTGCTTGGCGAGCTCGACGTCGTCGTTGGCGCTGATCATCAGGATCCCGACCTGCTGGTCGAAGCTACGGATCCGCCGCAGGACCTCGACGCCGTCCATGCCCGGCATCCGCACGTCGAGCAGGACCACGCTCGGCTTCTCGAGATCGAGCTTGGCGAGCGCCTCGATGCCGCTGTGGGCCACCGCGACCCGGTACCCGTGCTCGATCAGGTACTCGGCGAGCAGCTGGGCCATCCTGGGCTCGTCGTCCACGACGAGGATCGTGCCGCGGTGTTCCGCCATGCCTCGGCCGCGTAGCCCCCCGGCTATCCCTGGGCCATCCGCTCCACCCAGGCGGCCACCGTGGCGAGCGCCTCGTCGAGCTTGGATGCGTCCTTGCCACCGGCCTGGGCCAGGTCGGGACGGCCGCCGCCGCCGCCACCTACCATCTTGGCGACCTCCTGCACGAGACGGCCCGCCGGGAAGCGCTTCATCAAATCTTTCGACACCGCGGCCACGAGGCTCACCTTGCCGTCGACGGCGCTGCCGAGGACGATGACCCCGGACGGCAGCCGATCCCGCAAGGTGTCCATCACCGAGCGGAGCCCGTCGGGATCGAGGCCGTCCAGCCGGGCTGCCAGCACCGGGACACCGGCCACCTCCCGCGCGGCCGCGACGAGGTCCTGGGCCTGGCCGCGGGCGAGCTTGGTCTCGAGCTGGGCCAGCTGCTTCTCGAGCCGCTTCTGGTCCTCCAGGAGCGCGGCGAGGCGGCGGGGCAGCTCGAGCGGCGGGATCTTGAGCAGGCCGGCCGACTCGCGCAGCGCCGCCTCCTCGCGACCCACGTGCGCGAGCGCGTGCTCGCCGGTGACCGCCTCGATGCGGCGCACCCCGGAGGCCACCGCGCCCTCGTCGGTCACCTTGAACAGGCCGATCTGCCCGGTGGCGTCGAGATGGGTGCCGCCGCAGAGCTCGGTCGAGAAGTCGCCGATACGGATCACCCGCACCCGGTCGCCGTACTTCTCGCCGAAGAGGGCCATCGCGCCGCTCTTCAGTGCCTCCTTCAGGTCCATCTCGGCCGGGCTCACCACGATGTTGGCCTGCACCTGCTCGTTGACCAGGCTCTCCACGGCCTCCACCTCGCCGTCCTTGACCGACGCGCCGTGGGAGAAATCGAAGCGCAGGTGGTCGGGCGCCACCAGCGAGCCGGCCTGGGCGACGTGCGTGCCCAGGACTCGGCGCAGCGCGGCGTGCAGCAGATGGGTGCCGGTGTGGTGCTGCCGCAGCCCCTGCCGGCGGTGCGACTCCACGCTCACCGCCACCTCCTCACCCTCGCGCAGATGGCCCTGGGTCACCGCCACGCGGTGCACGATGAGCTGACCGCCGCGATAGTACGTGTCCTGGATCGTGCCCTGTCCCTCGCGGCCCACCATCAGGCCGGTGTCGCCCTGCTGGCCGCCCGACTCCGCGTAGGCGGGGGTCCGGTCCAGGATGATCTCGACGGTCTCGCCCTGCCGCGCCTCCCTCCGGCGCTGCCCGTCGGCCACCAGGGCCAGGACGCGCGCGGGCGCGGCCAGCGAGGCGTAGCCCAGGAACTGGGGCTTGGCCAGCTGGCTCCCGAGCTGCTGGTAGATCGCGACGGTTGGATCGCCGGGCTCGCCCGCGCCGAACGAGGCTCCCGCGCGGGCCCGCTCGCGCTGCGCCTCCATCTCGGCGTCGAACGTTTGCTGGGTCTCCGGGGTCACCGTGAAGCCCGCGTCCTGCAGCACCTCCTGGGCCAGGTCGGACGGAAAGCCGTGGGTGTCGTAGAGCGTGAACAGGAAGCGACCGTCGACCACCCGCTGCGCGTCGCCCCGGTGGGCATCGACGTATTCGCGGATCTTGGCCATGCCCAGATCGAGCGTCTCCGCGAAGCGCTCCTCTTCCTGCCGGACGGTCTCCACGACTCGAGGGTGGGCTTCGCGGATCTCCGGGTAGGCGTCGCCCATGACCGCCACCACGCTACCGGTCACGTCCCAGAGGAAGGGCGCCTCCAGCCCCAGCATCCGCCCGTGACGCATGGCCCGGCGCATGATCCGGCGCAGCACGTAGCCACGCCACTCGTTCGACGGAGTCACGCCGTCGGTGATCAGGAAGGTGGCCGCACGCGCGTGATCGGCGATCACCTGCATGGAGACGTCGTCCTCCTCGCGGGCGCGGTACGTCTTGCCCGCGAGAGTCGAGACCCGCGCGATGAGGGGCGCGAACAGATCCGTATCGTAGTCCGACATCTTGCCCTGCAGCACTGCGGCGATGCGCTCGAGCCCCATGCCGGTGTCGATCGACGGCTTCGGCAGCGGGGTCATCCGGCCGCTCGCGTCGCGGTTGAACTGCATGAAGACCAGATTCCAGATCTCGAGCCAGCGGTCGCACTCGCACGCCGGCCCCAGGCAGACCCGCCCCGCCTTCTCCTCGGCGCACGGCAGATGGTCACCCTGGTGGAAGTGCACCTCCGAGCAGGGTCCGCAGGGGCCGGTGTCGCCCATCGCCCAGAAGTTGTCCTTCTCGCCGAGACGCAGGATGCGGTCGTCGCTCAGGCCCGCGATCTGCTTCCACAGGGCGAAGGCGTCGTCGTCGTCGGTGAAGACGGTGGCCTTGAGGCGGTCCTTGGGCAGCCCGAACTCCTTGGTCAGGAGCTCCCAGCAGAACCGGATCGCGTCCTCCTTGAAGTAGTCGCCGAAGGAGAAGTTGCCCAGCATCTCGAAGAACGTGTGGTGCCGGGCCGTCCGCCCCACGTTCTCGAGGTCGTTGTGCTTGCCCCCCGCCCGGACGCACTTCTGCGCGCTGGCCGCCCGGACGTACTCGCGACGCTCCTCCCCCAGGAACGCGGACTTGAACTGCACCATGCCCGCGTTCGTGAACAGCAGCGTGGGGTCCTGGGCCGGCACGAGGGGCGACGAGCGCACCACCGTGTGCCCGCGGCGGCGGAAATACTCGAGGAATCGTGCTCGGATCTCGCTCCCGGTCATCGGAGCGATATTATACGCCGCCGTCCTCCCCCTCCG
>Ga0326731_1000188_pt1 | contig 15936 bp, 14 predicted proteins | sample MHFSIPfraction_FD_207645 | JGI IMG/M metagenome (GOLD analysis project Ga0326731, IMG submission 207645) | Lab enriched peat soil microbial communities from Michigan Hollow, Ithaca, NY, United States - MHF9FY SIP fraction | ecosystem: Environmental > Terrestrial > Soil > Wetlands > Peat | place...
AGCACCCTCACCCAGCAGCTGATCCAGCAGTATCGCGCTGCGGGCCTGAAGGTTGCAGTCGTCGCGGTGGATCCGACGAGCCCCTTCAGCGGCGGCGCGTTATTGGGCGACCGGATCCGCATGGAAGCGGTGAGCCTCGATCCTGGCGTCTTCATCCGCTCGATGGCGACGCGCGGTTCGCTGGGGGGGCTCGCCACCACGACCGAAGAGGTGTGCGACGTGCTCGCCGCTTTCGGGTTCGATCGCATCTTGATCGAGACCGTCGGCGTGGGGCAGACCGAACTCGATGTGGCGCGCACCGCCGAGACGACCGCGCTGGTGCTGGTGCCGGAATCGGGGGATGCGATTCAGACGCTGAAGGCGGGGGTGATGGAGGTGGCGGATATCTTCGTGGTCAACAAAGCCGACCGCCCCGGCGCCGAAAAGCTGCAGAAAGAGATCGAAGTCACGTTGGGAATCCTGCGCGGCAATGCGTTTCGGCATGTGGCGCCGCACCACGCCCCCCGCCCCCCGGCGGATGGGCGGAAGGGCGGATCGATGGATGGCGCGTCGAACGAAGAGTCCATCCGCCCATCCGCCAATCCGCCGACGTGGGAGCCGCCCGTCCTGCTGACGGTCGCGGCGCGGGGGGAGGGCATCGTGCCGCTGGTCGAGGCGCTAGACCGTCACCGTGCGTACCTTGAGTCGAGCGGCGTGCTGCACCAGCGACGGCGGGAGCGGCTCGCCGAGCGCACTCGGGCCGCCGTGAATCGGGCGTTGCTGCAGTGGGTTTGGGACAATAGTGCCGCGGAGACAATGCTCGTGGAAGCGCTGGACGACATGTCGGCGGGAAAGCGGAACCCCTACGAGGTAGCCGCGGCAATCGTGGATCACGCGAGAACTGGAGCCACGCGATGAGCATCGAGCGGAAGCCGGTGTATGCGGCGCAGGATCTGGACGGGTGGAGCCCGGAGGCGCAGCTGGGTGCGCCTGGTGCGTATCCGTTCACGCGCGGGATCCATCCCACGATGTACCGGGGCCGGCTGTGGACGATGCGCCAGTTCGCGGGGTTCGGAACGGCCGAAGACACCAACCGGCGCTACAAATTCCTGCTCGAGCGCGGGCAGACGGGGTTGTCGGTGGCGTTCGACTTCCCCACGCTGATGGGATACGACTCCGATCACCCTCGCTCCGAGGGAGAGGTGGGGAAGTGTGGGGTCGCCATCTCGAGCCTGGCCGACATGGAAACGCTGTTCGCCGGCATTCCGCTCGATCAGGTGTCCACGTCGATGACGATCAACGGCCCGGCGGCGATTCTGTTCTGCTTCTACGTCGCCGCGGCCGAGCGGCAGGGCGTGCCGATCGCGAAGCTGCGCGGCACGGTGCAGAACGACATCCTCAAGGAATACATGGCGCAGCACGCGTGGGTGTACCCTGCGGAGCCGGCGCTGAAGATCATCGTCGACATGTTCGAGTGGTGCGCCGAGCACACGCCGCTGTGGAACACCATTTCCATCTCCGGCTACCACATTCGCGAGGCGGGAGCGACGGCCGCGCAGGAGCTGGCGTTCACGCTGGCCAACGGGTTCACCTACGTCGAGCGCGGCGTGGCGCGGGGGCTCGACGTGGACGACTTCGCCCACCGCCTGTCGTTCTTCTGGGACATCCACAACGACTTCTTCGAGGAGATCGCGAAGCTGCGCGCCGCCCGGCGGATCTGGGCGCGCCATCTGCGGGAGCGCTACGGCGCCAAGAACCCGCGGTCCTGGATGCTGCGGTTCCACTCCCAGACCGCCGGCGTGACGCTCACGGCGCAGCAGCCGATGAACAACATCGTGCGCGTCGCCTATCAGGCGCTCGCCGCCGTGCTCGGCGGCACCCAGTCGCTGCACACCAATTCGCTCGACGAGACGCTCGCCCTGCCGACGGAGCAGGCCGTCCAGGTCGCCCTGCGGACCCAGCAGATTCTCGCACACGAGACGGGCATCCCCGAGGTGATCGATCCGCTGGGCGGCTCCTTCTACCTGGAATCACTCACCGATCAGCTGGAGCGGGAGGCGGAAGCGTTGTTCGCCGAAATCCAGTCGATCGGCGGCGTGGTCCAGGGCATCGAGAGCGGCTGGTTCCAGCGGCAGATCGCCCGCTCCGCGGCGGAGTTCCAGCGGCAGGTGGAGGAGCAGCAACGCGTGATCGTGGGCGTGAACGAGTTCATGTCGGACGACGATCATCCGGTGGAGGTGCTGCGGGTCACCAACGATGCCGAGGACTCCCAGCGCCAGCGCGTGGCGGCCCTCCGCGCCCGGCGGGATCAGGCCCTGGTCGACCAACGGCTCGAAGCGCTGCGTCAGGCCGCCGAGGCGGACCGGAATGTGATCGGGCCGATGCTGGACTGCGCCCGCGCGTACTGCACGCTCTACGAGATCCGACACGCGCTGGAGCGCGTGTACGGCGCGTATCGGGAACCGGTGTTCTTTTGATGGCGGCGCTCCCGCTCGGCCCAGGACCGGGAACGGTCCACGAGGTGCTGGATCGCCTCGGCGCGATTGTGCCGGGCGAACGCCTCGTCGTTTCCTGTTATCTCAAGCTCGAGCCGCGCGACAAGACGCGCGGCAAGTACCTGATCAAGATGAAGAACCGCGTGAAGGAGACCGTCGCGGGCCTGGCCCAGCGTCCCCTGGCACGGGGGGCGCGCGAAGAAGTGGCCGCGGATCTGGATCGTGTGCTCCGCTATCTCGAGGATCCCAGCCGGCTGCCCCAGACCAGGGGCGTCGCGCTCTTCGCGTGCGGTCCCCTGGGACTGTTCGAGGTCATCGCGATGCCGCAGGTCCACCGCTCGCGCCTGGTCGTGGCCGATACGCCGGCGGCCCGGGAGCTGGTCGCGCTGGAGCAGGAGTTCGGCACCATCCTCGTCGCCGCGTGCGACCGCACGGGCGCCCGGTTCTTCACGGTGAGCGCGTTCGGCACCACAGAGCTGGCGGGGATCACATCTCCCGCGTCGCGTACCGAGAAATTCCACGGTGAGCGGCAGGTGATGCGGGTCGCCGTGCTCGGCTCGGCCGGTGAGCACGGACATCATGGACGTATCCGCGAGGAGAAGCACCGACACTACGCCCGCGTCGCCGAGGAAATCTTCCGCATCAACACCCAAACGCCGCTCGCCGGATTGGTCGTCGCGGGGATGGGCGTCGACGCGGCGGCCCTGGTGCCGCATCTCCACACCTATCTCCACGATCTGTTATTCGGCGTGGTGCGGCTCAATCCCAAGAACCTCTCCGCGGCGGAAGTCCGCGAAGCGGCTTTGGCGTTACGCGAAGAGCGCGAGCGCGCCTGGGAGCGGGCGCACGCCGACGCGGTAAAGGACGGCCTGGGGACGGGATGGGCGGTGAACGGCATCGAGCCGACGCGCAAGGCGCTGGAGCGGGGTCAGGTGCGCACACTGCTGGTGGACGGCCGCGACGAGGATGTCCGGCTCGACGACGCCGTCGAAGAGGCGCTGGCGCAACGCGCGCAGGTGGACGTGTTGTACGACGATCGCGCGCGGCGGGCCGTCGATGGGCTCGCGGCACTGCTGCGGTTCCGACGCGGATGACGCCCGCCACCACGGGGCGCAAGCAGCGCCCGATCCGGGTGCTCGTGGCCAAGCCCGGCCTGGACGGGCACGACCGCGGGGCCAAGGTCGTCGCGGCAGCCCTGCGGGACGCCGGCATGGAGGTGATCTACACCGGTCTGCACCAGACCCCCGAGATGATCGCCCAGGCGGCGATCCAGGAAGACGTGGACGTGGTCGGGCTGTCCATCCTGTCCGGGGCGCACATGACGCTGTTCCCGCGCGTGCGCGCGCTGCTGCACCAGGCGGGTCGCGACGACGTGCTGCTCACCGGCGGCGGCATCATCCCTCCCGAAGACATGACGGAGCTCGAGCGCCAGGGCGTGGGGCGGTTGTTCGGGCCGGGAACGCCGACGGGTGACCTGATCAAGTACATCCAGGAATGGGCCGCCCAGCTGCCTCGATGAGCCGTCTCCGAACGCTGTCCGCGGAATATCGGGATCTCGCCAAGCGCCTGGAGCAGGGGGGTGGGGCGGAGAAGATCCGACGCCAGCACGACCAGGGGAAGCTCACGGCGCGCGAGCGGGTCACGGGGCTGCTCGACCGGGGTGGCCCCTGGGTGGAGATCGGTCTGCTCGTCGCGTCGGATCAATACGACGGACAGGCGCCCGCGGCCGGCGTGGTCACCGGGCTCGGCCGCATCCTGGGGAGGCCGGTCGTCGTGGTCGCCAACGACGCGACCGTGAAAGCCGGCTCGTGGTGGCCGGAAACGATCAAGAAGATCCTGCGGGCGCAGGAAATCGCGATGCGTCAACGCATCCCGATCGTCTACCTGGTGGATTCGGCGGGGGTCAATCTCCCCTATCAAGGCGGCGTGTTCCCCGGCCAGTACGGGGCCGCCCGCATCTTCTACTACAACTCCATCATGCGCCGCTATCTGCGCGTGCCGCAAATCGCCGCGGTGATGGGTCCGTGCATCGCCGGCGGCGCGTACCTGCCGGCGCTCTCCGACGTGATCTTCATGGTCGAAGGCACGTCCTTCATGGGACTGGGCGGCCCCAATCTGGTGAAGGGCGCCACGGGCCAGACGGTGGACGCGGAGACGCTCGGCGGCGCGATGACGCACACGGCGGTCAGCGCGGTCGCGCACTATCGCGCCAAGTCCGACGCGCTCTGCCTCGAGATGATGCGCGAGTACATCGGCCGGCTCCCGCATACACCCCATCCGCCGCCGGAGAAGATTGCGCCCCCCAAGCGGGCGGCGACCGACCTCTACGACCTGCTGCCGCCCGATCACCGCATGAGCTACGACGTCCGCGCCGTGCTCGATTGTCTGCTGGACGCCGGGCGGTTCGACGAGTTCCAACCCGACGTGGGCCATGAGATGCTGTGCGGTCACGGGCGCATCGCGGGACGCACGGTCGCGATCATCGCCAACGCGCGCGGTGTGATCAAGGGCAAGAAGGGCCAGCCGCCCCGTATCGGGGGGATCGTCTACACCGAAAGTGCGGAGAAGGTGGCCTATTTCATCGAGAACGCGGATCGGGAGCGGTTGCCGCTGGTCTTCCTGCAGGACGTGTCGGGGTTCATGGTCGGAACCGAGGCCGAGCAATCCGGGATCATCCGGGCCGGGGCGCGCTTCGTCGAAGCGATGGCCACTGCCACCGTCCCTAAACTCGTGCTCACCGCGAATCACGCCTCCGGCGCGGGCTACTATGCCATGGCCGGCCAGGGATTCGACCCCGACTTCATTCTCTCGTGGCCGACGGGTCGCATGGGCGTGATGGAAGGCGAGTCCGCGGTGCAGGCCGTCTTCGGCAACGACGTCGCTCGTCCGGAGAACGCCGCCGCGGTGGACGCGATGCGGGGTGACTACGAGCACCAGCTCGACGCCCGCCATGCCGGCGCCCGCGGTCACGTGGACGCCATCGTGCTGCCCGAGGACACCCGCGACACGCTCGCGTTCCTGCTCGAGGTCGCAGCCGAGTTCCCCGGCCCGCACCTCGGGGCGTTCGTCCTCGCGCCGACCCCATGACGTCACGCCGCATTCCACTCGTGCTCGCGCTCGCCGCAGCGTGCGGCGGCCATTCCACGGCGTCGCCACCGGCGCCATCGGGGAAGCCGCCGACCGCGGTGCAGACCCCGGGGACGACCCCCACGCCGCCGGTGGTCGCGACGCCCGATGCGACGCCGGTGGCGCCCCCCCGGCTGGCGGACCCCACGGTGCCGCCCCACCTCGCGCTCCAGGCCGGGTTGATGCCGCTCAAGAGCACCGGCATCGAAGCGTTCCGCGCCGGCCACCCGACCTATGACGGGCGCGGCATCCTGATCGGGATTCTGGACTCCGGGATCGATCCCGGCGTCGCCGGTCTCATCGTCACGACTACCGGTGCACCCAAGGTGCTCGACCTGCGCGATTTTTCCGGAGAGGGGCACATCGCGCTGCGGCCGGTGACGCCCGGCACGGATGGGACGCTGGTCATCGCCGGGCATACGGTGCGCGGCGCGGCGCGGGTGGGACGGCTCGCCGTCGGCACGAGCTGGTATGCCGGCGTGTTTCGCGAGCTGCCGCTCGGTCCGCCGCCGGCCGCCGACGTGAACGGCAACGGTGCGAATACCGACGCCTTCCCCGTGGTCGTCGTGAAGGCTACCGACGGGTGGGTGGTGTTTTTCGATTCGAACCTGAACGGCTCGTTCGAAGACGAGCAGCCGCTGCACGACTATCGGCAGGGACGCGAGACGATCGCGCTCGGCCGGCAACCGTTGACGCTGGCGGCCAACTTCGCCGACTCAGGCGGGGTGCCCGACCTGGATCTGTTCTTCGACACGTACGGTCACGGCACCCACGTCGCGGGCATCGCCGCGGGGCACTGGATGTTCGGCGTCGCGGGCTTCGATGGCGTCGCGCCCGGTGCCCAGCTGTTGGGCCTCAAGATCGCCAACGACGCGCGCGGGGCGGTCACCGTGACCGGGAGCATCCGGCGCGCGATGGATTACGCCGTCCGGTTTGCGTCCGAGCGCAGCCTCCCGCTGGTGTTGAACCTCAGCTTCGACGTCGGCAACGAGCGGGCGGGGCGGGCGGCGATCGATTCGCTGATCAACGCCTTCCTGCTCGCCCATCCCAACGTCGTCATGGCGATCAGCTCCGGCAACGACGGTCCCGGCATCTCCACCGTGGAATTCCCGGGATCGGCCGATCTCGCCCTGTCGGTCGGCGCGCTGGAGCCCGGGGCGTTCACCCGGCCTCCGCAGGCCGGCGCGCCGCCGCCCGACCGGATGGGGTGGTGGAGTTCGCGTGGCGGGGCGACGGCGAAGCCCGACGTGGTGGCGCCCGGGCAGGCGTACTCCACCGTGCCCCGCTGGAACACCGGCGACGAGATCAAGTCGGGAACCAGCATGGCGGCTCCGCAGATCGCCGGGTTCACGGCCTGCCTGATGTCGGCGATGGCCCAGGAGCACCGACCGGTATCCGCCGCCGACATCCTGCAGGCCACGCGGGCCACGGCCGTGCCGCTCACCGGGTGGACCGATCTCGATCAGGGAAACGGCGTGCCGAAGATCGAGAGTGCCTATCGCTGGCTCGGCGCCGGCCACCAGGGCTCGCGCTACATCGTCCGGACCGAGGACGGCGCGCCGGCGGCGTTGCGCCGCAGCGGCTTCACCGGACCAGGTGATACGCTGCAGACGTTCATCGTGAGCCACGCCGATGGGTTGCGGGCTGCGCAGTTCCTGCTGACGAGTGACGCCCCGTGGCTCAGCGTTCCGCCGGTGGTGACGTCGCTGCCGCGCACCACGATGATTCCGGTCCGCTATCGCGCCGGCCTCATGACGGCTCAGGGCCTCTACGTCGCTACGGTGACCGCCCGCTCTCCGACCGACAGTCTCGCCGGCGCGTTGTTCACGATCACCAGTACGGTCGTCGTGCCGCAGGATCTCGGCGCGCGGCCGCTGGTGGATATAGGGCGGGTGATCGCCCCGGGGCGCGTCCAGCGGTACTTCCTCCGGTCTCCAGTAGCGGGTATGACGCTTCGGGTGACCGCATCGGTCGCCGACCCCGACGACGGGGCGCTGCTCCAGCTGTACGATCCGAGCAGCCACCCGGTAAGCGGTGACCCTGACAGTCTGGTGGCGCTGGGGTACGGGAAGGCGCCCACGGTGACGATCGAGGTCCCAGCGGAAGACATGCCCGCCGGCGTGTATGAGCTCGACCTATTCAATCCGGGGATCAACAGGACCACCGTGTCGGTGAAAGCGCAGCTTGCGTCGGTGGCGCTGACGCCGCGCGACGACGGCAAGCTGGAGGCGTCGAATCCGGGGGCCGCCTCGGTGAGCGTCACGGCGGCGGCGGCGTGGGCCGGGGCGGAGCGGCGCTGGGACGTCCCGGGCCGCGGTGCACCAGCCGAGAGCCTGACCGTGACCGTCCCCGCCTGGGCGGTGCGGGCGAGCGTGCAGGTCTCCATGCCACAGGCCCAATGGGAGCAGTTCACCGACTTCGCGGTGACGGTGTTCGATTCGACGGGCCAGCAGGTGCACTCGGCGGCGCTCAACTACGGGCGCGGTCTGCAGACCTTCGAGCTGCCCCGCGGACTCGTCGGGCAACCGGTCGTCGTCGAGCTGTTCCCCGCGTTCGCCAGGACCGACGCGGCGCCACCCTGGCGGGCCATGGTACGCGTACGCTTCTTCGCCGATTCGTTGCAGCCGATCGGGCCGTCGCACCTGCTGGATGTAGTGGCGGGAGCCCGCGCCATCCTGCCGGAGGTGACGCTGCCGCCGGTGGACGTTCCCGAGGGATTCACCCCACTGATCGCCTGGCGACTCGCGCCGGCCGTGGGGGACGGGGCGGCGGGCGTGACGCTCGTGCCGGTGGCGCCATGACGCAGTCGGTGCGCATCGCGGGCGGGCAGGGGTTCTGGGGCGACTGGCTCGAGGCACCGTGGCGCCAGCTCACGGGGGGCCCCGTGGATTTCCTGATGATGGACTATCTCGCCGAAGTGACGATGTCCATCATGCAGAAGCAGAAGTCGCGCGATCCGACGCTCGGGTACGCCAAGGACTTCATCCCCTTGATGGAGCGGCTCCTACCGGAGCTCGTGGGGCGAAAGGTGCGCGTGACGACGAATGCGGGGGGCGTGAACCCGCACGCCTGCGCCACGGCCGTGGCGGAGGTCGCGCGGCGGCTCGGCTTCGCCGGCAAGCTCACGATCGGCGTCGTGACCGGGGACGACCTGCTCGCCCGGGTGGATGCGCTGCTCGCTGCGGGACACGAGCTCCGCAACCTCGACACCGGGCGTCCGCTGCGCGACGTGCGCGACCGGCTGCAGTCGGTCAACGCCTACCTCGGCGCCGCCCCCGTGGTGGAGGCGCTGCGGCGCGGCGCCGATATCGTGATCACGGGTCGCGTCACCGACACGGGGCTCACGCTGGGGCCGATGATGTACGCCTTCGGCTGGGCGCCGGACGCGTGGGACCGCGTAGCGGCCGGCACGGTCGCCGGCCACACGATCGAATGCGGCGCGCAATGCTCGGGAGGGAATTGCCTCGTGGATTGGGAGCACATTCCCGATCTGGCGAACGTGGGGTACCCCATCGCCGAGGCATATCCGGACGGGACGGTGGACATCACCAAGCATCCGGGCACCGGCGGGCGGATCACCGTCGCCGGCGTGACCGAGCAGCTGGTGTACGAGATGGGCGACCCGCACAGCTACATCACGCCCGACGGCATCGCCGACTTCACCACGATTCAGCTGCGCCAGGCGGGGAAAGACCGCGTGCGGATGTCCGGGATCCGGGGCCGGCCGGCCACCGACTCGCTGAAGGTGTCGGCAGCGTACTTCTACGGCTACAAGGCGGTGGGGACCCTGGTGTACGCCTGGCCCGACGCCCTCAAGAAGGCGAAGGCGGCGGATCGCATCCTGCGGGAGCGCCTCGACGATCTGGGCCTCAAGTTCGAAACGATCCTCACCGAGTTCGTGGGCGTGGACGCGACCCATGGCCCCCTCGCGGCGCGTGAGATCGAGGCGTCGGACGTTCCGGAGGTGCAGCTGCGCATCGGCGTGCGCGCCCCGGTGCGGGCGCCGGTGGAGCGGTTCACACGCGAAATCGCTCCGCTGATCCTGAACGGACCGCCCAGCGTGACGGGATTTGCGGGTGGCCGGCCGAAGCCCGAGGAGATCGTGGCGTATTGGCCGGCGCTGATCGACAAGACCCAGGTCCAGGCATGCGTCGACGTCGTCACAGTGTGAGTAGCCGGCCCCGGGTGCGCCGGATCCGCCTGGTGGACATCGCCCACGCCCGCTCCGGGGACAAAGGGGACACCGCCAACGTCGGCTTGATCGCGAAGCGGCCCGCCGATTACGCGCTGCTGGTGCGCTACGTGACCGCGGCTCGCGTGGCACGGCATTTCAAGGGCGTGATCCGGGGTCCGGTCGAGCGGTTCGAGCTGCCCAACCTCCATGCGTTGAACTTCCTGCTTCACGGGGCGCTGGACGGCGGCGGCACCATCTCGCTCAAGACTGATGCGCAGGGGAAGGTGTTCTCCACGGCGCTGCTCCGCATGGTGATCGAGGTGCGGGCATGAGCGACCGCGTGCTCGTCACGCTCGAGGACGGAATCCTCACAGGCACGCTCAATCGCCCCGAGAAGAAGAATGCGATCGACGCGCCCATGATCGACGCCCTGTACGCGTTGCTCGAGCGGGCTGATCTCGATGCGGCGGTTCGCGTCGTCGCGTTGCGCGGGGCGGGGAAGGACTTCTGCGCCGGGATGGATCTCCAGGAGCTGCTGGATTCGGCGGAGCACTCGGTGGAGGAGAATCGAGCCGCCGCACTGCGGTTCGGGGGTCTGTTCGTGCAGATGCGTGCGCTGCCGAAGCCGGTCGTAGCGGTGGTCGGCGGGCGCGCGCTCGCTGGTGGGTGCGGGTTGGCGACGGCGAGTGATCTCGTCGTCGCAGCGGAATCGGCGCAGTTCGGCTACCCGGAAGTGCAGCGCGGCTTCGTGCCTGCCCTCGTGATGAACATGTTGCGGCGCGCGGTGGGCGAGAAGATCGCGTTCGACCTCGCGGCGACGGGCCGCGTGCTGGCCGCCCGCGACGCCGAGCGGGTCGGACTGGTGTCGCGCGTGTGGCCGGATGCGACCTTCGACGAGCAGGTCGGGCAGCTGCTGCGCAGCCTTGCGGGCCTGAGCGCGAGCGCGCTGGCGCTCACGAAGCAGCAGTTCTACCGGCTCGACGGCGCAGGGTTCGAGGAGGGTGTGCGCCTGTCGGCGGATGTGAACGCCGTGAGTCGCACGACGCCGGATTTCCGCACCGCGATCGCGTCTTTCCTGAAAAAATGATCCCACCCGCCAGGGCGCTCCAGCTCAAGGTGGGGACGGCCGCCGTGGGGACCATCGCCGGCTTGGCCGGCATGGCGTTCGAGCGGCGCTGGCTGGTCTGGGTCGGGGTGGGGCTCCTCGGGGTCGCATTTCTGCTGCGCTTTGCCGGCCGGCGATCGGATGCGGCCTAGCTGGACAGACCTTCCGGGGCTGCACAATTGATTATTGTTCGGTGGCTTCAACGCGAGGATTGGTATGGCCGGACTGAACACGTTCATGTACGACCCCCGGATGGTGCAGCCGATGCGGGAGGAATTGACGCGGATCGGGTTCCAGGAAATGCGCACGGCGGACGAGGTCGACGGGGCCCTGAGCGCCGAGACGGCGCCGACACTGGTGGTCGTCAATTCGGTGTGCGGGTGCGCGGCGCGCAACGCCCGCCCCGCCGCGGCACTCGCGCTGCAGCACCCGAAGCGCCCCACCCGTCTGCTGACGGTGTTCGCCGGGCAGGACGCCGACGCCACGGCGCGGGCGCGCAGCTACTTCACCGGTGTCGCGCCCTCCTCCCCACAAATGGGGCTGTTGAAGGACGGGAAGCTCGTGTTCATGCTGGAGCGACGGAACATCGAGGGTCGGGCCGCCGCCGACATCGCGGCGGACCTGGTGGCGGCGTTTGACCGATTCTGCTGACGAGCCCTTGAAGCCGGACGACAAGCCGAAGCGGCTCATCGTCGTGGGAGATCGCGTCCTGATCACCCCCGAAGAGGGTGAAGAGCGCACCAATGTCGGCCTGTATCTGCCGCAGACGGCGCTCGACTCCCGCCAGGTGCAGGGCGGCCGGATCGTCGCCACGGGGCCCGGCACGCCGATGACCGAGCCCACCAGCATGGACGACGAGCCGTGGAAGATCCGCGGACCCGACGTGAAGTACCTCCCGATGCAGGCCGAGATGGGAGACTACGCGCTGTTCTTCCGGAAGGCAGCCGTCGAGATCACGTTCGAGGGGAAGAGCTACCTCGTCGTCCCGCAGGCCGCGATTCTGGTGCTGGTGCGCCGGGAGTTCGTCGAGCCGGAATAATCCGTACCCGCCCGCGTGAATCGGACCCCACCTTCCCGGGCGGGGTCGTTTTCTTTGCGGGGATGACGAGCCGGCTCTCGCACGATCTGTTCCAGGCCCGGACGGTCCTCACCGAGCGATTCGGCTACCCGGCGTTTCGCGGCGGGCAGCTGCGGGTGCTGGCTCCGTTGCTGGCGGGACGGCACGTGCTCGCGGTGCTGCCCACCGGTGCGGGGAAGTCGCTCTGCTATCAGGTCCCGGCCCTGTTGGCGGACGGGCTGACCATCGTCGTCTCGCCGCTCATCTCGCTGATGCAGGATCAGGTCGCGGCGTTGCGCCGCCGGGGCATTCCCGCCGCATTCCTGAACAGCACGCTCTCTGCCCCGGACCAGCGCACGATTCTCGATCTCGCCCTGGGCGGCCGGGCCCGTTTGCTGTACTGTGCTCCCGAACGCCTGGCGTCGCTCGCCCGTCTGATCCGGGACGCCGGCACGCGCGTGCCGTTGCTCGCCGTGGATGAAGCGCACTGCATCGTCGAGTGGGGCAACAGCTTTCGGCCGGTCTATCAGCGGCTGGGCGAGCTGCGCTATCACTTGCGGGAGCCCCAGACCCTGGCGCTCACCGGCAGCGCCACTCCGGCCGCCCGCCGGGAGATCCTCGCGGTGCTCCGCATCCCGAAGGCGGAGGTCGTGACGACCTCTTTCGATCGCCCGAATCTCCGCTTCGAAGTGTGCCGGGTGAAGGACGATCGCGATCGGTTCGCGCGGATCGTCGCCATGGTCGGCCAGACGGCCGCTCAGGTGATCATCTATGCCCCCACGCGACGGCTGACCGAGCTCATCACGCGGGCCCTGCGATTTCGGGGACTCAGGGCCGCGCCCTACCACGCCGGGCTCGATGCCGACGTGCGCAAGCCGGTGCTCGGCGCCTTTCTGCACGACCGGGCCCCGGTCATCGTGGCCACCAGTGCGTTCGGAATGGGGATCGACAAGCCCGACGTGCGGCTGGTGCTGCACTGGGGTCCGCCGCACACGCTGGAGGCCTACTACCAGGAGGCGGGTCGGGCGGGGCGGGACGGCCGCCCGTCCACCTGCCGCATTCTCTGGCGACCCGATGACTTCCGCTACGGCGAGATCACACCAGAGATGCGCACCTATGTCGAACGCCGCCGCTGCCGGCGGCGGATGCTGCTGGAGCATTTCGGGGAGCGGTTAGGCAGGTGCGGGGGTTGCGACGTGTGCGGATGATGTGGAGAACGGCAAGGCGGTGGCGTGACCCGCTATATTTTCCCCCATGCACGACTCCCTCTACTTCTCCGATCATCACCTGCAGGTCCGCGACCTGGTGCGCGATTTCGCCCGCAGCGTGGTGAAACCCTCCGCCCGGGCCTACGACCTGGAATCGAAGTTCCCCTGGGACAACGTGCGGCAAATGGCGGAGCTGGGGTTGTTCGGCATCCCCTGGCCCGAAGAGCTGGGCGGGGCCGGCATGGACTACCTCTCGTACATGATCGTGATCCACGAGCTCGCCAAGGTGGACGCGAGCCACGCGATCACCGTCAGCGCGCATACCACGCTGGGCACGTCCCCGATCATGGACTTCGGTACCGATGAGCAGAAGCATCGCTTCGTGCCGCTCCTGGCCCAGGGGAAGGTGCTGGGCGGATTCGGGCTCACCGAGCCGGGAGCGGGCTCGGATGCAGGCGGGACGAAGACCGTGGCGCTGGACCGCGGCGACCACTTCGTCCTGAACGGCTCCAAGATTTTCATCACTCACGCCGGCGTGGGCGAGATCTTCGTGGTCACGGCCCGCACCGACCCCGAGGCCAAGAAGACCCACGGGATCACCTCCTTCATCGTCACGAAGGACACGACCGACCTGGACGAGGCCGCCCGTGTGGGACTCGGGCACGCGGCGGGCCTTCCCAAGACGCCGGGCGTCCGCGCGGCGAAGAAGGAAGACAAACTGGGCTGGCGTGCCTCGGATACGCGGGAGCTCGTATTCGTGGACGCGGTGGTTCCCAAGGAGAACATGCTGGGACCGCGAGGCAACGGCTTCCGGCAGATGCTGCACACGCTGGACGGCGGCCGCATCGGGATCGGGGCGCTGGCGCTGGGGATCGCGGAGGGGGCGCTCGAGGAGTGCCTTGCGTATACGAGCGAGCGGCGGCAGTTCGGCCGCCCCATCGCCGCGTTCCAGGGGGTGCATTTCGCCCTGGCCGACATGGCCACCGAGGTCGAAGCGGCCAAGCACCTCGTGTTCCATGCGGCCTGGTTGAAGCAGCAGGGCCACCCCTACAAGCAGGAGGCGGCCATGGCCAAGCTGTACGCCTCCGAGCTCGCCATGCGGGCGACCACCAAGGCGGTCCAGCTGCACGGGGGCTACGGCTACACCACCGACTACCCGGTGGAGCGCATGATGCGCGACGCGAAGATCTGCGAGATCGGCGAAGGCACGAGCGAGATCCAGCGCATCGTGATCGCGCGGCAGCTGCTCGGAAGCCTGATCGACTGATTCCCCTTACACCTCCCGGGGCACGTACGGCTGCCGCCGAAATGGGTGACGTGGTGCGCCACCCGATCGCCCAGGGTCATGCTCGCTTCGTATTCCTTAGTCGACCAGGCGCGTGACCCGCCCTCGCCGGGCGATCTTCATGACGACGGCCTTCTCCATCTCCGAGGTCTTGTCGTATTCCGCTTCCAGGTAGGACAGCAGCTTCTTGGCGCGATACTGATCGTGGCAGGACGTGCAGATCCCGCGGATCCCGGGCCATTCGGGCCGGTCCTTCTTGATCAGGTCGAACAGCGGCAGCTCGAGCTTCTGCGCGGAAAAGAGGGTCCGGGCTTCGACCGGTTGCTGGCACAGCGACCAGAGCACTTTGGGCATGGCGTCTCCGGCGGGTGGCTTAGGGGAAGACGGGATGCAGGTCGAGCACGCGGACGAGAAACGCCCAGCGGTCCGTCGCCTCGTCGATCAGCTTGGTGGTCGGCTTGCCGGCCCCATGCCCGGCTTTCGTCTCGATCCGGATCAGCACGGGCGCAGGCCCTCCCTGCGCGGTCTGGAGCGCGGCCGTGAACTTGAACGAGTGGCCCGGCACCACGCGGTCGTCATGGTCGGCCGTGGTCACGAAGGTCGCCGGATATGCCGTTCCAGGCCGCACGCGGTGCAGGGGCGAATAGGCGTACAGGGAGGGGAATTGCCCGGCGTCGTCGGCGGATCCGTACTCGGCGACCCATGCCCACCCGATGGTGAACCGGTGAAACCGCAGCATGTCGAAGACGCCGACGGCCGGCACCGCCGCCCCGAACAGATCGGGACGCTGGGTCATGGCCGCCCCGACCAGGAGGCCGCCGTTCGAGCCGCCGCCGATCGCCAGCCTGGGCGGCGCGGTGTAGCGCTCGGCGATGAGCCACTCCGCCGCCGCCAGGAAGTCGTCGAACACCGTCTGTTTCTTCTCGTGCATCCCGGCTTCGTGCCAGGCCTCTCCGTATTCCCCGCCGCCCCGCAGGTTCGCGACGGCGAAGACGCCGCCCATCTCGAGCCACACCAGCACACTGGGCGAGAACGCCGGTGTGAGGGAGATGTCGAAGCCGCCGTAGCCGTACAGATAAACGGGAGTCGTACCGTCTCGCACGAGGTCCCGGCGGTGCGTGAGGTACATCGGAATCCGGGTGCCGTCCTTGCCCGCGTAGAAGACCTGCTCGGTGACGAAGCGGGACGGGTCGAATGCGAGCGGAGGCGCTTTGAAGACCTCGGTCCGGCCGGTGTCGAAGTCGTGGCGGTAGATGGTGGTCGGATCGAGATAGGTCGTGAACGCGAAGAACAGCTCCGTATCCTGGGCCGACTCGACCGAGAGCTCGCCCGCCGTGCCCAGGTCGGGGAGCGGAATACTCCCAGCGGAGGATCCATCCTGTTGGAACAGGCGCAATTGTGAGTGTGCGTCCACGAGGTAGAGCGTGACGAAGCGGTCGTGCACCAGGGTGACGCTCTCTAGAACGTCGGGCGCCTGCGGGATGATTTCCCGCCAGTGGGCGCGCTC
>Ga0326731_1000192_pt1 | contig 15862 bp, 14 predicted proteins | sample MHFSIPfraction_FD_207645 | JGI IMG/M metagenome (GOLD analysis project Ga0326731, IMG submission 207645) | Lab enriched peat soil microbial communities from Michigan Hollow, Ithaca, NY, United States - MHF9FY SIP fraction | ecosystem: Environmental > Terrestrial > Soil > Wetlands > Peat | place...
TTCGCCGGCCAGGAGATCCGCGAGATCCCGGGCGCGACCGCGGCCGGGTGAAACGTCACCGGGAGGGAATCCATCTCGTGCCACGTTTCCGGATCGAGTCCCCATCCCACGACGTGGACCCGTCCGAACGATGGGAGCCGGCGGACCGCCCGCGCCTCGTCGAGGACCGGTACGCCGCCGAGCGAATCGGCGAGGCGCCGCACGGACGCGGCGTCCGCTCCCGGTGTGGCAAGGACCACATCGGTGGCGGCGACAGCCGTACGCCAGTGCGGTCGCACGCCGATGGCGAGGAGCGCCAGCAGAGCGACGATCAGGGCTGCGCGGTGGACCTGTCTCATCACGGCTTGCCGCCCGGCCGCAGCAGGTCGAAGTACGTCTGGGCCAGGCCATTCGCGGCGCGCGCGCCGTCGGCCACGGGGTCCGGCCTCGGCAGCGCTTGCCAGAGGCCTCGGGTCGAGCGCTGCGCGCACTCGCGGCACGCCCCACCGGCCGAGGAGTCACCGAGCGACGCGATCAACGTGCGCAGCGCGCGCAGCGTCTCCAGCTGCTCGCCGGGTCGCTCGATCGCCAGGCGGGCGATTTCGCGCCCCGCCCGCTCCAACGTGGCGCCATCCTCGACTCTGGGGCTCCCGCCGGCAGCGAGTCGCTGGGCTGTTTCCAACCCGCCGCGGATGGCGGGAAACGCCGGCGCCTCCGTGTCGGTGCGTTGACGCGAAGCGTTGGCGACGCCCGTGAGCGTGCCGGTCAGACGCTTGCGATCGGGCTCCAGGGGAGGGGGCTCGAACCCGGTGCGCTGCACGTACACGCGGGTCGCCTGCTGGGCCTGCTTCAGCAGATCGAGCGCCCGATACTCGAACGGCAGCGCGCTATGCGGATCGTAGGTCCGGAGCCGGAGCTCCGCGTCCCACATCTGGGCCAGCGCCGCCTGCAGTTTGTCCTTCACCGACTGCGCGAGCAGCGTCGTGTTCTCCGCCACGTCGTGCTCGTGTTCGATCGTCAGCTCGGTCCCCTGGGTAACGGTCTCATCCCCCACCATCTCGCCGTAGCGATCCCGCAGCGCGTGCTGATCGAAGCCGATGGCGTCGGAGCGGTCACGGACAACGGGGACGCTGAGCCGGGCGGCCTCCGCGATCAGCCGCTCGGTGTCGATGATGATCTGGCGCTCGCTGCGGAGGTACTCGGGCAGGCCGGTCACCGCGAGACCGCTCAGGTCGGCGAGCACGACGTGCGAGGTATCGATCAGCGAGATGAAGTACGTATCCGAGCGCCCGGTGTTGGGTTGCGGGAGGTGGTGATCGCGCGCGATCACGTAGAAGTACAGCTCGTCCCCGGGTGCCATCCGCAGCGCTGCGAGGTCCAGCACCCGGCGCAACACCACCGTCTGATCGTCGGGCTGCCCGGTGCGTGTGTCGAACGCGAGCGTGACTTCCCGGAATTTCACGGCCTCGCCCGATCCCGCGGTGACCGTAGCCACGATGCTCGCGTCGGCCACGCCGTAGTCGTCGCCCGCCACCACTTCGAGCGGCACCATCAATGGCTCCCCGGGCGCGATGCTGGTGCGCGGGGCGGGGTGCACGATGGTGAGCGACGGCGGCTCGTCGGGAACGACGGTGAACCGGTGGTAATCCGAGGTGACGTCCGTGGCGCCATCGCGCAGCGCGACCTGGTAGAGCTGTGAATGCTCGGCCACCGAGGCGACTTCGAAGACACCGGAACCGAGCGATCGCGACCGCAGCGTATCGCCATCGCTCGTCACGAGCGATACGGCGCCGCCGGGCCGGTCGGTGCGGATGCGCCAGGTGACGCGGGCTCCCTCCTCGATATCCAGATCCCACTCGCGGGTCGTCCGCTCCGGGCGTCGGGTATAGCCTGGCGGGCGTAACCGAACCTCGACCCCCATGATCCGCGGGGGGCCCGATGGAGGGGCGGGGGGAGGGCTCTGAGGCGCGGCCGTTCGGCCCGGCTCCCGGAGCCGCACACCGCCGTAGAGCAGTCCCGCGGTCACGAACAGGATCACCGCGGCGTAACCGCAGGCCAGGTACGTCGCGCGCGTGGGCAAGCGGGGTGGTCTGGTGAGCGCGTCCAGCCGGCGTTCCACGCGCTCCCGTTGCAGTCGCTCGAGCGGGGACAGATGCTCCACGGGGTGGAGGAGCAGATCGGCACTCTCTTCCACCGCGGACACCGTTCTATTGAGATGCCGTGCGACCGCCAGTGCGCCGACGGGGCCTCGGCGCCTGAAGACCCAGGCGGCGATCCCGATCCCGGCGAGTACGGCGGCGAAGGCCCCCGTCCGATGGAAGGCGGGGTAGGCGATCACGCCGACCAACAGCCCGGTCGCCGCGCCCGCGAGCGTCGCGACCGCCGCCCACCGCCGCCGCCAACGACGCGCCAATCGCTCGAGCAGGCTCATGCGGCTTGCCGGCGCGGCTGAGCGGCGAGCCAGCGCTCGAGTCCGAACAGTACGATTGCGAGCAGCCACACGGGCAGGAAGAGCGATCGTCGGTGGATCGGAAACCCGGGGGGAGGGCGCGACGAGACCACCGCACTGTCGTGCGTGGGGAGGAGCTGACTCTGGGCGATGGGACGCTCGTCGCCGCGTGAATCCGCCGAGCCCGTGCCGGCCCAGATGCGGGCGATTGCTTCCGGGAACGCCGCGCGCAACACCAGCTCGCTCCAGGCCGGGTTGAATCGGCCGTGGAATCGGTAGCGCAGGCCGGCTCCCTCGCGGGCCACCGTCAGCAACGGGCGGCCGCTGCCGTCCGACCACAACGAGGCGCCGGAATCGGCCTCGTCGCTGCGACGCGCCAACCAGGCGTCCGCTGGCCGATCCACCAGGACGATCCGGCTGCGGCGCTCGCTTGCGGCAACCCCCCCTGCGTCCGTCAACAAGGTGGCGCCGCGGCGTACGCGCTCCAGCACGGCCGCGGGCACCGGACGAGCGGATAGCCATACGATCCAATCGCCGGGACCGCTCGTCGCCCCCATCGTCACGATCGCCGGAACGCCGGTCGCCTGTGCCGCGGCCTCGATGGCGGCCCGGACATATCGCGCATCATCCGTGCGCGAGGCGTCGACGACCATGGTCACGAGACGTGCGGTGCTGCGTGACGATGGACCGGAGGAGGGACGACCGATGGCCTCACGCGCATGCCATTCGACCCGCGCGTCGATCGGGGGCCGCACCCCGCGGAAATACCCTAGCCGTTGGGGCGCGAACAGGTCGAATCGCGTGCCCGGAGGAGCTGCTCGGTCGGCCTCGCTCAGTGCCGCCCAGAGATTCTGGGGCAGCGGCGAGCGTGAGCTGTCCATCGGGACCACCGTCAGGCCCGCCCGCGCGAGTGAATCGACGAGAACGTTGCGCCCGGCGACGTCGTCCGCCACTAGCGCCCAATGTGACTGGGAGCCGATCCGCGGCGCCCAGTAGGGTGCGGCGAGAGCGAGCGTCAGCAGCGCGAGCACCGCGCATCGGGCGAGGAGCAGCACGGGATCCTGGACGGCCCAGCTCCGCCGGGTCGCGGGTGGCGCCCCGAGGAGCAGCCGGATACTGCCGACACGGATCGGGCGGCCGCCACGCCGGCTCCACAGGTGGAGGGCGAGTGGAAGGCTCAACGCGAGCAGTCCGAGCAGCCAGCCCGGCGTCAGCAGGCCGAGCATCGTCAGTGGCGCCGGGCGCGCGTAGTGAGGTACTGCCGCAGGGCGGCGTCCAATGGCTGGTCGAGCCGGAACCGGGCGTAGTCCACCCGCTGGTCATCGAGCGCTCGGCGCAGCGCGGCGAGCTCCCGATCCTGCGCCGCCAGATACGTGGCGCGTACCTGGTCGGCGTCCACCTCGATGCGCCGTCCCGTCTCCAGCTCCTCGAGGGTCACGACGCCGTGGTAGGGGAACTCCAGCTCCGCGCGACCCACCACGTGGAGCAGCAGCACCTCGTGGCGCAGGGCGGCGAGTTTCGTCGCCAGCGTCTGGATCTCCACCTGCCGCTGGTGCAGGTCGGTGACGACGACCACGATGCCGCGCTGGCCGCCGGCGGTGAACAGACCTTCCAATTCTTCCCAAGCGGGCCACGCACCCGCCGGCGTCAACTGCTCCAACCCGTGCAGCAACCGGTCGAGGTGCTGGTGCTGGCGCCGGGGTGGCTCGACGGGGCCCGGTGGGCCCGCCACGGGATAGAGGCCCACTGCGTCTCCCTGGCGGTGCGCCAGCAGCGCGAGGGCCGCGACGAGCATGCGCGCGTAGTCGAACTTGCTGAGGCCGTCTTCCTCCTGCGCCATCGACTCGCTGGCGTCGAGCACCAGGCGCACCGCGACGCTGGTGTCCGTCTCGGCGTCGCGGAGGAAGTAGCGGTCGGAGCGCGCAAACAACTTCCAATCGACGCGGCGCAGATCGTCGCCGGGTTGATAACTGCGGTATTGGCTGAACTCGAGCCCGGCCCCGGGCATCCGGCTCTGGTGCACGCCGTACATGAATCCGTCGACCACGGTCCGGGCCGCGAGCGTCAGGTCACCGAGGGCCGCCAGGGTCTTCGGATCGATGAATCGGGAAGTGGCGTTCGACCCGGACACTGGCACCTATCGCAGGGGGCTCCGCGGCTCGGGCACGTCCTGCAGCAGCCGTTGGGTCACGTCGTCGGCGTGGATGCCTTCTGCCTCGGCGCGGAAGTTGACGAGAATGCGGTGGCGCAGCACCGGCGGCGCGACCGCGCGCAGATCCTCGATCGTGACCGCAAACCGGTTCCGCAACAACGCGCGGGCTTTCGCGGTGAGCACCAGCGCCTGCCCGGCGCGGGGCCCGGCACCCCACCGGGTCCACTCCCGGACATAGGCGCTCGCCGTGTCTTCCGGGCGGGTGGCCCGGACCAGTCGTGTGACGTAGTCGAGCAAGTCGTCGGAGATGCGGACCTCGCGTGTGAGGCCCTGGGCTTGCAGCACTTCGCCTCCGCTCAGGACCGCGGTCACCTCCGGCGATGCCCGGCCGGTGGTACGGCGGAGGATCTCCAGCTCTTCCTCGCTGCCAGGATATCCGACGCGGATATAGAGCAGAAACCGGTCGAGCTGTGCTTCCGGCAGGGGATAGGTGCCGGTCTGCTCGATCGGGTTCTGGGTCGCGAGCACGAAGAAGGGCCGTTCCAGGGGGTAGGTCGTCCCGGCGTAAGTGACCTCGTGCTCCTGCATCGCCTCGAGCAGCGCCGCCTGGGTCTTGGGGGGCGTGCGGTTGATCTCATCGGCCAGCACGATGTGGGCGAAGACCGGGCCGCGCACGAACTTGAAGAAGCGGCGGCCAGTGGCGTGATCTTCTTCCAGAATCTCGGTGCCGACGATATCGGTCGGCATGAGATCGGGCGTGAACTGGATGCGGTGGAACGTCAGGTCCATCGCGTCGGCGAGAGTACGGATCATCAGGGTCTTGGCGAGCCCCGGTACCCCCTCGAGCAGGCTGTGTCCGCCCGCGAGCAACGAGAGCAGCAGCTCTTCGATGGTCCGCTCCTGGCCGACGATGACGCGCGCGACCTCGCGGCGCAGCGCGTCCAGCCGGCCCAGCAGCGTCGCGACCTCGGATTCGCTGAGCGTCCCGGCGGTCATCGCGACCTCATGCGGTCATCGCGTACATGACGATGTTGACGCCGAACTTCGTGTTGTCCTCGGCGAGGAAGCGCTTGTTGCGGAAGTCGTAGTCCCACTCGCACCCGTAATCCTTGTTGCTGTAGAGCACGCCGATGCGCCCGTCGACCATGATGGCCTTGAGATAGTCGTGGACCAGATCGTCGCCCCACCCGTTCAGCTCGAGCCCTGTAGTGGGCGGGCCGTCGGGAAACGTGAAAAAGGCCCGGTACAGCTCGTGGTCCCGGGGCAGCTTCTGCAGCGCCGCGGGTCCGAACACAGCGGTCATCTCGGCCTCGAAGGACTTGGCGAACAGGCCGTCGATGTCGTGGTTGCAGTCGTCGGCGAACAGGAACCCGCCGTTGTGCACGTAGCGCTCGAGCACCGCCCGCTCCCGCGCCGTGAGCGCGACCAGGCGGTGGCCGGCCAGGTAGCAGAAGGGCGCGTCGAACACCGCTTGGCTGCCCAGCGGCACGACCTGCTCCCGCGCGTTCACATCGACCGTCGTGTACTCGATCAGCGAATTGAGCAGATTCGCGGGCATGCGCTGATCGACGTCCCAGTCGCCCGAGGCGTACTGCAGGCGGGTGAAGGCGAAGTCCGCCCGGCGACGGTGCAGGGCGAGCGCGCGGGCCTGGGCCCAGGGGGCCAGGGCGACCGCGCTGAGGGTGCGGAGGAAGTCGGCTCGGTTCATCCGGGTGTCGGGTGTCAGGTGCCGGGTGTCGGGAAATCTAGGGGAGCTCCCTGACACCGGACACCCGACACCCGGCACCTCTCCTCAGACGGCGTCCGACAGGCTCGAGAAGGTGAAATCCCGGATGCGCATCACCGGCATCAGGCTCGTGATGCCCGCATCCGAGCCCGACACGCGCTGCTGGCGCCCCAGCGCGTCCAGGTTGTTGAGCATGATCACCGGGCTCTCGTTGAAGCGGAAGTTCTTCACCGCATACTTGATCTGACCGTTCTCGATGTAGAACGTGCCGTCCCGTGTCAGACCGGTCACGAGGACCGTCTGCGGATCGACCGAGCGGATGTACCAGGTGCGCGTCACCAGCACACCGCGCGTGGTGTCGCGGATCAGGTCTTCGGTCGTGGCCGTGCCGCCGTCCATGATCAGATTGGGCGGGAACGGCACCGCCGGCACGCTTTTCTTCTGCGCCCAATAGCGCGAGTAGAACATGTTCTTCACCATTCCGCCGGCCACCCAATCGGTGCGCTCGTAAGGACGGCCGTCGCCCTGCCACGGGGAGGTCGGGACGTCGGGGTGGGCGGGGTCGGACCAGATGTGCACCCGCTCATCTACCAGCTTCTCGCCCACCTTGGTGCCGCCGCCGGGCTTCGCGAGGAAGCTCCGCCCCTCGTCGGCCTGCCGGGCGGCCATGTTGAACAGCAGGTTCCCGATGAGGTTGATCCCCGCTTCGGGCTCGAGGATGACGGTGTACTTCCCGGGCTCGATGGCGCGTGGGTTGCGGCTGGCGGCCGCTTTCTCGACGGCCATCCGGGAGGCTGCGGCGACGTCGAACTTGCTCAGATCATTGGCTTCGCACGACCCGTAGCCCGAGCCCGTGCCGTCGTTGGACCGCACGGTGAGGGAAAAGTTGGCGCCGGTCTGGCGGTGGTAGGCGAACAGCCCCGCCGTGTTCTTCATAGCCTGCCACTGCGCGCCGTCCTGCAGGAAGCCGGCGGCGGTACAGTCCTTCGCCTTGGCGGGGGTGATGCTGTCGGACGCGACCTGGGCGCGGTACGCCGGCGCGAGGTTCGCCATGTTGTCGAAGAACGCCCGCGTGGGCACGTACGGCTGCTGCCCCATCGGCGGCATGAACTCTTCGTCTTCGGGGGCGAGGTGCGCCAGCTCCTCGGAGCGCCGGACCGCGCGCTCGATCGTGGCGTCGTCGAACTCGTTGATCGTGACCGTGCCGGAGCGCGTCCCGAAGTTCGACTGGACGACCATCTGCAAATCTTCGTTCGCCCCGGCGGTGCTGACCGTGTTGCGGGCGAAGCGGATGTTGCCGCCGCTGTTGGCGTTGAGGTTCACCTCGCACGCGTCGGCTTTGGAGAGGTGCAGCGCCTTGTCCATCAGCGCGCGGGCTTGATCGGACGTGAGGGGGGCCATATTAGAGTTTCCTCGCGGTATTGATCACGTTCACGCCGGTGAACCGGGCGGTCGACGTGCCGTGCGACACGGCACTGATCTGACCCGGTTGGCCCTTGCCGTCGAAGAACGATCCGCCCATCCGGTAGTCCCGCTGGTCGCAGATCTGCGCGCAGGAGTTCCAGAATTCCTGCGTGTTCGACTGGTAGGCGACGTCGCGCAGCGGTCCGACGATCTTCCCGCCCTGGATCTCGTAGAACAGCTGCCCGGAGAACTGGAAGTTGTAGCGCTGCTGGTCGATCGAATACGAGCCGTCGCCGACGATGTAGACCCCTTTCTCCACTCCGGCGATCATCTGCTCCGGGGTGAGCTGGGCCGTCCCCGGCTCCAGCGAGACGTTCGGCATGCGCTGGAACTGGACATCGCTCCAGTTGTCCGAATAGCAGCAGCCGTCGGAGGCCGTCTGGCCGAGCACCTGCGCCTGATCGCGGATCACCTGGTAGTTGACCAGGATGCCGTTCTTCACCAGGTCCCAGCGCGTCGCCTTGACGCCTTCATCGTCGTAGCCCACGGCGCCGAGCGAGCCGGGCTGGACCTTGTCGGCGAACAGGGTCACGATGGGGCTGCCGTAGTTGAAGTTCTTGCTGCGCCACTTGTCCAGCGTGGCGAAGCTCGTCCCGGCGTAGTTGGCTTCGTAGCCCAGCACCCGGTCGAGCTCGAGCGGGTGCCCCACTGATTCGTGAATCGTCAGCCACAGGTTGCTCGGGTCGAGGACGAGGTCGTACTTACCGGCCTCGACCGTCTTCGCCGTGTGCTTCGCCTTCGCCTGCGCGGCCCCGAGCTTCGCGTCCTCGACCATGTCATAGGAGTCGCGGTAGGTGATGCTCTCCACTCCCGCCGGGCCGGCCACCTTGTCGGCCGCCAGGGCGTCGAGATACTCGTAGCCCATGCCGCGTGGCGCGCTGAGCGCGTTGCGGGTCTCGAACTTGCCCGTCTGTGCGTTCACCGAGGTGACGACGAACGTCGGCCAGATGCGATGGATGTCCTGGTCGATGTAGCTGCCGTCGGTCGACGCGAAGTACTTCTGCTCGTTCACGAGGAACAGCAGGGAATTGACGAAGTCGGCGCCGTTCTGGAGCGCCGCGTTGCTGGCCGCCAGCAGGAGATCCGCCTTCTCCGAGATCGGCACGTCGAAGGCGTTCTTCTTGATCGGCGTGCGCCAAGCGACCTCGCCGTGGCCCGGTTCCGGTGCGAGGTGCACCGGCTCCGTCTGCAACCGGCTGTTGGCGCGCGCGATCGCGACCGCCTGCGTCGCCGCGCGGGCGATGCCGTCGGGAGTCACGTCGTTGGTGGCGGCGAAGCCCCAGGTTCCGTTCGCGATCACCCGGATGCCACAGCCGTAGGATTCGGTGTTGGTGATGTTCTGGACCTTGGTATCGCGGGCGGTGATGAATTGGTTGAGGTAGCGGGCGATGCGGACATCGACGTAGGTGGCGCCGCGCGCGCGGCCGGTGTTGAGGGCGACGTCGGCGAGGGCCTTCTTGTCCGCGGCGGGAATCGGCGTCAGTGCGCCGACGACTCCCCCGCCGCGCCATCCCGGAATCGGCAGCGCAATGGCACCGACCGCCGTACCGGTGAGTCGGACGAAGTCACGACGTTCCACGATTCACTCCCTGGTGAGTGGGGTGGTCGGCCTGGAAAACGCTCTCGGACGATATTGCCTACCTGTTCCGCAGATGCAAGAATGCGCCGGATGGTTGCGCCGCCGTTCAGCGCGCCGCTCGCGGAGTGTAAGTGTGTCGTGGCGATTGAGTTCGCGTGAATCCGCGCGCCTGCGCCGCCACGGTTCCTGACCGGATCCGAACCTATTTTCGGCTGGAGGAGCCGCCGCGCTTGCCGCCAAATCGCTGTGGCGTTTATATTTCCGCGCCTCGCACCGCAAGGGGTGCGAGGTACCGCTGACCGCCGTGAAACGAGGACCGACGTCGTGAAACCCGGAATCCATCCCCAGTACCGCCGCGCCACGGTGCAGTGCGCCTGCGGCAATACGTTCGAGACCCGGTCGACAAACCCGGCGATCCACGTGGAAATCTGCGCCAAGTGCCACCCGTACTACACGGGCAAGCAGAAGCTCGTGGATACGGCCGGCCGCGTGGAGCGCTTCCGCCAGAAGTACCGCACGGAGAAGGCCGCGAGCTGACGGCATGGAGGCCCGACTCCGCCAGGCGCTCGCGCGGGCGGAGGAGGTCGCCCACCAGCTGGCCGACCCCGAGACCGCGCGGAACCCGGCCAAGCTGAAGCAGCTCGGCCGCGAGCACGCCCGGCTCGAAGCCATTCGTCAGACCCACGACCGGCTCACCCGCCTCGACACCGAGCTGACCCAGGCGCGCGAGCTGCTCGCCGACCAGGACCCCGAGCTGTCCCAGATGGCGCGGCACGACGTGGAGCGGCTGCGCCCGGAGATCGACCGCTTGACGGCCCAGCTGGGCGACCTGCTCGTGCCTCCCGATCCCCTGAACGATCGCGATGCCATCGTGGAGATCCGCGCCGGGACGGGGGGAGACGAAGCGGCCCTCTTCGCCGCCGATCTGTTCCGCATGTACACGCGGTTCAGCGAGCGGCGCGGCTGGAAGGTCGAGATCCTCGATCTGAGCGAGGGGGTGCTGGGCGGCATCAAGGAAGCCGTCTTCGCAGCGCGGGGCCCGCGCGCCTACGGCACGTTGCGCTACGAGTCGGGCGTGCACCGCGTGCAACGGGTCCCGGAGACGGAAGCGCAGGGCCGCATTCACACCTCCGCAGCGACCGTGGCGGTGCTGCCCGAGGCCGAAGAGGTGGACGTCAAGATCGAGGACAAGGATCTGCGCGTCGATGTGTTCCGCTCCTCCGGACCGGGCGGCCAGAGCGTCAATACGACCGACAGTGCGGTGCGCATCACCCACCTGCCGACCAGCCTGGTCGTCCAGTGCCAGGATCAGAAGTCCCAGCTGCAAAACAAGATCAAGGCGCTCGAAATCCTGCGCTCCCGCCTCCTGGATCGCATGATCGCCGAGCAGGAAGCCGAGCGGGCCCGGGTGCGGCGTGCCCAGGTGGGAACCGGCGATCGCTCGGCCAAAGTCCGCACCTACAATTTTCCCCAGAATCGCGTCACCGATCACCGCATCGGTTTCACCGCCCACAATCTCTCCGAAGTGCTGGAAGGTCGGCTGGACGACTTGATCGACGCCCTGCGGCTGGCGGGAGAACGGGAGCGCCTCAGTGCCTGAATTGACGGCGGCTGCTCCCACCTCCCTGGAGGCCGAGCTGCAGGCCGCCGCCGTCCTGCTGGCGGGATCCGGGTCACGGGATCCACGACGGGAAGCGGCGCGTCTCTGGGCCGCCCTTTCCGGCATCCGCGTGGGCGAGGTGTGGTTGCAGCGCGAGACCCCCGCACGGGCGGAGACGGCCACGCGGTTCCGTGCCGCGGTCCGGCGCCGCGTAGCGGGCATCCCGTTCGCCTACGTCGTCGGAACGGCGGCCTTTCGCGCGCTCGACCTGGCGATCGACGAGCGAGCCCTCATCCCGCGCCCCGAGACCGAGGGGCTGGTGGACCTGGTACTGCGGGGGAGTGGGGAGTGGGGAGTGGGGAGTGGGGGAATCGCAGCTGACATCGGAACGGGCAGCGGGTGCCTTGCGCTGGCGCTCGCCGTCGAAGGGTCGTTCCAGCGGGTGATCGCCACCGATGCATCCGAAGCGGCGGCTGCGCTGGCCCGGGAAAATGTGGCGCGGGTGTCGCCGGCGGTGCCGGTAGAGGTGCGTGTCGGCGATCTCCTGGCCCCGCTCGATGGCCTGCGGTGTCGCGTGATCGTGGCCAATCCACCGTATCTGACGGACGGTGAATGGGCCGCGCTGGCTCCGGACGTGCGCGACCACGAGCCGGCCATGGCCCTCGCCTCCGGTCCCGACGGGCTGGACGCGACCCGACGATTGTTGACCGGCGCACGCGACGTGCTCGAGCCGGGCGGGCTGCTGGCGCTGGAGATCGACGAACGGCGGGCCCCGGAGGTCCAGGGACTCGCGCAGGCTGCAGGCTGGCAGGTGAGCATTCACCGGGATCTTTTCGGCCGGCCGCGCTACGCGCTGGCGGTCTAACGGCGGAGGACGTGTGATCGACGAGAAGGCGCAGGACCTGGGACGACTGATCGGGCAGACGGAGGAATACAAGGCCCTGAAGCGTGCGAGCGAGCGGCTGCGCGAGGACGCCGAGTGCCAGCGCCTGCTCGGCGAGATGGAAAAGCTCGCGGGCGAGATCGAAGGGCTGGCGCGGACCGGCAAGGAGCCCACGCAGGCGCAGACGGAGCAGTACGACAAGGCGGTCCAAAGCATTCAAGTGAACCCGGTGTATCAGCAGATGGCCGTCGCGCAGGCCAATTTCGAGAAGCTGATGTCCAAGGTGAACGCCCGGATCTACGAAGGCATTCAAAAGGGCGCGGCCAGCCCGATCATCACCCTCGGTTGATCGGCGTGGCGGGGACGTTCGTGGTGGTGGAAGGTCCGGAGGGGGCGGGGAAGTCCACACTGGTGCGCGCGGTGGGCGCCCGGCTGCTGGCGGAGGGTGTCCAGGTGCTGCCGGTGCGGGAGCCCGGGGGGACGCCGGTCGCGGAGGCGGCGCGCAAAGTGGCGTTGCGGTCGCGGCACGAATTGTCGCCCGCCGCGGAGCTGTTTCTGATTCTCGCCGCCCGGGCCGACCTCGTGGCGCGGGTGATTCGGCCGGCGCTCGATGCGGGGCAGGTGGTGATTGCCGATCGGTTCGACCTGTCCACCCGGGCCTATCAGGTGGCGGGCCGCGGGCTGCCGGCTGGGGAAGTGGACGCCGCCTTGCGGCTCGCCACGGGTGGCTTGGTGCCGGATTTGACCCTGGTGCTCGACGTTCCGGTGGACATAGGTCGTGAGCGCCAGCGCAAGGCACGGAAGGTGCAGGACCGCTTCGAGCGGGAAGACGACGCGTTTCACCAGCGGGTGCGGGCGGCGTATCGGGACGCCGGCGGCCCGGGCGTGGTGCATCTCGATGCCACGCTGCCCAAGAAGGCGGTGCTGGACGCGGCCTGGCGGGAGCTGCAGGCGGTGACGGTACTTTCGACGCGAGGAATCTCATGAATCGCAAATGGTTGGTGGTGTCCGCCATGACGGGGGTCGCCCTGGTGACCGGGGGCTGGCTGTTGCAGCGCGACGCCGGGCCGCAGGGAACGGTCTACCAACAGGCCCGGTTGTTCGACGACGTCCTGTCACGGGTTGCGGACTTCTATGTCGATTCGATCGACGAGCGCAAGCTCTATCAGATGGCGATCGACGGGATGCTGGACCAGCTGCACGATCCCTATTCGACGTTCCTGAAGCCGGACGATTTTCACGCGCTGAACGAGCAGACCACCGGCGATTACGGCGGTCTCGGTCTGCAGATCGACGTGCGCAACGGATGGATCACGGTGATCGCTCCGCTGCCCGATACCCCGGCCGAACGGGCCGGCGTCCAGACGGGCGATGAGATCGTCACCCTGGACGGCCGGTCGACGGAAGGGTGGAAGCAGGACGAGGCGGTGAAGCAGCTGCGTGGGACGCCGGGCTCGAATGTCGAGCTCAAGGTGCGCCGGATCGGCGTCGACGAGCCGATCACCTTCAAGTTGACCCGTGCGAAGATCCACATCCGCTCGGTCCAGATCGCCATGATGCTGGACGATCGGGTGGGCTACATCTCCCTCAGCCCCGTGAGCCAGACGTCGGCCGACGAGGTCGCCGAAGCGGTGGACAGTCTGACCGCCAAGGGGATGAAGTCCCTGATCTTCGACTTACGCGGCAACCCGGGCGGCCTGCTGACGCAGGGCATCGCGGTGAGCGACCTGTTCCTCGACCCGGGCCAGGAAGTGGTCGCGACGCGCGGCCGGGCCCCGGATGCGACCCACACCTATCACGACTCCCGTGCCCAGCGCTGGCCCAAGCTGCCGATCGTGACGCTCGTCAACGGCGGGACCGCGAGCGCGGCCGAGATCATCGCGGGCGCGCTGCAGGACCACGACCGCTCGCTGGTGGTCGGGACGCCGACGTTCGGAAAGGGCCTGGTCCAGTCGCTGTACGTCCTCTCGCCCGAAACGGCACTGAAGCTGACGACCGCCCGGTGGTACACGCCGAGCGGCCGGACCATCCAGCGTCAGAGCAAGAGCGAGGAGGATCAGCTCGCGGCCGTGGACGCGGCGGCGCAAGGGAAGGACAGCGTGTCCGACAGCGCGCCGGTGTTTCACACGGACGCCGGCCGCACGGTCCGCGGGGGCGGCGGGATCCGGCCCGACATCTTCGAGCCACCCGACACGTTCACGACCGCGGAGCGCGCCTTCGTACGAGGGCTGGGGAGCAACGTCTCGACGTTCCGCGACGTGCTCACCGGGTACGCCCTGGAGCTGAAGTCGGGACGCGGACTGACGTCGCCGCGGTTCTCGGTGACCCAGGCGATGGTGGACGAAGTGTTCCGCCGGCTGCGCCAACGCGGAACCGCGGTGCCAGACAGTCTCGCGACCGGCGCGCGCTCGCTGATTCAGGATGAGCTTGGGTACGAGGCGGCGCGCTATGTGTTCGGCCGGCCGGCGGAAGTCCTGCGCCGCATGCACGACGACCATCAGGTGCAGAATGCGCTGGATCTCGCGCGGCGCGCCCGCGCGCCCCAGGATCTGTTCGCTCTCGTAGGAACGGGCACTCCCCAGACCCGCAGCCCGTGACCACGGCGCCGGGGCCGGCTCCCCTCGTCGTAGGGGTAGTCGGTCCCGGTCGGGCCGGCACCGGTCTCGCGCTCGCCTGGGCGCGCGCGGGACACGATGTCCGGCTCCATGGCCGGCGTACGAAACCGGTACCGGAGCCGCTCACACTCACCGTGGGCGCGTCCGCCGATCCTCCCCCCTGGCTCGCCGCGGCGAATGTCATCGTGCTGGCGGTCCCCGACGACGCCATTGCCCCCCTCGCCGGTGCCCTGGCGCGCCACCAGATGATCGAGGCGAATCAGGTGGTGCTCCACCTTTCCGGCCTGCTGGGCCACACGGCGCTGGAGTCGCTGACGCCCAGCGGCGCCGCGCTCGGCTCGCTCCATCCCCTGCAGACGCTGGTGGAGCCCGAGTGGGCCCCCGAGCATCTGCGTGGGGCGTGGGCGGCCGTCGAGGGAATGCCGCGGGCGGTGACCGCCGCGGAGCGGCTGGCGCGCGACATCGGACTCCGCCCATTCCGGCTGCGGGCCGAGGACAAGGCGCGCTACCACGCCGGCGCCGTTTTCGCCTCGAACTATTTCGTGGTGGTGGAGGCGATCGCGCAGGATCTCCTGTGCTCCACCGGGCTCAGCGAGGCGGATGCATGGGCGGCGCTTGCCCCGCTCGTGGCCGGCACGCTGGACAATCTGCGGCGGCAGGGCCCGCCGGGGGCGTTGACCGGTCCGGTCGCCCGCGGCGACGCGGAGACGGTGATGCGTCACCTAGCCGTGCTGGCCGGCGAAGATCGCGAGCTCTATCGACGGTTGGGGGGTGTCGCCCTCGAGTTGGCGCGCCGCCGTGGTTTGGACGACGAGGACGCCGCACGCGTGACGCGGGTGCTGGCTACTGATCCACTACCCGGACACCCGATGGAGCGGTGAAGCGGAATTCCCTGGCAGGGACCGCGGTGTTCGGACGCAGCTGACTGAGCCGTACCGAGCGCTCCTGGCCGCCGCTCTCGACGATATCCACCCGACGCACGAGTCCGTCACCGCGCCCCACCCAGATCACGGCCGAGGTGTACGGCTGCGCGCTGTCGCGTGGGGTCAGGGCGACGACGTCCGCCCATCCCGCGCCGCCTGAGTCGGCGCGCACGTAGCGCGCGGTGTAGCGCTCGTGTGGTCGCTCCACGAACTGGCCCACCAGGTTCGGTCCCGTCGTCCCGACCTGCGGGATCCGGCTGCGAATCACCTGCCCGGGAGTCGTACTCGGCGTGTACAGCCAGAGGTAGCGACCATCGGCGACGATCCGATCGCCGGCGGGAACCGTGAACCGCATCGCGAATCGACTGGGGCGTTGCTGGAAGAGCAGGCCGCGGGTCGTATCGGGCTCGCCCACCATCGGATTCGTGATGATCTGCACGAAGATCGCGGTGAGTGTCTGAGTGGCTTGATAGGCGGCGCTCGCACGATCGA
>Ga0326731_1000193_pt1 | contig 15849 bp, 19 predicted proteins | sample MHFSIPfraction_FD_207645 | JGI IMG/M metagenome (GOLD analysis project Ga0326731, IMG submission 207645) | Lab enriched peat soil microbial communities from Michigan Hollow, Ithaca, NY, United States - MHF9FY SIP fraction | ecosystem: Environmental > Terrestrial > Soil > Wetlands > Peat | place...
GGCCAGCGGATCTCGCGGCGGCCGCCGTCGCGCGGGCGCACGTGCGGTCGCACGACGGTGAAGTCGACGAACTCCTCCATGTCGAGCGACGCGAGCTTCGCCGCGCTGAACGTCTCCAGCAGGTGCGCGGCGGCGGTCGTCGCCGCTTCGCCGCCGTCGTTCCAGCCCGCGTAGGCGAGAATCACGACGGGCGTGCGCAGATCGGTGGGTCCGACGATACGCAGGGCCTCGGCTCCGGGCCGATTCGTGTCACTCACGTCGCAAAGCCTCGCACACGAACAGGGGCGGCGCGAGCTAGCGGCTCTCGCCTCCGTCGCTGCCGAGCGCGAGCGGATTTCCCGTCGACAGGATCAGCTCGCCGGTGCGGTACAGGTGCACGCAGTTGCGGCCCGCGTCCTTCGACGCGTACAGCGCGAGATCCGCAGCCTTCAGGAGCGCCTCGGGCGCGAGCTCCGCGGCCAGGTCTTCCGTGCACGCGACGCCGAAGCTCGCCGTCACGTTCACGATCTCGGTGCGCGCCTCGAAGTGGCGGCTCTCCGCCGACGAGCGCAGCCGCTCCGAAACGTACATCGCGGAACGCAGATTGGTGTCGGTCAGCAGGATCGCGAACTCCTCGCCGCCGTAGCGCGCGACGATGTCGGAGCGGCGCGCGTACGCGCGCAATCCCTCGGCGATCCCCTGCAGCACGATGTCTCCGAACAGGTGACCGTAGTCGTCGTTCACGCGCTTGAAGTGGTCGACGTCGACGAGCACGAGTGACAGCGGCCGGCCGTAGCGCCGCGCGACGTTGAGCTCGGACTCGAGTCGCTGATCGAGATACCGTCGGTTCCACAGGCCCGTGAGTCCGTCGAGGTGTGACTGCTGCTCGAGGATGTCCTGGAGCCGCTTCGCGCGCAGCGCCGCGCGCACCCGCGCGCGCAGCTCGACCTGATCGAAGGGCTTGGTCACGTAGTCGACGGCGCCCAGGTCCAGGCCGCGCACCTTCGACTCCGTGTCCGCCGTGCCCGTGAGGAAGATGACCGGGATGCCGCGCGTCGCTGGGTGTTCCTTCAGGCGGCGACACACTTCGAAGCCGTCGACGTTCGGCAGGCCGATGTCGAGCAGAATCAGATCCGGCTGATCCGCGACGGCGCGCTCGATGCCGCGCTCGCCGTCGATCTCCCCGATCACCTCGAGACCCTCGGGCCGAAGGCGCGCGATGACGAGCTTGTGGATCGACTCACTGTCGTCGATCACGAGCACGCGGTTCGGGTTGGGGACTTCCGGATTCAACTCGCCTCCGGAACCACGACCGCGCGCAAGGTCGCGCACAGCGCGTGCGCGCGGTCCTTCACGACCGGTCCGTCGAGGCCCTGCTTCAGCGCGGTCTCGAGCGCCGCTGCGAGCTCGGTGATCTGTGGAAAGCCGTAGCCGCCGCCGGCGCCCTTCAGCTGGTGCGCCAGCGTCTGCAGCTCGCGCATCTCGTCCGCCGCGAGGTGCGCCTCGAGCTTCGCGATTCGCGCCGGCAGTTCGGCGGCGAACTCGCGCACGATCTCGAGCATGTCGGGGTCGTTCTCGTACGCGCTGCGGATCGAACCCATGCCAGTCCCTCAGCAGACCTCAGGAGACTCAGGAATGCGCTCAGACCGAGCGCTTCGCGCCGGCGAACCGGCTCTCCCTCATCGGCCTGCGCTTCGGGCGGGTTGACCCGGACAGGTGCGCGCCGCTGGGCTCAGTGACCCCCGGCCAGCGTGTGCCCGACGTACAGGGTCGTCAGATAGATGGCGAGGAACAGTCCGATCGAGAAGATGAACGTCGAGGCCCAGCCGCCGCTCGCGGGGTCGCTCGAGTGTTTGTCCGCCATGTTGCTCGCTCCTCGCGGTTCGAAGTCGGGCGCCATCGTACCCGAAAATGCTCTCGTGGCCAGTCCAGCTATGATGGCGCCGATGCGCTCCAACGAGATCTTTTCCGCGATGAGCCCCGACGCTGCGCTGGCCTTTCTGGACGAGATTCACCGCGAAGCGCCGCGCGTCGAGGAGATCGCGCTCTCCGCGGCGGCGAGCGCCTTCCGTCTGCGCCCGGTGTTTCTGCGCAAGCAGCCGCGCAAGCGCCAGTCGGAGTGGGTGCGCCAGGCGCTCTCGCGCAACGCGTTCGCCGCCGTCGCCGAGGAGCTCCTCGCCGAGTATTTCCTCGAGTATCACGCGGAGCTGCTCGGTGAGTTGCTCGACGTCTTCGGCCTCGAGCACGAGAAGGGCGTGCTCAAGGGCGACACACCGAAGTGTCCCGACGAGACGAAGCTCGCGGCCGCGGTGGCGAGGTTTCGCGCCGGCGAGAACGCGGCGCGCCGCGAGCTCCTGCTGCGCGCGTTCGCCGCGCAGTCGGCGATCGACTGGCCGCCGCTCGAAGCGCTCTTGTAGCGCGCGCAGGAAGGGAAACGCGATGGATCTCGGACTCGCCGGCAAGGGCGTCGTCATCACGGGCGCCAGCAAGGGCATCGGCCGCGCCGCGGCGCTCGCGTTCGCCGGCGAAGGCGCGCACGTCGCCATCTGTGCGCGCGGGGCCCCGGCGCTGGAGGCGACCGCGGGTGAGCTGCGCGCGAAGGGCGTAAAGGTCTTCGCGAAGACGGCGGACGTGTCGCGTCCGGCCGAGCTCGACGCGTTTCTCGACGGCGCGCGCGCCGCGCTCGGGCGAGTCGACGTGCTCGTGAACAACACGTCGGGGTTCGGGACGAGTGACGACGAAGCGGGCTGGAAGGCGTCGTTCGACATCGACGTGATGGCGAGCGTGCGCGCGTGCTGGAAGGTCGTGCCCTGGATGAGCGAGCAGGGCGGCGGCTCGATCGTGCACATCTCGTCGACCTCGGGGCTCGAGGCCGGCAGCCCGCCGTCATACGCCGCGGCCAAGGCGGCGCTCATCAGTCACTCGAAGACGCTCGCGATCGCGCTGGCGGCGAAGAAGATCCGCGTGAACGTGATCGCGCCCGGCTCGATCGAGTTTCCCGGCGGCGTCTGGGAGATGATCAAGAAGGCGAACCGCGGCTTCTACGATTCGATCCAGGCCTCGATTCCGTGGGGCCGGCTCGGAACGGCCGAGGAAGTCGCGAGCGCGATCGTGTTCGCCGCGTCGCCGCGGGCGAGCTGGATCACGGGAGTGACTCTCTCCGTCGACGGCGGCCAGCACAAAGGGAATCTCTGAGCGAGTGACTCGCCCGCTCGAGCGTCCGCCCGCCCGCTAGTTGTTGTCGTCCCCGTCGCCCGCGTCGGGGTCGTCGCGCCGCTCGCCGGCCTTGATGTCGGAGCGCACCTTGATGCCGACGCGCTGCGCGAGTGAGCCGCTCTGCCCCGATGTCACGTGTGCGCCGCGCTGCGTCGGCTCGCCTTCGTTTTCCTCTGCGCTCTTGTCGTACGAGGTGCTCCCGTCCGGGTGGATCGGCTTCTCGAAGCGCGCGAACAGCCCGCCGAACGCGTCGTGCATGCCCTTCGTGTAGATCTCCATCCCGACCCAGACGCCCAGCACGATCAACAGCACGCCGAAGATCTTCGCCATCTCGCTCACCCCTTCTGTGGCTCCCTATCGACGCCTGCGAATTGCCCCTTTCGCACTCCTAGAGTAAAACGGCCGTCCGATGTACGGAGAAGCGCATGCGGTTCTATGAGTACGAGTCGAAGCAGCTGCTGGCGCGCCACGGCGTGCCGTTGCCGAAGGGCTCGCGCATGGCGAAGAGCGGCGTCGAGGCGCGACAGATCGCGGCGGCGATCGCGGGTCCGGTCGTGCTCAAGAGTCAGGTGCTGACGGGCGGGCGCATGAAGGCCGGCGGGGTGTTGTTCGCCGAGACACCCGACCAAGCGGCCGCCGCAGCCGAGAAGATTCTCGCGCTCGAGATCAACGGTCACAAAGCGCGCGGTGTGTTGGTCGAGGGGCGCCAGCCCGTCGCACAGGAGTACTACCTCGGAGTCACCTGGGACGGCATCGCCAAGCAGCCGGTGATGATCCTGTCGGACATGGGCGGGATCGACATCGAGGAAGTCGCGGAGAAACACCCCGAGCACATCTCGAAGCGCCACTTCTCGAGCCTGCTGCCGTTCTCCGAGTTCCGCGCGAAGGAGCTAGTGGCGCAGCTGAAGGTTCCCGCGAGTGACTTGAACCCGCTCGTGCGCTTCGCCGCGCCGCTGGCGCGCATCTTCATGCAGTACGGACTCACTCTGGCCGAGATCAACCCGCTGGCGAAGCTGGCCGACGGCTCGTTCGTCGCGCTCGACGCGCACGTCGACATGGAGGCGGAGGTTCGCCCGCAGCACGCGACTCTGTTGCGCGAGCTGGGCATCGGCGACGACGAGACGCGCATGGCGCGCGCGCCGACGCGCTTCGAGCTCGAGGGCGCGGCGATCAATGCGGCCGACCACCGCGGCGTCGCGGGGAACGTGACCGAGTTCGACGGCACGCTCGGGCTGATCATCGGCGCCGGCGGCGGGTCACTCACTCTGTTCGACGCGGTGCAGAAGCACGGCGGCGACCCGGCGAATTACTGCGAGATCGGCGGAAATCCCAGCGTCGGAAAAGTCGCGAATCTCACCAAGCTGATTCTCGCCAAGCCCGGCGTGCGCAAGATCGCGGTGATGATGAACGTGGTCTCGAACACGCGCGTGGACATGGTGGCGCGCGGGGTGATCAAGGGCGTCGTCGAGTCGGGCATGGATCCCGCGGACCGGATCGCCATCTTCCGCATCCCCGGCTCGTGGGAGCAGGAGGGCGAGAAGCTGCTGCGCAAGTACGGCGTCGAGTTCTGCGATCGCACGGTGTCGATGTACGAGGCCGCCGGCCGCGCCGTCGCCAAGATGAAGGGGAAGTGAGTCGTGTCGATCCTCATCACGAAGGACACGACCTGCGTGATTCAGGGAATCACCGGGCGCGAGGCTGTGTCGATGACTCGCGAGTGTCTCGACTACGGCACCAAGATCGTCGGCGGAGTGACTCCCGGTCGCGGCGGGCGCGAGGTCCACGGCGTCCCGGTCTACGACACCATGGCGGAGATCGCGAAGAAGACGCGAGTCGACGCCTCGGTGATCTCCGTGCCGCCGGCGTTCGCCCGCGACGCCGCGTTCGAGGCGATCGAGAGCGGCGTCCGGCTGATCGTGATCGTCACCGAGAACATCCCGCGCTTCGACGTCGCGCAGATGGTCGAGCTCGCGACCCTGCGCGGCGCGCGCATCATCGGTCCGAACTGTCTCGGCGTGCTCTCGCCCGGCGAGGCGAAGATCGGCGGTCTGGGCGGGCGCGCCGTCGACGCGCGGAAGGCGTTCACCAAGGGCCGCGTCGGCGTGATGTCGCGCTCCGGCGGAATGACGACGGAGATCTGCAACACGCTGTCGGCCGCGGGCCTGGGTCAGTCGACGGCCGTGTCGATCGGCGGTGACGCGATCATCGGCTCGAGTTACGCGGAGCTCATGCCTCTCTTCGAAGCGGACGACGAGACCGAGGCGATCGCGATCTACTCGGAGCCGGGCGGCCGCATGGAAGCGGACCTCGCGCGCTGGGTGAAGGACAACCGCTCGCGCCTGCCGATCGTCGCGTTCATGGCGGGCCGCTTCATGGACGCGATGCCCGGCATGCGCTTCGGCCACGCGGGCACGATCGTCGAGGGCAAGGCCGACACGACCGCGGAGAAGATCGAGCGGCTGCGCTCGGCCGGCATCGGCGTCGCCGAGAAGATCGAGGACATTCCGAAGCTGGTGCGCGAGAAGCTGGGAAGGTGAGTGACGTGGCGCTGTTCATCGAAGTCGTCGTCGATCCCGCCCTAGCGAGTGACTCGGCCGCCGCGAAGAAGCTCGCCGAGGTGTGTCCCGTCGACATCTTCAAGGCGACGCCCGCGCGCCTCGAGATCGTCGAGAAGAACCTCGACGAGTGCACGCTCTGCGAGCTGTGTCTCGCCGTCGGAAAGCCCGGTCAGGTGAAGGTGAAGAAGCTCTACGACGGCGGAGCGCTGCTCGAGCGGCGCGCTTGAGCGACGCTCGCGCACCGCGCCGTCCGTGGATGGCGCGCGAGCCGGGCCAGCTCGTCGGGCGCGGACATCCCGCGGGCGACTTCCTCGAGGCCTATCTGTGGCGGGTCGTCGAGCGCGGCTCGGGCTACCTGAAGGTCGACGCCCATCTGCCGAACCACGCCCGCAATCCCCGCGGCCAGCTCTTCGGCGGGTTCACGCCGACCTACGTCGATCTCGTCTCGCTCTTCGCCGCGCGCACCGGCGAGACCGTCGAGAGTGACTCGGCTCCGCAGTGGCTCGCGACCACGAACATGCGCGTCGACTACTTTGACCCGGTGACGGGCCCCCGGTTCTTCCTCGAGAGCCGCATCGTTCGCGAGCGCGGGCGCACTGTCATGATCGAGACGCGCTTCGTCGAGCCCGCGGACGGGAAACTACTCGTCTTTGCGCTGACGACTTTGCGCCGCGTATCCCGCTCGACGAAGCTCGGCGACGCCTAACGGCCGCCTCACCGCGAGATCCCAGAACTCGACGCGCAGCAGCTCCGCCGACGCCGAGAGGGCCACGAAGCCGTAGCCGGAGCGCGCGTCGTCGCCGCGCCCCGCACCCAACACCAGACGGTGTCGGACCGAGGGCAGGAGCTCGCGCGAACCGAGCGCGCGGGCCGCGCGGTTCGTCCACAAGAGATCGAGACCGAAGCGTTTGACGCGCGTCTTTTCCGCGCCCGAGCCGGACACGATCTGCCAGCGGGCGCCGGGGTGGTCGAGCTCGATCAGCTGGAGACTCTCGTCCTGGCCCGAGAGCACGGCGTCGACTGGAGTCTCCGCGAGCGCCCGATACAGCGCGCGCCGCAGCGCGCGCACGGGCCACTCGTACGGGCCTTGCGCGCGGCGGCCGACCGCCCACTCGATCGGTCGCACGATCGGATACAAGAGCGTCCCGGTGAGCGGGTACAGATCTTTGTGTAGGGCGCTCGCGAGATCGGCGCCGTTGCGCGCGCCGTAGCTCTCGAGCGGGTGGTAGAGCGCGAGCACGAGCCACGCGCCGGGCCGCTCTTGCCGCAGTGTTGCCAGTTCCGCGTGGAGCGCGGCGAGAGAGCGCGCGCGGAAGGCGTCGTCCTCGAGCATCGCCTCGGAGTCGAGCAGCACGAGCGCGAGCGCGCCCGCGTCGAGGCGCGCGACCGGATGCGCGTCGTCGAGCTCGCAGCCGCGCGCGACGTAGCGCCAGCCCGCGCCCCCGGCGGGGATGCGCGCGCAGGCATTGCGCGTGGCAGAGGGATCGCCCGCGTGATCCGCGCTCCCCGCCAGCGCGACCAGCGGATGCCCCGCGAAGCTGCGCGCGTACGGCCCCAAGATGGCGTCGAACTGCGCCTCGCTGGAGTCACTCTGCGCGCAATCTGCGCGCGAGACGCGATGGCTCTCGCCCGCGCAGAAGCCGAGCAGGCCGGCGCGCTGGAAGACGTCGCCCAGCGCGACGATCGGCGCGGACGCGTCGTCCGCCAGGCGGCGCGCAATCGCCGCGTGCAGGCGCTCGTCGCGCGCGTGCGGCTCGCCGATGCCGCCGACGGCGACCAGCGCGAGCGGAAGTGACTCGCCCGAGCTCGACAGCCGCGCGTCGTCGCGCCAGGCTTCGTCCAGCGGCAGCGCGAAGAGCGCGCAGCCCGAGAGCAGGAGAGAGGCGAGCGCCGCGGCCTGCGCACGGCGCGCTCGCGTCAGGAGAGCATCTCCCGCGCCGCGCGCGCGAGGCTCGGGCCGTCGAAGCCGAAGTGCCGAGCCAGATCCTTGAATGGCGCGGACGCGCCGAAGCCGGTCATCGCGAGCACTCGATCCTCGGGTCGCACGAGCGCCGAGACTCCTTGCGCCACGCCCGCCTCGCACACGAGTCGGACGCTCGCGTGCGGCAGCACGGACTCGCGGTAACTCGCGTCCTGCGCCGCGAACAGCTCGATGCACGGCACCGACACGACGCGAACGCGCCGGCCCTCGCTCGCCAGCGCGCGCGCCGCCTCGAGCGCGGCGTGAACCTCGGCGCCGGTCCCGACCAGCACGAGCTCGGGCGCCGAGCCGGGGGGCTCGGCCAGCGCGACCCAGCCGCCTCGCGCCGCGCCCGCCTCGACGCCGTCGCCCTCGAGCACGGGCAGTGACTGGCGCGACAGCACGAGCGCCGTGGGCCCCGAGTCTCTATGCAGCGTGGCGTTCCACGCGGCGACCGTCTCGCGCGCGTCAGCCGGTCGCCACACGACGAGGTTCGGAATCGCGCGCAGCGCGGCGATCTGCTCGACCGGCTGGTGAGTCGGTCCGTCCTCGCCGACGAAGATCGAGTCGTGCGTGAACACGTACACGACGGGTTGCCCCATCAGCGCCGCCAGCCGAATGCTCGGCCGCATGTAGTCACTGAAGACCAGGAAGGTCGCGACGTAGGGGCGGACTCCGCCGTGCAGGGCGAGCCCGTTCGCGATCGCGGCCATGCCGTGCTCGCGCACCCCAAAGTGGAGGTTGCGGCCGACGAACTTTCCGCGCGCCACCGACGCTGCGCCGGTGATCGCGGTGTTGTTCGAGCCCGCGAGGTCCGCGGACCCGCCGATCAGCGACGGCACTTTTTCCGCGAGCGCGTTGATGACTCGACCCGACGCCTGCCGCGTCGCCATCGGCTTCTCGCCGGCGAGGCGCGGCAAGAGCGACGCGAGATCGCCCGGCAGCGCGCGCTCGACCATCGCGCGCCAGAGCTGTGCGAGTCCGGGATCCGCGAGCGCCTGAGCGCGGCGCGCATCCCACTCACTCCGCAGCCGGGCTCCGCGCGCCGCGTTCGCGCGGAACGGCTCGCGAGCGCGGTCGGGAATCTCGAACGGAGGCAGCTTCCAACCGAGGTGCTGGCGCGTCTGCTCGGTGTACTCCGCGTCCTTGAAGGCGCCGTGCGCGTCGGACGTGTCGACCGCGGGTGACCCGAAGCCGATGTGTGTACGGCACGCGATCAGGTGCGGCTGGTCCTCGGTCGCGAGCGCGCGCGCGAGCGCGGCGCGGGCATCCGCAGGCGAGTGACCGTCGATCCGCTGTACGTCCCAGCCGTACGCCTCGAAGCGCCGAGTCACGTCTTCCGAGAAGGCGAGTGACGTCGGGCCGTCGATCGTGACCGAGTTGTCGTCGTAGAGCACGACGAGTCGGCCGAGCCCCAAGTGACCCGCGAGCGAGCATGCTTCGCTCGCGACACCCTCCATCAGATCGCCGTCGCTCGCGAGCGCATAGGTCCGGTGATCGACGAGCTCGCTGCCGAAGCGCGCGGCAAGCAGCCGTTCGGCGAGCGCCATTCCGACCGCGTTCCCGAGTCCCTGTCCGAGCGGCCCCGTCGTCGTCTCGACTCCGACGGTGAGTCCGTGCTCGGGGTGACCGGGGGTCTTCGAGTGCAGCTGGCGGAAGCGCCGGATCTCCTCCATCGGCAGGTCGTAGCCCGAGAGGTGAAGCAGCGCGTAGAGCAACATCGAGCCGTGGCCCGCCGAGAGCACGAAGCGGTCGCGGTCGAACCAATCGGGGTGCATTGGATCGTGCTTCAGGATCTCGCTGTAGAGAAGCACGCCGAGCTCGGCGCAGCCGAGCGGCAGACCGACGTGGCCGATGCCGGCTGCGCGCACCGCGTCGACTGCGAGCACGCGCACCGCCGTCGCCGCGAACGCGGCGCTCTCGGCGGACGGCGCTTTTGCAGACGGCGTCGTACTGCTCAAGCCACTCTCTCCAGTGCGCAGAAAGCGCTGAATGCGCTTACGTCCCTGCGCCCCTGCGCGTGGTTTAGCGTGTCTCCCGCACGTCAGGCAAGCGACATGCACTCAATTGTCGGACGTGACCTTCCGATCGCATTCGTAGTGAAACGGAATTCGCGCGACGCGGCCGCGGACCCGCCCGGCAGCGCCAGTGCGACGGGGCAGACTGTGGCCGAGCCGACGTTCGAGCCGAGCTTCGACTCGCGCAGTGGATTCGACGACGTCCGACACGCGCTCTCGGGTCAGCTCGAACGCGAGCTGGACTCGCTGCTTCTGTCTCGCACGTCGCTGGATCGACTGTTGAACGCGTTGCTCGTGCGAGCGCCGCAGCGCCGCACGTCGCTCGGCCTCGTGGCGGTCGAGCTCGACGACTGGAAGACGCAGAGTGAGCGGCTCGACGCGCAGTCCGCGCGCGCCGCGTTCGCGCAGCTGGCGCGCGAGCTGCGTCAGCGCGTGCGCTCGAGCGACGAGCTCGGACGCCTCGGCGAGTCCTCGATCGCGATCGTGCTGCTCGGTTGCGAGGCGCACGTGTTGGCGAGCGTCGCGGAGCGGCTCCGGCTAGCGCTCGACGGCAAGCCGCTGGTGCCGACGTCTGACGCGTTGCGCGCCTCGCTCAGCGTGACCGTGGTGCCTGCGTATCCGCGCGCGGGCGGGCCGAGCGGTGCTGCGCTGCTCGCCGAGCTGTCCGGCGCTCTGGAGCGACGCTGCTAGTCTAGGCCGCGTGCAAGCGACCGACTGGCTTCCGTTTCTCGTCGAGATCGCCGACCGCGCCGACGAGATCGCGCTGCGATTGTTCCGCTCCGCGGATCTCCACGTCCAGGAGAAGGCCGACCGGAGTCTGGTCAGCGCCGCAGATCAGGAGATCGAGGCCGCGGCGCGCAAGCTCCTGGCAGAGCGTCATCCGGAGCTCGGAATCCTGGGCGAGGAGCTCGGCGAGAGCGAGGGCCGCGTGGAGACGCGGCTCGTGATCGACCCGATCGACGCGACGTTCAACTTCGTTCGAGGCGTGCCGGTGTTCGCGACTCTCTTGGCGATCGAGCAGGGGCGCGAGGTCGTCGCGGGGCTAGTGAGCGCGCCCGCGCTCGCGACCCGTTGGAGCGCGGCGCGCGGAGCCGGCGCGTTCGAGGGCAGGCGACGCCTTCGTGTGTCGGGTGTGCGCGAGCTCGCGCACGCACAGCTGTTTCACGGCAGCCTCGCCGGCTATGAGGGCGTGGCGACGCCGCCGGGGCTCGTCGAGCTCGCGCGCGCGACTCACCGTCAGCGCGGCTTCGGCGACTTCTGGCAACACTGTTTGGTGGCGGCGGGCTCGGGCGAGATCGCGGTCGATCCGATCGTCTTCCCCTGGGACATCGCCGCGCTGCAGGTGATCGTCGAGGAAGCGGGCGGACGCGCGACCACGCGCTCGGGTGAGCGCTCGATCTACGGCGGGAGTCTCGTCTCGTCGAACGGACTCTTGCACGAGGCGGCGCTCGCGCGCCTCCGGGGCGACACCTAACGGTGTCGGCGTGCGCGCCGCGTTCGCCGTTCGTCGCGCGCTTCGAGCACGACTGCGCGCTCGAGCTCGTCGAAGCGGCGCACGACGCCCGTGGAGTCGCAGACCGCGTAGCGCTCCGGGCGCGACGAGGTGATCACCGCGAAGCGCAAGCTCTCGGCGTCCACGTCGAGAACGCGCGCGACCAGTACCTCGCCGTCGAACGCGTGCAGGCGGACGTCGCGCCCCGTTTCGAACGCGCGAACCACTTCCTCTCGGGTCACGTGGATACTCAATAGGCCAATGCGCCGGATCGCGACAAGCCTGCTGCTCCTCGCCGCACTCGCGCGGCCCGCGCGCGCGCACGTCCTCGACGTGCCGCCCGAGGGGAGCTGCTCGCCTCGGCCCCTGCAGTGGACCAACGACGCCGCGCCCGCGCCGGAGGACGTCGTGCCGCCGGCGTTCAAGCCCGGCGAGAGAGTCGAGATCAAGGACATCCCGCGCCTGCGGGGTTGGCTTCCCGACGAGGTCTGGGATCGGCGCGAGAAGTTCTTCTTCGAGGGCATGGACCTCGAGATCGGCCCCTGCTACCGGCGCTTCCCCACGCCGGCCTACTTCAGCGAGGCGACGCGCGCGAACGCGAGTCACTCGACGCTCGACGCGGCGGGGAACCTGGTCGGCTACCTGGGCTCGGGTCTGCCGTTCGCGCCCGAGTCACTCGACGACGCGGCGCCGGATCTCGCCGCGCGGCTCGCCTGGGACTACCGGTACCGGTATCAGGCCGCGGGATTTCGCGGTGACTTCCGAATCACGCAGATCACCGAGGGCGGGCGCGACCTCGAGCAATACTCCGGGAGCTTCTTCTTCCTGCCGCTGCAAGGCGTGCCCGGAGTCAAGGACCCCGATCGAAAGGAGCGCTTCGCCGCGGGCGGCGCGTTCCAGAAGCCCGAGACCGCGCGTGGCCTCGCGTGGCGCCAGTATCAACCGAGCGCCGTCGAGGCCGACTACACCGCGAGCGACGACGTGTTCGTGTATCTCCCGGATGAACGCAAAGTGCGGCGCGCGCCGCCGCAGAACGCCGAGGGGGTGTTCGTGCCGAGCTTCACGCGCGCGCACTCCGTCGGCAACATCGGCTTCACGATGCCCGACGGTCAGACCGCCAACGTCGGAAATCCTGCGGTCGCGGCGTCCGAGCCGCTGCGCAAGGGCTTCGTCGGCCTGGTGATTCGTCCGAACGCGTACACGTGGACGCTCGGAGGTGCGAAGGACGTGCTCGCGCCGGCGAACGTGCGCGCGTCGGGATTCCCGCCGGACCCGAGCCGGAACTTCGGGCCGAGCGGGCTGTCACTCGCGTCAGATCGCTGGGACCTGCGCCGGGCGCTCGTGCTCGAGGGCCATCGCAAGGCGCCCGACGGGAACGTCGCGAGTGTCTCGCTGTGGATCGACGCACTCACGTTCCAGCCGCTCTACTGGATCTCGCGGCGCGGCAACGGCTCCGTCTACGAGGTCGGCATCTTCGCGCACCGCTTCAGCGCCGACGATCGCGTGTCCGCGCAGTGGCAGGGAAACGGCTCGGGCTTCGGCGTGATGATTCCCGTCGCGCAGAGCTTCGCGGTCTCGGGCGAGGGCGGCGGCTGGCGCCGAGAAGCCTACATCCTGGCGAGCGAGCCCCCGCCGGACGAAGAGGTGCAGCAGTTTCTCTCGGTTCAGGGGCTGCAGCGGAAGGGGCGCTGAGCGCCCGACTCACGCAAAGCAGGCGAACAGCTCCTCGAACGCCTTGATCTGGTTTCCGACGGCGGACGACGGCACGAGGATGGGTGTGCGCACGCCGGAGTCGAACCAGGCCTCCAGACCCTCGCGCACGCGTCGGGGCGAGCCATAGAGCGTGACGTCGGAGAGCCAGCGATCGGTCATGAGTCGCGGCACCTCGTCGAAGTTCTTCGCGGCGAGCGCCTTCTCGATCGCGTTCATCTCGTCGACGTAGCCGGCCTCGCGCCAGTAGTTGCGGTAGTTCGGCATCGCGACGTACCCGACCAGCGTCTTGCGATTGACCGCGGCGGCCGCGGCTTCGTCGTCCGAGATACACGTCGGGATCATGTCGCCGATGAAGAACCTCGGATCGTTCGCCTTCCCGGGCGGAAGCGCGCCGAGTGACTCGTGCATGTGCGAGCGCGCGGCGTTGGCGAACACCATGCCGTCCGCGACCTCGCCCGCGAGAGCGATCATCTTCTTCCGAAGGGTTGCGAGCACGATCGGGGGCAGCTCGCCGACGCGCTGCGCCGAGCGCAATCCCGCGACGAACGCGCGCATGTCGCCGAGCGGCGGCCCGGCCTTCACGCCGAGGCGATCGAGCGCGGGCCCGTGTGACACGCCGATGCCGAACGCGAAGCGACCGCGCGAGAGCTCGTGCACGAGCGACGCGGTCTGCGCGTAATCGAACACGTGGCGCAGATAGATGTTCGCGATGCTCGTCCCGAACGGGATGCGATCCGTCGAGAGCGCGAGCGCTTCGCAGAGGCCGAGTCCGTCGCCGAAGCTGGGACAGTAGATTCCCGAGAATCCGCGGCGCTCGAGCTCGCGCGCGAGCTCGAGCGTTGCGCGCCTGCGAGACGGCACGGCGGCGAGGCTGACGGCAGGAAGCGGTGCGCTCATCGGGGTCCCTCCTGCGCGCAGTCTATCCGCTCGCCGCGAGTGACGTCGCGCGGCCCGGCGTGCGTGAGTCCGGATTCCCAAATCCTTCGATGGCTTGCGGGGTTCGTTGCGCATCGCCCCGAGACGTGGGTAGTCACCTACTCACAATGCGCCGTTTCGACACGGAAATGTCTCACCCCTTCGACCGGCAAATGCACAATCGTATCCGCCTATTCGTAGGGCTTTTCTGCCCACTCCGCGGGCGATTTCCTGTACGATCGCGCAAGCGAAAGGCTCGGATCCGCGGATCTGCAAGTGGTTGTGCGATGCCCGCGACTCCGCAGAGACTGCTTCCCCCCGTCAACCGCGACCCGTCTACAGTGGCACCACTCTTGCGTGAGCACGGTCACACACGCGTGTGTCACGAGCCGAGCGGCGTGTGCGCGGAATGCAGCGGGCCGTCGGGCGCGGGAGTGACTGAATGAGGATCGGGATACTCGGGGGCGGCGTCGCCGGACTGACTTGCGCGCACTACTTCGCGCGCGCCGGTCACACGCCGCTGGTGCTCGAGCCGTCGGGCGCGCTCGGACAACTCGGCTCGCCGATCGTGCACGAGGGACTGCGCATCGACCGCTTCTCGAACGCGCTGCGAAATACCGACACAGCACTGTGTGGCCTGCTCGCGGACCTCGGCGGTCTTGGCCGCATCGCGTGGCGGCCGACGCGCTCCGCGATTTCGACGAACGGCGCGTTCTACCCTGTGAGCTCCGCGAGTGACCTGCTGCGCACGGCGGGTCTCGCGCGAATGTCGAACCGCGACTGGCTGCGCGCTGGGCTCGGGCTCGCCTATGCGACACAGATCAAGCGCTACGCCCTCGACCTTCACGGCGTTCCCGCCGCGGAGTGGCTGGCGCGCGTGTTCGGGCGGCGCGTGTACGAAACTTGGTGGCGGCCCTTCCTCGAGGTTCGCTTCGGCGCCTACGCGGACGCCGTTCCCGCCTACTGGGTCTGGCGCCAGCTGAACTCCTACCAGACCGGTCGCCGCGAGGTGTTCGGCTATCTGCGCGGTGGCATCGGCTGGCTCGGCGAGCGCCTGCGGCGCTCGATCGAAGCCCGCGGCGGCGAAGTTCGGCTTCACGCGGAGATCTCCGCCGTCGAGAGCAGCGGCACTCACTGCAGCATCGAGGTGGACGGCATGGAGCGCCGCGTCGATGCCGTGGTCTCGACGCTCCCGCCCGGCGAGCTCGCGAAGCTTGCGGGCGGGCGCCTGTCGCGCGAGCTGCCGAATCTCGACGTCCCGTATCAGGGGCAGGTGACCGCGCTCGTGATCCTGCAGCGCCGCATCGGCGAGTACTACCAGACCGCGTTCATCGGCTCCGACCTGCCCTTCCAGCGCACGATCGAAGCGACTCACGTCGTTCCCTCGGAGTCACTAGGCGGGCGTCACCTGCTCTACGTCCGCAACGAGTGCGGCCCGCACACCGACGCGTTCAAGCTGCCGGACGACGTCGTGCGCAAGCAGGCACTCGAGAGCCTCCGGCATTGGTTCCCCTCGTTCGACGCCCGCGACGTCGAGGCCGTGCACATCTCGCACAACGACGCCGCCGAGCCGATCACGCTGTTCGGCGACCTGCGGCGGACGATCCCGGCGCGCATTCCCAACACGCGCGTCTTCTTGTGCACTGCCGCGCAGGCTTACCCCCGCCGAGTGGGCTGGGACACCGAAGTGACTCTCGCCCGCGAGACATCGGCGCTCGTGGCCGCCTGCGCCGCGTAGGCCCGCGAGCCAGCCGCGCATTCGAGAGGAGTGCCCATTGTCGGCCGTCTCTGTGAAGTCACTCGTGTTCGTCGGCCACGGCGCCGTCGCTCGCGACTGGCTCGATGCCGCCGCGGAGCTGCCCGAGCTCGAGGTCGAGGCGGGCGTCGACCCCGATCCGGATCGCCGGGCGGCGCTCGCGGCGTCCGGGCTGCGCGCGTTCGCGAGCATCGGCGAGTTACTCGCGGCGCGCGGCGCGCCCGATGTCGCAGTTCTGTGTA
>Ga0326731_1000195_pt1 | contig 15795 bp, 14 predicted proteins | sample MHFSIPfraction_FD_207645 | JGI IMG/M metagenome (GOLD analysis project Ga0326731, IMG submission 207645) | Lab enriched peat soil microbial communities from Michigan Hollow, Ithaca, NY, United States - MHF9FY SIP fraction | ecosystem: Environmental > Terrestrial > Soil > Wetlands > Peat | place...
CATCGCCCGCGGTCAATTTGCGGTCATCAAGGAAGACATCGATCTTCGCGACGTCATACGGCGTGCGCTCGAGACCAGCAGGCCGCTGATCGATTCCCAGGCACACAGACTGACGGTGACGATGCCAGAAAGGCCCATCCCGATCCACGGTGACATGGTCAGGCTGACCCAGGCGTTCGCGAACCTGCTGAACAACGCCGCGCGCTACACGTCGCCCGCCGGACTCATCACCGTGGCCGTCGAGCCTCGCGTCGGCGACGTCACCGTTCGCGTCATCGATACGGGGCGCGGCATTGCGCCCGCGGACTCGGAGCGCATCTTCGACCTGTTCGCGCAAGTGAGTCCGGGCGACACCGGTCTAGGCGGGCTAGGCGTCGGGCTCGCGCTGGTGCGCCGTGTCGTCGAGCTGCACGGAGGAGCCGTGAGTATGAAGAGCTCCGGCCTCGGTCATGGAAGCGAATTCACCGTCGTTCTCCCGTCTGCGGCCCACCGGCCCGAGGCCCTGCAGGCCGTCGAGCCACAAGCGAGGAACGGAGCGCTACGTCGGTTTCGCGTGCTCGTCGTCGATGACAATCGCGATGCCGCCGAAGCGCTCCAGATGCTTCTGCAGGCGCTGGGACAAGAGTCCTATGCCGTGTTCGACGGCAAGTCCGCGCGCGAGGCGGCCCACCGACTCAAGCCGCATCTCATTCTGCTCGACATCGGAATGCCGGACATTAGCGGCTACGACGTGGCGGACCTGCTGCGCGCCGACTTTGGGAAGGACGTCGCCGTGCTGGCCGCGGTGACGGGCTGGGGGCAGGAATCCGACAAGCGGCTCGCGCTCGCTCATGGCTTCAACTACCACTTCACGAAGCCCGTCAGCGCGGCGGCCTTGAAGGTCTTCCTAGAAGCCGTCGGCGAGACTCGACCGAACCACCGCTGAGCGCCGGCGCCTTCGGCGCCGGCGCACCGTGAGCCGGCGAATCGAGCCGCTCGCAGTCCTGCCATGGACGAACTGCAATGCGGTAGACTTGCCGCCGCTTTCGCGCCGCGGCTAGCGCCGCCGCAAGCCCCATATCCACACGCCGCCCGCAACGGAATGCCGTGAGCTCCGAAGTCATCGCCAAAGAAGTCAACCGACGACGCACCTTCGCCATCATCTCGCATCCCGATGCGGGCAAGACGACGCTGACGGAAAAGCTGCTCTTGTTCGGCGGCGCGATTCAGATGGCGGGCACGGTCAAAGGGCGCAAGGCGACCCGGCACGCGACGTCGGACTGGATGCGCCTCGAGCAGGAGCGCGGCATCTCGATCACCTCGTCGGTCATGCAGTTCCCGTACGACGGCGCGCTGATCAATCTGCTCGACACGCCGGGTCACGAGGACTTCTCCGAGGATACGTATCGCACGCTGACCGCCGTCGACAGTGCGCTGATGGTCATCGATGCGGCGAAGGGCGTCGAGGCGCGAACGATCAAGCTCATGGAGGTCTGCCGGCTGCGCACGACGCCGATCATCAGCTTCGTGAACAAGCTCGACCGCGACGGCCGCGAGCCCGTCGATCTGCTCGACGACATCGAGAGCGTGCTCGACATCGCGTGCGCGCCGATGACCTGGCCGATCGGAATGGGTCGCGAGTTCCGCGGCATCTACCATCTCGCCGAGGACTGTGCGTTCCTCTACCAAACACGCGACGGTAGCCGGCTCCCGGACGTGCGCCGCGTGCACGGCATCGGCGCGGCGGAGCTGGTCGACGCGATCGGCGCGGACGGCGTGCGCGCGTTGCGCGAGGAGCTCGAGCTCGTGCGCGGCGCGACGGAGCCGTTCGAGCTCGGACTGTATCTTGCCGGCAAGCAAACACCCGTGTTCTTCGGCGCTGCGATTCACAACTACGGTGTGCGCGAGCTGCTCGACTCGTTCGTCCAATTCGCGCCGCCGCCGCAGCCGCGCGCGACCAAGACGCGACCGGTCGCGCCGGCAGAGGACTCGTTCACGGGCTTCGTGTTCAAGATCCAGGCGAACATGGACCCTGCGCACCGCGACCGCATCGCGTTCCTACGTGTCTGCTCGGGCGAGTATCGGCCCGGTATGCGCATGTACCACACGCGCATGGGGCGCGAAGTGCGCGTCGGCGACGCGATCACGTTCATGGCCGCGGACCGCCAGCACGTCGACGAGGCCTACGCCGGGGACATCATCGGCTTGCACAACCACGGCACGATCAATATCGGCGACAGCTTCACGCAGGGCGAGCCGCTCGCATTCACCGGGATTCCGAGCTTCGCGCCGGAGCTGTTCAGGCGCGCGGTCCTCAAGGACCCCCTGAAGCTCAAGGCGCTGCAGAAGGGTCTCGCGCAGCTGTGCGAGGAGGGCGCGACGCAACTCTTCCGGCCGCTGCTCGGCAACGATTTGATCTTGGGCGCGGTCGGTCCGCTCCAGTTCGAGGTCGCGGCCTATCGGCTGCGCGACGAGTACGGGGTCGAGTGCCAATTCGAGGCCGTAGCCGTCGCCGCCGCGCGCTGGGTGCGCGGCGCCGATCGTGCTCAAGTCGACGAGTTCACGAAGAGGCTCGTCGCGAACGTCGCCAAGGACCATGCGGGCGAGCTCGTGTATCTCGCGCCGACGACGGTCGCGCTCTCCCTGACGCAAGAGCGCTGGCCGAAGCTTCAGTTCTTCGCGACGCGCGAAGCCGCGGCGACCTAGCGTCCACTTCAGGCGCGTGCGGCGCGGAACGCGGACACGCGCGTGCGGAGCTCTGCGAGCGCGGCCAGGTCGGCATCGCGTTCGTAACGCGCGCGCAGGTAGGCGGCGATGATCGCGCGAATCTCGCCCGCCGCGTGCGGCAGGCGGCTCTCGGCGCGCGCAGCGTAAGCGGCCGGGCCCTCGGTCGGCGCGCGCGGAGCGACGTCGAGGTGTGCGAGCCGGCGTGTAAACGCTGCGAGCTCGCGCGCGGCCTCGTCGACGGGCGTCCGGCGCCGGCGACGCCACGCGAGCTGCAGCGTCACCAGGAGCGAGCCCGCGAGCGTCGCGCCCACGCACAACAACAGGAGCTTCGACCAACGTTCCGCGCGCGCGGCGCCGTCGAAACCGAGCGCGTCGAGCAGCGCGCGCTGGAGCTGCGGCCCATAGCCGATCACCCACTCGTTCCAATAGGTCGCGGCCGCATCCCAAACGAGCAACGCGCGTCGCACCCATTGGAGCCGGCCGAACGCGCTGCCGGGGACGCGCTCTCCCGCAAGCGCGCTGCGCCAAGACCCGAGCGCGACGCGCTCGGGCGCTACGGCGGATACCGGATCGACGCGAACCCAACCACGGCCCTCGAGCCATACCTCGGTCCACGCGTGCGCGTCGGACTGGCGGATGATGTAGTAGCCGCCGACGCCGTTGAGCTCGCCGCCTTGATACCCCGTCACGATCCTCGCCGGCAGCCCTGCCGCGCGCATCATCACGGTGAACGCGGACGCGTAGTGCTCGCAGAAGCCTTCGCGCGTGTCGAACAGGAACTCGTCGACGGGCTGCTCGCGGAGCGCGAGCGGCGTGAGCGTGTAGAAGAACGGCTGAGAGCGCAGATAGTCCATTCCGCGCTCGATCAGTTGCTCGGGTTCCGGGTTGTCGGCGAGCCAACCTTGGACGAGCTCGCGCGTCCGTGGGCTACTCTCCGGCGGTAGCCTGCGGAACATCTCGCGCTCGGCTTCACCGAGCGGCTCGAGCGCGCGAAAACGCGTGTACGAGGCGAGCCGGTAATCGAGCCGCGTGCCGCGCGGCGTGCCGGGAAACGTACGAAGCTGATAGTCGCTCCCCATCCGCAACGTCCGCTCGTCGGGCGCGAGCTTCGGCATCTCGAGCGCGAACGCCCAGTTGCGGCCGGTCGTCTCTAGCATCACGCGATACTCGGTCGGCGCGCCGAGATACTCGACGCTCGCGGCCACGTTGCGCCGGTCGCCGATCGACATCGACCACGTGCGTCCGTCGAAGTTGGTCATCGACGGGCCGCGCCAGTAGAGGTCGCGCGCGGGCGGTGGGGTCGATAGGAACTGCGCCCGAAACGCGATCTCGTCCGATAGCGCGAGCGACGTGATGTCGCCCGGGTTCACGGTGTCGCCGAGCCCGCTCGTGGCGCTCGTGGACGTGCCCTGAATGGCCCAGAGAGGACCCGGCAAGCGCGGAAACAGCACGAACAGCGCGAGCATCAGCGGCAGCGATTGAAGCAGCAGCCGGCCCGCGAGCGCGCCCGTCGAGCGCAATTGAAGCAGCGGCCCGCGACGACTCAATTGCAACAGTCCGACCGTCGTGAGCCAGAGCAGCAGCAGCAGGTAAACCGCGGTGAACGGCCCTCGCGGGGTCAACAGGCTTGCGAACAGCAGGAAGTACGAGAGCATGATCAGCACGAGCTGGTCGCGATGGCCTTTGGACTCGAGCACTTTGAGCGCGATCATCACGACCAGCAGCGCGCTGCCGGCCTCGACCCCGTTGATCGTGCGATACGAGAACAGCACGGCGCAGAACGCGGCGAGCGCGAGCAGGAGGCGCAGCGTGCGGACCGGCACGGGCCATTCGAGCGCGGCGATCGCGAGACGCCACGCGATCGCGACGCCGAGCAGCAGCGGGGCCCAGAACGGCAGCGTCGGCCAGTGTGGCAGCGTCGCGCCGGCGACGATCGCGGTCGTCCACTGAAGCCGCGCGAGCTCCGCGGCCGGCGTCGCGGGCGCTGGCGTGCCGAGCCTCATCGCTCGCCGGTCTCGCAGAGCGCGAGCGCTTCGAGGCACGCGCCGAGATGTTGCGGGCCCGCGCCGAGCGGCAGCGCCGCGCCCGGAATCTTGAGGCCGAACGTGCGCGCGTCGGCCGCCGCGTCGAGGCACCAGCGCGCGAGTTGCGCGAGGCGCGCTTCGGGCTCGAGGTCCGGCAGCGCATCCCAATCGAGCTCGCACGGCTCGCGGTCGCCACCCGCGAACTGCTTGAGCAGCAACACGTCGCTGCGCGCGAACGCCTTCCACGCGATCCGCTGCGGCGGGTCGCCGGGCGCCGCGGGGCGCAGGCCCGCGAAGTCGGCGTCGCCCACGTCGGGCTTGCCGCCTAGACCTAAGCCGGCGCTCTCGGGCAGTGGTCGTCCGGGCGGGGCGGGCCGCGGATAGACGAGGCAGCGCGCGTCCATGTGCACCCACGTCCACGCGCGGAAGAGTCCCCCGGGATGACGCGTGACGACCGCGAAACGTCCGAGCGTGACCCAACCGCGGCGCTCGGTCGGCACCGCGATCCGCAGCGTCTCTTGTGCTCCGGGCGCGGCGTCGACGGGGCTCGTCGCGTGCCGCTCGTGCGCCAGCTCGATTTCGTAGCGCGGCGCGGCTGTGTCGTTGCGCAGCGCGATCCGGAACTCGGCGCGCTCGCCCGCAAATGCCGGATGCGCGCCGAGCAGCTTGATCTCGGCGCCGAGCAGGTTGCCGTGGCAGTGGTGCATCAGCACGAGGCCGAGGCCCGCGAGCAGGAACGTGAGCATGAAGCCCAGGCTCGCGCCGTAGTTCAGCGAGCCGAGCAGCATCACGAGCAGCATCAGCGCGAATATCGTGCCGAAGCGTGTGGGTAGGATGTAGATCCTGCGGCGTTTGAGCACGACCGAGTGCGCGTCCGCGCCTTGCCGGCGGCGTGCCCAGGACGCGGCCCAGTTCTCGAGGCTGCGTGCCGGCGCGAACATGCTCTAGCGTGGCGCGCCGCGCCGCGCGTCGAGCGGTCGAGCGGTGCGGAGCGTCGGCGCGTCCACGTGCGTCAGGGCAGCGGCACGGCCGAGAGAATAGCCGCGCCGATGTCGGCGTCGCGCTCGAGCGCGCTGCCGTGCGCGGGTTGCAACCGATGCGCGGCGATCGCGCCGAGCACCGCTTGCACGTCCTCCGGGTGCACGCCGGCATGGCCGCTCATCAGCGCCCACGCCTGCGACGCGCGTACGAGCGCGATGCCGGCGCGCGGCGAAAGGCCGGCGACGAATTCGCCCGAGTCGCGCGTGTAGCCGATCAGCGCTTGCACGTAGTCGAGCAGCGCCTCGGACGCGTGAATCTTCGGGACGTGCTCTTGGAGACGCAGCAGAGCGTCGAGAGACAGCACGGCCGCAAGCTGGTCCGCGAGCGCGCGGCGCTCGCCGCTCACGAGCAGCTGGCGCTCGTCGCTCGGCTCGGGGTAGCCGAGCTCGATCTGCATCAGAAACCGATCGAGCTGCGACTCCGGCAGCGGAAACGTGCCGATCTGATGCGCGGGGTTGCGGGTCGCGACCACGAAGAAGGGCGCCGGTAGCGGGTACGTCGTGCCGTCGGCCGTGACCTGCCGTTCCTCCATCGCCTCGAGCAACGCGCTCTGTGCCTTCGGCGTCGCGCGGTTGATCTCATCCGCCAGCACGAGCTGCGCGAAGATCGGTCCCTTGTGGAACTCGAAGCGTCCGCTATCGCGGTGGAACACGGACACGCCGAGCACGTCCGCGGGCAGGAGATCGCTGGTGAATTGAATCCGCTGGTAGCTCAAGCCGAGAGCGCGCGCGAGCGCATGCGCGAGCGTCGTCTTGCCGACGCCCGGCAGATCCTCGATCAGCAAGTGGCCGCGAGCGAGCAGGCACGCGACCGCGAGCCGTAGCTGCCGCGGCTTGCCGACGATCACGCGGCCGAGCGCGTCGAGCACGGGCTCGACGACCGCCGCGTGATCTGCCGCGCGGCTCGTGATCAAGGTGGGTGTCGCCATGTCGAGATGTTGGCGTAAATCGCCGCTCGGCGACACCCCATCCGGGACCAACTGTGAACCAGTCCGCACCCTCAGGGCGCGACGGCAGGGAACTCGAGGACCAGAGTTTGATGAAACGGCGTCGCGCGCCACTGACCTTGCACGCGGCGAAGGTGCTCGCGCACGCGGACGATAAACTCACCGGTCAGCCACGTCGGTGGCTGACGGCCGAGGGCAAGGAAGCCCGCGATGATCGATTGCGCGAGCCTTTCGGGGTCGCCGCCGGACCACGCGTCGTCACCGGCCATCCCTTGAATGCGCGCGACCACGGCCTCGGTCTGCATGGCTTCGGCCCCTTCCGACGGCTGCGTCATCAACTCTTCGTAGGTCTCGCCGTTGGCCAGTCGTCCATAGAACGACGCTCCGAGCCCGGCTTCAGTCTCGACGGCGTAGTGCACGAGATCATGCAGCAGCGCGCTGCGCGTCTCCAAATCGCGCGCCTCTCGCGTGCCGTCGCGGCGTACGACCTCGAGACGGTGACGCTCGTTCGTGAGTCTCGTGAGTCGGATCAGCATGCCGTCAGCACCCGTTTCTGCCTCGCCAATGCGAAAGCAGCACAACGGTTAGCCGCCCGCTGACGACTAGCCGATTTCAGCCAAGCGCGCGAGCTGTTGCTCGAGCTGCGCCGCGCGCTGGTCGAGCTCCGCGACGCGCGCGGTCTCCTTCGCGACGACGTCCGCCGGGGCGTTCGCGACGAAGCTTTGATTGTCGAGCTTGCGGCGGCTCTTCGCCGCGTCGTCGCGCGACTTCGCGAGCTGCTTGCCGAGCCGGTCGCGCTCGGAACCGACGTCGATCAGGCCGGCGAGCGGCACGAGGATCCGCATCGCGCCGAGCAGCGCAACCGCCGCGCCCTTCACCGTGGCGCCCGGCGCGAGCACGTCGACGCGCTCGAGCCCCGCGAGCTTGCGCAGCTGCGCGGCGTGGCGCTCTGCGCGCGCGCGATCGGCGTCGCTCGCGTCGGCGAGTTGCACGGCCAGCGCGATCGAGCGCGGCAGGTTCGAGTCGCCGCGGATCTGGCGCACGCCGACGACGAACGCCTTGAGCCATTCGATCTCCGCATCGGTCTCGGCGTCGCTCGCGAAGTCGCCCACCTCGGGCATCCGTTCGAGCATCACGGTGGCGCTCTTCGCGCCGGTCCGCGCGCAGAGCTCGAGCCAGAGCTCCTCGGTCACGAACGGAATGAGCGGATGCAAGAGCTTCAGCAGCGCGCCGAGCACCTCGGCGAGCGTGCGCTGCGCGCCGCGCCGCAGCCGCGGGTCCGCGCCGGGATCGGTCAGCACGGCCTTCGTGAGCTCGAGGTACCAGTCGCAGAGCTCGTGCCACGCGAAGTCGTAGAGCATCTGCGCGACGAGGTCGAGCCGGTACTCGGCGAACCCTAAGTGCACCTCGCGAATCGTGTGCGCGAGCCGCGAGCGGATCCAGCGATCCGCGAGGCCGAGCTCGCTCTCGCCGTCGCTCGCGCCGTCGATCTGGCTCAGCACGTACGCGGACGCGTTCCAGAGCTTGTTGCAGAAGCGGTGATAGCCCTGCGCGCGGCCGAGGTCGAAGCGCGCGTCACGGCCGGTGGTTGCGAGCGAAGCGAACGTGAACCGCAGCGCGTCGGTGCCGACGCCTTCGATGCCGTTCGGGAATTCCTTGCGGGTCGCTTTCTCGATGCTCGCCTGCAAGTGCGTTTGCATGAGGCCGTCGGTGCGCTTCTTGAGCAACGTGTCGAGATCCACGCCGTCGATGAGGTCGATAGGGTCCAAGATGTTGCCCTTCGACTTCGACATCTTCTGGCCTTCGTGGTCGCGAACGAGCGCGTGGATGTAGACCTCGCGGAACGGCACGTCGCCCATGAACTCGAGGCCCATCATGATCATCCGCGCGACCCAGAAGAAGATGATGTCGAAGCTCGTGACGAGCACGTTGGTCGGGTAGAACGTCGCGAGCGCGGGCGTCTCGTCGGGCCAGCCCATCGTCGCGAACGGCCAGAGCGCGGACGAGAACCAGGTGTCGAGCACGTCGTCGTCCTGGCGCAGCTTGACGCCCGCGGCGAGCCCGTGCTTCTGCCGCGCCTCGGCCTCGTCGCGCGCCACGTAAATGTTGCCCGCCTCGTCGTACCACGCGGGGATCCGGTGCCCCCACCAGAGCTGGCGCGAGATGCACCAGTCCTGGATGTTGCGCATCCACTCGAAATAGGTCTTCGACCAGCTCTCGGGCACGAACTTGACGCGGCCCTGCTCGACGACCTCGATCGCGGGTCTAGCGAGCGTCTTCGCGCTCACGTACCACTGATCCGTGAGCATCGGCTCGACGACGACGCCGCTGCGGTCGCCGCGCGGAATCATCGAGGTGTGCTCCGTGACGCGGACGAGGAAGCCGCCGGACTCGAGATCGGCGAGCACGCGTTCGCGCGCGACGAAGCGGTCGAGGCCGCGGTACGGCGCCGGCGCGTTGTCGTTCAGCGCCGCGCTCGCGTCGAAGATGCTGATCATCGGCAGCTCGTGCCGCAGCCCGACCTCGTAGTCGTTGAAGTCGTGAGCGGGCGTGATCTTCACGCAACCCGTGCCGAACGCGGGATCGACGTATTCGTCCGCGATGATCGGGATCGAGCGGCCGGTGAGCGGCAGCGCGACGCGCTTGCCGATCAGCGCCCGAAAGCGCTCGTCGTTCGGGTGCACCGCGACGGCCGTGTCGCCGAGCATCGTCTCGGGGCGCGTGGTTGCGACGACGACCTCGCCGCCGCCCTCGACGGGGTAACGGAGGTGCCAGAGCTTGCCGCGCTCCTCGCTGCTGAGCACCTCGAGATCCGACAACGCCGTGTGCAGCACCGGGTCCCAGTTCACGAGCCGCTTACCGCGGTAGATCAGGCCTTTCTCGTGCAGACGGACGAATACTTCGACGACCGCGCGCGACAGCTTCGGGTCCATCGTGAACGCGTCGCGCGACCAGTCGACGGACGCGCCGAGGCGGCGCAGTTGCTGCGAGATCGTGTTGCCCGAACGTTCCTTCCATTGCCACACGCGCTCGAGGAACTTGTCTCGGCCGAGCGCGACGCGGCTCGTGCCTTCGCGGTTCAGCTGCCGCTCGACGACCATCTGCGTCGCGATGCCGGCGTGGTCCGTGCCCGGTTGCCATAGCGTGTTGCGGCCGCGCATGCGGTGATAGCGGGTGAGCGCGTCCATGATCGTGTCTTGCAGCGCGTGACCCATGTGCAGCGTGCCGGTCACGTTCGGCGGCGGGATCACGATGCAGTACGGTTCGCCGCGGCCCGAGGGCGCGAAATAGCCCGCGGCTTCCCAGCGCGCGTAATGGCGCGATTCGATCTCGGCGGGGCGGTAGTCCTTGTTCAAGACCGCGGGTCCTTAAGCTCGATCCTCGCCGAGGTGCTCGCGCAGCGCCGCGTCGATGATCTCGGGCAGCTCGCGGCGCAGTTGCGCCGAGATCCGCTCGAACAAGGTGGCTTCCATCTCGGCGAACGCCTCGCGCAGCACCTCGTCGGTGAGCGCGAACGTGCGCGCCGCGATCTTCGTCTGGAGCTCCGCGACGAGCGCGTCGCGCTCGATGAGCGGCGGCAGCGTCGGCGCCGCGGACAGAATCACCTCGGTGAGAATCGGGATGCTTTCGCCCGGCTCGCCTGCCATGCGGGTCACACCTGATGCGTGTTGAGCGTATAGCCGCGGTCGCGATAGAAGCGATAGCGGTCGCGGCTCTGTGCGCGTCTCGTCCCGTCGCCGTCGACGACCTCCGCGACGCGCTGGTAGCGGCTGAAGAATTCCGGCACGTCCGGCGCGAGGTTGATCATGAGGTCCCAGCGCTCGCCGACCGGGCCGCGGTTCAGGCCGATCAGCACGGGCTCCGCCGGCGCCGCGTCGGCGCCCTCGCGCACGATCTTGTGGGGGATGAAGCTGCCCTGCGACAGCGTCCAGAGCAGCTCGTCGAGCTTCTTCGCCTCGACATCGGAGCAGCCGTGGATGAACACGTGCTGGTTCGCGTCGTTCGCCTTGTCGGCGATCCGGCAGACGATCTTGAGACGCGCGTCCTCGGAGTCGCTGTCGACGATGTAGAAATCGACCTGTGTCACTGCGCGGCCGAGGCGAGCAGGAAGTCGACGAGCAGGGGCACCGGCCTTCCGGTCGCGCCCTTGTTCGCGTTGGCGCGCCACGCGACGCCTGCGATGTCGAGATGCGCCCAGGGCACGCCGTTGACGAACCGCTCGAGGAAGTTCGCCGCCACGCTAGCGCCGCCGTCGCGTGTTCCCGCGTTCGCGAAGTCGGCGAAGTTGCTGCGCAGCGTCTCGCCGTACTCCTCGTGTATCGGCATCCGCCAGACCGGATCGAGCGAGCGCTCGCCGGCCGCGCCGAGCGCCGTCGCGAGATCTTCATCGTTGCAGAAGAGCCCCGTGTAGACGTGGCCGAGAGCGACCACGCATGCGCCCGTCAGCGTCGCGACGTCGATCAGGCAGCGCGGCTTGAACTGGCGTGCGTATGTCATCGCGTCGCAGAGGATCATGCGTCCTTCCGCGTCCGTGTTGATGACCTCGATCGTTTGACCCGACATGCTCGTCACGATGTCGCCGGGCCGCGTCGCGTTTCCGCCCGGCATGTTCTCGCACGCCGGCAAGACGGCGACGACGTTGCACTCGGGCTCGAGCTCGCCGATCGCCGCCATCGCGCCGAGCACGCCGCCGGCGCCGCACATGTCGAACTTCATCTCGTCCATCTTCGGCGGCGGCTTCAGCGAGATGCCGCCGGTGTCGAACGTGACGCCCTTGCCGCAGATCGCGATCGGGGCGACCTTCGAGCCGGTGCCGCGATAGCGCATCACGATCATCTTCGCGGGCTCTTCGGCGCCTTGTGTAACGGCGAGCATCGCGCCCATCCCGAGGCGGCGCATGTCGGGCTCGCCGAGCACCTTGACCTCGAGCTTCTTGAAGCGCTTGGCGAGCGCGCGCGCGGCTTCCGCGATGTGCGTCGGCGTGCAGACATTGGGAGGCCGATTGCCGAGATCTCGCGCGAGGTCTGTGCCGTTGGCGATCGCGGTGCCGACCTGAATGCCGCGCCGAGCGGCGCGCTTGTCCGCGTCGGTTGGTAAGCCGATTCCGAGTCGCGCGAGCTTCGGGGGCGGCTCGCGGCGACTCTTGAGCTCGTCGAAGCGGTAGCTCTGGGCGCGTGCGGTTTCGACGCTCTGGCGCGCCGCTTGCTCGACGCCGATCGAGTCGCTGCCGTACGCGAGATAGGTCAACGCCTCACGTGTGCCGCTATTGCGCAGCGCGCCGAGCGCCGCGCCGAGCGCGGTGGCCAGTCGCTTCGCGCCGAAATCGGCGTGCTTGCCGCAGCCGACGAGCAGCCAACGGGCCGCGGCCCCTTGGCCGCGATGAATCAGCGTGGTCGCGCCGAGCCGTGCCGCGGCGTCGCCGGCGCGGACGATCTGCTTGATGGCTCCGCGCGCGGCTTTGTCGATCGCTTTCGTCGCGCCACGCAGCTCGCCGTCGTCGAACACGGGTAGGATCGCGCACTCGGTGCGCTGGCGTGCCGGCTCGCCCGTCTTCAACGGAAAGTCCATGGCGTCTCCTAGTGGCGCGTCCGACGATCGGCTCGCGCGAATGTCTCCGACAGCCGCCGCGTCACACGGCCGCGCTGTGCTATCGTCTTGGAATACCGCGGAAAATGCAGTGTAGTGCATCCGATCTACTGAATGAAGGTACTGGCAGCGGACTCCGACGCGTGAGCTTGATCAGTCGCTACATCCTGCGTGAAACATTCGGAGCGTGGCTGATCGTCGTTGCGGTGCTGTTCACGATCCTGATGGCGAAGCAATTCGCCGACATCCTCGGCGACGCGGCGGCCCAGCGTCTGCCGCGCGAGGCGGTCTGGACGATCTTCGCGCTCACCTCGATGCGCTACGTCACGCTGCTAACGCCGATCGCGCTCTTCCTCGGCGTCATGCTGGCTCTCGCGCGCCTGAATCGCGACTGCGAGACCGCGGCGCTCTCGGCGTGCGGCGTCGGTCCTGGACGGCTGCTGGCGCCCGTGCTCGTGCTCACGAGCGTCCTCGCGCTCGCGCTCGCGTGGTTTTCCCTGTTGCTGAATCCCGAAGCGAGCGCGCGGATCGACGCGATCAAACGCAAGGCGCAACAGGAGGTGCGATTGGGAGCGTTGGAGCCCGGCAAGTTCATGAGCCCGGACAACGGCGCCACCGTGATCTATCCGCGCGCGGTCGTCGACAACGAGGCGCGCGACGTGTTCGTCGGCCGTCAGCAGGGTGATCGCGTCGTGACCACGCTGGCCCAGCGCCTAGAGCGCACGGTCGATCCCTCGACCGGCGACGTCGCGTTCGTGCTGCACGACGGTCGCCGTTACGAGGGCGTGCCGGGCACCAACGAGTTCCTCGTCGTCGAGTTCGACGAGGGGCGGCTTCCGATTCGTCCGCGGGACGAAGAGGCGGTCGCCGCGTCCGTGCTCTCGAAGCCCACGGCCGCGTTGCTCGAGTCGGGGCTGCCGGCGGACCGCGCGGAGCTCGAGTGGCGGATGTCGGTGCCGATCTCCGTGCTCGTGCTCGCAATGCTTGCGGTGCCGCTGAGCCGCTCCGCGCCGCGCGAGGGGCGCTACGCGAAGGTCGGGATCGGGCTTCTCGCCTACATCGTCTACGCGAACGTGCTGTCGATCGCGCGCGTCTGGGTCGAGCGCGGCGTGACCCCGCAATGGCTGGGCCTTTGGTGGGTGCATGCGGTCGCGGCCGGATTCGCGCTGCTGCTGCTCGTTCGCCAATCCGGCATTTTCGAGCGCAGTCGCGTGGTCGCCGCCGAGGTTCCCGCGTGACGCTGCTGCGCGGCTACATCGTGATGGCAGTGTTTCGGGGTGTCGCGCTCGCGCTCACCGTGATCGTGGCCATCTACGGCTCGATCGACCTCGTGAGCCAGCTCCACGACCTCGGCACCGGCAGCTACGGATTCCCGCAGCTCTTGAGCTACGTGCTGCTCCGTCTGCCGCGCAAGATATTCGACACGCTGCCCGCGGCCGCACTGATCGGCTCGTTGCTGAGTCTCGGCAACCTCGCGGTGCACCGCGAGCTCGTCGTGATGCGCGCGAGCGGAATCTCCTCGCTGCAGCTTCTTGGCACGGTGGGTATCGCCGGGATCGCGCTCGCCGTGCTGATGGCGCTGATCGGCGAGTCGCTCGCGCCGTCACTGAGCGGCTACGCGAACGAGATGCGCCAGCAGGCGCTGCGCTCCGACAATGGAGCGACGAGCGGTCCCGCGACGTGGCTGCGCGACGGCGACCGAATCTTGAGCGTGGGGCGCCAGACCGGCGAGCTCGGCTATGGCGGCGGCGTGCTGCTGTTCGAGCTCGGGCCGGACCAAACGCTGAAGCAGGTCGCACGCGCCGATTCGGCCGACATCGACTCCGAGAGCCACTGGGTCTTGAGCAACTACGCCGAGACCTCGTTTCTCGACAACGGCGTCGACACGCACAGCGCGCGCGAGGCGACGCAGACGTATTCCCTGAACCCGAACCTCTTGGTCTCGGTCGTGCGTGAGGATCGCCTCGACACGCCCGCGCTGTGGCGCTACATCCGCTACCTCAAGGACAACTCGCTCAACTCGAAGCACTACGAGATCGCGTTCTGGACACGGCTCGCGTCCGTCGCGTCGGTCGTGCTGATGACGGTGCTCGCGCTGCCGTTCGTGTTCGGGGGGTTGCGCTCGGCGGCCGCCGGCTCGCGCTTGCTGGTCGGGCTCGTCGTCGGGCTCGGCTACTACATGCTGAGCGAAGTGCTCGCAAGCAGCGGCGAAGTGTTCAACGTGGACCCCGCTATCGTCGCTTGGGCGCCGAGCGCCGTGTTGCTCGTCGCGACGGCGATTCTCGTCGCGCGGGTCCGCTAATCGCTGGAAGCCGGGTTCGGGCGCGCGGGCGCGCGGATCACGCGCGTGCCGGACAACCGATCGTGCCAGCAGCACCGCTGTCGGTCGACTAGCGCCCACCAATAGCCGAGCCCCACCGGCAGCAGAGAGAGCCAGCTCGCGAAGAACCGCAGCGCCGCACGCGGCCAGTCAAGGGAGGTTGCATCGCGCGCGACGACGCGGATCCGCCAAGCCTTCATGCCGACCGTTTGGCCGCCCCGTGTCCACGACAGGCCGCAGAACACGAACGCGACCGCGACGAGGGTCGCCTCGTACCAGAGCGTGCCGGCCGCGATGGCGCGGCCGCCGCGCGCGAAGATCAAGAGCAGCGTGAAGACGAACAGCAGGCCCGCGAGCAAGAGCGCATCGTAGAGGAGGGCGGCCAACCGGCGCGCGAGCGGGGCGCTGGTCTCGTCGCTCATGGGAAGCGCCCGGTCGGTGCTGCCTCAACGAGGCGGCAGCGCGGCGTATTCCGGGTGCCTGCGGATGAATGCCGCGACGAACGGGCACGTCGGGATCACGGCGAGGCGCTGCTCTGCAGCGTAGCGAAGAGCGTGCGCGACGAGTCGGGACGCGACGCCGCGCCCGCGCATCGGGGCCGGAACGAAGGTGTGGTAGTACTCGAGCGTGCGCGCGTCGTGCGCGCGGTAGTCGAGGACCGCGACCCCGGTACCGGACGACAGCGTGAACCGGTGGCTCGCGGCGTCGCGCACGATGCGTTCGTCGGTGCCCAGGTCACTCGGCATCGTCGGCGTTGCAGGGCGGCGCGAGCGCCTCGACCAGATCCGCGCTGATCTTCTCGCGCGCATCGGCATTGGTCTCTTTGAGCACGCCGATCACGTTCGCGTAGTACATCTGGAAGCAGTCGCCGCGCGGATGGTTCTTGAAGGCCTTCGAGAGATCGGGCGCCGAGCCGACGAACACCGACTCGTAACGCGCGGCCTGCCCCGGCTCAATCGAGCGCGATGCGACGACGTAAACGCCGGGCAGCGCCTTGAACTTCGTGTCCCAGACGTAGACCCGAAATTCGTATTGTTTTCCGGACGCGCCCTCGAAGGTTACCGCGTCGATCTTGGTGGTTTTCGGCACGCGCTCAGCTCCCGCCGGCGCGCCTGTACTTGGTAGGCGTCACGGGCTAGCGACGCCGAGGCTTGCCGGAGTTGTCGTACGGG
>Ga0326731_1000196_pt1 | contig 15787 bp, 14 predicted proteins | sample MHFSIPfraction_FD_207645 | JGI IMG/M metagenome (GOLD analysis project Ga0326731, IMG submission 207645) | Lab enriched peat soil microbial communities from Michigan Hollow, Ithaca, NY, United States - MHF9FY SIP fraction | ecosystem: Environmental > Terrestrial > Soil > Wetlands > Peat | place...
CGCTTCGATCCCAACCGCGGCAAGGTGGTGGTCGACGAGCGCGACCGCGCACTCACTTTCACGCGGCTCCCGATCATCGAGGACGTGCCCGCGAGTCAGTCGTACTTCAATCGCGCGCGCGTCGAGGCCGAACACAAGCGCCGCGGACTCACCGTCTGGAGCGACATCGGCGTGTACGCGTACCGGCGCGAGTTCCTGCTGCGCTACGCCAAGCTGCCGCGCACACCGTTCGAGAAATCCGAGAGACTCGAACAGCTGCGCGCGCTCGAGTCCGGCTTCGACATCGCCGTGCCCACGGTCGCGCACCGCGCGCTCGAGGTCGACACACCCGAAGACGTCGCGCGCGTCGAGCGCGCACTGCGCGAGCGCCGCTGATACGCTGCCCGCGATGAGGCGATTCGCGGGGACGGCGCTCTTGGCGGCGGCGATCGCCGCGCTCGCCGCCGCGTGTGGGCAGCGAACACCGCCGGGTGTAGAGCCCGTGATGTCGCGCGCGCCTGCGACCGCGCAATACGCGGAGAGCGTCGCGCCGGTGCTCGAGAAGCGCTGCGCGGTGTGTCACGGCTGTTACGACGCCCCGTGCCAGCTCGATCTCGCGTCGTTCGACGGCCTGGAGCGGGGCGCGACCAAGAAGCCGGTATACGACTCGGGCCGCGTGCTCCGCGCGCCGCCGACCCGGCTGTTCATCGACGCGAAGGACGAGGCGGGCTGGCGCAAGCGCGGCTTCACGTCGGTCGTGAACGGCGGAATGACGCGCGCCCTCTTGCCCCGCATGCTCGCGCTGGGGCGCTCGCGCCCGTTTGCGGCCGGCGACCGCTTGCCCGAGAGCGTGCCGCTCGACATCACGCGCGAGCTCTCGTGCCCGCTCGCCGACGAGTTCGACACCTACGAGCGCGAGCACCCGCAGGGCGGCATGCCGTACGGCATGGCGCCGCTCGCCGACGCGGAGCTGGCGGCGATCACGAGCTGGCTTTCCGCCGGGGCGCCGCCGCCCCTGCCGCCCGCTCCGCTCGCCGCCGACGTGCAGACGGAGGTGGCCCGCTGGGAGGCGTTCCTCAACGGCGAGTCACTCGAGGAGCAGATCGTTGCGCGCTATCTCTTCGAGCACTGGTTCCTGTCCCACCTGTACTTCGAGAGCCACCCCGGCGGCCCGTTCCTGCGAATCGTGCGCTCGCGTACACCGAGCGGTGTCGCGGTCGACGAGATCGTGACGCTCCGCCCCTATGACGACCCCGGCGTACCGCGCGTCTGGTATCGGCTGGTTCCGGTCCGGGGCGCGCTGCTCCACAAGACGCACATCACCTACGCGCTCGGCCCCGCCAAGCTCTCGCGACTGCAGTCGCTCTTCCTCGCGGGTGACTGGAAGGCGACGCGCCTCCCGGGCTACGGCGCCGAGGAGGCCTCGAACCCGTTCAAGACCTTCGTCGAGGTTCCCGCCCGCGCCCGCTACCAGTTCCTGCTCGACGACTCGCGCACCTTCGTCATGAACTTCATCCGCGGCCCGGTGTGTCACGGGCAAGTCGCGGTCGACGTCATCGAGGACCGCTTCTTCGTCGCCTTCCTCGATCCGAGTCACGACGTCTCGATCATCGATCCCGGGTTCCTGCCGCGGGTCGCGGACCTGCTCTCGCTGCCGGCGGAGCACGAGAGTCACTACATGCTCGGCGAGCTCTTCATCGAGTACAACCACGGGCAGACGAAGTACCTGAACGAGCGCGCCAGGGAGTACGCCGCGCGCGACCCGAAGCTGCGCGGCCCCGCGCTCGACGCGATCTGGAACGGGGCGGGCCAGGACCCCGACGCCCTGCTCACCGTGTACCGCCACTTCGACAGCGCCGCAGTGACTCGTGGATTCGTCGGCACCTGGCCCAAGACCGCGTGGATCATGGACTACCCGATCTTCGAGCGCCTGTACTATGACCTGGTCGCGGGCTTCGACGTCTTCGGAAACGTCACGCACCAGGTCGCCACACGGCTGTACATGGACCACCTGCGCATGCAGTCGGAGGACCTCTTCCTGGCGTTCCTGCCCGAGAAGCAGCGGGAGCCGCTGCGCGCGACGTGGTACCGCGGCGCGACGAGACAGGTCTCCTACTTCCTGGTCGATCGGCCCCGCAACGAAGGACACGGCACGCAAGTGAGTTACAGCACCAAGGATCCGAAGTCGGAGCTGCTCGCGAAGATCCTCGCGCGCGCGGGCGCGGCGGGCGGGCCGCCCGACACGCTCAACCGCTGCGCCGGCAAGAGCTGCGACCGGGCCGGAGTCGAGCACTCACTCCGGCGGCTGGTCGGCGTGCGCGGTCCGTGGGTCGCCCCGCTGCCCGATCTGTCTCTCTTGCTCGTGCGCGGCGAGGGCGTGTTCTCGCTGATCCACGACGAGGCGCACACGAACGTCGCCTTCATGTTCGGCGAGGACTCACGCCGCGTGCCGGAGGAGGACGAAGTCACCCTCGCGCGCGGCCTCGCGGGCAGCTACCCGAACTTCATCTTCGAGATCGTGCCGTCGGAGGCGGACGGCTTCGTCGACGCGCTGCTCGCGGTCCGCAGTGACCCGGACCTGGACCGGGTCGTGTCTCGCTACGGCGTGCGCCGCACGAGCCCGCGCTTCTGGGCGACGGTGGACCAGATCCAAGCGGACGATCGCAAGCGAGATCCGACCGAGGCCGGGCTGCTCGATCTGAACCGCTACAAGAACTTCTAGGCGCGCCGCTGCTTCGGGCGTCTCGCGGCTCGCGCCCCGTCGAGCACCAGGTCGAGCATCTGCTCGATCGCGGGCTCGAGCTCCGGCTCGCCGAAGCGCGCCCACTCCGCGACGAGAGACAGGTAGGTCGAGACGATCGCGCCGCTCACGATGCGCGCGTCGATGCCGGCGCGGATCTCACCCGACTTCTGCCCGTCGCGGACGATCTCGGCGAGGTCGAGGGCGAGGGTGCGGCCCTCGTCGAGGACCTCGCCCGCCGCGTTGCCCGAGAACGCCTCGCCGACCGCCAGCTGCACGATCTCCGCGTTCTCCCTCGCGCGCGCCGCCATCACCCTCACGGCCAGGCGCAGGCGCGACTCCGCGCTTCCGGTCTCGCCTAGGAGTGTCTCGGTCACGAGCGCGCGGATCTGCGTGCCGTACTCGCGGACCAGCGCGTCCTTGGTCGGGAAGTGCAGGAAGAAGGTGCGCTTCGCGACGTCGGCGGCCGTGCAGATGTCGTCGATCGTGACCGCGTCGAAGCCGCGCTTGCGCACGAGGCGGAGCGCCGCGCGGAAGATCCTCGCGCGGGTCTCCGCCTTCTTGCGCTCGCGGCGGCCGGGCGCGGGCGAGTCACTGGGCCTCACGCGGCGGCCACGCGCAGCGGCAGGCGCGCGAGCACGCGGAAGAGGGACGGCCCCCAGACGAGCCGCTCGCTGCCGAGCTCGAGCTTCGCGGCGCGCCGCACCAACGTGCCGATGGCGACCTGCGCCTCCATGCGCGCGAGATGCGCGCCGAGACAGAAGTGCACGCCGCCGCCGAAGGCCAGGTGCTCGTTCGGCGTGCGCTCGACGTCGAAGCGCTCGGGGTCGGCGAACTTCGCGGGGTCGCGGTTCGCGGACGAGAGCAGCGCCATCACCTCGGCGTCCCTCGGGATCAGCGTGTCACCGAACTGTGTAGCCTCGCGCAGGACGCGCACGGTCAGGAGGATCGGCCCGTCGAAGCGCAGACACTCCTCGACGGCGGCGCCGATGCCCGCTGGATTCGCGCGCAGCTTCGCGAGCTCGGCCGGATGGCGCACGAGCTGCAGCACGCCGTTCCCGATCAGGCCGATCGTGGTCTCGAAGCCGGCGATCAAGAGACCCGCGGCCTGAGTCAGGAGCTCCTCGGGCGAGAGCCGATCGCCGGCGTCCGTCGCGCGCACGAGGTCGGAGAGCATGTCCTCGCGCGGTGCGCGGCGGCGCTCGGCGATCAGCTCGGCGAAGTATGCGTTCAGCGCGCGCGACGCCTCGATGCCCGCCGCGAGTCGCTCGGGCGGCACCATGGGCGCGCCGAGCAAGTGAGTCGCTCGGGCGGTCCAGTCGGTGAAGCGCTCGCGGTCGGCGGCGGGCACGCCCATCATCTCGCAGATCACCGTCGAGGGAACGGGCAGGGCGAGGTCCGCAATCACGTCCATCTCGCCCTTGTCGAGCGCGCGGTCGACGAGGCGGTCGGTGAGCACCTGCACCTGCGCGCGCAGCCGTTCGACCGCGCGCGGCGTGAACGCCTTCGAGACGAGCTTGCGCAGGCGCGTGTGAGTCGGTGGGTCCTGCTGCAGCATGAAGCGGCCGGGGCCGATGTCGGGCGGGAGCACGCCTTCGGCGCGCGTGCTGCCGTCGGCGCGGCGCACGCCCGTCGGCACCTCGCGCAGCAGGCGCACACAGTCGGCGTAGCGCGCGAGGCGCCACATGCCGAACGGCATCATGTCGACCGGGTAACGAGCGCGCAGCCGCGCGAACCCGGGATGGGGGTCCTCGCGGAACGAGGGGTCGAAGAGGTTCACGCCTCTGAACGGGGCGGACGCGTCCATCGCTGCACTCCTCGCCGCGGGTAGTCCGCGGAGTAACAGTATACCGTGGTATACCGTTCGAGGCGGTGCGGGGTCAAGCGCGCGGAGTCAGCCGCGCGGCGCCGGCTTCCCCGTCGCCAAGGTCGCGGCGGACGCGACCTCCGACCCGCCGTTCGCGTGGCGGCTCGCGCCGCCGCCGCTCGGGCCGATCGTGATCTGGCCTTCGACCTTCGCGCCGCGCTCGATCACGATGCCCTCGGTCTTCAAGTCACCGTAGACGCGCGCGCTCTTGCGCAGGGTGATCTCGGTGCGCGCCTCGATGTCGCCGTGCACCTCGCCGTCGATCAGCACCGACTCGGCGCGGATGCGCGCAGTCACTTTGCCGTTGGGCCCGATCGTGACGGTCGCGGCGCAGTCGAGCTCGCCCTCGACCGTGCCGTCGATGTGCACGCTCTTCTGGAGCTTCAGCGAGCCCGTGAACTCCGAAGACGCGTCGACGAACGTCGCCGCGGGCAGCGCCGGCGCGTCTCGAACGTCCATGGTCGCCGTGCCCGCCGGCAGCGCCTTGTGCATCGCGGCGGCCGCCTTTCCCTGTCTTCCAAACATGGTTTGTCCTCTCGGTGTGACGGGTCGCGGTTGCATCGACCCTGCGCGCCCGGTGCTTGAGGACTGGAGCTCGACTAGAGTACGCGGGCGCCGCCGCAGACACTGAGCGTCGGGAAGGAACCGATACCCATGTCCCTCGAGGTACCGCTCTCTCCCCCGGCGCGATTCGGCCGCTCGCTCTTGTGGGGCGTGTACGGTCTGATCGGCGCGGCCACTCTGCTGCTCGCCTGGCTGCCGCTCGAGAGCATCATCCATCGCTTCCTGTTCGAGGACTTCTTCTACTACCTGCAGGTGGCGCGCAATGTGGTGGAAGGGCGCGGTGCTTCGCTCGACGGTGTCGCGCCCACCAACGGCTTTCATCCGCTGTGGATGCTTCTGTGCATCGCGGCCGAGGCTCTGACCGGCTCACTCGCCGCCATCCGGGTCATGCTGACCTTGGCCGTGCTCATGCACTTCGCGCAGGCGTGGCTCTTGTTTCGCATCGTGTCCAGCATGGCGGGCGCGCGCGCCGGTCATCTGACTGCGCTCTTCTGGCTCGCGAGTTACCGAGTCATTGCGTGCAACCTGTGCGGGCTCGAGACGCCGCTCGCCGTGCTGATGCTGCTGGCTACGGTGCGACACCTGCAGCGACCGCGTCCGCCCGGGGATCGCCGCTGGGCACTGCAGCTCGGCGCACTGCTCGGGCTGGCCGCGCTGGCGCGGCTCGATCTGCTGATGCTCGCAGTCATGATCCCGCCGGCGCTCGTCGTGCTCGACCCGAGCGCTGCGCGCGCCGCCCGCCTCTCCGATGCGGCTCTGGCCGGCGCGGTCGCTCTGCTGGTTCTGCTCCCCTGGTTCGCGTGGAGCTACCACCAGTCCGGCACGCTCCTGCCGAACAGCGGCGCCGCGCTGGACGTGTGGTCGTGGAAGCACGTGCAGCTCCGCAACTCACTCGCGGACAACCTCGCCATCCTGAGATTCCGCGTGTTCGACGGCTCGTACTGGTTCGCCGACACCGCCAACTTGCTCGGCCTGTGGCCGATCGTGCGACCGAGCAACGGCAAGATCGGTCTCGTGACGTTCGCTGAGCTGCTGCTGGCCTCGTTCGCCGTGTTGTATTCGACGCGACGGGATGCGGGCGCGCGGCTGCGTTGGGTGCTCGCGGGCTTTGCGTGGGCGTTGCTGACTTACTACGCCCTGTTCGCCTCGCTGCGAGTCCGATATCTGATGCCCTTCTGCGCGGTCAGCGTGATCGTGCTGGTCGCCAGCGGCGCGCTGTGGGTCGCCCGAAGACCAGCGGCGAGGAAGCTCGCGCTGGTCGTGTATCTCGTGCTGTTCGTGAGCTCGGGAGTGGCGAGCGTACAAGCTTGGCAGCAGCGTCAGGGCGCTGCGCACACTCATTCGGGTCACCTGGCCCTGCTGAACATGGCGCGCTGGATCAGCCAGAACGCACCCGAGGATGCGGTGCTCGCCGGCTGGAACAGCGGCATCATGAGTTACTTCTCCGGGCGACAGGTGGTCAACCTCGACGGCGTGATCAACGACCAGGTCATCCCCTACCTGCGCGATCACGACCTCCGCGCCTACATCGAGCGGCGCCACATCGAGTACCTGGTCGACGGCGATGGCCAGGTCGACTCGTTCATGTCGGAGTTCAGCGGCGAGGCGGACTGGAAGAGCCAGTACACGCTGGTGAAGGATCTCGAGACGATCCAGCTGTGGCGGCGCAACGCGCGCTGAAGACCTGCGTATCATGCGGCCGATGGCGCCCGCGATCCCCACCCCCGAGACGATCGACGCGCAGTGGCTCACGGCGCTGCTGCGCGAGAGCGGTCACCCCGGCGTGTCGGTCGCCGAGTTCCGCGCGGAGCGCATCGGCACCGGTCAGATCGGGAAGTGCATCCGCTTCGAGCTCGAGCTCGCGGGTGACACGCGCGGGGCGCCGCGCTCGCTGGTCGGGAAGTTCCCCTCCGACGATCCGCTCTCGCGCGCCACGGGTGAACAGCTGGGCAACTACCACCGCGAAGTGATGTTCTACCGCGAGCTCGCCGCGCGTCTCCCGATCTCGAAGCCGCGCTGCTACTTCGCCGAGATCGCCGGGCGCGGGAGCGACTTCGCCATCTTGCTCGAGGACATGGCGCCGGCGGTGCAGGGCGATCAGCGCGCGGGCTGCTCGGTGGCCGTGGCGCGCGCCGCCGTGCGCGAGCTGGTGAAGCTGCACGCGCCCACCTGGCACGACACTTCTCTGTGTGGGCTCGACTGGATCGAGGAGCGCACGCCCGACAAGGGCGCGCCGTGGCGCGAGATGTACCGCGCGAGCCTCGCGCCCTTTCTGGCGCGCTTTGCGCCGGTGCTGGCCGACGACGAGCGCGAGATCATCGCGCGCGTCGCCGACTCCAAGGGCCCGCCGTTCGCGTACCCCGCCGAGCCCTGGGCGCTGGTGCACATCGACTTCCGGCTCGACAACCTCCTGATCGACGAGAGCGTGACACCGCCGCGTGTCGCCGTCGTGGACTGGCAGAGCATGGTCCTGCAGTCGCCGCTCTCGGATCTCGCGTACTTCCTCGGCGCGTCGCTCTTGCCCGAGGTGCGCCGGCCGGTCGAGCGCGAGCTCGTGCGCGAGTACCACGACGGCCTCGTCGCCGCGGGCGTGCGCGACTACGACTTCGCGCGCTGCTGGGACGACTACCGCCGTGGCGCGTTCGCCGGCTTCTCGGTCACGGTGATCGCATCGGTGATCGTCCAGGAAACCGCGCGTGGCAACGAGATGTTCACTGCGATGGCGCGCCGCCACGCGCGCCACGCGCTCGACCTCGGGTCGGCGGAGTTTCTCTGAGTCATGGCCAAGCCACGCTTCGACCCCTTGCGCTCCGAGCGGCCGCTCATCGTCTACATCGACTACAAGAGCCCCTACGCGTTCATCGCCAAGGATCCGACCTACGAGCTCGGCGCGGCGCTGGGGATCGAGATCGACTGGCGGCCGCTGACCCTGGACATCCCGTCGTATCTCGGCTCCGCGCGGCTCGACGAGAAGGGCAGGGTCGTGGAGAGCCGGCGCACCGCGACTCAGTGGTCCGGAGTCCGCTACGCGTACAAGGATGCGCGCCGCTACGCGTCTCTTCGTGGACTCACCCTGCGCGGCACGACGAAGATCTGGGACACCGTGCTGGCCGGCCAGGGGATGCTCCGGGCGAAGGCTCAGAGTGACTCGGTCCTGCGCCGCTACACCGACCTCACGTACGAGCGTTTCTGGAAGCGCGAGCTCGACGTCGAGGACGTCGCGGTGGTGGAGGCGGTGCTCGCCGAGGCGGGCGCCGACACGAGCGGCTTCCGCGCCGAGGCGCGCGCCGGGCGCGCGGGCTACGAGGAGATGCAGCGGCAGATCTTCGACGCCGGCATCTTCGGCGTTCCCGGCTACGTGGTCGAAGGCGAGTACTACTTCGGGCGCGAGCACCTGCCGCGCATCCGCTGGATCCTCGGCGGGCGCCGCGGTCCGTCGCCGGACATCGCCTACCGGAGCTTCGCTGCGGAGTCACCGTGACCGAGCGAGTCACCGTGTGCGTCGCCTTCAACAACCCCCACGCGCTGCTCGCGGTCCAGCCGACGCGTGCGCTCGAAGCGCGGCTCATGACTCACTTCGCCTGGCGGCCGCTCGTCCTCCCGCCGCTCTCGCCCCCGAAGCCGATCGCCGTCGGAGACGACCGCGGCGCGCGGCACCGCAGCATCCGCGCCGCGTACTTCGAGCGAGACCTCGCGAGATACGCTCGCGCCCGCGGCCTCGAGCTCGGCGACCCGTACCGCGCGCTGGACACGGCGCTCGCCTCGCTCGGCTTGCTCTGGCTCGGGCGCGAGTCGGCGGAGCGCGCGGGCGAATATGCCGCGCGCATCTTCGAGCTCGCATGGCTGCGCGGCGCCGACGTCGCGAGCGCCGCCGTCGTGGAGTCCGCACTCGGCGTCGAGCCGCGCCGCTTCCGCGAGTGGGCCGCGAAGGAGGGGCCCCGCGAGCTGGCCGGGACTCAGCGCGAGCTGGCCGCAGCCGGCGCTCTGGGCGCCCCCGCGTACCTGCTACACGGGGAAGTGTTCATCGGGCGGCAGCACCTGCCCATGGTGCAGTGGCTGCTCGAGGGCCGAACGGGCGCCCCGCCGATCTGATATTCCTGGCGCATGGACTCCCGCCCGTTCACCGTCGACGCCGACGCGCACATCCTCGAGCCGCCCACGCTCTGGGAGGAGTACCTGGAGCCGCGCTGGCGCGAGCGCGCGATCAAGATCGTCTCGCTGCCGGGGCAGGGCGAGCAGCTGGTCGTCGACAACGAAGTCGTGATGCCGTTCGGCCTGGCGGGGCTCGGCGGCGCGGAGCTCGACGCCCGCGATCTCTTCACCAATCCGACGCTCACCTATCTCGACGGCGCGCCGCGCGCGAGCATGGATCCCGAGGCGCGACTCACTCTCTTCGACGACTGGCAAGTCGACGCGGGCGTGATCTTCCCGACGATCGGAATTCTCTGGGACAAGGAAGACGACCCCGAGCTCGCGATCGCCTACGCGCGCGCGTACAACCGCTGGCAGTGGGACTTCTCGTCGAGTCACTTGGACCGCTTCGCGCCGATCGCGCACGTGCCGCTCTACGACCCCGCGCTCGCGCTCGTCGAGCTGCGCCGGTGTCTCAAGCAGGGCTTCAAGGGTGTGTTCGTGGCGCCCGAGCCGGTGGGCGGGCGCAGGCCCTCGCATCCCGACTTCGATCCTCTCTGGGCCGAGCTGGAGGAGGCGGGACTCCCGTTCTGTCTGCACGTGATCGTGCGCTTCAACCGCTCGGTGAACCCCTTCGGTCAGTGGTTCGACCGCGCGCGCGGCGAGTCGAACCTGGTCTTCTCGTTCGGCATGGGCGGCACGTTCCAGCTGATTCCCGCGATCTCGGCGCTCGTCTGCGACGGCATGTTCGAGCGCTTCCCGCGGCTCAAGGCGTGCGTGGTCGAGTGCGGCGGCGGCTGGCCCGGCTACGTGATGGACCGGCTCGACGAGAAGTTCGAGCGCTTCGGCAGTGACTCGCTGCGGCTGCGCCCGAGCGAGTACTTCAAGCGCAACGTCTACACGGTCTTCGACCCGTCGGAGCGCGGCATCGACGCCACGTTGGACCTGCTGGGCGAAGAGCACCTCTGCTGGGGCTCCGACTACCCGCACATCGACTCGCACGTCGACGCCGCGAAGGAGATCCGCGCGAGCGTCGCGGGTCTGTCCGAGCACCGACGCCGTTTGGTGTTGGGCGAGAACGCGCGCAAGCTGTTCCAGATCCCGGCGAAGGCCTAGGAGACACCGATGACACAGATGAACGAGCTCGGCTTCTACACGCTCGCCGGCCAGCCGCGTTCGCCCCGCGAGCTGCTCGACGAGGTGCGCGAGGCCGAGACACTCGGCATCGGCGCGTGCTTCATCTCCGAACGCTTCAACATCAAGGAGGCCGCGACGCTCTCGGGCGCGGTCGGGGCGATCTCGAACACGATCGGCATCGCGACCGCCGCCACGAATCACAACACGCGACACCCGATGGTGACGGCCTCCTACGCGATGACCATGCACCGACTCACGAACGGGCGCTTCTCGCTCGGCCTGGGCCGCGGCATCGCGCCGATGTTCAAGATGTACGGCCTGCCGCAGATCACCACGGCGCAGCTCGAGGACTTCGCAGGTCTCATGCGCCGTCTGTGGCGCGGCGAAGCGGTGATCGGCCACGACGGCCCGGCCGGGAAGTACGGCATGCTCGCGCTCGGCCCCGACTACACGGGCGACATTCCGCTCACGTTCACCGCGTTCGGTCCCCACTCCCTCGCGCTCGGCGGGCGCGCTATGGACGCGGTCGTGCTCCACACGTTCTTCACCGACGAGACCACCGCGCGCTGCGTGCGCGACGTGAAGCAAGCTGCGGAGCGGGCAGGGCGCGATCCCGCGAAGGTCCGCGTCTGGTCCTGCTTCGCGACCATCGGCGACCACCTGCCCGAGGCACTGCGGCTGAAGAAGACCGTGGGTCGCATGGCCACCTATCTGCAGGCGTACGGCGACCTCCTGGTGAAGACGAATCACTGGGACCCGAAGGTGCTCGAGCGCTTCCGCGCCGACCCGCTCGCGGGTCGCTTCCCCGGCGCCATCGACGCGCGCGCCACGACCGAGCAGCTCGAGCAGATCGCGAAGCTGATTCCCGCGGACTGGCTCGCGCCCGCAGCCACGGGCTCGCCCGCACAGTGTGTCGCCAAGGTGCGCGCGCAGTTCGATCTGGGCTGCGACGGCGTGATTCTCCACGGCGCGAGCCCCGCGGAGCTCGAGCCGATCGTGCGCGAGTACGCGAAGACGCGGCCCAAGGGCAAGTTCGACTCCCTCTCCGCCAACCCGGCGGGCTAGCGCAGCGCGAATCCAGCGGGGCCGCGCGGGCGCGTGATAGCTTCTCGCTGACTTGGAACCGCGCGAATCAGTCACAAGGCTGACAGGCACCCGTCTCGGCGCGGTCGTCGCCGCAGCCGCGCTGCTCTTCGGGACGTTCACGACCTACGAGCACATGACCGCGCGCGGCAAGGCGTACTTCGAGAAGGGCGGGAACCAGCAGACGTTCGACCAGGCGGTGCTCGATGGGCACGGCGGGTCGCCGTACCAGTACCGGCTGCTCACTCCCTACGTCTCGGAGCTCGCGCGGCGCAGCTTCGAGGCGCTCGGCGTCGAAGACTACGTGCTGGTGTCGTTCGTCGTGCTGCGCGTGCTCGCGGACGTCGCGATCTTTCTTCTCGCGTTCCCGTACTTCCGCGCGCTGGGGCTGCCCGCTTCGCACGCGTTCATCGGCATGAGTCTCTTGGCCTGGGGCATGAGTCACTCGCATCTCGACAGCAGCCTGCACCTGGACACGTATCTCGAGATCTCGCTCTATCTGCTCACCGGCCTCTGCATCCTCCGCGAGCGATACGTCTGGGTCGTGCCGATCGCGCTCGTCGGCGCGCTGAACCGCGAGACGAGCGGTCTGATCCCGGTCCTGCTGCTCGCGGGCTTCGTGTACCGATCCGGATCGAAGCCGAGCTTCGCGCTGACTCGCAGTGAGTGGGCGCTCGTGGCCGCGGCCTTCGGGGCGTATTTCGCCGTGTTCATCGGGCTGCGCCTCGCCTTTGGCGAGCAGCCGATGGCGATTCCGTACGGCCACCCCCCGGGCCTCGACCTGTTTCAGTACAACGCGCTGCGAGTCACGACGTGGATGCAGCTCTTCGCCACGCTGGGCATCCTGCCGGTGCTGGCGCTCGCGGGCTATCGGCGCTGGCCGCAGAAGCTGCGGTTGTTCGCGTGGGTGGTCGTTCCGGTCTGGGTCGTGGTCCACTTGTTCGGCGCCGTGCTTGCGGAGGCGCGACTCATGCTCGTGCCGCAGGCGCTCGTGTTCGTGCCCGGGGCGCTGTTTCTCGTGCGCGGTGACTCCGCCGGGACTCGATGACTCGCCGCCCGTGCGCTGGCCGGCGCCTCCTCACCCGGCGAGTACGCCCAAGGTTCGTCGGCGTCCGGCCAGCACACGGGCTCCGCTTTTCGGATCTCGTGGCGCCTCGCGCGCTCCAACGAGGACACGCCTGAGTCGGCAAGAACCTCTTACACTCAAAAGATTGACGAGTGACTGACTGCTCGAAGTGGCACGAGGCCGGCGCTTCGGTGGGACGCCGACGAGTGGGTTTCGCAGCGAGTCCGCGAGCGAGAAGGGACCCACGAGGAGGCGCCCGCCGAAGCGCCGGCCGCAGCTCCCGACCCCCGCCCATCGATCACAGCCCACTGTCGGGATCGGCGATACTGATTCGTCCTAGGACGAACGACTCAAGGAGACCCTCATGCTCTACGCGATCCTCTGCTACGGCGACGAGCGCACCGTGCGCTCGCTCGACAAGGAGCAGGACGAGCAGCTCATGAAGAAGCTCTCGGTCGTGCACGACGCGCTCATCGCCGAAGGCAAGCTCGGGCCGCACTTCCGGCTGCACGTGACAGGCACGGCGAAGACGCTGCGCGCCACGGGCGATCAGGTGCTCGACGGCCCGTTCGCGGAGACGAAGGAGCAGCTCCTCGGCCTGTATGTCGTCGAGTGCGCGAATCTGGACGAGGCGCTCGACACGGCGCATCGGCTCGAGGTCGAGCGCAAGGTCGCGCACGTCGCCGGCTCACTCGAGGTGCGGCCGATCCTCCAGTACTTCCCGGGGAACTCGCCGGAGTGATCGACGTCGCGTGGCTCGACGCCGCGTTCGCGGGTGCGCGCCCGCAGGCGGTCGGCGCGCTGCTCCGGCACTTCCGCGATCTCGACCTCGCCGAAGAGGCGTTCCAGGAAGCGTGTCTGCGCGCGCTGCAGAAGTGGCCCGAGACCGGCCCGCCGCGCGATCCAGCCGCGTGGCTGATCCACGTCGGCCGCAACTTCACGCTCGACGTGGTGCGGCGCCGCAGCCGCCAGCAGCCGCTGCCCGCCGACGAGTTACTGTCGAATCTCGACGACGCCGAGGCGGCGCTCGCCGACAGCCTCGACGCCGCGCACTACCGCGACGACGTGCTGCGCCTCTTGTTCATCTGCTGCCATCCCGATCTTCCGGTCGCGCAGCAGATCGCGCTCGCGCTGCGAGTCGTGTCGGGGCTGTCGGTGAAGGAGATCGCGCGCGCGTTTCTGGTCGGTGAGAGCGCCATGGAGCAGCGCATCACGCGCGCGAAGCGGCGCGTCTCCGCGGGCGACGTGCCGTTCGAGACACCCGGCGCCGGCGAGCGCGACGCTCGGCTCGCCGCGGTCGCGGCGATGATCTACCTCCTGTTCAACGAGGGCTACTCCTCGAGCGGCGGTGACTTGCACGTGCGCGCGCCGCTCTGCGAGGACGCGATTCGCCTGGCGCGTCTCTTGCTCGGTCTGTTTCCCGACGAGCCGGAGGTGCGCGGACTCACTGCGCTCATGGTGCTGCAGCACGCGCGCGCGCGCGCGCGCCTCGACGCGAGCGGCGAGATCGTGCTGCTCGAAGCGCAGGACCGCGGACTGTGGGATCGCGCGGCGATCGCCGAGGGCCTCGAGCTCGCCGGAAAGGCGGCGAGTGACTCCCCGCGCCCGGGCCCGTACCTGCTGCAAGCGGCCATCGCGGCGGTGCACGCGCGCGCGGCGCGCCCGGGCGACACGGACTGGGCGGAGATCGACCGCCTGTACGCGGCGCTCGAGCGAGCGCAGCCCTCGCCGGTCGTGACTCTCAACCGCGCGGTCGCCGTCGCCAAGGTACGCGGGCCGGCCGCGGCGCTCGAGATGATCGAGCCGCTGGCGCCGCGTCTCTCGGGTTACTTCCACTTCTTCGGCGCGAAGGGCGCGTTCCTCTTGGAGCTCGGCCGAAACGAAGAGGCGCGCGTCGCCTTCGACCGCGCGATCGCGCTCGCGCACACCGCGGCGGAAGCCGCGCACATCCGTCTCCAGATCGATCGACTCCTGTCGGATCCGGGTCGCCTCGCTCGTCCTTAGGACGAAGGAGGACGACCCCATTTGCCCAGCATGCATTGCGACCGCGACGTGGCTCGTCGCCGGCGCAACTTCGGCGAGCGGCCTCGGCGCGCTCGCGTTCGCGAGGCGGCTTCGCGCCGGAACCGGCGCGGAGGATTTCCAACTGAGGATGCAACCCGAAGGAGACGAAGATGGAACGACCGAGAATCGTGTCGCGGGCTGAGTGGCTCGCGGAGCGCAGGCAACATCTGGCGAACGAGAAGCGACTCACTCGCCTCGCCGACCAGCTCGCCGCGGAGCGCCGCCGCCTGCCCTGGGTGAGGATCGAGAAGAGCTACGAGTTCGAGGGCCCGGACGGCGTGGAGACACTCTCCGACCTGTTCGACGGCCGCAGTCAGCTGATCGTGAATCACTTCATGCTCGGCCCCGGATGGAAGCAGGGCTGCGTCGGCTGCTCGTTCGGCGCCGACCACGCCGACGCCGGGCTCGTGCACCTGGAGCAGAAGGACGTGCGCTACGTCGCGGTGTCGCGAGCGACCCTGCCGGAGATCGAGGCGTTCAGGAAGCGCATGGGCTGGAGGTTCAAGTGGGTCTCGTCGAACGCGAGTGACTTCAATTACGACTTCGGCGTGTCGTTCACGAAGGAGCAGATGGCCGCGGGCCGCGTCGTCTACAACTTCTCGGAGACCCAGCCCATGAGCGAAGACCTCCAAGGCACGAGCGTGTTCGCCAAGGACGAGACCGGCGCGGTCTTCCACACCTACTCGAGCTTCGCGCGCGGCGGGGAGGGGATCCTGGGCACGTACGCGCTGCTCGACGTCACGCCCAAGGGCCGCGACGAGGCCGGCCCCAACGGCAACCTGGGCCAATGGGTGCGACACCACGACGCCTACCCGCCGAGTCACTGAGCGGAACTGACTCGAGCGACGAAGGCGGCCGGGGTCCGGAGCTCGGACCCCGGCCGCGAGTCCGTGAGTCGGCCGCGCTAGTCGCGGTCGCCGAAGAGCGCGAAGGGACGCGCCGGGACGATCTCCCAGGTCTGGTTGTCGCCGTGCTGCTGCGTGTAGAACACGCGCCAGCCCAGGACGAACGGCAGCGGGAGCTTGGCGCCGAGGATCCCTCCCGCGGTCGGGTCACCGTCCGAGACGTGGAAGCCAGTGATCTCGTTGTCGCCTTCGTTCTGGAAGCCATGGCCTCCCGCCGAGAGCGACGAGTCGAGCGTCGACGACGAGTCACG
>Ga0326731_1000197_pt1 | contig 15759 bp, 16 predicted proteins | sample MHFSIPfraction_FD_207645 | JGI IMG/M metagenome (GOLD analysis project Ga0326731, IMG submission 207645) | Lab enriched peat soil microbial communities from Michigan Hollow, Ithaca, NY, United States - MHF9FY SIP fraction | ecosystem: Environmental > Terrestrial > Soil > Wetlands > Peat | place...
GAGGTCGTGATCAAGAACGCCGATGGCTCGAAGACGATGCACATGCTGCGGCTCAAAGTGCAGAACAGCGCGATCACCGAGATCGAGACGATCAAGGCGAATCAAGGCGACGCGGACCGTCTCTGGGGACCCGACACGCTGACCGCTGTATCACCCGCATTCCAGCTCTCGATCCGCGAGCCCGAGCGCGATTCGTACTACGACCTGATCGCGGCGGCCGACAGCTACTGGCGTGCGTTCCAAACGAACGGCACGCCAAACTATCACCGCGCGCGCCTGCTGCCCGACTCGCGTCGCTTCGAGAATGGCGTGCAGACCACCGGAGTCGTGCGCGACGGCCAGTTCCAGACGACGCAGAGCGGCTTCGACAACGGGCGCTTCCTCGGCCGCAACCTCTGGGATCGGCGCTATCCCGTCGTCGACGAGGAGCGTGGCATCGTGCTCTCGATCGTGCGCTTCGGGATCAAGGCCGGCGCGAAGAGCCAAAGCGTCGCGACCGCGAACGACCGGCTCGTCGCGGAGTTCTTCGCGATCAAGGCGGGTTACATCCAGGAGATCCAAGCGGTGCTCTTCAACCTGCCCGACGAGAAGCCGACCGGCTGGCCGGCCGACTACGGCCCGGGGCGCGCGAGCGCCGAGTAGCGCACGCGCTTCGAAAGCGAGTAACGTAGCGCGCGAACGGCGGGGCACACCGCCGCACGACGCATCACGAGGGGAGAATCGACATGCGAGTTTGCTTGAGAGTCTCTGGCGCGTTGGCGTTCGCCGCGTCTGCGTTTACAACGTCAGCGCTCGCCGCGGAGCCCGAGTACCAAACGATAAAGATGGAGATCAACGTCGCGAAGCCCGCAAAAGAGGTATGGTCGAAAGTCGGCGGCTATTGCGACATCAGCAAGTGGCTCAACGTCGACTGCAAGATCACGTCGGGCAACGGCGGCATCGGTACCGTGCGCGTGCTCGCGGGCGGCCGCGTGACCGAGATCCTCATCGGCGCGACCGATCTCTCCTACGGCTACACGCAGCCCGTGAAGGAAGGCGCCTGGTACAACCTCTATCACGGCTTCCTCGAGGCGAAGCCCGTGACGGACAAGACGTCGAAGCTCGTCTACACGCTGATGTACGACATCTCGGACAAAGCCGACAAAGCCGCGAAAGACGCGGACATCGCGAATCGGAAAATGCGCTTCGAGGGCGCGCTCGAGAACATGAAGAAGCTCGCCGAAGGGCAGTAGCTCACCGCTCGGCGCGACTCGGCCGCATCGCATATCGCCGGGCGCGAGGACCATGCGATGCGGAGCATTTCTCCGAGATCCTGGCACGGCCGGATCGCAGCCTTCTTGGTTCTCGCCTACGGCATCGCTTGGAGTCTCGAAGGCGTCGGCCTCCTCGCCTCCGCGGGCCGCGGCACCGGCGAGCTGACCGCTTTCGGCGTATTCGGGCCGGCGATCGCGGGACTGCTTCTTTCGCATAACGCCGAACGAGCCCCCGTGGAGCGTCGGCGCCTGAAGTGGGCGCTTGCGGCTGCACTCTGGATCTTCTGCTGGGCCGTCGGCTATTTCAGTCTTGCGCAACCGATCCGCGAACGCTTCGGACTCGCGGCTGCGGCGCTGAGCGGCGCGGTCGCGCTGCTTCCCGCCTGGATTCTCTCTGCGACGTTTCTCTCTTCCGATTTCGGTGTGCGCCGGTTCGTCCGTCCGTTGACGTCGTTCCGGCATTGGCGCTGGCCGCTCTCGGCGGCGGCGCTCTTCGCGCTTTTCTTGGTCGGCACCGTATTTCTACCCGAGCCGCTGCGTGGCCCGGTGTTTCGGCCGAGCCTGCCCGATGCTCCAAGCGCAGCGGGGCTGTTCGTCGGACTGACGTTCCTGCGCACGTTCCTTTATGGCGGCGGCGTCGACGAAGAACCCGGCTGGCGCGGATTTCTTCTGCCCACGCTTCAGGAGCGGTGCTCCCCATTGGTCGCAAGCCTCGTCGTCTGGTTCTTCTGGGCGCTGTGGCACTTGCCTTTGGATATCACCGGCTACGTCGGCAATACCTTCGCCGACTATCTCGACAACCGGCTCTTCCGCGTGTTGCCGCTGACAGTGATCATGACTTGGCTTTACAACCGATCGAGCGGCAGTGTGCTCACGACCGCGGTGTTCCACGCAGCAATGAACTCGTTTCCGTCGTTCCTGCCGTCGGCCGCCGGCGTGGTCTGGGTTCTTTGGGTCTGGGCCGCGGCCGTCGTCGTGCTCGAGCGGATGTGGCGGCGGCCGCGGCAATCGCGCGAACCGGAAGAAGACTAGCGAGTAACGTAGCGCGCGAACGGCGGGGCACACCGCCGCACTGCGCATCACGAGGGGAGAATCGACATGCGAGTTTGCTTGCCAGTCATCGGCGCGACGGATCTCTCCTACGGCTACACACAGCCGGTGAAGGAAGGTGCCTGGTACAACCTCTATCACGGCTTCCTCGAGGCAAAGCCCGTGACCGACAAGACGTCGAAGCTCGTCTACACGCTGATGTACGACATCTCGGACAAGGCCGACAAAGCCGCGAAAGACGCGGACATCGCGAATCGGAAGATGCGGTTCGAGGGCGCGCTCGAGAACATGAAGAAGCTCGCCGAAGGACAGTAGCGCGGATAATCGCCCTCGCCGCTCAGCACACGGCGGAGCGGCAAGGCGCAAGCCGGCGGACCAGATCGTAAGACCGCCGGCAACAGGGCTGACGTTCGATCCCCGCGTCATGACGCCCTGATTACGGATCTCGGACAAGGAGGACCCGACCGGCAAGGACCAGAACGGTCAGGCGTTTTCCCAAGCGCGGATGTCGCGCAGGTAGGTACTGTCCGCCGTTTTGGCGAGCAACTCGTCGACCTCCGCGACGAACTCCGAGTTGAAGGCGAAGCGCCCGATAACCGTCCACCACTTGCGCCCTCGCGTCGTGCCGAGGTGAATCGCGATGACTTCCTGGTAGGCCTTGTACACGTCCTCGCCGATTGCACCGTCGTGCAGCTGAAACCACTCCCACTCCCGTTGACGCATGAACGCAATCAGGAATAGCGCCAGCCTCGCTTGCTCTTCTTCCGACAGAGCGCCGGCCTTCACGTTGGCAAAGCTCACCGCGGGATTGGCCATCTGAGCGTAGAGCTCGCGCTCGGCCTGCTCGACCATGCGTTGTCGCACTTGCAACCTCGCCACGCGATTACCTTGGCGAACCTGTGCGGCCAGATAGACCAACGTGACCCCGACGACCAGATCGCCGAGCAGTTGCGCGATCGCTCCGACGGCTTCCCAGTTTATCGACGGCATCTTGAGCGTGCCTTTCCGCTGGCCGGTGATTGGTGCAAGACTTGGCGCGCCCGGAGAGACTCGAACTCCCGACCCTCAGGTTCGAAGCCTGATGCTCTATCCAACTGAGCTACGGGCGCGTCGCGAGTTGACGGCGCTATCGTAACTGATCGCAACGTTTGCGCGTGACGCGAGCCGAGCCGCGGCACCTCACGCGTCGCTAGTTCACCGGTCCGCCGCCGAACATCACCATCTCGGTGCCGTCCTGAAGCGTCGCGTGCAGGAACGTGCCGCCGGGCTCGCCGCTCTTGAGCGGCGCGTAGACGATCTTCACGTGGTCGCCGGGCTTCAGCGTGTTCTTGCTCCAGCCACGCCGGCCTAGGAAGTTCGGGCTCATGCCCTCGAAGCCGTACTTCGTGACGCTGCCGTCGTCGCCCTTCACGTCGACCCAGGTCCACGTGTGCGGGTTCGTCCACTGGAAGTCGGACACGGTGCCCTCGATCGTCTTCTGGGTGCTCATGTCGAACACCGCGAACGAGTGATGCGCGTTCGCCGCCCCAGCGACGGCGAGCGCGGCGCCGCCGAGCATGGCGAGCGCGGCGCGCCGCAGCCTTGCCCAACCACGCGTCGCCGATTCGATTCTCTTCGCTTCGCTCATCGCTCGATCCTCAATGCTTGAGATTGATGCCGGCCTTGCCGTCATCGGTCGTGTAGTTTCGATTGTTCTGCTGGCAGACGTACTCCGCGAGCGTCCAGTCGCGATGCCGTCCGTAGACGCGCGTGCTCGTGAGCGGCTTCGCGAGCGCCTCGGGGTCGGTGATCGTCGTCTCGATCTGAAGCTTGTCGCCGTCGACGAGGTGCATGCGCTCGACGATGTGCATCTTGTCGCTGTGCTTCACGCCGAAGCCCGCGAGCGCGGTGTCGGTCGTGAAGCCGACCGTGTCGACGACGAGCGTGTCGCCTTCCCAGTGGCCGATCGAGTGGCCGTTGAACGTGAGATCCGGATCCTCGGGATGCTTGCGGCCGTCTGTGAAGATCTGCCGCCATTGGCTGTACGCCTCGATCACGATCGTGACCTTGCCCGGCGTGAACAGGATCTCCATCGGGTACGGCTGCGTCATGACCCCGGGCATGCCGCTCGGCACGCAGTTCGCGGCCGGCGTGTCTTGAATGTCGCCGCGCTTCTGCGCGTCCTGGTATTCCTTCAGTTTCGCCTCGTACGCGGGCGTGAGCGCGGGAGGTTCGGGCCGCGCGCCACGTGGGCCGCCTCCGAAGGTCACCTCCCAGATGCCGCCCCAGTCGGGCAGCTTCGCGACCGACGCCCACGTATCGCCTTGCGGCGACGACTGGGGCGACGGCTTCGACGGCGCCTGTGCAACCGCTATGTGCGCGCTTGCGAGCGCGGCGAGAGCGCCGGCGGCGAGCATCGATACCGAGATCGAGATAGAGTCGCGCGACCGAGTCATCGGCATTCCCCCTTCGAACGGCCGCGATTCTACCGCGCCGGCCGCGGCACGCCAGAATGACGACCGCCTCGTTCGTATACACTAGCTCGCGCCCCGCCTCATCGGCGGCAGCCCCTAGAGAAAAGTTGAGACCCCATGCTGCGTAGCGACAACACGGAGCTCGCCGATTCCTGGCTCGACGGCACGCTCGCTCGCTTCGCGGCAGACAACGACGACCTCGTGCTCCAGACGCGCTCCCTGCTCGCGCGCATCGTCGCCGACGCGCCGCGCCACGCGCGGCTCGCGAACACGCTTTCGATGCTCGAGCACCTCGGCAGCCACAAGATCATGACGACGCAGCACGGCGCCGACATCGATCAGCCGACGCTCAAGCACGTCCACGAGGAAGCGGGCCACGCGTATTTCATGAAGCGTCAGGCCGAGAAGACGGCGCAGCGATCGCTCGAGTACGTCGACGACGACTTGCTCGCGCCGGCCTCGGCGCGAATGTACTTCCAGCGGCTCGAGGCGGCGCTCAAGCGCAGGCTCGCGCAACAACGCAGCGCTCGCGCGGTCTATCTCTACATGTCGATGATCGTCGAGTTCCGCGCGCTCTGGTTCTACGGGCTGTACCAGCAGACGCTGCAGCGCGCGCGGCATCCGCTCTCGCTCAAGCGCGTGCTCGGCGAAGAACAGAGCCATCTCGGCGACGTCGCGCACCGGCTCGAGATGGCCGGTGAGCTCAGCGATGCGCGCACGGCCGAGTTCGTCGGTTGCGAAAAAGCGCTGTTCGGCCGCCTTCTCGCCGCGATGCAGCGCGCGGTGACCTGAGCGGCGGCGTCACGAGCCACCGAGTCGCGCATGCCGCCGCCGCGCCAACGACGTGTCCGTCCGGCGCCTAGAAAGACGTCGCCGCTGCCTCGACGGACCGCATGCTCCCGCTGATCTCGCTGTACCCGCCGGCCACGATCGCGGCCGCGTTCGTGATCGCGAGCCTCGCGATCTATCTGCTCGCGCACCGAGCGTTGCTCGGACTCTTCGTCGGGCTGCTCGCGGCTCTCAGCACGTACGCGTATTGGACTTCGGACCTCCTCGCGATGAACGTGCGCGCGATGCGCGAGTGCGGCGCGGACGCAGCGCCATCCTCGCGCGCAGAGCGGACGTCTCGGCCGTGCTGCTGCCGGCCGACGTGTCGACGCTCGACCCGCGCGCGCTCGAGCGCTTCGTCGCGACGTACGCCGTGGTCGTCACGGACGGCGTGCCGTCGGCCGGGATCGCACGGCAGCGCTGGCGGCCTGCCGCGCCGGCCGAGTTCGCGAACTACAGCAACGGCAAGACGCGATTCGTGGCGGTTGGCGTGAACGAAGCCGAGCTCCCGCGTTACCGCGTGGTCGAGGATTGGTCCGGACGCTCGGAGCCGGCCCAGGGCTACAAGATCGACTCGGGCGAGATGCGGATCGAGGATCGCGAGACGAACGAGTTGCTCGCGAAGGTCGGCATCCACCACGGCACGAGCCTCGGCGGCGACGAGCTCGCGCTCGAGCGCGCGCTGCTCCCGGTGCCAGGCGGCTCGGGCTGCCGCGTCGGCGACCGAATCGAGCTCGTGAAGCAAGTGCTCGTTCCGGCCGCTCGTTAGCTTGTATGCCCCGGCACGACGCGCAAAGATAGCGCGCGACGCACGGTCCGACGCCGGCGCATCGATCGACGAGGCATGAACCCGACGCGGATCTTGTTCGCGAGCCTGATCGGCACGACGATCGAGTTCTTCGACTTCTACATCTACGGCACGGCCGCCGTGCTGGTGTTCCCGCAGCTCTTCTTCCCGCCCGGCAATCCGACGACCGCGACGCTGCAGTCGCTCGCGACGTTCGGGCTCGCGTTCCTCGCGCGGCCGATCGGCTCCGCGGTCTTCGGCCACTTCGGCGACCGCGTCGGCCGCAAAGCGACGCTCGTCGCGGCGCTGCTCACGATGGGACTGTCGACGGTCGCGATCGGCGTGCTGCCGACGTACGGCTCGATCGGCGTGCTCGCGCCCGCGCTACTCGCGTTCTGTCGCTTCGGACAGGGCATCGGGCTCGGCGGCGAATGGGGCGGCGCGGTGCTGCTCGCGACCGAGAACGCGCCGCCCGGCAAGCGCTCGTGGTACGGGATGTTCCCGCAGCTCGGCGCGCCGCTCGGCTTCATCTGCGCGACCGGCGTGTTCGTCGCGCTGACGACGTACTCGAGCGACGCGGAGTTCTTCGCGTGGGGCTGGCGCGTGCCGTTCATCGCGAGCGCGCTGCTCGTCGTCGTCGGGCTCTGGGTGCGTCTAAAGATCACCGAGACGCCTGAGTTCGAGCGTGCGGTCGCGAACCGCGAGCGCGTCGCGCTGCCGCTCGTCGCCGTGCTGCGCGAGCACTTGGGCACCGTCGTGCTCGCGACGGCCGGCGCGATCACTACGTTCGTCACGTTCTATCTGATGACCGTGTTCACGCTGAGCTGGGGCACGAGCGAGCTCGGCTTCGCGCGCCAGGAGTTCCTGATCTATCAAATGATCGGCGTGCTGTTCTTCGCCGCGACGATCCCGCTCTCGGCGGCGCTCGCCGATCGCGTGGGCCGTTTGCCGATGTTGATCGCGGCGACGCTCGCGATCCTCGCGTTCGGGCTAGTGCTCGGGCGCTTCTTCGGCGTGCACGATGCGTGGCAAATCGTCTTGGGGCTGTCGCTCGGGCTCGCATGCATGGGGCTGACGTACGGCCCGCTCGGCACCGCGCTCGCGGAGCTGTTTCCGACCGTCGTTCGCTACACGGGCGCCTCGATCGCGTTCAACCTCGCGGGAATCTTGGGCGGCTCGCTCGCGCCGTACCTCGCGACGTGGCTCGCGAAGAATTACGGCATTGCGGCCGTCGGCTACTACCTTTCGGTCGCGGCGGCGATCACGCTCGCGGCGCTCGTCGCGATCCAGTCGCGCGAGCGGGCGCGCTCCGGTACCGCCGCTCGCGAGACGTTGCCCGGCACGCTCTGAAACAGTCGCCCGCGTTTATGGATCCGGCGCGCGCGCTCAAGGCTGCCACGGCGCGAGTGCGCCCCATGCGCCGAGCACGACCGCGAGCGCGGCGAAGAACAGGAACGCAAACGTGTAGCGCGTCTTGCGCCAACCCGACCAGCCCGCGGCCGAGCGCGCGCCGTCGAGCGCGCCGCGCCAGACGGCCGGTAAGAACAGCGCGCTCCCGAGCGTGAGCGCGCTCGCGGCGAGCGCCGCGCTCGACGCGACGAGCATCGGCAGGCTGGGCCAGGAGTAGATGACGTTGACGGAGTCCGCCGCACGCACGACGAATGCGACGAAGCCCGCGACGCTGGCGAGCCAAAGCCAGGCGCATGCGAGCTGCACGCGGCCCGCGAGCCGTTGGCCCGCGCTTGCGACCGGCTTGCTCGCGAGGCGCAGGAAGCCGCCGATCGCGATCCCGAGCGCGCTGAGCAACGCGAGACTGGCGCAGAGCGTGAGCGTCGAACGGTCGTAGAGACGCGTCGTGCGCTCGAACGCGATCGGCACGACCGCGATGCGGATCGCGCGTTCGCCCTCGCGCTCGAAGTGGATTCGACCGAGCGGTCCGTTCGGCCCGTTCGCGTTCACGAAATCGTCGGGACCCGTTCCGGGCACGAAACGCTGCGGCGACCCGCCAACGCCGCCCGCGACCAGATAGCCGTCCGGCGTCACGGCGATCGATACGACGGACTGCACGCGCATCAAGAACCCTTCGAGCCCCGAGTACCTCCGGCGCGTCGAGAGATAGTTACCCGCGAAGACTCGTCGCGCAGCCGCGACGTCGATCTTCGGCGCGTCCGCGGGCGGCTCGCGCGGCGGCGAGTAAAAGCGCTCGACCAAGCGCGCGGGCAGCGGATCGCTGAGCGCGCCGCCGCCTTCCGTGTTCGTCGACACGAAGACGCCGAGCCGCAACGCGGGCACGACGGTCATGTTCGAGAAGAACGACAACGTCGCGCCGTTGTGCCCATAGCCGCGGAAGCCGCCGGGCAACGGCTGATCGAAGAACCCTGCGTCGAGCGCGCCGAGGTCGGGCGGGAGCTTCGTGAGCGGCGTCCGAAACGCGCGCGCGGCCTGCGGGCCGAACACCGTCACGCCATCGAGCGTGCCGTCGCCGAGCAAGAGCAGCATATAGCGCGCCATGTCGTGCGCGCTCGCCGACATCGCGCCCGCCGGCGCGATCTGCGTGACGTACTCGAACGCTCGCTCGCCGTACGTCGCCCCGGTCCAGCGAAACGGCTTCGAGAGATCGTCCGCGAGCGCGGCCGAGAGCGGCTCGGGCAACCCGGCGCGCGCAGGATACGGCTCGCGGCCCGTGATGTGCGTGACGCCGAGCGGCCTCAGCACGTCGCGCTCGATCAGGTCCTGCCACTTCGCGCCGTTCGCCTGTTCGACGATCGCGCCCGCGAGCCCCGCGCCGTAGTTCGAGTACGACGATACCTCGCCCGGCTCGCGCACGCGCCGCGGCCGATAGCGCTCGAGGAAGTCGTCGAGCGGCAGGAGATCCTCAGGTCTAGAGGCGAACAGCACGCCGAGCACGCGATCCTCGAAGCCCGCCGAATGCGTCATCAGATCGCGCACGCGGATCGGCTCTTTGAAACCCTCGTCCGGGATCCTGAGCTCGGGCGGCAGGTATCCGTTCACCGGCGCGTCGAGATCGATCTTGCCGGCCTCGACCGCGCGCATCACCTCGATCCAGGTGAACGTCTTCGAGATCGAGCCGATCCGAAACAGCGCCGTTGCGGGATCGACTCGGCGCAGCGGCGTGAACGACGCGAAACCGTAGCCCTTCTCGAGCAAGATGCGGCCGTCTTGAACGACGGCGACCGTCGCGCCCGCGATGTGCTTGTCGTCCATCGCGAGCTGCACGGTCGCGTCGACGAACGCCTCGAGCTCGACCGGCGGTATCGATTGCGCGGGCGTGAGACGCGGGCCGGCGCGCTCGGCGCCGGGTGCTGGAGCCGCGGGCTCGGCTCGCGGCGCGAGCTCGGCCGGCGCCTGCGCGTGCGCAGCGCCGAGCAACGCGAGCAACGCGAGCAACGCGAGCAACGAGAGCGCGCTCGCGACGCGCCTGCGCGCCGAGCGCATCAGTAGCCGAGCTTCACGACGCCGGTCTTCATCCCTTCGACCGTGCCGGCCGTGAGCCACTCGAGCGACGCGCGGAAGAGCACGAGATGGTTGCGCTCCCACATTGCGTTGTGCGACGAGCAGCCTAGATCGACGAGCACCTTCTGCTCCGAGCCCAAGTCTTCGTAGAGCTGATGCACGCGCTCGGGCGCGACCTGCTTGTCGTGGATGCCGGTCACCATCAACACCGGCACTTTGATCCTTTCGACCGTCGCCTTGCCGAAGCCCCAGACCGTGGTGTTCGGCGCGCGGCGCACGCCCTGCCCCCAGGTCGCGCCGACCGGGTCGGACGCGAGCATCGCGCTCCAGACCGCGTCGCTCGCGGCCTGCTCGTATTGGTTCTCGCAGCCGACCTGCCGGTCCCAGCCCGCGACGAAGTCCGCGTGCGATTGTGCGTTGAACGCGGGGCCCTTCGCGGGATTCGGCATCGGCGGTTGCGCCGTGAGCGCACGGTTGTACGCGGGTGCGAGCACGACGACCTTCTCGATCTTGTCCGGGTGCTGCGCTGTGTAGCCGCCCGTGCGCGGCCCACCGAGCGACCAGCCGACGAGGCTCACGCGCGTGACGCCGCGCAGAGTGCGCACGTAGTCGACGACCGCGTCGAGGTCGTTCCAGTCCGACGCGATCGTCGTGAGCTGCTCGCCGAGCGTCGCCTTACACGCGTCGCGGCCGAGCGCGATCTGCTGCTCCGCAGGCAGGTTGCAGACCTCATTCATCCCGCCCGGCCGCGTCGAGCGGCCGTAGCCCGTCATGTCCATCGAGAACACGTCGAAACCCGCGTTCGCGAGGTACGCCATCCAGCTGTAATCCGCGTAGGGCACGTCGAACGCGACCTCCGCCGGCGTGCCCGCGCCGTGCACGAACAGGACGACGCGGGCCGCGCGCGGTGCGCCGCGCAAGATCGTCGCGGCCCGCGCGCGCTCGCGCACGTAGATCTCCGTGGTCTGCCCGGAGATCGACGGCACGCTCGAGCGCACCGCGACATAGTGGTCGATCGTGAGCAGCCCGTCGGCGTCGCCCGCTTGCGCAAGCGCGCTCGGAACGAACGTCGCGAGCGCGGCGCCTAGGCCTAAGGTCGCGGCGAGCGCCGTCGTTTTGGCTGCGAGCATGCGAATCCCCCTGACCCCATCCGCACGTTGCCGGCCGTTATCGTGTCAGGTTTGCGGAGTCGCGCCTAGCCGACGATCAGGAGAACGTGCGCTCTCCCGCGACGAGCCGCGCGAGCGCCGCTGCGTCTTCTGTGCCGCTCGCCTCGAGCCGCGCGGTGACGCGCGCGCGGTCCTCGGCCGAGCGGTTCTGGCTCAGCTTGAACTTGCCTTGTATCTCGCCGATCGCGATCTCGATGCCGACTATCCCTAAGAGCCGCCGCGGGTCGTAATTGGGCACCCACGGCGCAGCGCTGCCGCGCTCGAAGCGTGCCGCGAGCTTCTCGACGTGCCGCCCGGTTGCCGCGGCATCGTCGAGCACGCGCGCGCGGCCGTAGACGTGCACGGCGGTGTAGTTCCAAGTCGGCACACCAGGCTCCGCGTACCACGTCGGCGACACGTAGCCGTGGGGGCCTTGGAACATGACCAAGACGTCGGCGTTGGCCGCGACGTGCTGCCACTGCGGATTGCCGCGTGCGACATGCGCGTGCAGCGTGCGTCCCTCGCGGTCGTGGAGGAACGGCAGATGCGACGCGAACGGCACACCGCGCTCGACCGTCACGAGCGTGCCGAACGCGTAGGCGTCGATGAACTCGGCGAGCACGCGCTCGTCGGACTCACGGAAGTGGCTTGGGATGTACACGATGATTCTCCGGGATGCGCGCGCGGATTCTAACCGCGCGCGAACGACTGCACCGCGAAACGCTTGCCGCCGGTCGCGGTCACGGTGCGCGCGTCGCTCGCGCGCAGTCCGCTGCGCTCGGCGAGCCGCACGAGCCGCTCGGGCGAAACTAGCCGCAGCCGCGGCGTGAGCCGCGCGAGGCTCGTGTACGGCGACGGCGTGATCTCACGAGATTCGGCGCTCGCGAGCTGGAGCACGGTCGTGAGCGTGCCGCAAGGCGTTAGCCAACCGCAGATCCGCTCGAGCACGCCCACGACGCGCAGCGCCGCCGGCGCATGCTCGAAGCCGTTGCCGCCCGCGCAGCCGAGCACGGCGACCGAGGACGGCGACCGCTCGCGGAGCTCGGCCGCGAACAGGTCCGCGAGCAGCTGCGCCTGGCCGACCTGCGGCAGCGCCATGTGCGCCTCGTAGTCGGCCAACGGGATCGTGAGCCACGGGTTGTCGGCGGACATCGCGGCGCCATTATTGACCGCCACGGACCCATTCGCGATGATCTCTCGCGCTTCCTACTCCGGCCCGCGCGAGCGGCGCCCGGCGAACGGCCACTTCGTCGCTGCGCGCCCAAGGACGATGATGAAGAAAGTCGCGATCTTCGCGGTCGCAGCGGTCGCGCTGCTCGTCGCGTTGCCGCCCGTGCTCGGCATGCTCACGGAGTCGCAAGTGAGGGCGCGCGTCGCGGCGCTCGACGCGAGCGGCGTGCTGAAAGCGTCGGTGCGCTCGTACGAGCGCGGCTGGTTCCGGAGCCGCGCGCGAATTTCGCTCGCGCTCGCCCCGCAAACGATCGCGCGGCTCGATGAGCTCGGGGCCGCGATCGGCTTGCCGCCGCTCTCGGCCGACCTCGACCGGCGCGCGCCGATCGCGCTCGAGATCGCGCACGGCCCGCTCGCGCTCCTCGACGGCGCTTACTTCGGCTGGTCGAAAATCGTCGCTCGACCCGATTCGCTCGCACGCAACGTGGCCGCGCTCGAGCAGGGCCTCGGCGTGCCGTATCTGTTCGAATTCCGCGGCCGCACGAGCTTCGCAGGCGGCCTCTCGTTCGATGCGAGCTTGCCGCCAGTCGATCTCGAGGCCGACGGCGTGCACGTCGATTTCTCGGGAGGCGGCATCGACGGCGGGTTCGTCGGCCAGCGCCTCGTGTCCGACTCGCGGCTCGGCGGCTTCACGCTCACGTCGCCGCCCGGCGCGGTCAAGATTCGCAACGTGCGCGCGGCGACGGACAACGAGCTCGGCTCGTCGAACCCCCTGCCCGGCGACGCGAAGCTATCGATCGAGCAGCTCTCGATCGTCGACGCCGAGCGCGGCGACAGCCCCGTGCTCGACGCCGCGAATGTCAAGATCGCTAGCAGAGTCGGGCTCGACCCGGGCGCCGCGCTGCTCGATCTGCACGCGACGTACGACTCCGAGTCCGTGCTCGTCTACGGCACGCGCGTCGCGGACGCGAGCGTCGGCGTCGCGCTCGACAAGATCGACGTCGCGGCGCTCGAGACGTATCTCAAGTTGGTGGAGACGGTTTCGGTCGGCGCGGACTCGGCGGCCGACATCGGCAAAGCGCTCGCACACGCGCTCGCCGCGGGTCCGAGCTTCACGATCGACCCACTCCGCTTTCGCATCGACGGCGAGCCGTTCACGGCGCACCTCGAGATCGCCGCGAATCCCGCGGCCTTCTCGGCGACGGGATCCGTCGACCCGGACAACTGGCTCGCGCTGCTGCCCGCGCTGCGCAGCACGGCCACCGTCGACGTGTCGAAGAAGCTCGCGCGCGAGATCGCCGTGCTCACGGCCGAGATGCGCTACGCGGACGACGGGATGCCGCCCGAGCAGCGGCGCCTGCTCGCCGATGCGCAAGCCGGGCTCATGCTCGTGACGCTGATCAGCCAGGGGATTCTCGTCGACGCGGGAGACACCTATCGCGCCGAGCTGCGCTTGGCCGATGGCGCGGTCACGTTGAACGGCGGCCCCTTGCCTTTCGATCTGCCGTAAGAGCGCTCAGCGCGGCGCGGAATCGCTCTGCGGCGCCTGCTCGATCGCCGGCGCCGGCTCGCTCGGTGTTGCCGGCTCGCTCGGCGCGGCGGGCGGCGCTTCGCTCTTAGGCGGCAACTCCGCGGGCTTCGTCTTGATCCCGCTGCGCGTCGAGCTCGGCTTGTCGTGCTCTTTGCGCAGGAGCTCCGCCTCTTCGTACGGGAGCGGATAGAACGAGCCGAGGCGGCACGTGAAACCTTCGCGCAAACCCGCGCCGTATTGCTCGAGCACGGTGATCAGATCGCTGTTGCAGAGCAGATTCATCGTCACCTTGTAAGAGAAGCGATTCTCGCGAGCGAGGTTCGGACACTCGTGCGGGAGACGCGTGCGGTAAGTGACCTTCGAGCCGCCGCGCATGTAAAACAGGATCGTCGAATCGTCGACGACCACGGTCTGCTTGATGTTCGACGGCGTGATGCAATCCTTCGGCGTGCGATCGAAGTCGTCGGCCTTCGCCTCTCCGGCCGCGGCGTTCCCGGTCGGCGCGTCGCCTGCGGCGGCGGCCGAGTCGCCCGGCGGGTCCGCAGCGGGTGCACCGGGCGAGCCCTGCGCGGCCGCATTGGCGGCGACGAGCGCGGCAGCCGATAGGACGAGCGGTGCGAGCCATCGAATCGAGTGGATCATCGTCGTGACTCCTCTGCGCCGGTTGGAACGGCTCCTTCTTATAACGTATCGCGCCACGGCCCAGAACTCGGCGGATTGCGCGTTGACGGTGCATCCGCGGAAGAGGCGGCCACGCCGCAACTGTGAGCCCATTCACGGTGAGCCGGTACGCGTCTGCCTAGAGTTCCCTTGCCCCGACATTCTCGAGGACGGCCAATGCCTCCGCACCTCCTTTCGACCGACGCGAGCCGCCGCAAGTTTCACGCGCCCGCGCACCGCCAGAGGCGGGCGCGGTAGTGGCCATGCCCGAAGCACGCTCGCTCCAGAGCCCCATCAGGGCTCGCGCCGAAGGATCGAAGCCCGACGCGGCGCTCGCTGAGCACATCCTGATCTCGTCGGATGAGGGTGCCGACCCGCGCGCCGCGCAAACCGTCCGGGAGCGCTGGCGTCTCAGCAACGCGCTGCGGCGCCAGAGCACCGAGATCACCGTGTTCGAGGAAGGCTACGCCGAGATCACGCAACATGCGGCCCGAAACAGCGGCGCTCCGTTCCGCCTCGACCTTCGCTATCTCGATCCGATTCCGTCGATCACTCACGTGGTCGCGACGCGCGTTTGGTGGACGGCCGCCGGCTGCGGGGCGGTCGCGCTCGGCGCATTCGCGCTCGCGTATTTTGCGGCGCTCGGTGCGCTCGCCGTCTCGTTCGGGCTCGGCGCAACAGCCGCGGCATCCGTCGCGGCCGCGATTGCGCTCCGGCGCAGCCACGAGACGATCGAGTTCTTCACTCTCCATGGCCGCGCGCGCGTGCTCGTGCTCGTGGCGAACTTCGGGGCGATCAAGCCATTCCGCGCGTTCGTGCCCGAGCTCAGCCGCGCGATCGAGGAGCTGGCGGAGGAGATCACGGGCGACACCTCGTCGTTCCTGCGCGCCGAGATGCGCGAGCACTATCGGCTGCGCGGTGACGGCGTGCTGAGCGTCGGCAGCTGCGCGGAATCCACGGGCCGCATCCTCGCGCATTTCGACGTCCAGTTCTGACAGGGCAGCGCCGCGGCCCGCGCGGCTATGATGTACGGCGATGACGCTCGTCGACTCGCCTCCCGACCCCGCCGTTCTCGACGCATTTTCGCTCGCGTCCGCGCCGCTCGAGCGCGCGACCTCGGGGCTGATCAACCCGACCTGGTTCGTGCGCGCGCGCGACGGCAGTGAGCTCGTGCTCCAGCGCGTGAACCCGATCTTTCCTGTCGAGGTGAACCTCGACATCGAAGCCGTGACGCGTCACCTGGCCTCGAAAGGCATCGCGACGCCGACGCTCGTGAAGAGCCGCTACGGCAAGCTCTGGCTCGAGCACGAGGGCGCCATCTGGCGCGTGCTCACGCGAATCGACGGCGTCACGCACAACGCGCTCGAATCCCCCGCGCAAGCGCGCGAAGCGGGACGCGTGCTCA
>Ga0326731_1000199_pt1 | contig 15755 bp, 10 predicted proteins | sample MHFSIPfraction_FD_207645 | JGI IMG/M metagenome (GOLD analysis project Ga0326731, IMG submission 207645) | Lab enriched peat soil microbial communities from Michigan Hollow, Ithaca, NY, United States - MHF9FY SIP fraction | ecosystem: Environmental > Terrestrial > Soil > Wetlands > Peat | place...
GTACGAGCTCGAGCTCGGCATCTTCAGCGTTGTGGGATTCATGATGGGACGGCTGGGCGCCGTCCCCATGGCCGCGAACCAGGTGGCATTGAATCTCGCGTCGATCACGTTCATGGTGCCGCTCGGTGTCTCGATGGCGGCGTCGGTGCTCGTCGGGCATGCGATCGGGCGCGGCGACCCCGCCGAAGCGCGGCGGGCCGCCGCGGCGGGGCTGGTGTGCGGTGTGGGGTTTATGGCGGCCAGCGGCTCGGTGCTGCTCGCCATGCCACGCTTCCTGGCGCACGTCTACACGAGCGATGCGGCGGTGGCGGCGATCGCCGCGACCCTCATTCCTCTGGCGGGCGTGTTCCAGGTGTTCGACGGGACGCAGGTCGTGTCGATCGGCATCCTGCGCGGCACCGGAGACACCCGCACCCCGCTGATCGTCAACGTCATCGGATACTGGTGCATCGCGTTGCCCCTCGCTGCCTACCTCGGGCTGCACACGGCCGCCGGACCGGTCGGGATGTGGTGCGGGCTCGTCGTCGGGCTCGTGGTGGTGGCGACGGTGCTGGTGCTCCGCGTGCGCCGCCGGCTGCGAGGCCAGCTGCAGCGTGTCGTCATCGATCGTCAGGTGCCCGAGCCGACGCCGGATCCTCAGTAGCCGGGCGCGCTCCCGGGGTGCACATTCTCCGCTTCCCACACCGTTCCCGGAGCACGCAATGCCATACCTGTCTCGTCGGGACTTCGTTCACTATGCGGGCGTTGGAGCGCTTGCCGCCGCCGCCCGGCCCGCCGCGGCCGAAGCGCTGTCCGTCGGCATTCCCCGCTCGCTCGCGCCGGCGCCGTTCGAGCTGGAGGAGGCGACGATCGCCCAGCTGCAGGACGGGTTGAAGAGCGGGAAGTACACTGCGCGGCGTCTGTGCCAGCTGTACCTCGCGCGCATCGACGAGATCGACCGCCGCGGCCAGCTGCGGGCGGTGATCGAGACCAATCCGGATGCGCTGGCGGCTGCCGATGCGGCGGACGCCGAGCGCCGCGCTGGTCGGGTGCGCGGCCCGCTCCATGGGATTCCCGTGCTGATCAAGGACAACATCGCGACCGGCGACAAGATGAAGACCACCGCCGGCTCGCTCGCCCTGGCCGATCTTCCGGCCCCGGGAGACGCGATGGTCGCCAAGCGCCTGCGTGACGCGGGCGCGATCCTGCTCGGCAAGACGAACCTCTCGGAGTGGGCCAACTTCCGCTCGACGCATTCGGTGAGTGGCTGGAGCGGACGGGGCGGACTGTGTCGCAACCCCTACGCGCTGGATCGCAACCCGTGCGGCTCGAGCTCCGGGACCGGCGCGGCGATCTCCGCCAACCTCGCGGCGGTCGGTGTGGGCACCGAAACGGACGGCTCGATCGTGTGCCCGTCCTCGGCCAACTCACTGGTGGGCATCAAGCCGACGCTCGGGCTCGTCTCGCGCCACGGCATCGTGCCGATCTCCCACACCCAGGATACGGCGGGCCCGATGGCGCGCACCGTCGCCGACGCGGCGGCGCTGCTCGGGGTGCTGGCCGGCGCCGATCCCGACGATCCCGCAACCGCCGCCGCGCGCGTGGAGAGCGACTATGCCAAGTTCCTCGATCCGAAGGGACTGCAAGGCGCCCGCATCGGCGTCGCGCGGGCCAAGGTCACGGGCTACAGCGCGGTCGCCGATCACCTGTTCGAGGCGGCGATCGACGTGATGAAGCAGGCCGGGGCCGTCATCGTCGATCCCGCCGACATCCCGCACCTGGGCGAGTACGACGACGCCGAGTTCACCGTGCTCCTCTACGAGTTCAAGGCGGACCTGAACGCCTACCTCGCGGGACTCGGACCGGCGGCTCCGAACAAGACGCTCGCCGACCTGATCGCGTTCAACGACAAAGCGAAGGACCGCGAGCTCCCGTACTTCGGCCAGGAGATCTTCACCATGGCCCAGGCGAAGGGGCCGCTCACGGACGACGCCTATGTCGAGGCGCTGGCGCACTGCCGGCGGCTGTCGCGCACCGAGGGGTTGTACGTCGTGCTGGCGCAGCAGAAGCTCGATGCGATCGTGGCCCCGACCGGCAGCCCCCCCTGGACGACGGACCTCGTGAACGGGGACCATTTCCTGGGGGCGTCCTCGACGCCTGCTGCGGTCTCCGGGTATCCGAGCGTGTCCGTGCCGGTCGGATACGCGCACGGGTTGCCGGTGGGTATGTCCTTTATTGGGACGGCCTGGAGCGAACCCACGCTCATCAAGCTCGCCTATGCATACGAGCAGGCGGCGCGCCCGCGGAAACCCCCTCGGTTCCTGGCCACGGCCGACCTCGTGGCGCCGTGAGGATGAACGGACCCCGGCTTGCGAGCCTTCGATTTCAGCGGCAAGATACCAATCCTGCCGTCGTGTTCCGCGTATCACCCACCCCTGGAGGGATTGTGAGAAAACGTGTGGGTCTGCTATTGGCCGCGCTCGTGGCAATCGGCGCGGCCGGCGCGTGGGCGCAGGAACGTCAGATCACCGGCCTCGTCACCGTGACCGGCGGCGGCCCCATCGCGGGCGTCTCCGTGTCGATCGTGGGAACGGCGTTCACCGCCGTGACGCACGACGACGGCCGGTACGTGATCTCGGCGCCGTCGAGCGCCGTGACGGTCCTGTTCCGCCGCATCGGCTTCAAACGCAGAGAGGTCCCGGTCGCGGCCGATCAGGCCACGGCCGATGCGCAGCTCGACCAGGACGTATTCAACCTCGAAGCGGTGGTCGTGAGCGGCCAGCAGACCGGGGTCGAGCGCCGGAATGCGGCAGTCGCCACGACGGTCGTGACGGGCGCGGAGGTCAACGCCGTTCCGGCGCCAGCCCTGGACCGCGCGCTGCAGGGCCGCGTCCCCGGCGCCTACGTCCAGCAGAACTCGGGCGCGCCGGGCGGCGGTACCCAGATCCAGATCCGCGGCTCGAACACCGTGGTCGGCGCGGCCGATCCGCTGTACGTGGTGGACGGTGTGATCGTCAGCAACGCCTCGCTGTCCACCGGGCTGTTCGCGGTTACGGCGAGCGGCAACCCGCAGTCCACGCGCAACGACGGGGAGAAGCAGGACGATCCGGTCAACCGGCTCACCGACCTGAACCCCAACGACATCGAGACGTACCAGGTGCTGCGCGGCGCGGCCGCGACCTCGATCTACGGGTCGAAGGGCGTGAACGGCGTGGTGATCATCACCACGAAGCGTGGCCAGTCGGGCAAGCCGCGCGCGACCATCACCCAGCGGGTCGGGTTCTCGGAGCTCCAGCGCGGGCCGGGGACGCGAGTCTATGACACGACCAGTGCGATCGCTCAGTTCGTCGCCCCCATAACCGATAGCCTCGGCAACCAGATCGGCTACGATACGGCGGCACATGCCCTCATTCTCTCCTACATGGTGAACGGCCAGCTCCCCACCTACGATCACTTGCGGGAGCTCGCCGGCAACAAGCCACTGTCGAATGAGACCCAGATCGACGTACGGGGCGGGGCGGCGGGGACGCTCTACTACCTCTCGGCCGGCGTGAAGGGCGACGGCGGGATCATCACGAACACCGGCGCGCAGCGGCAGAACCTGCGGGCCAACATCGATCAGAGCTTCTCCGACCGGTTCTCCTTGTCCTTGACGTCGGCGTTCGATCGGACGACGACGCAGCGCGGCTTCACCAACAACGACAACTCGGGTGCCAGCGTCACGTACGCGATCGCCTACATCCCGGGCTTCGTGCCGCTCAAACCCGTGAACGGCCTGTTCCCCGATCCCGGCGGGCTCAGCTACCAGGGCTCCAATCCCCTGCAAACGACCTCCCTGGGCAGCAACGACGAGACCGCGGTGCGCTTTACCGGCGGCCTGAACCTCCGCTATACCGCGCTCCAGACGGCGCAGCACAGCCTGCAATTCGTCGGCGCCGGGGGCATCGACTTTTTCAATCAGAAGGACGCCGTGTTCGCGCCGCCCGAGCTGTACTTCGAGGCGCGGCAGACGAATCCCGGCACCTCGGTGCTCTCCAACGCGGACGGCCGGTTCGCGAACTGGAACCTCAACGCGATCCACACGTACACGTCGGGCACCGGCTCGTGGACCGCGACGACGTCGGCGGGGCTGCAGTGGGAGGATCGGGCGATCTCGCGCTCGCGCGTCATCGCGCGCGGCCTGCTCGCCGGACAGCAGAACGTCAACCAGGGCTCCGTGATTACGCCGTTCGAGGAGAACACGCATGAGCGCACGGCGGCCTTCTACGGCCAGGAAGAATGGCTCGGCATGGATCAGCGGTTGCTCCTCTCGGCGAGCGTGCGGGCCGAGCGGACGAGCGCCAACGGCGACGCCAACAAGTACTATCTGTTCCCGTCGTTCCGCGGCTCCTACCGGCTGCCCGAGTTGCTCGGCTTGGGGAGCGACGTGAAGCTGCGGGCGGCCTACGGCGAAACCGGCAACCAGCCGCTGTTCGGACAGAAGTTCACTACCCTGCAGGGCGGGCAGGTCATCGGCGGCAACATCGGCACCACGGCGAACGCCACCGCCGGCGACCCGACCATCAAGCCGGAGCTCACCCGGGAGATCGAGGCCGGCGTGGACGCCACCTTGTGGGACGGTCGCGCCAACGTGGAGCTGACGCTGTTCCAGCGCAAGACGAGCGACCTGCTCGTTCCCGTCACCCCGGCGCCGTCCAGTGGATTCTCGCTTGCGTTCGTGAACGGCGGAAAGATCCAGAACGAAGGCCTGGAGGTCGGGCTCGGCATCCGGCCGGTTCGGACCCCGGCGTTCGACTGGCTGCTGCGCACGAACTTCACCAGCATCAAGAACCGCGTGCTCGAGCTGAACCTGCCGGGCGGTGCGCAGGGCTTCCGGCCCGCCAACGCGGGCTACGGCCTGGCGTACGGGGAGTTCTTCGTGCAGGTCGGCCGGCCGATCACCCAGATCATCGGGACCGACAACCTGGGCAACGTGATCTTCCTGGGGCAGGTCAACCCGAAGTTCCGGTGGTCCGTGTCGAACGAGTTCACGTTCCACCGGGCGTCGTTGTCGTTCATGTGGGAGTGGCAGGACGGCGGCGTGGCCCAGAATCAGACGCTGTCGCTGTACGACTGCAACAACCTCGCCCCCGACGGCGCCACGCCGGCGGGGCAGGCGCGCAACGACGCCTGCATCAACACCGGGGACGCGCGGCCGTTCGTGCAGTCCACCTCGTTCCTCAAGCTGCGCAACGCCGTCTTCTCCCTCGATCTCCCCGAGCGGCTCGCGGCGATGTTCGGCGCGAAGTCGGCGGCGCTCAGCGTGGAGGGCGTGAATCTGATCACGATCACGGACTACTTCGGGTACGATCCTGAGGTCTCGAACTACGGCGCACAGTCGATCACGCGCAACATCGACCTCGGTCCGTATCCCCCGTCACGCCAGTTCTTCTTCTCCATCCGGGCGGGGTTCTGACCATGCGCACGAGACACTTCGCGATCGCGGCGGCCCTGCTGGTTCTCGGGGGCTGCAATTTCGACATCTTGAACACCAATCAGCCGACGCAGGACGATCTCGTGAACAACCCCAACCGCGTCAAGCTGTCGGCCGCGGCGACGGGTCTGTTCGCCAGTGCCCGCGGCGGTATCCAGGCGCTCATCTGGCGGCTCGGGTCGATGGGGCGGGAGGGCATCAATCTCTCCGGCAACAACCAGCCCGACTTCCAGGAGCCGTACTTCGGTCCGGTCACGGCGGGCGGCAGCTTCGGCGGAACGCTCTACATCGACCGCTACGCCCACATCCGCAGCGCCAACATCTACCTCGCCGCCGTGGACAAGGCCCCCGACCTGTCGCCGGCGGAGAAGGCGGCCTCGAAGGGGCTGGCCAAGACTCTCAAAGCCCTGGCCTTCGCCTACGTCATCGAGACGCGGGCCGAGCTGGGGGCGGCGGTGGACGTCGATCTGCCGGTCAGCTCCGCGCCGGCGCCCTGGGTGAGCGAGGACAGCGTCTGGGGCTACATCATCGGCCTGCTGAACGACGCCCAGACGGACCTGACCGCGGCCGGCAGCGCCGATTTCCCGTTCCCGGTGCCGGCGGGGCTGACGGCGTTCAACACTCCGGCCACCTTCCTCCAGCTCAATCGGGCGCTCGCAGCGAAAGCCTACGTATTTCGGGCGACGGCCCAGAACGGGTGCGGCGGCACGCCGGCCGCCTGCTACGCCTCGGCCCTGACGGCGTTGGGTACATCGTTCCTCGATCCCACGCCGGCGAACTTCCAGCAGGGAGCGTACTTCGATTTCTCGAACGGGCCCGGTGATGCGACGAACGGCATGTCCGAGCCGCTGAACGGGCTCTCGTTCTACGCTTTGCAGGACAACCTCTCCGACGCGCAGCTGCAGACGGGCGGCACGCTCAAGGATCAGCGCGTGCTGGACAAGATCGCGCCGGCGACGGACGTCAACAACGGACTGCTCGGCAGTATCCCGATCCCGGGCGAGCTGAAGTTCACCGTGTTCTTCACCGGTGGGCAGGCGGACGAGAATCACGGGATTCCGATCATCAAGGACGAGGAGTTGATCCTGCTGCGCGCCGAGGCGAGCTGGTTCGGCGGCAACAAAGCGGGGGCCTTGAGCGATCTCGACCTGGTACGGCAGAATTCAGGCGGATTGCCCGCGACGACGCTGACCAGCGGCAGCCCCGACTCGGCGTTCGTGACGGAGCTGCTCTACAACCGCCGCCTTTCGCTCCTGTGGGAGCAGGGCGCGCGCTGGATCGACGCCCGGCGCTTCGGCCGGCTGAGCGACATCCCGGTGGATGTGCCGCTTGGGAACGTGGCGCCGTACATGCCCGTGCCCCTCACGGAGTGCCAGGCCCGGAACATCGCCACGAAGCCGGCGACCAACGACGTCGTGACCTGTACGCCGCTGACGCCGTAACGCAGGAGAGCGGCAGCGGAACCTAGAGACGGCAGGGACGTACCTTCCTGCCGTCTCTTGGTTATTGTGAGCGATGCGCACTGCCGAGCAGCAAGTCGCCCGGACGCGACGTCTGGCCCAGGTGTGGGACGCCGCGCTGCGCATCCCCGGAACACCCTTCGCGATCGGCCTCGATCCGCTGCTCGGCCTCGTCCCCGGCGTGGGCGATGCGCTCGGCGCCGGCCTCGCGCTCTGGATCGTGCTCCAGGCCGCGCGCCTCGGGGCCTCGGCGAGCACGCTCCTGCAAATGCTCGGCAACGTCGCCATCGACGCCCTCATCGGCGCGATACCCGTCGCGGGCGACGTGTTCGACTTCGCCTGGAAGGCGAATCTCAGAAACGTCGCGCTGCTGGAGCGGCACGTCGCCGATCCGACGGCGGCTCGCCGCGCCAGCATCCTGTGGCTCACCGCAATCGGCGGGACGCTGGTACTGCTGCTGGCCGGCGTCATCGTCCTTGGCGTGATGGCGCTGCGTGCGGTGCTGCGTATCCTGTAGGGACTCTCCACACCACTCCGAGGTGAGTCGATGAAGATGTCGCTCCGCTGGTCGCTTGCCACGCTCGCCGCCTGCGCCGCGGCTCCAGCCCCCGCCACCGCGCAGGCCGGACTTCCCCGAGACCTCGATGCCGAAGTGACCCGGGCACTCCAGCTCTTCCAGGTCCCGGGCATGGCCATCGCGGTGGTCAAGGATGGAAAGGTGCTGTTGGCGCGCGGCTACGGCGTGCGGCGCGTGGGTGACCCGGCACCGGTGGATGCCAACACCTACTTCCAGATCGCCTCCAACACCAAAGCCTTCACGACCGCACTCCTCGCCCAGCTCGTCGATTCCGGGAAGTTGGCGTGGGACGATCCGGTCACCCGGTACCTCCCGTGGTTCCAGCTGTGGGATCCCTGGGTGACGCGCGAGTTCACCGTGCGCGATCTCGTCACCCACCGCTCCGGGCTCGGCCTCGGGGCGGGGGACCTGCTCTGGTTTCACTCGAACTACGGCGCCGAGGAAGTGGTGCGGCGGCTGCGCGCCGCCAAGCCGGTGACGAGCTTTCGCTCGGGGTACGCGTACGACAACGTGCTGTACATCGCGGCCGGGCTGGTGATCGAGGCGGTGACCGGACAACGCTGGAGCGAGGTCGTCAGGCAGCGCATCTTCACGCCGCTCGGCATGAGCGCCACCGGCACCGACATCGCGCTCATGAGCTCCGCCGATGCCGCGTCGGCCTACAGCCTCGCCGATGGCCGGCTTCAGATCGTACCGCTCGACACGATCGACAACACGCTGCCCGCGGGCGGCATCATCACCAACGTGACCGATCTGGCGAAGTGGATGCTGGTCCGCCTCGACTCCGGCCGGCTGGCCGGTGGCGGGCGGCTGTTCAGTGCGCGCCAGGCGGCGGAGATGTGGGCGCCCCAGACCATCCTGCCGATCGGGAATCCCCCGCCATCGCTCGCCGGACTGCGGCCGAACTTCGCCGCCTATGGCCTCGGCTGGGCGCTGCGCGACTACCGCGGGCACAAGATCGTCACCCACGACGGCGGCCTAGCGGGGATGACCTCGCGCACCATCCTCGTCCCCGACCTGAAACTGGGCATCGTGATGCTGACCAACGCCGAGCAGGAGGTTTATGCGCCGCTCGGCTTCGAGCTGCTGGACCACTTCTTCGGCCTGCCACGGACCGATTGGATCACGTCGTTTCACGACGCCGTGAAGCAGGCGCAGGCCATGGCGACAGCCGTGCAGCAATCGCAGGCGGCGCAACGGGACACTGCCTCCCGGCCGTCGCTCCCGCTGGCGCGCTATGCGGGCCGCTACACCGACGCCTTGTACGGCGACGCGAGCATCACCAGCGAGGGCGACCACCTCGTACTGCGCTTCGCGCATTCGCCGGCGTTCGTGGGCGATCTCCAGCTCTGGCAGTACGACACGTTCGTGGCGCACTGGCGCACGGCGCACATCGAGGACGCGTTCGTCACCTTTGCTCTGAACCCGGACGGCTCCATCGAGCACTTCAAGATGGCGGCGGTGAGTCCGCTGGCGGATTTCAGCTTCGACTACCAGGATCTGCTGTTCGAGCCGCCCCCCGGGTCTTCATCTCCGCCTCACTAGTCCTTCACGTCGAGCCAGCCACTCTGGGCCATGGTCACGCCGGTCATGCCCGCCTCGACGACGACGACGCTGCTGAAGGGCCTGTCCCGCGCCATCGGGAACACACCCTTGCTCGCCGTCCGTTGCCGGTTTCGCGGCCGCGAGCGGGTGGTGTACGCGAAGTCCGAGCAGCTGAACCTGACCGGCAGCATCAAGGACCGGATGGCGCTGCACATCATCTCCGTCGCCTCCGCCTCGGGCGCGCTGCAGCACGGGGACACCATCGCCGAAGCCACGAGCGGCAACACCGGGATTTCCTTCGCCGCGCTGGGGCGTGCCCTGGGTCATCCGGTGACCATCTTCATGCCGGATTGGATGAGTCGGGAACGCCTGGACCTGATCCGCTCGCTCGGGGCGACCGTGGTATCGGTGAGTCGCGAGCAGGGCGGGTTCCTGGGGAGCATCCAGCTGGCCGAACAGCTGGCGGCCGGCCAGCCGCATGTGTTCCTGCCGCGGCAATTCGCCAATGCGGCCAACGTGGAGGCGCACGAGCGCACCACCGGTCCGGAGATCTGGTGGCAGCTCGAAGCGGCGGGACTCGCGCCCGACGCGTTCACGGCGGGCGTTGGGACGGGCGGGACCGTGATGGGTGTGGGGCGCTTCCTGCGCGAGCGACGGCCCGGCGTCCGGGTCCACCCGATCGAACCGGCCGAGTCTCCCACATTGACCACCGGTCACAAGGTCGGCCGGCACCGCATCCAGGGAGTCTCCGACGAGTTCATTCCGGCGGTGGTGGACCTGACCCAGCTCGATCGGGTCATCGCCGTCCCCGACGGCGATGCCATCCTGATGGCGCAGGCCCTGGCGGCCCGGCTCGGACTGGGCGTGGGGATCTCCTCGGGCGCGAACTTCATCGGGGCGCTGATGGTGCAGGAGGAGCTGGGACCGGACGCGGTCGTCGTGACGGTGTTCCCCGACGACAACAAGAAGTACCTGAGCACCGGCTTGTTGCAGGACGAGCCAGTGCGGTCCGACTACTTCGCTCCTCACGTCGAGCTGCTCGGTTTCGACACGTTGCGGCGCTCCTGCCGCGCCTGCCTCGCCCAGGAGCTCGGCGAGCCGGAAGGCGTTACCCCGCCCCGCTAGCCGCCGCGCCATAGACGATCCCGCGGCGTTCCGGCCCGAGCCACGCCACGATGCCGCACAGCACGAACACCGTCCCGGCGGTGATCGCCATCGCCCAGGCGTAGCTGCGGCCTTCGGCGAGCCGGGCGCCGAGCCACGGCATCACGCTCGCGATCAGCACGCCGCACTGGTAGGCGAAGCCCGGGAGGAAGCCGCGCACGGCGTCGGGTGACAGCTCGGTGATGTGCGCGGGGATCACCCCCCAGGCGCCCTGGATCATGAACTGCATCAGGAACGCCCCGACCACGAGGGGCACGACCGACGGCGCATACGCCCAGAGCGGGATCACGAGGAGCGCGCCAGTCAGCGCGATGACGATGGTGCGCCGGCGCCCGAGGCGGTCCGAATACAACCCGCACAGGATGCCCCCCGTGAGCGCGCCCACCATCGACAGCGCGGTGAGTGCCGCGCGGTACTGGGGCGTGAACCCCCAGTCGCGCTGCAGGAACGTCGGGTAGAGGTCCTGCGTCCCGTGGGACACACCGTTCATCATCGCCATCAGGACGGTGAGATAGAGGAACAGCTTCCAGTTCGACGCGATGGAGCGGCCGAGGTGTTTCCAGTTCTGCGCCTTGGTGCGCTGCCACACCTCCGATTCGGACACCCGGGACCGCACGTACAGCGCGACCAGCGCAGGCAACCCGCCGATGAAGAACAGCGGGCGCCATCCCCAGCGCGGGAACACGATGAAATAGCACAGGGCGGCGAGCAGGTATCCAGCCGCGTAGCCCTGTTGCAACAGTCCCGAGAAGATGCCGCGGCGGTGCGTGGGGACCTTTTCCATGACGAGCGAGGCGCCCACGCCCCACTCGCCTCCCATGCCGATGCCGAACAGCGCGCGCAGCACCAGGAAGGTCGTGTAGCTCGGGGCGAGACCGGAGAGGACCTCGACCACCGAATAGAACACCAGGTCGATCATCAGCGGGATGCGCCGGCCGTACCGGTCCGCCATCAGGCCGAAGATGAACGCGCCCACCGGCCGGAAGGCCAGCGTCAGCGTGATGGAAAAGGCGATCTCCTTGTCGCTCTTCCCGAACTCCGCGGCGATCGCCGTGAGGGTCATCACGACCAGGAAGAAGTCGAACGCGTCGAGCATCCACCCGAGGAACCCCGCGAGGACGGCCGGGCGGTGGTCGCGCGCGGGACCGGTCATGCCAGCCGTCGCAGCCCGTCCGCCACGATGCCGAACAGCTGATCGATCTGCGCCCGCTCGATGATGAGCGGCGGCGAGAAGGCGAGCACGTCGCCGGTGGCGCGGGTCAGCACTCCGTGCAGATAGCAGTCCATGAAGAGCTCGAACCCGCGGCTGCCCGCCGCGCCGGGCCGCGGCTCGAGCTCGAGGGCGGCCATGAGTCCGAGGTTGCGCAGGTCGAGGACGTGCGGCAGGCCGCGCAGCGCGTGCAGCGCCGCCTCCCAGGCGGGCGCCAGGGCTTTGGCCCGCTCGAACAATCCCTCCGCGCGATACAACTCGAGCGTGGCGAGCCCGGCCGCGGTGGCGAGGGGATGGCCCGAATAGGTGTAGCCGTGGAACAGCTCGATGCCGCCGGGCGCCGTCTCGACCACAGCATCGTAGATGCCGCGCCGCACCGCTACGGCGCCCATCGGCACCGCGCCGTTGGTGAGTCCCTTGGCGCAGGTGATCATGTCGGGGACCACGCCCAGCGCCTGCGCCGCGAACGGGTCGCCCAGACGGCCGAACCCGGTGATCACCTCGTCGAAGATCAACAGGATCCCGTGACGGTCACAGGCGGCGCGCAGCCGCTCGAGGTAGCCGCGCGGCGGCACCAGCACCCCGGTGGATCCCGCGACCGGCTCGACGATCACGGCGGCGATCGTTTCCGCGCCTCGCTGTTTCACGATGTCCTCGAGGGCGTCGGCCAGCTCGGCCCCCCACGCGGGCTGGCCGCGCGAAAAGGCGTTATGCGCGAGGTCGTGCGTGTGCGGCAGATGATCCACCAGCGGCAGCAGCTGCGCCGCGAACGCCTTGCGGTTGTTCTCCAGTCCGCCGACCGAGATGCCCCCGAACCCGACGCCGTGGTAGCCTCGCTGGCGTCCTACCAACCGTGCCCGTTTCGGCTCGCCGCGCGCCTGAAAGTAGGCGAGGGCGATCTTGAGCGCCGTGTCCACGGCCTCGGACCCGGAGTTGGTGAAGAACACCCGATCCAGGTCGCCCGGGAGAAGTGTGCCGAGGCGCTCGGCTAGGGCGAAGCTCCCGGGATGCCCCATCTGGAATCCCGGCGCATAGTCGAGCCGGGCCGTGGAATCGGCGATGGCGCGGACGATCGGCTCACGCGCGTGGCCCGCGTTGACGCACCACAGGCCGGCGGTGCCGTCGAGGACCTGGCGGCCGTCGGCCGAGGTGTAGTACATGCCCTTGGCCGCGACGAGCAGCCGCGGCGCCTTCTTGAACGCCCGGTTGGCGGTGAAGGGCATCCAGTGGGCATCGAGCGAGGGTGCAGCCTGCTTGGTGTCCGGCATGATGACTCCTACTGCGCGTAGCGCAGCACGTCGTAGAGGTAGTGCACTCCGAATCCGAGCGTGGCGACTCCCACGCGCTCATCGTTGCCGTGGACGCCGCGCTGCGCGTCCGCCTTCTCGGTCTTGAAGGGGTCGAATCCGTAGGTGACGATTCCCAGCGCGCGGTAGGTGGGTCGGTCGGTGGCGCCGGTCAGCATCGGCGTCGTGACCTGGGCTCCCGGGTCGCGCTCGCGCGCCGCACGCTCGATCGCGCGGAACAAGTCGGTGTCGGTCGGACTTTCGAGCGGTGCCTTGGGGGGGAGGATGGTCTGCCAGTGCACCGCCGTATCGGCCGCCACCCGCACCAGCTCGGCGCGCACGGCGGCGGTGTCCTGATCGGGGAGGAGTCGGATGTCGATCTCGGCCGTCGCCTCGGCGGGGATGACGTTCGTCTTGTTCGATCCACTCAGGGCGGTGAGCGAGATGGTGTTTCGGAGAATGGCGTTCCAGTACACGTTGTCGGTGATCCAGGCGCGCGCCGCGGAGTCGGCGAGGGCCGCGGCGATGTCGGTGAGCCAGGTGCGTTGCGGGCCGGTGTACTGTGTGGCGATATCGTGGAAGTACTTGGCGACGCCCGGGGTAACGTGGAGCGCGGTTTCGTAGTGGGCCAACCGAGACAGCGCATCCACGAGATGCGGGACGGGGTTCAGTTTGGTGGGCCTCGAGCCGTGCGACGGGGTCCCGCGCACCGAGAGGCGCTGCCAGAAGGTCCGCTTCTCCGCGACCCCCACGCCGTAGTAGGCGAGCGTCCCGTTGTCGACCAGGTTGTCGCCGCCCTCGGTCATGAGGAACTCCACGTCGCGCAACAGATCGGCGTGGCGGCGGACGAAGGTATCCGCCCCGGTTCCTCCCAGCTCCTCGTCGGCGTTGCCGATGAAGACGATGTCCCGGTCGAGGGGTACGCCGCCGCGCTTCAGGGCGATCATGGCCATGAGCTGGACCATCCCCTCACCCTTCATGTCGAGCGCCCCGCGACCCCACACGTAGCCGTCTCGCACCGTTCCGGCGAAGGGGTCGACGGACCAGAACTGTCGCATCACCGGGACGACGTCCAGGTGGTTCACGAGCGCGATCGCCTTCTTCGTGCCGCTCGAGCGCAGCCGCGCGTACAAATTGGCGCGTCCTGGACCGAGCTCGGCCGTATCCAGGATCTGGGCTTCGATGCCTTCGTGGGCGAGCAGCTGCTGGAGAAACCGGGCCGCGGCGAGCTCGTTGCCGGGCGGGTTGGTCGTGTTGATCGCCAGGTACGCCGACAGATTGCGGACCGCCTCGGCGGCGAGGGAGTCCCAGTTGAGGGCCCCGGTTGGCGTCTGGGCGAGCAGGGGAGCGGCGCCGAGCAGCAGGACGGCGCAGGAGCGCAGGATTCGCATGGCGGCGTTTGTGGTGAGAGGTGGCGTGAAACTGCGGTCGGGGGCTCGGACTCGCAAGCGGCTAGGGCTTCCGCAACCGGTAGTGCCCGACCAGCCACTCGGTTCCGCCCCGATACGCGAACAGCTCGGCACAGGCGAGAAAGAACACGCGCCACCGCTCGACCCAGAGCGGCGCGGCGGCTCCGTACACACTCGTGAGGGTCCGCAGCACCTCCTCACGCCGGGTGACGAGGTGGCGTGCCCACGCCTCGGCCGTCCGGGCGTAATGCTCGCCGCCCACGTCCCACGTCTTCTCGAGCACCAGCGGCTCCTGGAAGCGCGGCAGCAGATCGAGCGACGGCATCAGGCCGCCGGTGAAGAAATGCCGTCCCAGCCAGTTGCGGGCGCCGGCGGTCTCGAAGACATAGGCATAGCGGCGGTGACAGAACAGGTGCACGAACAGCTTCCCGCCCGGGTCGAGCCACCCCGCGATGCGCCGCACCAGCTCGCGCCAGTTGTGCATGTGCTCGAACATCTCGACGCTCACCACCCGGTCAAACCGTCCCTCGATCGCGAACGCATTCAGGTCGGCGGTGAGGATCTCGAGGTTGGCCGGGGCGCGGGCCGCGATGAACTCGCGCTGCGGGGCCGAATTCGATACGGCGGTGATCCGGCTGTTGGGATAGCGGCGCGCCATCCAGAGCGACAGCGATCCCCACCCGCACCCGAGCTCCAGCACACGCTGGCCGTCGGCGAGCTGGGCGCGGCTGGCGGTCAATTCGAGCATCTGCGTTTCGGCCTGCTCGAGGGTTTCGGTTCCCTCGGGCCAGTACGCCGAGCTGTACTTGAGCTGCGGGCCCAGCACCAGCTCGAAGAACGCCGGCGGGACTTCGTAGTGTTGCCGATTGGCCGCTTCGGGGACCAACGCGATGGGTCCCTGCGCCAGCTCCGCGTCGATCGCTCCCGGCGCGCGGCGCGATTCCTGGCGCAGGCGCTGGGCGAGGAGTCGCCGGATGCCCCAGCGCAGCAGCGGGTCCGGGACGAACCCCCGCTCGGCGAGGGCGAGCGGGAGCGAGAAGAGCACGCTAGGCCCGCTTGGGGAACCAGGGGAAGAAGACGCTCGTCTCCCGCTGGTAGGCGCGGTAGTCGTCGCCGCGGCTGCGCAACGATTGCTGCTCGGTGAAGGGAATCCCCGTGAGACGGAACAGGAAGAGGAGCATCAGGGCCGGACCGAGCCAGGTGAGCCAGGCGCCGTGACCGATGAGCACGTAGGTGAACCAGTGCGTCCACTCGAAGAAGTAGTTCGGGTGGCGCGAGACGCGCCACAGGCCCGTCCGGCAGGTCTTCCCGCGGTTCGCGGGTTCACCGCGGAATCGGGCCAGCTGTCGGTCGGCGATGGTCTCGCCGCCCACCGCGACCACCCACACCAACACGCCCATGACCGCCCAGCCGTCGAGCGGCCCGCCGCGCATGGCGGCCAGGATCGGGACAGAAAAGACCGCGGCGACGATCGCCTGACCCTGATAGAAGAAAAAGAAGAAGAGCGGCGCCCGGGGGCCCCAGTGCTCGCGCATCGCGCGATAGCGTCCGTCCTCGGGGCGGCCGAGCACGCGGTCGGAGATCAGATGCCAGGCGAGTCGCGCCGCCCAGATGAGCGCGAGGCCGCCGGCGAGCAGGCGCCGTGCCGGATC
>Ga0326731_1000200_pt1 | contig 15610 bp, 11 predicted proteins | sample MHFSIPfraction_FD_207645 | JGI IMG/M metagenome (GOLD analysis project Ga0326731, IMG submission 207645) | Lab enriched peat soil microbial communities from Michigan Hollow, Ithaca, NY, United States - MHF9FY SIP fraction | ecosystem: Environmental > Terrestrial > Soil > Wetlands > Peat | place...
CTGCTGATTTTCCATTTCGACCAGCCGGTCGACTATCGCGTCGCGCAGCGCGGTGACCTGCGGACCCTGCAGCTGCTCGTTCGATTGCCCGAGGTGCAAGACGAGCGCGCGCCGACCCTCGAGTCGCAGGCTGCGCCGCGCGCGCAGGCGCCGGTCCCGTCCGGCGCCGGGAGCGCGGCGCCGCCCGCCGCGGCGGGCTCGGCGGCAGCTGGAACGCGTCCGCCGTCCGATCGCTCACCGTTGACTCAGCGGCGACGCGCGCCGGCCGCGAGCGCCGACTACATCATCAATCTCGTTTCGGAGCGCGAGCCGTTTGCGCCGACCACGTTGGAGTCGCTCGCCGCACCATCCGGCTCCAAGCTTTACGTGTCGGAAGCGACTGTCGACGGCCAAACGTGGTATCGGCTCCGGATCGGTTTCTTCGGCACGGAGCAAGAGGCGCGCGTCGCGCTCGCGCCGCTGCTCGCGCAGTTCCCGCGCGCTTGGGTTGGCCGAGCCGAGGTCGCAGAGATCCAGCTCGCCTCGAGCTCGTCGTCCGGCGCCGGCGGGCTCCAGCGCGCGAGCGCCGTGCAGCCGCTCGAGTCCGCCGTGGTCGCGACCGCGGCGCCGGCCGCGGCGCCGTCGACGCTGAGCCCGGGTGAGGTCGCCGAGCTTGAGCAGCAGGGACGCGACGCGATGCTCGCCGCCGACTACGCGGCCGCGATCCGCATCTACACACGGCTTCTGGATGAACCCGGCGACCAGCGCGCCGATGCGCGCGAGTACTTGGGCTTGGCGCGCCAGCGCAGCGGCCAAACGGCGCAAGCGATCGCGGAGTATCGCGCGTATCTCGCGCAATACCCGGACGGCGAGGGCGCACGCCGCGTCGAGCAGCGATTGGACGGCCTCACGATGGCGGCCGCCGTGCCGCGCGAGGCGCTGCGACCGAGCGATGCGGGCGTGCAGTCCGCGTGGAACGTCTCGACCGGCCTCACGCAGTACTACCGCCGCGACGTCTATCAATTCGACGACTTCGAGCCACAGGTCGTCGCGCTGGACGCGCTGCTCACGGACGTCGACGTCAGGGTTCGCCATAACGGCGACACCGTGAACGTCGCGGGGCGGCTCGTCGTGAGCAACATTTACGACCTCTCGGGCGCGCAGCAGACCACGGTCGGCAGTTTGCCCGACACACCCAACCGCTTTTCGTACGCCTACGTCGACGTGAATCAGGTCGACGGAGCCTGGCAGCTTCGCACCGGGCGGCAGACGCTGCACAACTGGGGGATTCTAGGGCGCTTCGACGGAGTCCACTTCGCGTACAGCTGGGCGCCGGACCGGCGCGTCCACTTCTTCAGCGGCTATCCGGTCGAGTCGACACGCTACGGGCTCGAGACGAGCCGCGAGTTCTACGGCGTGGCGGTCGACTTCGATCGTCTGATCGGTCGCTGGGGGTTCAGCACGTCGTTGAACGCCGGCACGATCGACAGCATCAGCGACCGGCAATCGCTCGGCTTCGAGGCGCGCTACTCGGACGACAAGCGCACTCTCACGAGCATGGTCGACTACGACTACGGCTACGACAAGCTCAACACCGTGCTCGTGCTCGGTACGTGGCGTTTCGACAACCGCCTCACGCTCACAGGGCTCGTCGACGTGCGGCAGAGCCCGATCCTCACGACGCGCAACGCCCTCGTCGGTCAGCCCGTCACGAGCATCTCGGACATGCTGCTCGTGTTCACGGAAGACGAGATTCGCCAAATCGCGCGCGACCGGACGTCCGACATGAAGACGTTGACGCTCGGCATTTCGAAGCCGCTGTTCGAGCGGTTCCAAATCAACGCCGACGTGACCGCGACCGAGATTGGCGCGACGGTCGCGTCGGCCGGCGTGCCTGCGATTCCGAGCACGGGCCAGCAGGTCTATTACACGACGAGCTTCGTCGGCTCGGGGCTGTTCGGCGCCCGCGACGTGAACGTTTTCAACCTTCGTTACGGCACTTCCCCCGATTTCACGCTGAGCCAGGTCACCTGGGACGTGCGCTTACCCTTAGGCCAGCGTTTGCGCATCAACCCGCGCCTGAGCCATGGCGTCTGGGATGGCAGCAACGGCGTTCATCGCGAGACGACGAGCCCGTCGTTCAGAGTGCTGCTGAATTTTCGCAGCCGCTATCACTTCGAGGCGGAGGTCGGGAAGGACGATTTTCTTCGCACGGACGTCACGGACCCGACGATTCGTCAGAGCTCGATCGGCAACTACGTCAACATTGGCTACCACGCGGATTTCTGAGATGCGCGCTCGCTACGTACCGCCGATGCTTGCGAGGATCGCGTCCATCGCGACTCTCGTAGCGCTCGCGGGTTGCGCGGGTCAGCCGCGCGTCGTGCGCGAGCGCCTCGACGAGCCGAGCGGCACGACCGTCCTCGCGGGCGCCGAGCCGATGGTATTCGCGCGCACGCAGCCGCAGTACTCGGGCAGCGGCCGCGACTACCTATATCTCGGTCCCGTAGAGACGAACCGGCAGGGCGTGCGCGAGTACTACGTCTGGGTCGGCGTGGCGACGACGCTCGACCGCGGCTATCTCGTGCCGCTCGTGAGCGAGCCGGAGCGGGTGTTCATCGACGTCGCGGGCGAGCCGATGGAGCTCGCGCTGCGGCCTTGGCGTGACCGCGAGCCGAGTCTGCGCGACGCGCGCGTCTATGGAACGCCGGTGCGGCTCTTCGCCGAGCTCGCGGCGCGGGTGACGCTCGACCAGCTGCAGAAGCTCGCGAGCGAGCCGTTGCAGGCGGTGCGCGTCGTCGATCGCGATGGCGCCACCCGCGCGTACTACCGCTGGCACGAGGGCAGCGACTGGCCCGCATTTCTGGCCGCCGTCGGGGGTGGCGGACGCTGATGGCGCCCGCTCAGGACAAGCTCAGGCAGGCCGCGTTCTCGGCGTTCGCCGTCGCGATGCGGCCGCTCGCGCGCATCCTGCTGCGCTGCGGAGTCACGTGGAAGGAGACTGCCGAGCTGCTGAAGGTCGTGTACGTCGACGTCGCGAGCGCGGACTACGGCAAGCGCGGGCGGCCGGCGAACGCATCGCGCGTTGCGATCCTCACGGGCTTGAGCCGGCGCGACGTCAAGCGTGCGCGCGATCGGCTCGCGAGCGCCTCGCCCAACGCGCTCGCGCCGCTCGCGAAGATCAACCAAGCGTCGCGCGTGCTGACGGGCTGGTTCCAGGACCCCGCTTTCCTCGACGCGAAGGGCAAGCCGCGCCTGCTCGAGCTCGCGGGCGAGCGCGGCTTCGAGGGTCTCGCGAAGCGCTACGCGCAAGACATCCCGAGCACCGCGATGCTGAAGGAGCTCAAGGCAGCCGGCGCCGTCGCGACCACCCCGCACGGGCGGCTGCGCGCGAAGATGCGTTACTACTCGCCCGCCGCGCCCGACGACGAAGCCGTGTTGCGCTCGGGCAGCGTGCTCGAGGATCTCGGCGCGACGGTCGCCGAGAACCTGGCGCGCGCCGAGGAGCGCACGCGCTTCGAGGGGCGTGCGACGAACGCGAGAATCGCGCGGGGCGCGCGGCGCAAGTTTCGCGACTACATCGAGTCGCGCGGCATGGCGTTTCTCGAGGACATCGACCGCTGGTTGTCACATCACGAGTCGACGGATCCGAAAGAAAAGAGCGTCCGACTCGGCATCGGCGTGTATCAAATTCAGGACGACGGGGAGCACAAATGATCCGTGCACTCAGTGGAGCGTTCTCGCTCGCGCTTGGCGCTATCGCGCTCGCCGCGTGCGGCGGCTCCGGGACCCAAACCGCGGGGATCGATCGCGGCGGCGTCACAACGCCCGTCTCGGTGGTCGGACCGATTACGGGCTTCGGCAGCATCGTCGTGAACGGCGTGCACTACAACGTCGATAAAGCCTCCGTCCTTGTCGACGGCGATCCGGCGACCGCCTCGGACCTCGAGCTCGGGCAAGTCGTGACCGTGGTCGGCGAGCGCGACGCGTCGGGGTCAACGGGCACCGCGAATCAGGTTCTGTTCCAGACCAATGTGCGCGGTCCGATCGCGGCGCTCGATAGCGCGGCGTCGGAGATCACGGTGCTCGGCCAGAAGGTCATTGCGGGCTCTTCCACGGTCTTCGATCTCGGCGGCCTGCCGGCCGCGTTCGCCTCGTTGCGCGTCGGCGATCTCGTCGCCGTCAGCGGCTTCGTGAGCGCGCATGGAGCGATCGAGGCGACGCGGATCCAGAGCGTCATGTCGGGCAGCGGCTTGCTCGCGTTCGGCGTCGTGTCGAATCTCGACACGGCCCTGCTGCGCTTCAACCTCGGCGCGCTCGTCGTCGACTACAGCCAAGCGACACTGATCGAGGGTTTCGCTAGCGGCGGACCGAGCAACGGTGATCGCGTCCTGGTCAGGGCCACGAGCATCGCGCCGAGCGGCGCACTGCTCGCGCGCGAGGTTCGCCGCGCGGAGGACGAAGAGGCTCAGGCCGGGCACGAGGCCGAGGTCGAAGGGCTGATCACCCGCTTCGCGTCCGCAACCGACTTCGACGTGGGCGGACGGGCGGTCACGACCACGGCCGCGACGACGTACCAGGGCGGCGGCTCGAGCGCGCTCGCGCTGAACGTCAAGCTCGAGGTCGAGGGCGCGGTGAACGTGAGCGGCGTGATCGTCGCGAGCCGGGTCGAGATCGAAGGCGGCGCGGGCGGCGACGACTGACGCGCGTAGCGGCTCACCGGCCGCGGCGGCGCTAGCGGAATCCACGCAGCCCCGCGCGCGGCCCGTGCTCGGTCGACTGCGTGGGGCGCTTCGGCTAGCATCTTTGCAACGTTCCGCCGAGGGGGCTCGATGAAGGTCCGGATGATCTCGCTGGTCGCGTGCGCGTCGCTCGTCGTGGCCACGCCCGTGCTCGCGCACCACTCGTTCTCGGGGGAGTACGACTCCACTAAGCCGGTCACGCTGACGGGCAAGGTCACGAAGGTCGAGTGGACGAATCCGCACGCGCGGTTCTACATCGACGTGAAGGGCGATGATGGCAAGACGACGAACTGGAATCTCGAGCTCGCGAGCCCGAACGTTTTGAAGCGGCAGGGTTGGGCGAGCAGCTCGCTCAAGGAAGGCGACGTCGTGACCGTCGAGGGCTCGCTCGCGCGCAGCGGCGCGAAGATGGCCAATGCGCGCGTCGTGACACTCGCGGACGGTAGCCGCGTGTTCGCGCGCGCTGCCGCCGACGGCGGCGCCTGAGAGATGGCGATGCGCTTCCAAGCCCCGCGGTGCGCGCCAGCTGCCACGCTCGTCGCCGTCGCTCTGTCGGCGCTGAGCTTCCAAGCGCTCGCGCAGCCAACCCCCGCCGCAGCGACGTCGCCCGCCGGCAGCGGTAGCGCGAGCAACGCGGCCCTCGGTGGCCAAAAGCCGAAAGGTCCCGCGCCGCGGCTGCCGAACGGCAAGCCGGATCTCTCCGGAGTGTGGCAAGGCGGCGGTCCGGTCGGCGACATCAAAGACGGCTTGCTGCCCGGCGAAGAGATCGTGATGCTGCCCGAGGCGGAGAAGCTCATGAAAAGCCGGCTCTCGTCCGAGGACCCCGAGGCGCGCTGCCTGCCGACCGGCGTGCCGCGGGTTGCGCCCTATCCATGGCGGGTCCTGCAAACGCCTAGCTATGGCGATGCGACGATTCTGTACTTCTTGTTCGAGGGCAACATCCACAGCTACCGGCAGATCTTCGTGGACGGCCGCGGCCATCCCGCCGATCTCGAGCCCACGTGGTACGGCCACTCGATCGGGCACTGGGAAGGCGACACGCTCGTGATCGAGACGGTCGGCTTCAACGACAAGTTCTGGTTCGACTTCGTGGGTCACCCGCACACGACCCAGCTCAGGACGGTCGAGCGCTACACGCGCACCGACGCCGCGACACTCGAGAACGTCGTGACCATCACCGATCCCGGCGCCTACAAGAAGCCGTTCACCGTGAAGTTCACGGCCACGCTGCGGCCCGGCTGGGATCTGATGGAATACATCTGCAACGAGAACAACCAGGACGTCGAGCACCTCAAGGGTCCCGCCGGGCTCTAGCGGCCGCCGCGCTCCCCGCGCTCCCCCGCGCGGGTTGGTGCCGCAACCGTGTTTCGAGCGCTGCCGATCGTCTCCGAGACGAGCCTAATCTCTTCGCGCGACTGGAAAAGCGGGACAGAACGTCTAACGCCGGTAAAGCGCGGATCTGCGGATGACCGACGAACTCGACGATCGACGGCTCGTGAAGCGAATGCTCGCGCATGATGCGGAGGCGTTCACCGAGTTCTTCGACGGGTTCTTTCCGCGGCTGTATCGCTTCGCGCGCACCCGGCTCGGCGAGGATCCGGACACCATCAAAGAGATCGTTCACGTGACGCTGTCGAAAGCGATTCGCAGACTGCGCACATACCGCGGCGAGGCCGCGCTGTTCACGTGGCTCTGCACGATTTGCCGCCACGAGATCAGCGATCACTTGGCGCGCGCCGCACGCGAGCGCAAGCACGTGAGCCTTACCGAAGACCTCCCCGACGTGCGTGCGGCCGTCGACGCTCTCATCGCGCCGTCCAGCGACGATCCCGAGCAGAGTTTCAGGCGCCTCGAGACCGCGAGACTCATCCAAGTGGCGCTCGACCAGTTGCCTGCGCACTACGGCAACGCGCTCGAGTGGAAGTACGTTTACGGCTTCAGTGTCGAGGAGATCGCGGCGAAGCTCGGCGTCGGCCTCGACGCGGCGCAATCCGTGTTGGCGCGCGCGAAGCGCGCGTTTCACGACGTCTACGGTACGTTGACCAAGGATCTCGTAGCCGCGAGCGGCGACCGCGAGATCGGGACGCAAACACTATGAGCGACGACACACCCTCGGATGCCGAGACGGAGCGTGCCATGCGCAGCCTGTTCGCGCAGGTCCGGCCACGCGATATGCCGCCCGCGGACGATGAAGCAGAGGTTCGTCGCGCGTTGTTCGCCGAGTGGGATGCGGTCACGGGTAGGCGGGTGTTCCTGCGCCGCGCCGTCGCGGCGACCGCAGCAGCGGCGGTCTTGCTCGCGACGTTCGCCGCGCTGCTGCTGCGGACGAGCATCGCGCCGGCTGCGGTCGTCGCCTCGGTCGAGCGCGTGCGCGGCGACGCCCAGGTCGGCGGCGCGGCGCTGGTAATCGGCGCAGCGGTCCCGAGCGCGATGCGCATCGACACGCATAGCGGTCAGGTCTCACTGCGCCTCGCGGACGGCGGGTCGCTGCGCCTCGCGCCGCAAACGCGAATCACGTTCGCCGCCGCCGGTCGCGCGACGCTCGACGCCGGGACGATGTACTTCGATTCGGAGAGCGGCGCGGCGCCGGTCGAAGTTCGGACGCCGCTCGGCACCGTGCGCGACATTGGAACGCAGTTCGTCGCGCGTGTAGCCGGTGAGCGGCTCGACGTCGCCGTGCGTGACGGTCGCGTGGCGATCGAGCGCGGCTCGGGCGCGGTCGACGTCGTCGCGGGCGAGCGCGTGTCGGTCACGAGCGGCGCGTCGGCGCCCCGGCGCGAGCGGAGCGCTTCGTTCGGCGGCGACTGGGATTGGGCCGAGCGGCTCGCACCGCCGTTCGACATCGACGGGCGCCCGCTGATCGACTTTCTGCGTTGGGTCGAAGCGCAGACCGGTCGAACGCTCGAGTTCACGGATCCCGCGGCCGAGCAGGTCGCGCGCGACACCGTGCTGATGGGCTCCATCGACCTCGAGCCGCTGCCGATGCTCACAGCCGTGCTCGCGCTGACGGACTTGGGCTTTCGGCTCGACGGCGAACGCATCGTAATCCGCGCCGCGAAGTAGCCCCGGGACGAAGCGCATCGGCGCCGAGCGGCGCGCGTCGCCGCTCGAGCGCCTGCTTGCGCCGCCGCGCCGCGTCGCGCGTCGGCGGTCAGCCGCGTACAATCGCGCGACTCCGGCGCGGTACAGCCCGTGATGCGTTCCCGAGCGTTCCTCATTCTCGCCCTGACGGCGGGCCTCGTCGCCCATTGGCACGCGCTCGGACAAGACGCGCGGGTCTATGCCGGCAGGCCCGTCCACGAGGTGCTCGACGAGCTGCGCGCTCGCGGCGCGCCTCTCGTCTACAGCACGAGCCTCGTGCCGCCGACGCTGCGCGTCGAGAGCGAGCCACATAGCGCGGAGCCGCTCGAGGTTGCGCGCGAGATCCTCGCGGAGCACGGGCTCGCGATCGAGCAGTCGGGCGGCGCGTGGCTCGTCGTGCGCGGCGCGACCGCCGCCGTCGCGGGCACGCCGACGTCCGGAGCGATCGCGGTCACGGTCGTCGCGGCGGGGAGCGGCGCTCCGCCGGACGATGCGGTCGTGCAGCTCGACGCGCCGCGCGGTCCGAGCGCGGTCGTCGCGGGTGGACGAGCGGAACTCGCGGCGGTCGCCCCGGGCAAGCATCTGCTAAGCGTCAGCGCGCCCGGTTTCCTCGCGCAGCGCGCCTCGGTGGTCGTCGCCGCCGACGCGACGGCCGACGTCGCCGTCGCGCTGCCGCCCGTGGCGCCGCGGCTCGACGAGGTGACCGTGACCGCGAGCCGCTACGACCTACGCGCCGGCGCGCAGCCGTCCACGAGCCATTTCACGCAGCAGCAGATCGAGAGCCTGTCCTACCTCGGCGACGATGCCTTGCGCGTCGCGCACCGGCTGCCGGGCGTTGCAACGAACGACTTCTCCGCGCGCTCGCACGTGCGCGGCGGCGACGTCGACGAGATGACGGTGATGCTCGACGGCATGCGAATCAACGAGCCGTTCCACCTGCGCGACTACCAGGCCGTGTTCAGCGCGATCGATCAACGCATCGTCTCGGGGGAGCAGATCTACTCGGGCGCGTTCCCGGCCGAGTACGGCGACGCGCTCAGCGGACTCACCGTGATGGACCGCGTCGAGCCGACGGAGCCCCTGCATACGGAGCTCGGCCTGAGCTTCCTGTACACGTCGATCCTGTCGAGCGGCACATTCGCCGACGGCCGCGCGCAATGGCTCGTGTCGGCGCGCCGCGGAAATCTCGACAAGCTGCTCGACGACGAACGCGGCGAGCCGTCGTATCAAGATGAGTTTGTCCACGTAGCGACGGCGCTTGGTGCGAAGCACAAGCTCGCGTTCAACGCGATCGGGTTCGGCGACGACATCACTCTGACGCCTTCGAACTCTAGCGGCGACCGCGAGCAGGGTGTCACCGATACGTCGACCCGACAGCTTTGGCTCACGCTCGACAGCGAATGGGGGCCGGGGCTTTCGAGCCGCACGTTTCTATATCAGACGAGCTTCCATACGGATCGGCACGGCGACGTGGCGAATCTCGCCGAGATCGTCGGCGTCGCGGACGATCGCCGCAGCCTCGATGCGCACGGCGTGAAGCAGGACTGGCGCTGGGACGCCTCGTCGCGGCATCTCGCGACGTTCGGCTTCGACGTCGAGAACGGCGAGGCCGCGTACGCCTACTCGAGCGCGGTCCGCTGGCTCGGCGTGCTCGCGACGCTCGAGCCGAGCCCATCGCGCACGTTCAGCGCGGCGCCGGCGCCGAGCGGCGGCACGTATGCCGCGTACGTGTCGGACCGCTGGCGGATCACGGATCGGCTGATCGCCGATCTCGGTTTGCGCTGGGACGAGCAGACGTATTTGCCGCCGGGCGCCGACGAGCAGGTCGGCCCGCGCGCGAGCCTGCTCTATCGGCTCGACGGTCAGACCGACCTGCGCGTCGCGTATGGCAAGTTCTTCCAGTCGCAAGGCCTTGCGGATCTGCAGGTCGAGGACGGCGTCGTCGACTTCGCGCCCGCGCAGCGCGCCTCGAGCACGATCTTAGGCGTCGATCATCGCTTCCCGGACGGCCTTGCGCTGCGCGCGGAGCTATTCGAGAAGACCACGCACAGCGCGCGGCCGCGCTACGAGAACCTGTTCGACCCGCTCGTGCTAGTGCCGGAGCTTCGTCCCGGACGCGTGCGAATTACTCCCGAGCGCGGCGAAGCGCGCGGGCTCGAGGTACTGCTGAGCGCCGCGCATCCGTTCAGCTGGTGGCTCGGGTATTCGCTCGCACGCGCGGACGACGTGATCGACGGGCAGAACGTGCCGCGAAGCTGGGACCAACGAAACGCGTTGAACGCGGGTGTCACCCACGACGTCGGCCCATGGACGCTGAGCGCGGTGCTGAACGTGCACACGGGCTGGCCCGCAACGACGCTCACGCTCGTGCCGTCGAACGCGCCGAACGCCGTCGACGGCGTGGTCGCCGTGCCGGGCCCGCGCAACGCGGAGCGGCTAGAGACGATGCGGCGCGTCGACTTTCGCGCGAGCCGAACCTACGCAGCCGGGGCGGGATCGGTCCGCGTGTTCGCGGAGGTCACGAACCTCACGGGCCGCGAAAACGTCTGCTGTCTACGCTACGAGCAGGCGGACGCGCCGCTCGGTGCGCCGCCCGCGCTCACGGTCGAAGCGCGGCACGGGCTGCCGTCCACGGTCAACCTCGGCGCGCTCTGGCAGTTTTGACGCGCAGCGTGGCGCGCTTCGTCCCTCCGCGGAGGGATTCTAGAAATCACTTTAGGTTCGTTCAGCGTTCGCGAAGCTACTTCGCGAGCGGGTCCGGCCGAACCTGGAAGTGGACGACGAGCGGCTTCGTGCCTTTGCCGCCTTCTTTGAGCCACGGCGTGCGATCGCCGCTCGGCACCCAGAGCCCGCGGCCCTTCCAGCCCGCGTTCGGATCGTCGATGCGGCCTTCGAAGCCCTTCGCGTAGAAGCCGAGCGGATAGGGCAGGCGCAGCGTCACGAACTCGCCTTTGACGAGCGCGTGCACGCCGTCGCTCAAGTTCGCGGTGGACATCGGCACGTTCGCGCCGAGGCCCGCGGTGTCGTGCTGGTCGACCCAGCTGTAGTAGCTCGCCTCGGCGCTCTCGTCGGGACGGCCCTCGAAGCCCGGGCCCGGATAACGGTGCAAGCTCCAACCCTCCGGGCACTGATCGCCGGTCGCCTTCGGGCCGTTGAGCGGCCCTTTGCACTTGCGCCGATCGAAAGCGCCGAGGTGGCCGCTGCCGAGCGACACCCAGACGACGCCGTTGCGGTCGATGTCCGCGCCGCGCGAGCCGAAGCCCGGCTTCGGCACGTTGTAGACCTCGGCGATCGCGGTTGCGGGCGGATTCTTGCCCGGGTCGATCCGTACGATCGAGCCGGGGTAGCCATACGTCGAGCCCCAGATCGAACCGTCGAGCGGGCTCGGCATCACCGCGTAGAACGCCGCGTTGACTCGCGCGTCCTTGGTCGGATCGATCGGCTGGCCGGGCTCGGTGTAGCCCTCGTCGCGCTTGCCGTTGCCGTTCGTGTCGAGAACGATCGCGGTCCAGCCTTGCGCCTTCTCGGCGTCGCCGGTCTCGTCGAACACCTTGCGATCGAGCCAGCCGACGACCGGGCCGCCACCGCTCGTCCAGAGCGTGTTGTTCGCGTCCTCGGCGAACTGCAGATGGTGAGTCGAGTAGCACGTGTCGATGTAGGTGTACTTCGCCGTCTTCGGATCGTAGACGGCGAGCTGACGACCGGACTGATTCAGCGGGAACGCCTTCGCGGAGGGATGATTCGAGCCCGCCTTGCAGAACGCGGGCTGCGTCTCCGGCGCGCGCACGACGGCGGTGTACCAAACGCGGCCCGTCTCATCGAGCATCGGGTTGTGCGCATTCGCCTTGCTGTCCCAGATCGCTTCGCTGCCCCAGTAGTTCGACGGCATCTGCGGCGGCGTGCTATGGGTCGTCGGCGTGTTCGCGTCGCGGACGGTCGCGTGCAGCGAGCTCGCGGTCATTGTTTTTGGATCGAGGATCGGGAAGTCGTCGGTGCTGAGCTCGGGCGCTCCGTAGAGCTTGCCGTAGCCGTTCACCGTCGGCTTGCGCTTGTCGGTGCCGCTCAAGTCGTGCATGTACACGCTCGGCGTCGCCCAGTCGTACACCGTCGCGACGACGTTGCGCTCGACGCCATGCGGGCGTGGCGGCTGCGAATGCGGCAGCTCGCCGGCCGCGACGCGATCGGTCCAGTCGCCGAGATACTTCGGCGGCACGCCGCCGAGCTGATTCATTGCGGACGCGAGCATCTGGCCGCCGGCCTGTCCCGATTGGATGCGCCGCACCCAGCCTTCCATGCCGTGACCGAACTGCGTCGGCAGCGTGCGCGTCGCGAGCTGTCCGATCTGATGACAGCCGATGCACGACAGGTTCTTGATCGACGCGACGTACTGGTCCACGCCGCCCGGCAACTTCGAGACTTCGCTCGCGCTCGGCAGCTTCTGCATCGAGTACCAATAGATCGCGGGATAGACCTTGGCCGCGTCGGCCGGCGTCGGCGCGACTTTCGCCGTGAGGTTCACGGTCGCGCCGGGCTTCGCCGCTGTTTTGTCCGAATCCGAGAGCCCGTAGCCGCGCACCCAGACTTGATAGTCCGCCGCCGGAAGATCGGGGATCACGAAGCGGCCCGCGTCGTCGGTCACGACGATCCTCGCGAACCGCGTCTGGAACGCGTTCGTCTCCGCGATCACCCAGACGCCGGCCTCGGGCCCTTTCGAGCTCGTGACGACGCCGCCGATGTCGTCCGCGTCGATCGCGGGCGCTTGAGCGCGCGTAACGCCGGCGGCGAGCGACAAAGCGAGCGCGGCGGAAGTAGAGACGGTAGCAAGCACCGAGCGATTCGTCGGCATGGTCGCGGTCCCCCGTTTTTGTCGTGCGGCCGCAGCGGTCGGCCTCGAAGTCACTATCCAGTTCGGGCGAGAGATTGCAAGACGACGTTGGCCGGTTTCGAGCCGGTGGTTACCGCCGACGGATTTAGTCGATATACCAGAGAGTTACGCTCATTATCTCGACACAATCTGCGAGCTGGTCCAGCGAATCGCGTATCCTTAGCGACAGTTCGAAGGGGAGAGCGCATGGCCCGCCATCTCTGGGTGTTAGCAAGCGCATGTCTCGCCATCGCGGCGTCCGCGCCCGCGAGCGCGCACCATTCGTTCGCGGCCGAGTTCGACGAGAACGCGACGGCCGAGCTCAAGGGCGAGATCGCGCAGGTCTGGTGGAACAATCCGCACGTCCGCTACCGGCTCACGACGAAAGCGAAGGACGGCTCGAGCGAGGACTGGGAGCTGCAAGCATCGAGCATCACGGCACTCCAAGCGCTCGGTTGGAACGCGAATACGCTCAAGGCCGGCGACGTGGTGACCGTGTCCGGACAGCTCGGCCGCGAAGGCGCCAAGAAGCTCTACGTGCGTTCGATCGTGCGCGCCGACGGCTCGAAGCTCGCGACCGGACGCGACACCACCGCGCCCGACCCGAATCAGGTGCACGCGACGCGCGCGACGTACGGCTACGGAGCGACGCGCGCGAGCTATCCGCTCGACATAACGGGGCCGTGGCGCAACAAATACCACTGGCATCTGACGGTCGACGATCTCGAGCCGAAGCCGACGCCGTTCACGGCCGAAGGACGGCGCGTCTTCGAATCGACGGAGCACTGGCAAGACAGGGCCCTGCGCTGCTTGCCGCTGGGCCTGCCGCGTTTGATCGGTTCGCCGTACGACATGGAGGTCGTCGACGCAGGCAATCACTACATCTTCATCTACACCGAGCACAACACGCCGCGTCGCATATGGATGGACGCGCGCAGCGCGCCGGCCGACACGCCGGCGTCGTCGCTCGGCTTCTCGGTAGGGCATTGGGAAGGCACGTCGCTCGTGATCGAGACGACGCATCTCGCGCCAGGTTGGCTCGACGGCTCGGGATTGCCGATGAAGGGCGAGGGCACACGCGTCGTCGAGCGCTACGACTTCAGCGCCGACAAGCTCTCGATGGAGCGCAGGATCACCATCTACGATCCGTACTACACGCAGCCGCTGATTCGTAAACGCGGTTCGGCCCGCGACGACAGCGTCGACATCGCCGAGCAATCCGCGTGCGATCCCGACAGCTACTATCGCGACCTTCGCGATCTCGGCCGGCTCGACCAGCACCTCGACAAGCACTAGACCGAGAAGACGCCGGTCGCGCAACGCAGAGTGGCGTCGGCCCCCGCGTGCCTCTGCGCGCTCGAGCTACTTGTTCGGCGGGCGAACGCGTATCCCGAGTTTACGATCCGGCAGGACGAGGAACGTGCTGCCGAATTTCCCGGGCTGAAGCTCCGCGTTGAACGGCGCCTTCGGCAAGCTCAAAGGCTTTGTCTCCATCTGGATCCAGACGCCGCCCTTGTCGGTGGTGAACTCGGTCCCGAAGCCGGGACGCGAGAGCGCGCTGAGCACGACGACCGGGACGATGGACGTCGGGGCGCCCGTGTTCGGGTCGAAGGTCGGCGGCGCGCCGGGCTGAGGCGGCGTCGCCGCCGTCGTATTGCGCGGGCTGTGCGGCGAGGTGCTGATCGTCGACGACGACGTCGCGGCGGCCGCTGCGGGTGGGGCCGCCGCCGCTGCGTGCGCGCCGACGGCTGCGCCCGTCGCGCCCGCGGCAACTGCGCCGGCAGTGGTCGGCGCAACAGCGCCCGCGCCGGAATTGGTAGGCGTAGCGCTAGCCGCAGCGTTGGCTGGCGCGACCGCCGTGGGCGCGACCGTGGCCGGCGCGACCGTTGCCGACGAGCTCGCAGCTGGAGCGACCGCGGCGGGCGCCGCCGAAGCGGGCGCCGCCGAAGCGGGCGCCGCCGGAGCAGGCGCCGCCGAAGCAGGCGCCACCGAAGCGGGTGCGCTGTTCGCGGCCGCCGCTCCGACCGCCGCGGCGCCGACGACAGCGGGCGCCGCCGCGCTGGCCGGCGCTTGCGCGGGGGCCCGCGCCGGTGACGCCTGCGCGGCCTCCGGCGCGTGCGGCGTGCCGCGCATCGAGCGGTCATAGCACGCGAGCCGATCGTGGTCGTTTTCGATCGACGGGCACGCGACCGCGCCGCCGGGTTCTTGTGCTCGGCTCGCGACGGGCATCAGCCCCAGGGTCGCGACGATCAACACTATCTTGCTACGCATGAACGAACGGCTCCTTCACCGGTGTGGCATCATCGCGAGGCTTGCCTCGCCGCGCGTCTGGCGCGGTGAAAGCATACTTCGGGATGACCGCGATGTTGACCTCTACCTGGATCGGCTGCACCACCGAAGACCCTGCCGGCGCGCGTCCGCCGCCTGCCGCGCCCGCAAACGAGACCCCATCCGTAGGGCAGGAGCCTGCCGCCGCGCCGTTTCGCGTCGAAGTCGAGCGGTTTGCCGATGTCAGGCTGCTGCGCTATCAGGTCCCGGGTTTCGTGGAGCTCGATCGTCGGCACAAAGAGCTCCTTTATTACCTCTACGAAGCCGCGTTGTCGGGCCGCGAGATCATCTACGACCAGAGGTACCGCTACAACCTCGCTGTCAAACGCACGCTCGAGGAGGTCGTGCGTCACTACGCCGGCGACCGGGGCGCACCTGATTTTCAAGCGCTCGTGCTGTACCTGAAGCGAGTCTGGTTCGCGAACGGCATCCATCACCACTACTCGAGCGAGAAGTTCGCGCCCGGATTCGATTTCGCGGCGCTCGCGCGCATGGTCAAGGGCACGCCGGCCGGCCGATTCCCGGTTCGGCCGGGCCAGTCGGTGGGCGAGCTGCTGGCGGAGCTCGAGCCCGTGATCTTCGATCCGGCCGTCGACGCGAAGCTCGTCTCGAAAAG
>Ga0326731_1000205_pt1 | contig 15329 bp, 26 predicted proteins | sample MHFSIPfraction_FD_207645 | JGI IMG/M metagenome (GOLD analysis project Ga0326731, IMG submission 207645) | Lab enriched peat soil microbial communities from Michigan Hollow, Ithaca, NY, United States - MHF9FY SIP fraction | ecosystem: Environmental > Terrestrial > Soil > Wetlands > Peat | place...
CACCTCCCGGCGGCCGGCCTCAAAGTCCTCGCGGGCGAGCTCGAACCGGATCACCCCGGGCTCCGCGCCCTCGCCGATCAGCCGGAATCCGTTCTTCTCCAGTACCCGGGTGGATGGCAGCAGGTGGGGCAGCGTCTCGGCGATCACCCGGCGGACCTCCGGGGAGAGGAAGGCGTGCTCGACCAGCGCGCCCGCCGCCTCCGCGGCGATGCCGCGCCGCTGGTACTGCCTGAGCACCGCGTAGCCGATCTCGACGGTCCCCTCCGGGCCCGGTTTTCCCTTATAGCCCACGATCCCCGCGACCAGTCCCTCGGTCGTCACGATGTAATGCAGGGTCCAGTCGGCAGCGGCCGGGTCCCGCTCGAGCTGGGCGAGGGTGTGCCGCATTGCCGACGCGTCGTAGTACTCCGGCGGCCAGGCCTCCGAGGTCTCGAACCCCAGGGCCGCTCCCAGCGCGGCGGGTCCCGCCAGGTCCGCGCGGAGGAGATCGGGGGTGGCGGGGATCAGGCGGAGCCGGCTGGTGAACAGAGTCATCGCGGGAGGTTCAGGATCCGGGGCACGCCGCGCGGGAGTAGTGGAACTCGATGGTGCGCATCCGCTCGCGCACCGACCCGCTCACCACTGCCAGGAGCGAGTCGGTGCCGCGCCGGGCATAGCGGATCTGCTGGGGAAAATCGTGAGTGAGGTTTTCGAAAACCGCGGCGGTGTCGCTGACCAGCGTGGCGAGGAACGCCGCCGGGGGTTGGCCGGAGGGGGATGCCTCGTACACCAGTCCGGCCGTGCCCGGCCGGATCAGCAGGTGCTCCCAGGTGCGGGTGCTGTCCGCCTCGATCGTGCGGCTCACGCCGATGAGGGTTCCTCCGGCCGGGGCCAGCCACATCTCCTCGACCACCTCACCCGCTTCCACCTGGCGCCAACAGCCCGACATCCACCCGAGGGTGAGAACCTGCTGAGCCGGGAGCGGGTGAGCGAGGAGCAGCAGGAGGAGGGGGACTCCGGCCCAGACCGGCCGGAGTCCCTGGCATCGACAAGGCGGGTCAGCGGACGTCGTAGACGTAACTGTTCAGCTGCGCGATGGTGACAGCCTGTTCGGCAAGCTGGAAGGCGAGCAGGTCCCCGATGGTGACGATGCCGGCGAGCCCGGCTGGGCCAACGACCGGTAGGTGCCGGATGCGGCGCGCGGTCATCAGAGCGCCGCACTCGTCCACCGAAGTCTCGGCGGTCGCAGTCAGGAGCTCGCTGGTCATTACTTGGCGAACGCGGGTGCTCTGCGGGTCCAGACCCTCCGCCACGACCCGGCGCATCAGGTCACGCTCCGTGAATATGCCCACCAGGCTGCCGTTCTCCACCACCGGGAGGGCGCCAATCCCGCGGGCGTTCATCAGTTGGGCCGCCTCCAGAACGGTGATCTCGGGCGAGGCGGTCACGACATCGGGGCCCTTTCGGGCCAGGATCTCTCGGACGGTTATCATCGGCCCTCCCACTGGTTAGGAGACACCCTGCGATTCTACCGGGCGGTACCGTCGCGCGCCAGTCAGTGCTCCTCGACCTCGGTGCCCCAGCCATCGTACACGCCCTGGCGGGACTCGGCCATGGCGGTGAGCCGCCGCCGCCAGTCCTGCAGTGAGGCCAGCTCGGGGAGCATCTGGCGGGTGGCCAGGCACAGCCAGTCGGCGGGATGCTCACCCTCCCCCACTTCCACCGAAAACCCCTCCCGCCGCAGCTCTCCAGCCACCGATTCCGCCGCCTCGCGGGTGGGGAGAAAGAGGAAGAACTCGATCTTGTGAGGGTGAGACAGATTCGAGCCCGCCCGGGCAAGCTCGTCCAGGGTGCGCGCGTCACCGTCGAGGAATTCACTGCCCTCCGGCTGCTCACGGGCCCGCCCGCGCAGCATCAGGTAGATGCCGAGCAGGCCGAGCGCGATGAGGACGGAAAGCGGCACGGCCTAGCCACCCGCCAGTGAATGGGGAGCCCGTATGCGCCGCCCGCCCCGATGGGCCCGCCAATGGTGCGCCGCCAGACTGATCCGGCCGCCCGGGTCTACCCGCACCCCTTCTGCCATGAGGCGGAAACGCTGCTCCAGCCCGCCTGCCTCGGGTGGCAGGCTGATCTGGCCCGCGTGATTGATCACCCGGTGCCAGGGCACGGTGCTTCCATTTGGGAGGGCGTGCAGCGCATATCCCACCTGCCGGGCCCGGCCGGGCAGTCCCGCCAGCTCGGCGATGTCGCCATAGGTGGCGACCCGTCCGCGGGGAATGCGCCGGACCGCGCGGTAGATCCGATCATAGGTCGTCGATGGCGTCCGCATGCGGGGATAGTGGCCCGGCCCCGGCCGAACGGCAAGCGAAGCTGGGGACCGGCGGGGTCAGTCCGGTGTGAGGTCGTGGACCATGATCAGGTCGCTTTGGGGGTCATCGCCCAGGTGGAAGACGAAGGACCCCACGACCGTGAATCCCGCCTTTCGATAGAAGGCGATCCCGCGCGGGTTCTGCTCCCACACGCCGAGCCACAGCGTGCGCCCGCCGCGGCTCCGCGCGGCCTGCTTCGCCGCGTCCATCAGCGGCTGGGCGATCCCCCGTCCGACCCAGGCCTGGTCGAGGTAGAATCGCCAGAGCTGAATCGGGGCGGACCCGGTCACGGCGGCGGGGACTTCAACGCCGTCCCTGAGCTGGGCGTAGCCGCAGGAGGCTCCGTCGATCTCCGCCAGCAGGACCGTCACAGCGGGGTCCGCCAGCTCGTGCTGCTGCTGGGCGACTCCGTAGGACCGCGCCAGGTGCGCCGCAAGATCCTCCGGCCGGTTGACCGCTCCGAAGGCGTCTCGAAATGTCCGGGCCATCAGGTCGGCCAGGGCCGCCGCGTCGTCGTGGACGGCCGCCCGGATCCGGAGTCCTGGCGGGGTCACAACCCGCGCCTGGCCCAGTCACGGGGCCAGTCCACCGCGCCCCGATGGTTGCCGCTCCAAATCCCCTCTGGCGTGGCCAGCTCGACGGTGATCTCCAGGAGGCAAAGCACGAACAACCCATCGTAACCCGCCAGGGCGTTCTTCGCCTTGTATCCCTTGGCGGGGTCCCGTTCTTCCAGCCGCAGCTGCACCCTGATATGAGCCCTGGTCAGCGTGGTCCACGGCAGCTCGACCTCGGCGAGGGCACCTTCGATCCGGGTGCGCAGCATCCCGGACATGACCAGGGGCGGATGATAGCGGTTGCCGTGGCGGCAGGAGCCACGTACCAGGTCCAGCTCCATCTGGCCCGGGCCGAGCAGCGTGATGGTGCGGGCGTCGTGCAGCAGCTCGCGAGTCGCGAAGAACTGCGCGGCCAGGGTGGCCAGCTGGGTCAGGGGCGGATGAGGCATGGCGGCTCAGTGCGGGCTGGGTCCGATCCGCAGGCTCGCGGTGGCCAGGAAGATCTCCCGGAGGAAGGTCACGAATCCGCCGATCAGGGCCAGCATGCCCAGCAGGAAGAGCACCACGATGAGCGTGCTCAGGTTCACACCCAGCAGCGCGCCCACGAACAGCGTGGCGATGACCACGCAAATCAGCAGAGCGCACGCGGTGCACAGGGTGATGGCCCGGTTGATGAGCTGGGCCCGGCGCCGCAGTGTCAGCAGCTGGCCCTGCAGCTCTCCCTCTTCGAGCGGAGTGGCGGTGGCGTGCGCCCGTTCGAGCTCACGGGCGCGGTCGACGATCCGGGCGAGCCGGCTGGTCAGGACTCCGAGGGTGGGGCCGATGCCGGTCAGCAGGAAGACCGGGGCCACCGCGAGCTGGATGACGTGGGCGAGGTCGGAGACCTGGCTCCCGCTCTGCGGCATGACTAGCCGCGTGGGACGGGCGCGGTCCGCAGCAGTCCCTCAGCCGGACGGGCGGTGTCCAGCGCAGGCGTCCCTTCGCGCGGCTGAATGAAGCGGAGCAGCAGCTCGCGCAGGGCGAGCTCGTGGGTAGGGATGTGCTCGTAGGCGATGATCTGGACTTCCTCCCGGACCTCACGCCAGATCCCGAGGATGCGGCGCTCGCGCATCCGGACCTCGATGCGGAGCAGGCGGCCCTCCGAATCGTAGGCCACCGGGTAGCGTCCTTCACGCACGTCCAGCGGGGCGAGCTCCCGCTGGGCCCTGCCGAGGCTGTTGAACACCAGCAGGGCACCCTGTGCGTCGATGATGATCGGAGGCCTGATCATGCCTGGTCCGTTCCGAGTCCGCGTTTCAAGTTCCGGATACTACCCGCCCAGGTCCCAACCTAATGAGCGCGTCCGGGGGCGGCCTGTCAATCAGGCCTGCGCCTGCCGCCTCCTCGCGGCCGGTGGCGGCTGCCCGGGTGGCTCCGGCCGCTGCCCTCCGCGGGGCGGTGGCTGGCGGGAGCCCCGGCCTGGCCCCCTTCGCGGGCCGCCCGCCGGTCGGCCTTGGCCTTCGAGCGGGCCCGCTCCTCCGCCTTGCGCGCCCGGATGGCGGCGATGCGCTCGGCCAGAGGCACCTCGAGCTGACCCTCCGCCCTGGCGGAATAATCGAAGTCAGGGACCGTTACCCGGGGCAGCCGCTTGCCGATCGCCCGTTCGATGGCCCGAAGCTCGCCCTCCTCCTGCGGCGCGACCAACGTGAACGCGTCGCCAGTGGCCTCCGCGCGCGCGGTGCGGCCCACCCGGTGGATATAGTCGTCCGGCACCATCGGGACGTCGAAGTTCACCACATGGCCGAGTGCCACCACATCGATGCCCCTGGCGGCGATGTCGGTGGCCACCAGCACCCGGTACTTGCCGGCCTTGAACCCGGCCAGCGCCTCGGTGCGCTGCGCCTGCGAGCGGTTGCCGTGAATCCGCTCTGCCTTTACCCCCTGTTTCACCAGGTACTTCTGCAGCCGGTCGGCCCGGTGCTTGGTGCGGGTGAAGACCAGTGCCTCGCGCATCTCGCCCCGCTGGAGCAGGGCATGAAACAGCGCGGACTTGAGCTCCTGCGCCACGGGATAGACCGCCTGGGTGATGCCCACCGCCGGCGCCGCCTGGCGCTCGAGGTTGATCGTGGCGGGATTGTGCAGCATCTCGCGGGTGAGCGCCAGAATCGGCCCGGGCATGGTGGCGCTGAAGAAGAGCGTCTGACGCCGCGCCGGAAGGTGACGCAGGATCTTCCGGATCTCCGGCAGGAAGCCCATGTCCAGCATGCGGTCCGCTTCATCCAGCACGAGGAACTGCAGGCCGGGGAGCTTGGCGTACGGCATGCGGAAATGGTCCAGCAGGCGACCCGGAGTGGCGATGAGCACGTCGGCGCCGCTGCGGAAGGCGTGCTCCTGCGGCCCCATGCCGACGCCACCGAACACCGACGCCGCGGTGATCGGCGTGTGGGTCGCCAGGTCGTTGAGGTCCTCGAGAATCTGCGCGGCGAGCTCCCGGGTCGGGGTGAGCACCAGGGCGCGGGTGGTTCCCCGGGGCCGGCCCAGCAGCTGGTGGAGGATGGGCAGCAGGAAGGCCGCGGTCTTTCCGCTCCCGGTCATGGCGCAGGCGAGGATGTCCCGGCCCTCGAGCGCGGGTGGAATGGCGTCGGCCTGGATTGGAGTCGGACGGGCGAAGCCCAGCTCGCGGATGCCCTGCAGGAGACTGGGATGAAGCTTCAGGCTGGTAAACGGCACGCGGATCCCTGGCTGGTGAGCCGGGGAAGCTAGTCGGGGGGGTGGAGGATCAGAAGCTGGAGGCCGCCCTCAGAGGGAGAGCGCCTCCTTGATTCCAGTCACCACGAATTGGGTCGCCAGCGCCGCGAGGAGCAGGCCCATGATGCGGGTCACCACCCGGATACCGGTGCCGCCGAGGAAGTTCACCAGCCGCTCGCCCAGTCGGAGGATCAGGTAGGAGATCAACGCGGTGAGCGCGACCGAGGCATAGACCACGGCGCCGCGGGCGAAGGAGTGGGCTTCACCCGCCAGCACCATCACGGTGGAAATGGCGCCGGGTCCGGCCAGGATCGGCATCGCCAGCGGGGTGAGTGCCACGTCCTCCTTCGCCTGCCCCTCGGCCAGCTCCTCCCGGCTCTCCTGCGTGCTCCGCTGGGCCCGGAGCATGTCCATGGCCACGAACCACAGGATCAGGCCGCCGGCGATCCGGAAGGCGGGAAGGGTGATGCCGAAGGCGCGGAAGATCCACCGGCCTCCCACGCCGAACCCGATCAGCAGCAGCGCCATCGCCACGCAGGCGCGCAGGGCGGTCGCCCGACGCTGCTCCGCCGTCTCGTCCTGGGTGATCACCAGGTAGGAGGGCAGGGCGGCGATCGGGTCCACGATGAACAGGATCGAAGTGAAGGTGATGAGCGCGAACTGGGCGAACTCTTCCACGGCTCAGCCGGCTCCGGCTCCGCTCGGCTGGAGCAGCCGGACCGGGGTGTCCGGCCGGATCACTCCTTCGGCAAGGACCCGGGCATACCAGCCCCGCCGGTCCACCGCCACGCGGAGGAACTCCGGGCCGCGCGCCGCACCGATCGAGGGCAGCGAATACAACTCGGTGCAGGGATCGCACCGATGGGTGACTTCCAGCAGCACCTCGCCCAGTGCCAGCCGGACTCCAGGACGAAGGTCGGCCTCCGGCACTCCGCCCAGGGTGATGTTCTCGCCCAGGTCTCCCGGCCGGACGGGCCAGCCTTCGGCATCGAGCGACCGCAGGGCCTCGTCGGTGAGCAGGAGGATGGCCTGGTCAGGGTCTCCGCCGAGCGTCCGGGTGCGGTAGTTGTTGTGGTCGCCCGTGGCGCCCGCCCGGGTGACCCGCAGCTCGGACACCGCCTGCTTGGGAAGGCCGTGCTCGCCGGGGGTGCGCGGCTTGACGCTGAGTCTGAGTACATGTCCGGACACGGCGGTCTCCCGAGTGAGTTCGGGGTTCAAATTCCAGGTTCGAAGGTTGCGAGAAACTCCGAACTCTGAACTCTGAACTCTGAGGGACGCCCCGATCCGGTCGAGGTCAGATCAGGCTGGCGTCACTTCACGTGCCGGAAGGTAATGCGCCGAACCGCGAGCGACATCGTCGAGGGCGACACCCCGAACCGCTCGGCAATGGACTTGATCTCTTTCCCCTGCTTGTACAGCCGGCGGGCGATCTTGACCTGGGCCTCGGTCAGCTTGGCGGCGAAGTTGTCGCTGCCCTTCCGGTTGGCGCCACCGCCATAGCGCTTGGGTTGGTGCCGGGAGGAAAAGCGGGTCTTGAACGACGGGTTGCGCTTGGTCTTGCGTGGCATATGTCCCGACAGGGGTACGGGGTGGATTTTGTCCGGAAGGCGCCGGGGGACGCGCTGATCCGGGGGGAGCAGTCACCGGCGGCGGCCCCAAAGGGTATGCCGCCCACAGGTGACAGGACGGGGAACCGCGGAACGCTGTTCCGGCCAGCCCCTGCGAATCCGGGGGACGGCGTACGGCTCAGGGAGTGTGACGCTTGCAGTGGTCCGATTGGAGCTGACGGGAACGAGATCGCGGCGCGGCGGAAGGGCGGCGCCAACCGCCCCGATGCCATTGCCTTCGCCCCGACTCGAGTGACTCGCATGCTGCGGGATCTCCAACCACCCGTGGCCCCGGGTGTCGGGAATCAACCTACGCGCGATTCGGCCGTCCAGCAACGTGCCGGCAAGGTGCGGGCGAATCGTGGTGGGGCGCTCGGTCCTCCGGGGGTCGGCGGGCGCAGGCGCGGCCGCCGACAGGCTCATGCCCCCGCGGCCCGGGTCTGGAAACCGAGGCGGGACCCCTGGTCCGCGGGCGCCGCCTGCAGGAACACTTGCGCGATGGCCTCGTAGGCGATCGCCGTGGGGTAGGTGGTCAGGTCGATCAACGAGGCCGCGGGAGGAAACTCGAACGCGCCGCGTGAACTGCCCTGTGGCGGATAGATCTCCAGGGTCACGTACCCCTGGGCGACCTGACGGATCGACCGGACCAGGAACTCGCGCCCGTCATGCAGGATCAGCCGCACCACCGGCACGCCCCCCAAGCCTCGGAGCTGGTCCTGCATGCCGGTATTGAAGAAGAGTGCATCGAATGCCACGGAAACCTCACGCCAGAGAAAGAGTCCGGAGTTGCACGTTCCGAATTGCGGGCGCGGTGATCAACCTCCGCGAGTCACCACCCCGAGCGCTCGGCCGGTGCCGCAGTCCACTCTCAGCAGCTCGCCCGCCCCGACTCCATACCGCCCCGCGGGCGTGACCGTGTAGTCGCCCAGGTGGGCGAGACCGCCATCCTGCCCTGTCTCGGTGGAACGGATCAGGTCGAGCCGCGTCTCATCCCGCGGGTCCTTGAGGTGCACCAGGCAACTTGCCGCCCCGGGCCGCGGCGCCTCCGTCGGGACGAACTGCTCGGGCACCCTTGCGGCGGGACGCGGAGTCAACGCCCAGGGCCGGCTCACCCCGCACCCCACGGCGAGCCCGGCGGCGAAGACCAGTGCCATCGGCGCGCGCAGAAGGCCGAGAGTGCGGCGCGGAGTATCGAGGATTGAACGAGCAGGGAGTCTCGGGGAATCAGACGGCATGTCGTGACCGGATGAGATTCACCTGCCGGGGGCCAGGGGGCCAAGGTACTTCCGGAATGGGGGCGAGGCAACGCGGCTCGCCGGGCTACCTTGCCCGCGGCCCGCCCGGTCCCTGCCGGAACCGCCCCCCGAGGTACTGGCCGGCAAAGAAGGCGCCCACGAAGAGGGGCAGGGTACTCAACCGCCAGCCCAGCCCGGACGCCAGCCTCAGCCCGATCGCGAGCGGCACGGGGGCATGCACCGCGACGAACCAGGCGGGCGAGAACTTCCGGACCCCGGCGCGCCACATACCGAACGGCACATTGAGCAGCAGAATCAGCAGGGCGACTGTCGCTATGAGGTTGGGGGTCGCCATCGGCCTCTCGGAGCGCACGGTTCTGGAGCCGGTCCGCGAGCGCCGGGACCGGGGCCCCGAGATGATGCAGTCACACCGCTTGTGATAGCTGGAAGAGAAGATGAAGCCGTCTTCAGACCGCGAGGACGGCGGCGTGGCGCTCCAGGAACAGCAGGGCGATAAAGCGGTCGGATGCGGAGGGCAACGAGCCGTCGAACGGGGGACCCGATCCGCTCATGGTCCCAGGACCTCCCCCACCCGGCCCGCGGACGGTCAGGCGCTGGGCTTCCACAGCGCTGCGTCGATGATGGACCAGAGATGCACGGCCCAGCCGAGCAGGAAGAACCACAGTATTCCAGCCAGCACGAACTGGATCGCCGCCATGACCGGACGGCCCTGGATCAACTGGCCCAGACCCGGAATGAAGAAGCTGGCAAGTGCCGCAATCACGTTTCCGGTCGATCCCTGTCCGGCCACGCCTGCCTCCTGAGTTTGCTTCCGGAACCTATGCGCGTCAGCCTGACGCGGCAATGTGGTCTGAGAGGTCCACGTTCGAAGTTCGCAGTTCCCGGTTCGACGTTTGGGCACGTTGAACCGGGTCCTGCCTTCTCATTCAGCCCTGGGCGATCGGGCGGCGGAACTTCCGGCTCTCGGAAACGAAGCCCAGGCTGGCGTAGAAACGGTGGGCATCCACCCGGCGGTCGTTGCTGGTGAGCTCGAGGCTGCCGCAGCCCCACTCCGCTCCCAGGGCAGCGGCCGCATCCACCAGCGCGCGACCCAGACCCGTCCCCCGGATGCTCTCCGCCACTACCAGCGCGCTGAGGTAGGCCACCGGCGCGGCCCGATGCAGCGTGACCATGCGATGCACCACCGCGACGGCGCGCACTCCCCCTTCGCTCTCGGCAACGAGAACGCGGGCGCCCTGCGCCGTCACGGCATCGAGTCGGGTGTTCACGGTTTCCGATGTGGCGGGGTACCCCAGCTCGGCCAGCAGCGGCACGAGAGCGGGTATGTCATCGGGGCGGGCATCCCGGACGTTGGGCATGTCTCAAGCCGGGCCAGGCGCGGTCACCAGGGCGAGCACGTCCTCGTCTTCGGGAACCACCTCAAACGCCTGCTGCACCTCAGCCGGCACCCGCTGGGGACGTCCGCTTCTGGCATTCACGAATACCCACATCGTCTCTGCCCGCGCCACCACCTGCCGGTCGCGCGGACGCCAGAAGAGATACCGCCGGGGCGACCGGTGCTGTCGGAATCCGGTGACCCAGGTCAGCAGCGAAAGGGACTCTCCCTCGAAGGCGGGTGACAGGTACTCGATGAAATGGGAGCGCACCACCCAACCGGTGCCGGCGGCCTGGTAACGCTCGATCGGCCATCCCTGCTCGGTCGAGTGCCGGATGGCCACTTCCTGCATCCAGCGCAGATAGGCCAGGTTGTTCACGTGACCGTTGGCGTCGATGGCGTCCGGCGGGACGTCGAAGTTCTGCACCAGCACACGAGGCATCGTCGGGGCTCCCCCGTCAGCGGGGGCGGATGAAGTACCCGCCCACTCGCCAGCGGCCATCGCCGTCGAGGCTCGGCACCACCGTCTCCACCACCGTCCGGCCCTGGCTCACTCCGGTTTCGTACTGCAGGATCACATAGCGGCCCGGCGGCGCATTGGGGAGCCTGGTTTCGTAGCGCGCGCCGAGCAGGTGGCGGGTCCCGAACGGCTCGAACGGACCGCGCGCCTGGCCCACGGCCCGGCTCCAGTCGGGGCGGGTAACCGCCTGTCGAAATCCGGACGCGGCGCTGTCCCAGCTGGCGTCGATGTCGCCCTGGTCGACCAGCGCCAGCCATGCGGTGGCCGCGGTCTCGGCGGCGGCGATGGCGGTGGCGACCGAGTCGTCCTGCTGGGCCTGCAGGGCCGAGTTCGGGACACCGACGGCGAGGCCGGCGAGGAGAAGCAGGGCTCGGACGCGCATCAGGACTCCGGGGTGTCAGGAGGCTGTTCGCCGCAAGGTAGGGAGCGGTGCGGCGAGCAGCAATGCCGGTGGTGACCGGCTACCGAGGCCGCGACCATCTCATTCCGGAGGACGCCATTCCGCGCGCAGCAGGCCGTAGATGGCGTGATCCACAAACCGGTCAGTGATCCAGTGCGATTCGCGTCGCACTCCCTCCAACCGGAAGCCCAGCCGCTCGGCCACTTTCCGGCTGTCGCGGTTCTCCACTCCACACTGCATCTCGACCCGGTTGAGCTGCTCCACTTCGAACAGGTGGCGCACTCCGAGCGCCGCAGCCCTGCTGGCGAGCCCCCTGCCGGTGTACTCCTGGCCCAGCCAGTAGCCCAATTCGGCGTTCCGGTTCTGCCGCTGGATGTACCAGCACACCAGGCCGCCAGCCAGGCGGCCTCGGTGCCACAAACCGAGGTGGAATCCATCACCCGCCGCCTGCTTGCGAGCGAAGGTATCGATCAAGCCGAGGGTGTCGTCCAGCGTGCGGATGGCGGAGGACCAGCGCAGCCAGCGGTCGAGGTGTACCCGGTTCGCCAGGACGAGCGCATGGGCCTCGGCGGCCGACGCCGGGTTCAGCGGGCTGAGGAAGGAGCCGTCGTCGAGGTGCCAGGGCTGCATCGGTGACGCGCGGGCTCAATTCCGCGCCGGCGCGGACCCATCGGGCAGCAGCCGGCGGATCTCGCGCCAGGAGATCGGACGCGCGCCCACCGCCGCGATCGCCTCCCGCACCGCGCCGCTCTGCACGGCGTCGAAGTCCCGCTGCCGCCAGGCGGATCCCCAGCTCAGCCGGGGGCCGGCGTAGGCCCTCAGCTCGCCGTCGTCGTAGCCGGGATGCAGGAACACTTCGGTCACCCCGGGAGAGAGGCCCCGGATCGCTTCCACGTACCACGCGATCCACTGGTCTGGCCCAATCGTTGGTGGAATGGTGACACTGCGGTCCAGCACGATGCCGTCCCGGCCAAGCGCCTGGGCCAGGTAGGGGTAGCCGGTGTACCAGTTGCGCCCGACCCGGATGGGCAGGCGGTATTCGCGCGCCACCTTCTGGAGCACCTCGAACACCGGCCGGCCACGCCACTGCAGGGTGTGGGCATGGGCGTCCAGGTGCGTCGCGGGCACACCGAGGGTGGCGGCGCGGTCGATCTGGGCACGAATCTCCGCCTCCAGTTCCGCCAGGTTCACCTCGCGTTCCGGCTCCCAGGACACCGGGAAGTACCCGTTCGGGTCTACCAGCGAGGGGACCTTCGCCGCCCCCAGCACCGGCCCCCACCGGAAGTTGGGCCGCTCGCAGATGAAGGTGAGATGGACCCCGATGTCGAGGGCGGGCTTGGTCTGAGCGTAGGCGGCGAACTCGGGAAACCAGGGGCTCGGCACCATCACGCTGCCGGACTGGATGGTGCCGTTCTCGAACAGGGTGATGGCCGCCGCGTTCACCGAGTGGAGCAGCCCCAGGTCGTCGGCGTGGAGCAGAAGGAGGCGGCTGTCGGCCGGATAGCCCAGCCGTTCCGCGAGGGTCGGATCGCGTCTCGCGGAGCGGAGCCCCGTCACGGCGGGCAGCAGCAGACCGGCGCCCAGGGCCGCGAGAAACTCCCGCCGGCTGGTGCCGACGGGAGTATGGCGGGGGTTCATCGAGTTCCCCGAGACGAGGGTCGGGCTCTCCAGGGAAGGCTCCCGCGCCCGTCCCGTGTCGAACTGTCCCCGGCGGTGCCGGGGCTCCGGTTGCTCAGAAGGCGTGATTCACCGGTGGGAGGCGATACTCGTATCGCGCCTTCCCGGTCAGGTGGCGCAGGGCCCCTTCGCGGGCAAGCCGGTCCTGCGCGAAGAAGAGTACGGCGCGCACCTTCCGGCCGTGCGCCAGGATCTCGTCTTCAGTGCATCCGGTGGAGGCGACGATCTCGTCCATGAGCTTGCGGTAGCGACGGGCATTCTTCACCGCCATGTCGTCGGCCGACACCGCGTGGCACATCTGGTCGAAGGGGCTCTCCCATACCACCGAGAGGGAGCCGGCCGGGGCGGTCACGGTAGCCTGCCCCTTGCTCTTGCCGGCGAACGACGATGCGCGCTGACGCTTGGCGTCCTGACTGGTGCTGGTCATTACGACTCCTCGAGCGGGGTCCCGCCGGCCAGCGGGAGCCCGGAAAGACACATGAACTGCAACAGGGTCTGCCCATTAAAGATAGCCGGGGAGGGGCCGCTCCGCTGGCCCCGGGGTTCGGCGAAGACCGGCAAGCCCCCGAACCGGTCCCCAACCGCCTCCGGGCGATTGAGATACAGCCTCGGAGCCAGGCAGAACCGAATGGTGCGGGTTGGCGGCGGGAGGCACTGCCCAGGGCGGTCAGGAGGGGCCAGGCAGGCCCAGGCGGCGGGCTTCCCGGCCTAGAACGCCGACCGCGACGCGATGCGGTCGAGCGCCGCCTGGTGGCTCCGGGCCACCTCCGCGGCCGACCCCACCCCGAAGCCGAGATCCCGGATCAGACCGTCGTGGAGCCGGTAAACCCAGCCGTGGATGGTCACCGGCTGCCCGCGTTTCCACGCGTCCTGCACGATGGTGGTGCGGCAGACGTGCACTGCCTGCTCCAGCGCGTTCAGGGCGCAGAGACAGTCGAGCCGGGCCGCTTCCTCCGGGAACGAATCGAGCAGGTCGGTGTGCCGGTCGGCCACGTCCTGCACGTGCCGGAGCCAGTTGTCGATCAGCCCCAGCGGCTGGCCCAGGTAGGCCGCCGATACGCCGCCGCAGCCGTAATGGCCGCACACGATCACGTGCTCGACCTTGAGGACATCGACCGCGAACTGCAGCACCGCGAGGCAGTTGAGATCGGTGTGCACCACCACGTTGGCCACGTTGCGGTGGACGAATAACTCGCCCGGCAGGAGCCCGGTGATCTCGTTGGCCGGCACCCGGCTGTCCGAGCACCCGATCCACAAGTACTTCGGGGTCTGCTGGCGGGAAAGCTGGTCGAAGAAGCCCGGGTCCTGGCGGACCACGGACGCCGCCCAGGCACGGTTGTTGGCGATCAGCTCGGTGATTGCGGACATCATGCGTGCGGGTGAGAGAATCGGTGGGTCGGGAGTCGCCGGCGGCTGCCCAGCGGCGGGGGGAAGCTAGACCCGCTGGTGGCGCACGGCAACGCGGAGACGGCCACGCAGCGCTGCCGGAACCTCAGGCGGGGTCCAGCGTCAGGAGTTCGTTCAGCAGCGCCCGCCCGCGCGGCCAGTCGCCCAATCCGCTGGCGGAGTTGATGTGGCCCAGTGGGCCGATGTTCACCAGCCGGCCTCCCCAGGCGCGGGCGAACTGCGTCGCCCGCTCCAGGGACACGTACTCGTCGTTCTCGCTGGCCACGACGATGGTTGGGAATGGCAGGCGGTCCATGGGCATCGGGGCCCACCCGGTGGGTCCGGAAGGATAGCTGGGAGCCTCCGTGTCGCTCGGGCCCACCAGCAGCGCGCCCCGAACACACCGGCCCCGCTCGCGGGCCCAGAACGACACGAGGGCGCAGGAGGTGCTGTGGGCCGCCAGCACCACGTCGGGCCCGGCCTCGGCCACCGCCCGATCCAGTGTCTCCACCCACTCCCGCCTATCGGGCGTTTCCCAGTCGCGGTGGTGCACGCGGCGGACGCCGGGCAGGACTCGCTCCCAGTGGGACTGCCAGTGGTCCGGGCCGGAGTCGTACAGCCCCGGTAGCAGGAGGACCCGCGTGGTCACGCCGAGTTGCCGCCCGGTTCGACCGGCTGGGGCGGGCGGGCCGCCCGCTTCCGCCTGGCGCTCCAGGCCCACTGCCCGAGCAGGGCGATCACCGCCCAACACAGCCAGTTGGTGGTGGCGAGGATGGTGGTACCGGCAACCCGCATCGGGATGTGCCCGCCAACGATCGTGTGCTTGAGCACCAGACCATTGGCAAACCCGCAACACAGCCCGACCGCCGACAGCAGCTGGATCCCCGGCAGGTGGAACGCGGCGACAGGGAGTTCCCAGAGCGAGGCGCTCGCGATGAGGCTGGAGCCGAAGTAAGGAAAGCCGCGGGCGAAGACCAGAGCCGCCAACACCAGCTGGACGCTCAGCAGGAGGACGGTGATCCGCAGGAAGAGGCGCATGATCGGGAAGATACCACCGGCGGACCGTCGCGCCGGTGAGCTGCCCACCCCTATACGGACGCGGAGGCCTGGCCCGGCGGCTTGCGCATGACGAGGGCCAGTCCGGTCAGGAGGATGGCCGCGCCGACCAGGGCAAACCGGTTACGCTGGGTCCGCTCCGTCCGGAGCACCAGGGTCGAGTCGACCAGCACCTCCCCGCGGCTGGTCAGGCTCACCGCGGAGGCCGATTCCCGCAGGGTCGCCCACCCGACCAACGCGTGGACGGTGTCACCTGACTTGAGCGATTCCGTGGTCAGCGAAGACGAGGCCGGAAGGGTCATGGTCCGCCCCGCGGGAGCTCCCCGCAGGAAGAGGGTCAGGGTGTTCGGCGCATCCCGTCCGGGGAATTGCCGTCCGGCGGTGCGGCTCAACTGCGCCGAGTCCAGTACCCCACTCCAGGCC
>Ga0326731_1000208_pt1 | contig 15165 bp, 14 predicted proteins | sample MHFSIPfraction_FD_207645 | JGI IMG/M metagenome (GOLD analysis project Ga0326731, IMG submission 207645) | Lab enriched peat soil microbial communities from Michigan Hollow, Ithaca, NY, United States - MHF9FY SIP fraction | ecosystem: Environmental > Terrestrial > Soil > Wetlands > Peat | place...
GTTCACCGACGCGTTCTCGATCGTGCGGCCGAGGTCGCCGCGCACGACGCCGCCGGCCCAGCGGCCGAACCGCTCGACGACCGGTGTCTTGTCGTTGAGATTGAGCTGGTCGAGGATCGCGTCCACTGCCGCGGGCGGCGGCGGCGGGTTACGGCCTTCGTAACGTGAGCGCGGATTCAGCTGCGTCGCCGCAAGGAAGTACGCGACGACGGTCGCGATCACGACGAGTACGGTCAGATACGCGAGCCGGCGCAGCAGGAACTTCGTCATTCAAGGGTACCGCCGGCTCGTAGCGAGGACGCGCGCAGGACTTACTCCGCCGCTTTGTCGGGCTTCGAGCCCGCGAAGAACAACGGCCGGCCGTCGGCGAACGCGATGTTGCGGCCGACGGCGCGATTGGAGCCGTCGCGCGCCTGGTAGCCGTCGATCACGAGCTCGGAGCCGAGCGGGATCGTCGTCTTCGTGACGCCGCTCTTGAAGAGCACGTTCGGGCTGCCGCCCTCGACCATCCACGACGTCGTCTGGCCGGCCGCGTCCTTCACATCGATCGTGATCCACGAGTGCGGGTTGATGAGCTCGACTTTCGTCACGACGCCCCGCAGCGAGACGGGCTTCGACGCGTCGAACTCGGCCGAGAACGAGTGGTGGGCGAGCGCCGGCGCCGCGGCGAGCAGCGCGGCGGCCGCAAGGCCGGGAACGAAACGCAGGTACTTCGGCATCGGGGCTCCGTTCTTCGACTAGCGCCGCGGCGGTGGGACGGGGTCGCGCGGCGTCGTGCCTTGAGCCGCGGCCTCGCGTTCTTTCGCGCGTGCGCCGCTCAACGTGTTCGCCAGCCCGTAGTTGCCTTCTTGGCACGCGTACTCGAAACGCATGCCGTCGATCCGCACGAGCGGATACTCGGCGGTCCACGAGCGGTCCCAGAGGTTCTTGTCCTCGACCGTGAAGCGATAGCGCAGCGTGTCGGCACCCGTCCGCTCGAGGTACTCGGTCACTCGCGCGTCGGGCGTGAGCAGCAGGCCGGCCGGCGTGCCCGGGACTTGAGTGCGGCCGGTGTAGTTCGTCGTCTCGATCACGAGGGTGTTCCCATCCCAGTGGCCGCGCGAGTCGCCGAGCCACTGCTTCACGCCGCCCGGCAGGTGCGGGCGGCCATCGAGCGGCACGATCCGCGCGTCAGGCATCATCTCGGTGATGATCGTCACGTAGCCCGGCGACTGATAGATCTCGAGGTTGCTGTTGTAGCCCGTCGGCATGATCGGTGGGCCCTGGTGCGGCCAGACGATGCAGCGCACCGAGAGCCCGAGCATCTGAGCGCTGTCGTACGCGTGCGCGCGCGTGTAATCGGCGCGCTCCTTCGCTTTTGCCGCAGCCTCGGGGCGCGGTGCGGGCAGCTTACCGTCCGCCGGATCGACGATCGCCGCGGTGCGCGTATCGATGTTCATCTTGCGCTGCGTGATGTCGAGGCCGTAGTCGGTGAGCTGATAGTGGACGTCGGCATCGGTGCCCGCCTCGGTTTCGCTCGGCTCGAGGGCCTTGTCGAGCCGCTCGCGCGCCTCGGCCTCGGTGAGCTGGGCGCGATCCGCGTACGCAGCGGGCCGCTGCAGCGGCACGACCGTGTTGTTCGTCCAGTAGCCTTGCAAGTCCGGCTGACCGTCCGCTGTGCGCGGGGCTTTGAATGGACGCTCGGCCGCGGTCGCGGCGCCGAGTGCAAGCGCCGTCAGCATGGCTGCCGCGCATACGCGCACGAGCGGTGCGTGCTCGCGTAGCGCGATCGCGCCGACGTCGACGATCCGGCGCGCTTCAGCGAGCCGGCGGCGCACTCGCGCTCTCCGGCTTCTTGGCCAGGTGCCCATACAGCAACTCCTCGGCGAACTCCTCGCACTTGAACTCGAGCAGCTGCGCGTTCGGCTCGACGTGTCGGTAGAGAGGCAGGCTGATCGTCCACGGCCGCGAGTACACCGCGGGATCCTCGAGCGTCGCCTCGTACCAAAGGTGGTCGGGACCCTGCGGGATGTAGCGCTCGACGACGTGCAGTGAGGCGGTTGCGAAATTGCCGGCGCGATCGAGCCAGCTCTGGCCGATCTGCCCCGTCACGTCGACGACGAGCACGTCGCCTTCCCAATGCCCGTTCGACCAACCCATCCAGCTGTCGATCGGCGCTTCGCCGCGATCCTTCATGAAAATGGTGCGCACCGCGCTCGCGTACTGATACGCGATCAAAATGTCGCCGTCGGTTTGCAAAATTTGGAAAGGCTGCGGCATGTACGTCGCGCGCGGCACGCCGGCCCGATAGCACTTCACTTCGGGATCGGCGGTGAGGCGGTTCTTGTAGTTCTCGTCGCGCTGCGCGAGCGCGGCGGGTAGATAAGGTATCTGTCCCTTGACGACGCCGAAGCCCGGCGGCACGGCGGCCTGCGCGCCGAGTGAGGGGACCGGTCCGAACGTCGCGGCGTGATCCTCTACATTGAACGACGCCGCGCTCATCGCTTCCCAGATTCCGCTGATGTCGGGCTTACCGGCGGCCGTTCGCTTCGCGACGACGGGTTTCGGCGTGGACTGGGCTTGCGCCGCTGCGCCGATCGCGAGGACGCAGCCCGCGGCGAGCAGCGCGACGAGCCGCCACGTCGTGCAGAGCGGCGCGCCAATCGAGCCAGCGCTGTGCGCCAAGAACGTCCTCCGAAACTCGAGAATCGGGCCAATATGCCGAAGCGCCCGCGGCAACACAACGCCGCCGCCTCGCGGCTGCGACGCGGGTCGCGTACGCTTATGCGCATGTCCGCAACCCTGTACGTCGGTAATCGCAACTATTCGTCGTGGTCGATGCGCGGCTCGCTGCTCGTTCGCCAGAGCGGCATTCCGTGCACGGAGGTGGTGATTCCACTCGACACCGAGGAGGGGATGGCGAAGATCGCCGAGGTGAGCCCTACGCGCCGCGTGCCGGTGCTGCACATCGACGGGCTCGTGATCTGGGAATCGATCGCGATCGCCGAGTTCTTGCACGAGCACGCGCCGGACGCGGGCATCTGGCCCGACGAGCCGAGGGCTCGCGCGCTCGCGCGCTGCGTGAGCGCCGAGATGCATTCGGGCTTCGGCGCGCTGCGCGCGCAGATGCCTCTCGACGTGCGTGGGCGCCACACCGTGCCCGAGACGCCGGAGCTGCGCCGCGACATCGAACGGATCGAGCAGATTTGGCGGGAGTGTCGCGCGCGCAACTCGCGCGGCGGGGACTTCCTGTTCGGCGCATGGTGCGCCGCGGACGCGATGTTCGCGCCCGTCGTGAGCCGCTTTCGCACCTACGGCGTGGACCTGTCGCGCGGCTCGCAGCAGTACGCGGACGCGGTTTGGAAGCGGCCGGCGCTCGGCGCGATCGCCGCCGAAGCAGCGGCCGAGCCCTGGTCGCTCGACCTCGGGCTCGCGCCGTGAGCTCGCCGGCTCGCGAGCTCGATCTCGTCGAGCTCGAGGCGGGCCTCGACTTCATCCGCAACGCTCCGCGCGACGCGGGCACGCTCGAGATGATCGTGCGCCGGCCGAGCTCCGGCGAGCGCGAGGAGCTCGCGGCCGCGCGGCTCGATCCCGTCGACGGGCTCGTCGGCGATCGCTGGGGAGCCGCGCTGCCGCGCGGGAGCGGGCAGCTCACCCTCATCGGCTCGCGCGTGATCGGTCTGATCGCGCAGGATCGCGCGCGTTGGGCGCTCGCGGGCGACCAGCTCTACGTCGACCTCGACTTGAGCGTTGGGAATCTGCCGGCCGGCACGCAGCTCGAGGTCGGCGACGCGCTGATCGAGGCCACCGGCGAGCCGCACGCCCCATGCGCCAAGTTCCGCATGCGCTACGGCCTCGACGCGGCGCGCTTCGTCGGCTCCGCGCTCGGCAAGGAGCTACAGCTGCGCGGCATCAAGACGCGGATCCTCAGGGCCGGCGACGTTCGCGTCGGCGACTCGATCCGCAAGCTCGCGGCTCACGTGCGCTGATTCAAGTCGCGCCGGGTAGGCACTCCGCGAGCACGCGCGCGACGTGCACCGCTTCGCGCGCGGCGCCGTCGTGGATCTGATGGCGGCAGCTCGTGCCGTCCGCGACGATCACGGTGTCCGTGCCGGCCGCGCGCACCGCGGGCAGCAGCGCGAGCTCGGCCATCCGCATCGACACGTCGAGATGTCTCGCTTGGTAGCCGAACGCGCCGGCCATCCCGCAGCAGCTCGACGCGATCGTCTCGACCGCGAGCCCCGGCACGAGCTTGAGCGTCCCGACCACGCTCGGCATCACGCCGAACGCCTTTTGGTGGCAGTGTCCGTGCACGAGCGCGCGGACGTAACGCGACGGGCGGAGCTCCGGCCTCAGGCGCCCGGCCGCGTGCTCGCGCACGACGAACTCCTCGAACGTGAGCGCCGCGGCGGCAAGCGCGGCGCTGCCCGCGCCGGGCAAGAGCGTCCGAAACTCGTCCCGAAGGCCGAGCACGCACGACGGCTCGAGCCCGACCACCGCGGTGCCGCGCGCGACGTGCGGGGCGAGCGCGGCGAGCGTGCGCGCGGCTTCGGCGCGCGCTTCGTCGACCATGCCGGTCGCGAGATACGTGCGGCCGCAGCAGAGCGCGCGCCCGCCGTCGCTCGCGACCGTGACTCGATACCCGGCCGCCGCGAGCACACGCACGGCCGCGCGTAGGTTCTCGGGCTCGAAATACGTGTTGAAGGTGTCCGCGAGCAGCACGACTTCGCGCGCCGCGGCCGCGCCCGCGGTCGGCTGCGCCGCGGGCACCTCGCTCTGCCCACGGAACCAGTCGCGCCGCCACCGCGGCAGCGAGCGGCGAGCGGAGAAGCCGGCCAAGCGCTCGGAGAGCGAGGCGAGGCCCGGCACTCGGTCGCGCAGGTTCATCAGTGGCGCGAGCGCGGCCGCGCGGCGCGCGTAGCGCGGCAGGTGCGCGACGAGCTTGTCGTGCAGCGTGCGCGACCGGCGTTTGTGGTAGTGGTGCAGAAACTCGACCTTCATGCTCGCCATGTCGACGCCGGTCGGGCATTCGCGCTTGCAGCCCTTGCACGAGACGCACAGCGCGAGCGTCTCGTAGACCTCGCGCGACGCGAGGCCGTCCGCGCCGAGCTGGCCAGAGAGCGCGAGCCGCAGCGAGTTCGCGCGGCCGCGCGTGACGTGGCGCTCGTCGCGCGTCACGCGATACGACGGGCACATCGTGCCGGCATCGAATTTGCGGCAGTGGCCGTTGTTGTTGCACATCTCGACGGCGGCCGCGAAGCCGCGGCCGCGGTTCGCTTCGCCGACCTCGTGCTCGGACCAGTCGAGCGCCGGCTGGAGCGGCGCGGTGCGGTAATCCGGCTTGAAGCGGAACAGCGCGCGCTCGTCCATCTTCGGCGGCGCGACGATCTTGCCCGGATTCATCAGCCCTTTCGGGTCGAACGCGCGCTTGATCTCGCCGAACGCGCGTGCGAGACGGCTACCAAGCATCGGCTCGATCCACTCGGAGCGCACGAGACCGTCGCCGTGCTCGCCCGAGTAAGAGCCTTTGTATTCCTTCACGAGCGCGCAGGCTTCCTCGGCGATCGCGCGCATCCGGCGCGCCCCGTCGGCGGAGCGCATGTCGAGCACGGGCCGCACGTGCAGGCAGCCGACCGACGCATGCGCGTACCACGTGCCGCGCGTGCCGTGCTTCTCGAACACGCGCGTGAGCTTGTCCGTATATTCCGCCAGGTGCTCGAGCGGCACCGCGCAATCTTCGATGAACGACACGGGTTTCCCGTCGCCTTTCATCGACATCATGATGTTGAGGCCCGCCTTGCGGACCTCCCAGACGTCGCGCTGCAGCGCGGGGTCCTCGATCGTGACCACGCTGCCCGGCAGCCCGAGGTCCGCCATGAGCTCGACGAGGCGTTGCAGCTTCGCGACTTGCGGCGCGAGCTCGTCGCCCGCGAACTCGACGAGCAAGATCGCGTCGGGGTCGCCGCGAATCGTCTTCTCGACCGTCGCGCGGAACGACGCGATCTCGCGCGACAGCCCGATCATCGTATGGTCGACGAGCTCGACCGCCGCGGGCTCGAGCTTCACGATCTCGCCCGTGAGGTCCATCGCGCGATAGAAGGTCGGGAAGTGCACGATGCCGAGCGCCTTCTGGCGCGGCAGCGGCGCGAGCTTGAGCTTGAGCTTGCGGAAGTAGCCGAGCGTGCCCTCCGAGCCGACGAGCAGGTGCGCCATGTTGAACGCGCCGCTCGAGGCCATGTCGAGGTTGTAGCCCGCGACGCGGCGCTGCACGTGCGGCACGCGCGCCGCGATCTCGTCGCGCTCGCGCTCGTGCAGCGCGCGCACGAGCGCGACGAGCTCGTCGTGCCGGGCGGTCGCGGCCGCGGAGCTCTGGGCATGCGCGGCTGCGCCGTCGCGATCGACCGCGCCGAACGTCACGGTCTCGCCGCTCGTGAGCCAGGTCTCGGCTGCGAGCACGTTGTGCACCATGTTCCCGTAGCGCAGCGAGCGCGCGCCGCAGCTGTTGTTCGCCGTCATGCCGCCGAGCGTCGCCTGCGCCGACGTCGAGACGTCCACCGGGTACCAGAGGCCGTGCGGCTTCAGCCGCGAATTGAGCTCATCGAGCACGAGGCCGGGCTCGACCCAGGCCGTCTGCGCCTCGACGTCGAGCTCGAGCAGCTCGCGCAGGTACTTGCTCGTGTCGAGCACGAGCGCGGCGCCGACGGTCTGCCCGCACTGCGACGTGCCCGCGCCGCGCGGCAGCAGCGGCACTTCTTCCTCGGCCGCGATCTCGAGCGCGCGCTGCGCATCGGCCGCGGACCGCGGCACGACGACGCCGAGGGGCTCGATTTGATAGATCGAAGCGTCGGTCGAGTAGCGGCCGCGGTCGTCGGCGCCGAACAGCACGTCGCCTTCGATCTCGCGGCGGAGCCGCGCCTGCAAGGAGGCGAGGTGCGGTGCTGGCATTTCTTGGGCTAGCTCGCTGTGGGGGGAGTCGGCCGGGCGTGTATTGTATGCGCCGCCGAAAGGAACGAGCAGACGTAGACGATGATTCATACAGGCCGGCATTTCCTGCAGATTCCGGGCCCGACGAACGTCCCCGATCGAGTTCTGCGCGCGATGGCGCAGCCGACGATCGACCACCGCGGGCCCGAGTTCGGCGAGCTCGGGCGCGAGCTGCTCGCGAACGTCCGCGGCGTGTTCAAGACGAAGCAACCGGTCGTGATCTACCCGGCCTCGGGCACGGGCGCTTGGGAGGCCGCGCTCGTGAACACGCTGTCGGCGGGCGACACCGTGCTCATGGTCGAAACCGGCCAATTCGCGTCGCTCTGGGAGCAGATGGCGAAGCGCTTCGGGCTCAATACCGAGCTCCAGCCGACCGACTGGCGCCACGGCGCGGACCCGGCTGCGATCGAGGCGCGTTTGCGCGCCGACACGCGCCACGAGATCAAGGCCGTCTGCGTCGTTCACAACGAGACTTCGACCGGAGTCGTGAGCCGGATTCCGCTCGTGCGCAAGGCGCTCGACGCCGCGCGCCACCCGGGGCTGCTGCTCGTCGACACGATCTCCTCGCTCGCGTCGATCGATTACCGGATGGACGAGTGGGGCGTCGACGTGACGGTCGCCGGCTCTCAGAAGGGCTTGATGCTGCCGCCGGGCTTGAGCTTCAACGCGATCTCGGAGAAAGCGCTCGCCGCGAGCAAGGCCGCGAAGCTGCCGAAGAGCTTTTGGGGCTGGGACGAGATCCTCAGAGCGAACAAGACGGGCTATTTCCCGTACACGCCGGCGACGAATTTGCTCTACGGCCTTCGCGAGGCGCTAGCCATGCTCGCCGAGGAAGGGCTCGAGAACGTGTTCGAGCGCCACCAGCGCCACGGCGAGGCCACGCGGCGCGCGGTCCGCGCCTGGGGACTCGAGGTGCTGTGCCTCGAGCCCGCTGAATACAGCGGCTCGCTGACCGCCGTGCTGATGCCCGCGGGACACGACGCCGACGCGCTGCGGGCCAAGATCCTCGCGGCCTTCGACATGTCCCTCGGCACGGGGCTCGGCCGGCTGGCCGGCAAGGTGTTTCGGATCGGCCACCTCGGCCACTTCAACGATCTCACGCTTGCCGGCACGCTCGCAGGCGTCGAGATGGGCCTCGCGCTCGCCAAGGTGCCCCATAAGCCGGCCGGCTTGCAGGCGGCGCTCAACTATCTCGCCGGCGCCGCGGCTGGCGCGCGCTGACCGTGCCCGGATAGAACGCTGAGTCCCAGCCCGGCGCGCGCCCCCGGCTCGCCATGCCGGCGGCCTCGAAGGGACACACCTGTCGCCAATTGGCGTCACTTGGACCGCGCGCCCAAGACGTGGTGTTGTCGAATCGGAGTCGCCGAACACGCTCTCTCATAAGAGAAGGGCAATGTTTGCTAGAATTTCACCGCCGATTACCCATCGGGTGATCGCCAATCCCGCCTTTCGAGCTCGTCGAAGAAACGGTGCCGAGATTGAGACTGGATTCTTGCGAACTCCGTCGCGCGCGTGCAAGCGAGGCTCGAGCGCGGGCCGAATCAAGCTCGGTGTTACCTCGTCGCTGTGCGGTTGGTATGGTTCGTGCTTGTCTTTTCCGCGATTTTCTCGTGTGAGCTCGATGGCGACGCGCAAAACAAATGCGCTCGGCGTCGCGGTCGCGATGATTGCAGTGGCCGCGAGCGGTCATGCACAAGAACGGCCCGCGTCGCCTTTCAGCCGGGCGATTTTGGTCGCTCGAGCCGAAGAGCTCGCGAAGCAGGAGTATGTCGAGCCGCCCACGGCGCAGGACGCCAACAAGCTGAGCTATGACCAGTATCGAGCGATTCGTTTTCAGAAGGGTGCGTCGATTTGGGCACACCAGGACCGCACGTTCACCCTCGACTTATTCCACCCGGGCTTCATCTTCGACACGCCGGTGAACATCAACCTCGTGATCGGCGGCATGGGACGGCGCGTGCTGTTCAAGAGCGATCTCTTCGACTACGGGCCCGAGATCGGCTCTGCGCCGCAGCGCGACGAAGACGAGGGCGGCTACTCGGGGTTCCGCGTCCGCGCGCCGCTCAATCGGACCGACGTGCTCGACGAGTTCCTCGTGTACCAGGGCGCGAGCTATTTCCGCGCCATCGCGCGCGACCAAAGCTATGGCTTATCGGCCCGGGGCCTCGCGATCCGCACAGCGCGGCCCGAAGGCGAAGAGTTTCCGGTGTTCACGGACTTCTGGATCGAGCGCCCCCCCGAGCACGCGACGGCGATCACGATCCACGCGCTGCTGCAGAGCCGTTCGGTCGTCGGCGCGTACACGTTCACCGCGACGCCCGGCGCCGAAACCGACGTGGACGTCGTCGCGACGCTCTTTCCGCGCCGCCCGATCACGAACTTCGGGATCGCGCCGCTCACGTCGATGTTCCTGTTCGACGCGTCCTCGGGGCGCGGCCGCTTCGACGACTTCCGCAGCGCCGTGCACAACTCCGACGGGCTCGAGATGCTGACGGGCCGTGGCGAGCGCGTCTGGCGGCCGCTCGCGAACCCGCGCACGCTACAGGTGTCGGCGTTCATCGATCACGACCCGAAGGGCTTCGGCTTGCTGCAGCGCAAACGGCGTTTCGAGGAATATCAGGACTCGGACTCGCACTTCGAGCGGCGTCCCTCGCTTTGGGTCGAGCCGCGCGGAGACTGGGGCGACGGCCACGTCGAGCTCGTCGAGATCCCGACGGATCGAGAGATCCACGACAACATCGTCGCGTATTGGCAATCCGCGACGCCACTAGCCGCGGGCAAAGCAACGGAATTCACTTACCGCTTGCGCTGGCTCGCCGAGCCGCTCGACACGTCGCTCGCACGGGTCATCTCGACGCGCGCGGGCGCCGCCAACGCGAGCGGGGACCAGCGCGAGTTCGTCGTGGACTTTCTCGGCGCGTTCGCGGCGCCGAGCGACATCGAGGTCAACGTGTCGAGCGACCGCGGAAAGGTTCTCTTCCCGCGCGGCGCCGTCGTGACGGACACGGGCGCTTATCGCGTGACCTTCGATCTCGCGCCCGAGCGCAACGACGCCGTGGAGCTGCGGCTCCAACTCGTATCGAAGAACCAACCTTGGAGTGAGACGTGGCTGTATCGCTGGAGCCGATGATGGTACGACCGGCCGCGGTCCCGCCATTCTCGCTCCTCGAGATGGCGGACCAGAGCTTCGAGCGCTATACGCGCCGGGAGAAGCCGTCGCGGCCGCGCCTCACGACATGGCTCGCGCGGCTCGTGACGTTCGGCGGCGCGCTCGCTCTCACGGTGTACGCGACCCACGAGATGATCGAGGTCGTGTCCGTCGGCGGCGTCACGATGCTCCAAGGCGTTATGGTCGTGCTGTTCGCGATCACGTTCGGCTGGATCGCGCTCGCTGCGTCGTCGGCGGTCGCGGGCGTGCTGTTCGGCGGCTCGGGCCGGCGCGCGAAGGGGGACTTGGTCGCCGAGCAGCGCACCGCGCTCGTGATGCCAGTCTATAACGAGGATCCTTCGCGCACGTTCGCCTCGCTTCGCGCGATGGCCGAAGGGCTCATCGCCGCGGGGCAGGCGGCGAGCTTCGAGATCTTCGTGCTGTCCGACACGCAGAACCCCGACGTCTACGTGCAAGAGACCGCCGCGGTGCAGGCCTTGCGCGACGCGCTCGGTGAGTTTCGCGTCTGGTACCGCCATCGGCACGAGAACGTCGCGAAGAAGGCCGGCAACCTGCGCGACTTCGTCACGCGCTGGGGCGGCCGCTACGACTACATGATCGTGCTCGACGCGGACAGCGTCTTGTCGGTCGACACGCTGCTGACGCTCGTACGGGAGATGGTGGCGGATCCGAAGCTTGGGCTTCTGCAGACCGTGCCGCGGCTTTGCGGCGGCCACACGTTGTTCGCGCGGCTCCAGCAGTTCGCCGGCGCGGTCTACGGGCCGATCGTCGCGCGCGGCATCGCGGCCTGGTCGGGAGACGACGGCAACTATTGGGGACACAACGCGATCATCCGCATGCGCGCGTTCGCGGCGTCCGCGGGCCTGCCGATACTGCCGGGACGCAAGCCGTTCGGCGGAATGATCATGTCGCACGACTTCGTCGAGGCCGCGCTGCTGCGGCGCGCCGGCTGGTCGGTGCGGATGCTGCCGACGCTCGGCGGCTCGTGGGAAGAGGGCCCGCCGTCGCTGCTCGACGTCGCGGCTCGCGACCGGCGCTGGGCCCAAGGCAACATTCAGCATCTCGCGGTGGTCGGCAGCGCGGGGTTCACGTGGCCGAGCCGCGCGCACATGTGGATCGGCGTGATGAGCTATCTCGCCTCGCCGTTGTGGCTAGCACTGATTTGCGTCGGCTTGGGCGTCACGGCGCACATCGCGACCGTGCAGTTCGAATACTTCACCGACCAGCAGTCGCTGTTCCCGCGCTGGCCGCGATTCGACAGCGAAAGGATGATCGCTTTGTTCTTCGTCGCGATGGCGACGCTGCTGCTGCCGAAGATCCTCGGGCTTTTGCGCGGGTTCTTCACGCGCGAGCTCCTGCTCAAGGTGAACCCGATCAGGCTCGTGCTCGGGGTCGTCGGCGAGACGGTGCTCTCGGCGCTCTACGCTCCGATCATGATGCTGCTCCAGACGCGCCAGATCGTGGAGATCTTGCGCGGCCAGGACTCGGGCTGGAGCCCACAGAGTCGGCAACGCGCCGCGGTCGCACGCTGGCACTTGCTGCTGCGCCGCCATTGGTTGCACATGGTCGCGGGTCTCGCGACGAGCGCCGGGCTCATGTTCCTGTCGCTGCCGTTGCTCGCATGGATGGCGCCCGCGCTGCTCGGTCTCGTGCTCGCGTTGCCGTTGTCGGCCGCGAGCGGGAGTGTCTTCCTCGCGAAGGTCACGCGGTTCTTGGGCTTCTTCGCGATCCCGGAAGAAGTCGAGATCCCGGCAGTCGTGCGCAGGCGAGACGAGATCGCGCAGGAGCTCGCGCCGGCCCTGCAGGCCGCCACGATCGAGCACTTGCTCGCCGACGAGCCCGCGCGGCAGCGGCATTTCGCGGCGGTGTTGCCGCGCCCGCCGGCGCAGCGCGGCAAGCCCGACGTGGCGTATCTCACGGCGCGCGCGAAGCTCGCCGACGCGCGCAACGTGCAGGAGGCTCTGGGCTGGCTCGCCGCGCCGGAGCGGCTCGCGGTGCTGTCGGACCACGACCTTTTCCACGTGCTCGTGCGGCTCGCGGCGAGCGGCGAGCACACGCCCGACCGTCCGGCGCCGGCGCTGCGTTCGGCCTGAGCGCGGCGCGCCAGGCGTTTTCGCACGCAATTTCAGGATTTGGGTGTCTCGGCCGCGACCGCCGAGCGCCTATACTCGTCGGCAACTCGACTTCGTCGCCTCGTGCGCGACGGTGAGGGATGGCATGAGGCGACGAATCGGCGTCTTGTTTTCGTTCGCGTGCGCGGTTGCGTGGTCCGCGGCGGCGGACAACTCCCTGCGCTGCGGCAACTCGCTCGTGACGCTCGACATGGTCATGGACGAAGTGCTCGCCAAGTGCGGCGAGCCGCAGAGCAAGTCGACGGAAGAGATTCCCGTGAAAGCACGCACGCGGTCCGGCGGAGTGAACACCGTCGGCTCGACACTGATCGAGCGTTGGACTTACGACCGCGGCTACGGCCAGCTCCCGGCGCTCCTGACATTCGACCAAGGCAAACTGAAGTCGATCGAGCTGCTGCCGCGTCGTTGAAGACCTTCGCGCGCGGCGTTGACGCCGAGCGTGCGGCGACGGCGAGTACGCTATCGAACGAGCGTAGCGTAATAGCGTGCGATCCCGTCGAGCAGCATCTCGACCGACATCGCGACGAGGAAGAGGCCCATGAGCCGCTCGATCGCGATCAAGCCGCGCGCGCCGATCTTCGCCGCGATCCAGTTGCCGAGCATCAGCATGACGGCGGCGCAAGCCCACGCGATCAGCACCGTGCCGAGGTGCTCCGGCCAGTCGCCCGCGCCACTGCCGATCAGCATCACGAGCGTGAGCGCCGACGGCCCGGCGAACAGAGGCGTCGCGAGCGGAACGATCAGCGGCTCGGCATGATCCTCCGACTCGAGGCGCAGCTTCACGGACGGAAAGATCATCGGCAGCGCGACGAGGAACAGGATCAACGCGCCCGAGATCAGCAACGCGGGCTCGGAGATGTGCAGCGCCGCGAGCACGTAGCGTCCCGCGAACAAGAACAGCACGAGCGCGAGCAGAGCGATCAAGAGCTCGCGGACGAGGATCGGGAGCCGCCGCTCCGGCGGTACTCGGCCGAGCAGAGCGACGTAGACCGGAATCAATCCGAACGGATCGATCACGAAGAACAGCAGGACGGCGTTGGAGATCACGTCGTTACTCGGGGGCGCGGCGTACGACTAGAATAGGCCATCGCGCCGCGCCCGGACAGCAAGCATCCGAATGCACAGTGACGATCACCGAGCCGCGGACCGCGTCGATTCCCAGGCCCGCACCTCGGAAGTGCTGCGCGACCTCGCTTACTCGGACGGCGAGCGCGTGACCTTCGGCGAAATCCTCGCGAACCTCCGGCAACGGGCATTCGGATTCGCGATGCTGATCTTCTCGTTGCCGTGCGCGTTGCCGATGCCGCCCGGGATTCCGACGGTGTGCGGCGCGGCGCTCGCAATCATCGCGCTGAACCTCATCGTGCTGCGCCGCGAGCTCTGGCTACCGCGCGCGATCACGCAGAAGAGCATCGCGCGCGCCGATCTGCGTCGCGTCGTCGACCGAATGCTGCCGCTGCTCGAGCGCCTCGAGCGGATCTGCCGCCCGAGGTTTCAGATCTTCGCCGCGCCGCTCGCGAGAGTGCTCGTCGGCATGGTCGTGCTCGTGCTCGGCGTGATCATGATCCTGCCCATACCGCTGATCGGCAACATGCCGCCTGGAGCGGCAGCGGCCGTGATCGCGGTAGGCATCACGGAGCGCGACGGCGTGGTCGTGCTCGTGGGGCTCGTCGGTGCCACCGCCGCGATCGTGATCGCGGGGGCGGCCACGTGGGCGATCCTGCTAGCGATCGTCCACTACGTCATGACGCAGTGAGCGGCGCGGCCGAGCCGCTCCGCTCGTTGTTGCCCCTCAGTGGGCTGCGCGTGACAGCAGCGCGTCGACTTCCTTCTCGCCTTCGAGCCAGTCTTGCATCGCGTCGCCGCCTTGGAACCCGCGCGACTCGGCGCGCCGGTAGGCGGACTCGGAGATCATTGCGTGGCGCTGCTCGGCCGACACGGTTGGGGTGACGGCGGACGACATTTGGGTGGGGCGCTTGGCGCCCGCGGCGGAGGCGGACCGCTTTGCTCGGGCGGAGGAGGGCGTAGTGCTCATCGAATCTCCTTGCGTTTGGCTATCCTTTGGATTCAGTCGCTTGTCGAGAGTACCGGAACAGGATGACGACAGTGTGATGGTTTTTCATCCACGCACGCTGTCAGGGGCATCATAGAGCTAATTTTATTTGCGCGAAAACGTGTCGGCTGTGAACGACAGGATGGAGTTCGGTGCGCCTCTGTGCTAGATAGGCGTTTCGTCAAGTTATGCGCGCTACCTATTGGGACAGTTCAAATCACCTCACCTGGGGGTCACTATGTTCGAGATGAGCAAGAAGGGCGGCACGGATAAGCCGACGGATTCGGCCCTGCGGCCGGATACGCCGGTACGAGCTGACAGCACACCGGCCCGGTCGTCGTCGGCCGGACGCGAGCACGCGATGATCGGAGCGTCGATCCACATCGACGGCGATCTGCGCGGCGAAGAGGATCTCCTGATCGAAGGCGAGGTGAACGGCACGGTCCAGCTGAAGAACAACAGCCTCACGATCGGCCCCCAGGGCAAGGTCCGGGCCGACGTCTACGCTCAATCGATCATCGTCGACGGCTTCATGGAGGGCGACCTGTACGGCTCCGAGCGCGTCGCGATCCGCAAGAGCGCGCAGGTGCGCGGCAATGTGACCTCGCCGCGTGTGAGCCTCGAGGACGGCGCCAAGTTCAAGGGCGCGATCGAGATGGACCCGCAGGCGGTGCAGAGTGCGACGGCCCGCAACAAGCAAGCGTCGGCCGGGGCTCCGGCTCCGGCTCCGCGGCCGGCGCCGGCGCCGCAAATGGCGCCGAGCCCCGGGGCGTCCTCGGCGGTCAAGAGCGCGAGCTAGCCAGGCTCGCCCACGACATTGGCGGCAGAGCCCCACGGCGCGACGCGCG
>Ga0326731_1000210_pt1 | contig 15109 bp, 12 predicted proteins | sample MHFSIPfraction_FD_207645 | JGI IMG/M metagenome (GOLD analysis project Ga0326731, IMG submission 207645) | Lab enriched peat soil microbial communities from Michigan Hollow, Ithaca, NY, United States - MHF9FY SIP fraction | ecosystem: Environmental > Terrestrial > Soil > Wetlands > Peat | place...
GAGGAAGCCGATGCGCCGGTCCGGGTCGAAGATCTTCTGCCAGCCCGCGGTCATGGTCACCGAGAGCAGCCACACGAGCGGCGCGAGCGGCAGCAGCGCGAACGCCGGCCGCTCGGACTTCACGAAGAGCGTCGTGGCAAGCGCGAGCGCGGTCGCGGCCAGCAGCTGATTCGCGATCCCGAAGAGCGGCCAGAGTGAGTTGATCCCGCCCAGCGGATCGATCACGCCCTGATAGAGGAAGTAGCCCCAGCCGCAGACGATCAGCCCCGACGCGAGCACGTTCGCGGGCAACGAGCTCGTGCGGCCGAGCGGCGCCCAGAAGTTCCCGAGCAGGTCCTGGATCATGAAGCGCCCGACGCGCGTGCCCGCGTCGAGCGTCGTCAGGATGAAGAGCGCCTCGAACGTGATCGCGAAGTGATACCAGAGGGCGCGGGCCGTATCGCCGCCGAGCGTGCGCGAGAAGATCTCCGCCATGCCGACGGCGAGGCTCGGAGCGCCGCCGGTGCGCGACAGAAGAGTGGTCTCCCCGATCGAGCGAGTCAGTGACTCGAAGGCGGCGGCGTCCAGCGGGAAGCCCCAGCCCGTGATCGTCGCAGCCGCGCTGGCGACGTCCGTGCCGATGGCGGCGCCGGCCGAGTTGATCGCGAAGTACACGCCCGGCGGCATGATCGCCGCGGAGAGCAGGGCCATGACCGCGACGAAGCTCTCCATCAGCATCGCCCCGTAGCCGATCATGCGCGCGTCCGACTCGCGGTCGAGCAGCTTGGGCGTCGTGCCGCTCGAGATCAGCGCGTGGAAGCCCGACATCGCGCCGCAGGCGATCGTGATGAAGCAGAACGGGAACAGCTTCCCCGCGAACACGGGGCCGGTGCCGTCGATGAAGCGAGTCAGCGCGGGCAGGTGCACCTCGGGCCGCACCCAGAGCAGGCCGGCGGCGAGCAGGACCACCGTCCCGATCTTGATGAACGCGGACAGATAGTCGCGCGGCGCGAGCAAGAGCCACACCGGCAGCACGCTCGCGATGAAGCCGTAGCCGATGAGTGTGAGCGCGAGGCTCTTCTTGCCCAGATCGAACCAGACGCGCAGTGACTCGCTCTCGCCGACCCAGCGACCGCCGACGACGGCGCAGAGCACGAGGGCGACACCGATCAGCGACGCCTCGAGCACGCCACCCGGCCGGATGCGCACCATGTACACGCCCATCAGCAGCGCGATCGGGATCGTCGCGCCGACCGTCGAGGTCGCCCACGGGCTGCCGAACATCGCGTTCACGACCACGAGCCCGAGCACGCCGATCAGGATCACCATGATCGCGAGCACGCCGGCGAGCGCCGCCGCACCGCCGACCGGCCCGATCTCCTCGCGCACCATCTGGCCGAGGCTCTTGCCGTTGCGGCGCAGCGAGCCGACCAGGATCGTGAAGTCCTGCACCGCGCCGCCGATCACGACGCCGATCAAGATGTAGAGCAGGCCGGGCAGATACCCGAACTGCGCCGCGAGGATCGGCCCGACGAGCGGACCCGGCCCCGCGATCGCCGCGAAGTGGTGACCGAACACGACCCAGCGATTCGTCGCGACGAAGTCTTTCCCGTCGGCGAGCCGGTGCGCGGGAGTGACTCGCGCGTCGTCGAGGCGCAGCGCGCGCGCCGCCAGAAACGCGGAGTAGAAGCGATACCCGACCGCGTACGTGCAGATCGCCGCCACGAGAAACCACGCGCTCGAGATCGGCTCGCCCCGCGCGGTCGCGATGAACGCGAGGGCGCCTGCGCCCGCGAGCGCCACTGCGGACCAGACGAGCGCCTTCACGAGCGGCATGTCGCGATTCTACCGGTTCGCGTAGCATCCGCGTCGATGACTCTCACACGCACGGCTCTCGTCGCACTCGCGCTCGCCTTCGCCGCGTTCACCGCCGCTTGCAGCGAGTGGGGCCCGAGTATGCGCGAGCACACGTACCCACCGAGCTTCGAGTACATCTCGCCGGAACAACTCAAGTCGACGATGTGGCAGATGGCGCGTGACACGCGCGACCTCGAGAAGCTGCTCGGTCAACCCGGCCCGGTCTCGGCATCCGATCGCAGTCGAGCGATCGCGCTGCTCGCCGCGATCGAGAAGGAGAGCGAGCAGCTCGGCACCGAGGGGGCGCGCACCAATCACCCGCTGCTCGACACGGACCGCGACCGCTTCCGCGCCGACGTCGTGACCGCGCGGCGCGGGGTCGAGTCCGAGCCGCCGAGCTACGAGCTCGCGCGCACCGTCTCCGCCGCGTGCGTGCACTGCCACAACCGGTCGATGCGCTAGTCCGACGCGTGCGACAATCGCGGCGCACCAGCGGTGCGGGAGGACGCGATGCGAGACGTGACAGGGCGAGTCGCGGTGATCACGGGCGGCGCGAGCGGCATCGGCCGCGGCATGGCCGAAGTGTTTGCCGCCGCGGGCATGAAGATCGTGCTCGCGGACGTCGACGAGGCGCGCGTGGTCGCCACCGCGCGCGCGCTGGAGAAGTCGGGCGCGGAGGTGCTGCCGCTGCGCACGGACGTCTCGAAGCAGGCCGAGGTCGACTTACTCGCGCGCCGCGCGCTCGACACGTTCGGCGCGGTCCACGTGGTGTGCAACAACGCGGGCGTCGCGCACGGCGGCGTGCCCACGTGGGAAAGCACGCTGCACCACTGGGAGTGGATCGTCGGCGTGAACTTGATGGGCGTCGTGCACGGCGTGCGGACGTTCACGCCCATCTTGTTGGAGCAGGGCGAGGGTCACATCGTGAACACCGCGTCGATGGCCGGCCTCATCACCGGCGCGGGCAACGCGCTCTACGGAGTCACCAAGCACGCGGTCGTGGCGCTGTCCGAAGCGCTGTTCAACGAGCTGCGCGCCGTGAACGCGTCGGTGCATGTCTCGGTGCTGTGTCCCGGCTGGATCAACACCGAGATCCTGCGCTCGTCGGAGCGCAATCAGCCCGACGAGGTGCGCAGTCACCGGCCGGAGCACCGGACCAGTCCCGAAGCCGAGATTCGCCGCAAGCAAGTCGAGGGCCTGCTCGCGTCGGGTCTCTCGCCGGTGAAGGTCGGCGAGCTCGTGCTCGCGGCGATTCGCGAGGAGCGCTTCTGGATCCTGACTCACCCCGAGTGGAAAGGCGCGATCCGCCACCGGCTCGAGAACGTGCTCGAGGAGCGCGACCCTACGCCCGCGAATCTCGCGCGGCGCTAGCCCGCGGTCACTTCGCCCAGGGCAGCGGCTGCGGCGCGGGGAGGCCGGCGTACGCGGGATTGCTCGGCGCGCCGCGCGACAGCGCCAGCACGTAGATCAGCGGCGCGAACGCGAACGCCTGCCGGCCGTTGATCACGAGGAACGGCGTGCCCGTGATCCCGTGCGCTGCGGCCCAGGCAACGTCGTCCTTGAGCTTCTCCTCGGTCAAGGGCGAGCTCACGCAGGCCTCGAGGTCCGCGCGCGCGCCCATCGACTTCGCGAGCTCCCAGACCTTCTCCTCCGTGAGTGAGGTCTGGTTCTGGAACAGCGAGCCCACGAACTCGAACTCACCCGGCATGCCCTCCGCGCAGATCTGCAGACGCGCGGCGAGACAGCGCACCGGGTCGCCATGACCGCCGTGAATCTCCGAGTTACACGCGGGATCGAGCGGGTACTGGTGCGGCGCGAGCGAGAACGCGTCCGGGCCGAAGCGCCGGCGGAGATCCACGAGTAACTCGTGCGTCTTCGCGCAGTGCGGACACAGCGTGTCGCTGAACTCGGTGATCTGGAGCCTCGGGTTCGCCGATCCCATCACCGTGCGCGCGGGCGGCGGGGTGAGCAGCGGCCCGGCCGCGTACGCCGCGAGCGTGTCAGAGAGCATCTGCTTGGCGTCGGGCGGCAGGCTCGCGATGAAGCTCACGATCTCGCGCTCGTCGAGGCTCGCGTCCGACGGCAGCTTGACTGACTCCATCGCCCTCGCGCCCATCGCCGTCATGTTCTGCGGCGTCCGCTGTCCCGGGACGAACAGGACGGCGAATGCGATCGCGAGCACGCCGACGACCAGCGCCGCACCCCGCGCGAGCTGCGCTGGCGACGGGAGAGCGAGCCCCAAGAAACACACCGCCGCATAGGCGAGGACCAGAAGGTAAGTGAGTCCGCAGGTCGTGCAGAGGTGACCGAACAGGAGTGAGGCGGTGAGCAGGACGCCCACGCCCAGCGCGCCGCCCGCGGCGGTGAGCAGCGTGGCCGCGATCCACGGCTCCGCAACGCGGCGCCGCGCGATGCGAATGTGCGCGACCATCGGCAGCACGAGCGCGGCAATTCCCCAGGCGACGCCCCACGCCGCGACCGGGAGGCCCGTGCGCGCATGCACCGCGCTCGCGAACGGGGAGTCCCACACCTCGGCGCAGTGTCCGCCGCCGGGGCCGCAGACGACCTCGCCGCCGCGCCGCGCGACGACGAGCTCGTACCACTGGAACAGGGCCCAGCCCGTGTGGGTGAGCGCGATCGCGGCGGCGATCCACAGCGCGCGACTCTGTCGCGCAGACTTCCCGGCAGCAGCTCGATCCGTCATAGGCGGGGGACGCTACCAAACTCGGCGTGATTGACGCCCGCCGCGCGGAGTGGGAGGCTCGCGCCCCGTGGCCCGCGCCGCCTTGCTCAGCTCGCAAGAGATCGAGACCGCGCTGCGCGCGCTGCCGGGTTGGTCGCTCGTGGGCGGGAAGCTCCACCGCGAGTGGAAGTTCGCGAACTTCAGCGCGGCGTTCGGCTTCATGACACGGGTCGCGCTCGCTGCCGAAGCCCGCGATCATCACCCGGACTGGTCGAACGTCTGGAACCGCGTCGTGGTCGATCTGCACACACACGACGCGGGAGGCATCACCGAGAAGGACGTCTCACTCGCGAAGCTGATCAGCGAGCTCGCGGCCTAACGTCCATGCGCCCCACGAACGTGCGCTATGGAGCGGTCGCGTTCACGCTGGCGATGATCGGGATCTCGTATCTCGACCGGGTCTGTATCTCGACCGCCGCGCCTTCGATCCAGGCGGAGCTCGGCCTATCGGATCCGCAGATGAGTCTCGTGTTCAGCGCGTTCACCTTGAGCTATGCGCTGTTCGAAGTGCCGAGCGGCTGGCTGGCCGACCGCTTCGGCGCGCGTCTCGCGCTCTCGCGCATCGTCGTGTGGTGGTCCGCGATGACCGCGGCGACGGGGCTCGCCTCGGGTCTCGGGTCGCTCGTCGCCGTGCGCTTCCTGTTCGGGATCGGCGAGGCGGGCGCATTCCCGTCGGCGGCTCGCATCTACGCGCGCTGGCTCCCGGTGCGCTTGCATGGGCGAACCTTCGGTGTCTTGTGCGCGTCGGCCGCCCTGGGCGGTGCAGTGACTCAGCCCGTCGTCGTCGCGCTGCTGACGCGCATCGGCTGGCGCCCGTCGTTCGCGATCTTCGGCGCCGTCGGCGTGATCTGGTCGGTCGCGTTCTGGCGCTGGTTCCGCGACGACCCGCGCGAGCACGCGAGCGTCAACGCGGCGGAGCTCGAGCTGATCGCCGCGGGCGGCGCGTCGAACGCTCCACATGCGCCGGTGCCGTGGCGCGCACTGGTGCGCAATCGAACGCTCGTGGCGCTGTGCGGAATGTACGTCGGCGCGATCTACGGCTGGTATTTCTACTTGACGTGGCTGCCGACGTATCTGCGGCGCGCCCGCGGATTCGACATTCACCAGGCGGGTTGGCTCTCCGCGCTCCCGTATCTCGCAATCGCGGCGGGCGTGCTTCTGGGCGGCACGCTCAGTGACTATCTGCGACCCCGTCTCGGTGCGCGCAACGGGTCGCGCGTCCCGGGGCTCGTGGGCTTCCCGCTCGCGGCGCTCGCCGTGAGCGGCGCCGCGTTCACGTCCGACGGACTGAGCTCCGCCTTGCTGCTCTCCTGCGCCGCCGGCCTCGCGGCCGCGGGCATCGCGCCCGCCTGGGCGATCTGCGTGGAGATCGGCGGGACTCACTCGGCGGTCGTGGGCGGCGCGATGAACACCTTCGGAAATCTCGGCGGCACGCTCTGCCCCCTCGTCGTCGGCCTGTGCGTCGACCGGCTGCACTCGTGGACGCTGCCGCTCTTCAGCATGTCGCTGCTGTATCTCGTGGCGGGCGCGTGCTGGCTCGCGATCGACCCCGCGCGGAAGCTCGAGGCGAGCGCGGGCTAGGTCTTCGGCGCGATCTCGAGCTCGATCACCGTCGCCTGCGGATCGAGCTCGCTCTCGGGGACCCGGATCGCCAGCTCGCCGAGCGGATCGGAGTTGAACATGCGGTCGAGCACGGAGGTCCGCGTGTCGAACTCGAGCGCGCGGCCGCTCGCCAGCACGCGCGCCGCGCGCACGCGCTTCACCGGCACGCCGCGCACGGTCACGGTGTCGTACGGGCGCATCAACAGGTGCAGGTAGATCCGATCGCCGCGCCGCGTCGACGGGCCGTAGAACTGCCACGGCTCGAGTCCGGGCAGTGAGTCGTGGATGCTCGCGGCGTGCGCGTCCATCCAGCGCGCAAGTGAGTTGAGACGTGCGGTCTGCTCGACGGGCAGCGAGCCGTCGGCCGTCGGACTCACGTTGAGCAGCAGGTTCCCGCCGCGGCTCGCGACCTCGCACAGCCCGTGCACGAGCGCGCGCGGCGACTTGTACTGCGCGTCGTCGGGCGCGAAGCCCCAGCTCTCGTTCATCGTCATGCACGTCTCCCAGCGGCGCGCGGGCGGAACGGGCGGGATGAATTGCTCGGGCGTGTCGAAGTCGCCTTCGCCCGGAAGTCGGTCGTTCAAGAGGATTCCGGGCTGGAGCTCGCGCGCGAGCGCGGCGAAGTCCACCGCGCGCCACTCCTGTGGTGATCGCTCCCAGCCGCCGTCGAGCCAGAGTAAGTCGATGCGGCCGTAGCCGCAGAGCAGCTCGCGGAGCTGCGCGAACTGGAACTCGAGGAAGCGCGCCCACTGCGCGTCCGTCGGGCGCGGCACGCGGCCGAAGCGGTAGGGACGATGCTCGTCGCGGAAGCGCGGATAGTCCGGATGGTGCCAGTCACAGAGTGAGTAGTAGAGGCCGACGCGCAGATCGTTCTCGCGCGCCGCGTCGACGAACTCGCGCACCAGGTCGCCGCGGTATTTCGAGTCCGCGATCGAGAGCTGTCCCGTCGCCGTCGGCCAGAGCGCGAAGCCGTCGTGGTGCTTCGCGGTGAGCACCGCGTAGCGCATGCCGGCGCGGCGCGCGCGTGCCAGCCAGTCGCGCGGGGCGCCGGGGCGCGGCTCGAAGCTCGCGGCGGTGGCGTGATACTCGTCCGCGGGCACGTCGGCCGATCCGGGCAGCGCGGCGACACCGCCGACCAGCGGCCACGAGAGCTCGACGCCGCGCTGCGACGAGTGACCCCAGTGGACGAACATCCCGAAGCGCGCGCCGTCGAACCAGCTCGCCATTTAGGGCCCGAGCTGACGCCAGAGATCGACGTCGGTCTGCACGCCGAGGATCGCGCGCGCCGCGTTCACCCCCGAAGTGACCACGCCGTAGACGCCGCCGCCCGGCTGCGCCCAGTGACCGGCGAGATACAGACCGGGGATCGGAGTCGCGTTCGCGGGTCGGCCGGGGCCGATCTGGTCCGGACCGAGCGCCCACCCGTAGATCGCCCCGTCACTGTTCCGTGTATAGCGCTCGAGCGTGCGCGGCGTGCCGCCCTCGGCGAACAGGAGGTGTGTGCGCAGACCGGGGAAGCGCGCCTCCGCGGCGGCGAGCATGCGCTCGACGTACGCGTCCTTGTCGCCGCGCCAGGCGCGTGACGAGCCGTACGGGAGCAGGGCGGTCAACACCAAGAGGTGTACGCCCTCGGGTGCGAGGCTCGGGTCGGCCAGGGTCGGCACGGTCGCGCTCCACCAGATCGGCCGGCCGGCGAGCGAGCTCGCGTACGCGTCGTCGTGGTTCCAAGTCTCGTAGACGAACGTCTCGTGCGTCGCGCCCAGGCGTCGCAGGTCGAGATCCGTCGCCGCGTAAGTCACGAACGCGGAGATCGACGGCTCGAGCCGCGCGAGCGCGCGCCGCCAGCGAGCGGGGAAGCGCGCCTCGCCGCACAGCTCCTCGACGGTCTGGCGCAGGTCCGCGTTCGAGATGACGACGCGCGCGGCGATGCGCTGCCCGTTCTCGAGCACGATGCCCGCCGCGTGCCCGCCCTCGACGACGATGCGGCGCACGGGGCTGCGCAGCAGCACTTCGCCGCCCTCGCGCTCGACCGCGCCCGCCAGCGCGCGCGCGAGTCTCTGGAAGCTGCCCTTGCAGTAGAACGCGCCCTCGGCCGCGTACGAGAGCAGCATCGTCGCGAAGTAGAGGAACGAGACACGAGACGGCGGCAGCCCGAGATACGGCCAGAAGGTCGCGAAGACCGCCTTCGCGCGCGGATCGTCGAGGTGCTCGTCCATGACTCGCGCGAGCGTGGCGCGCCGGTAGCGCAGCACCGTCGGGAAGTGACCCGGCGCGCGCATCACGTCGAACGGCGAGGCCAGCTCCGCCGCGCGCCGCGCTTCGTCGCGGATCGCGAGACACTCCGAGACCAGGTCCTCGAGCCCCTTGCGCTCGGCGGGAAAGGCGGTCGCGTGACTTGCGATGAACTCGTCGAGGCCCGCGCGCGCGCGCAACTCGAGCCCGGGATACACCGCGGTGTAGAGCGGATCGATGCGCGCGAACTCGAGCTCGTCGCGGGCGCCCACCGACTCCAGGACTTGGTGCAGCAGGCCGCCGCCTTCGAAGGCGGTGGGCTCGCAGCCGCCGACCAGGTGAACGGCGGAGTCGAAGGTGTACTGCCCGCGGCGGAACGCGTGCGCGTAACCGCCGGGCCGGTCGTGGCGCTCGGCGACGAGCACGTGCTGGCCCGCGCGCGCGAGCAGAGCCGCCGCAGTGAGTCCGCCCAGACCGCTGCCCACGACGATCGCGTCGTATCGGTCGTGGCGCGCTTCGCGCCGGAATCTCACCGGACGCTGAACTCGGCGGGATCGTTCCCGGCCAGACCGTACTTCAGCATGAAGTCGACGACGCGCATGCTGTAGCGGCTGTCGGTCGCCTCGCCGGTGAAGACGCGGGGAAGGTGCTTGCGGAAGTGCCAGTCAGTCATCCGCCCGACCCAGGTGTGGCGGACGTACTCGCCCACCTTGAACAGAGTGAACAGCCGCCCGCTGTAGTACGCGTCGACGATGCGCGACCAGTCGTCGAGATTGCGGATCGCGCGCGCCTCGTAGCGCCGGAACGCGCGGCTCGAGCCGTTGCGGATCGCATTCGCGAGCGAGCGAGCGCCGTCGAGCGCGAGCAACGTGCCGCTCGAGAGCACGGGATCGATGAAGCCGAACGCGTCGCCGCACAGCGCCCAGCCCGGCCCCACCCCGCGCGTCGCGCGCAGCTGGTAGTTCGTGTAGCGCACCACCGGAGTGACTCGCTCCGCCTTCTCGGCCCACTGGCGCGCGCACTCGTCCTTGCGCAGAAAGTTGTCGTACTGCTCCTCGATCGTCGCGCCGAACCTCGCGATGTGATCCGACGGAGTTACGATGCCGACCGACACGCGGCCCGGCAGCGGAATCCGCCAAGCCCAGCCGCGCTCGAGCCGATCGGAGTGCACGTTGCCCGGCAGCACGGTCTGGACACCCGTGCAGTGCGCGTGGAGCGCCGTGTCCTTGCGCGGGCCCTCGACGGTGTCGAGCTCCAGCAGGCGCGCGAACATGCGCGCGCGACCCGTGGCGTCGACGACCAGGTCGGGTGCGCCGCCGAGCGCGTTGCGCGCGGCGGCGAGTGACTCGGGCGCGAGTCGGATGCGATCGCCATCGCGCTCGATCTGCGCTGGCTGATCGATGCGGGGCGCGCCCGCGCGCTCCGCCGCCGCGGCGAGCGACGCATCGAACAAGTCACGCGGCACGTTGTACGCGTACGGCGTCTTTGCGCCGCGCCGGTCCGAGAAGCGGAAGCTGAGCTGCATGATCGGGTGAAACGAGAACGTCGCGCCCGGCTTGTACATGCTGTACGCGGCGACTTCGTCCTCGATCCCGAGATCCTTCAGAAAGGGGATGACTGCGGGCACGAGCGATTCGCCGACGATGATCGGCGGCCGCTTGCCGCGCGCGAAGAATGCGGCGGCGATTCCCGCACGCCGCAGGTATGCCGCCAGCGCTGCACCCGAAGGTCCGCCGCCGACGATCGCGACTCTGCGGATCCGTTCCCCCATCCGCGGGCCACCTTAGACGAGAGAGAGCGTGCTTTCAACGCGTCTTGACAATGCGCTCGCAGCGGTGCGAAACACCCCGACGGATGTCCTGGACCCGCGAAGCGCTGACGGATCGCGTCTACGAGATCCTGCGCGAGGACCTGCTCAGCGTGGGTGAGGATTTCACGCCGCGCTCGAATCTGATCGAGGCGGGGCTCGACTCGCTGGCGGTGACGCAGCTCTTGCTCGCGATCGAAGAGAGCACGGGCGTGTGGGTCGACGAGAGCTTGCTCACCGAGGAGACGCTCGCGAGCGCGGAAAGCCTCGCGGCCTGTGTCCATGCCCAAATCGCGCGCGCCTGAGCGCGTCCCGCTGACGGGCGCGGACTGCTTTCTGCGCGCGTTCGACTCCGAGGTGCGCCGGACCGGCGGCTCGAGTCACCTCGCGCAACTCGCGCTCCGTCTCGGGCCCGGGCTCGACGCGCGCGCGCTCGCGAAGCTGATCGCCGAGGTCGCCGAAGCGCAGCCGATCTTGCGCGCGCCGATCCGGCGCCCCTACGGGCTCTTGCCGCCCGAGTTCCGCCTCGACCTCGCTGCGCGCGCGCCGATGCCGCGAGTGGAGATCCACGACCTGCCGCGTGCGGACGGGGAAGCTCCGATTCCGCCGCTCTTCGCCGAGCGGCTGAACGAGCGGGTCGACGGCCGCCGCGGCGAGCTGCTCCGCTGCGACGTGGTGCGCTACGACGGGGGCGCGGCAGGCAGCGACGTCGCCTTCACGTGGCTGCACATGCTGCTCGACGGCTCGGGCAGCGAGCGCTTCGTGCGCTGGCTCGACGAAGTGGGGCGAGGCGCGCGCAGCGCGGCGGAGCTGCCCGACGAAGCGCCGAGTCACTCGGCCCGGCCGGACGCGCGCGCCCACGGCGAGGCGGCGATGCGCTGGCGCGCGCGCATGCGCTCGTTCTCGGCGCGCTCGCCGCGCTCGCTCGCGGGTCCGCTGGCGCGCACGCCGCAGCGGCTCGAGGTCGACCTCGCGACGTTCACGCGCGAAGAGTCCGCGAGCATCGCCGCGCGCGCGCGCAAGCTCGCCGGCTTTCTCACGCCGATGCTCTTCTATCTCGCGGCGAGCGTGCGCGCGCACGATGCCGTGTTTCGCTTGCGCGGCATCGACCCGCACAGCTTCGTCGTGCCGCTGCCCGTGAACCTGCGCGCGAAGGGGGCGGGGGGCGAGATCTTCGGCACGCGCGTGTCGATGCTCTGGTTCCAAGTGTTTCCCGAGTCGTGCGCCGACTTCGAGACACTTCTCGGCGAGCTGAAGGCGCAGAGACTCGCGGCGATCAAGGAAGGCATGGTGGAAGCGGGTACGGCGGCGATGGACTACGCGCGCTGGCTGCCGCGCGGCGCCTACGCGCGCATGGCGCGGCGCAGCTTCGGCGGCGAGCTCTGCTCGTTCTTCTTCGCCTACACCGATGAGTGTCTCCCAGGCATGACTTCCTTCCTCGGGGCGCCGATCCGCAACGCCTTCCACGCGCCGTCGGTGCCGCCGTCGCCGGGCTCGGTCGCGGTCTTCTCGCTGCGCGACGGGCGCCTGAACCTCTCGCACGTGCGCCAGGCCGGCGTGTTCTCGGGCTTCGAGCTGGTGCGCTTCCGCCGCAGCCTGCGCGCCGATCTGCTCGGGGAACCCGAGTGACTCGCGTCGATGCCTGCGACGTCGCGGTGATCGGTGGCGGGAGCGCCGGGGTCGCAGCGGCAGTGAGCGCGGCGCGCGCCGGCGCCCGGACCCGGCTCGTCGAGAAGAGTGACCGCCTGGGCGGGAACGCCGCGCACGCGCTGGTCCACACGATCTGCGGGCTCTACTACGCCGCCGACGACGGCGAGCCGGTGCTCGCGCACGCGGGCCTGCCCGCGGAGCTCGCGGGCCGCCTGGCCGTGGGCGAAGGCGCGGCCCCGCCGGAGCGCGCGGGCCGCGTCTGGTATCTGCCCGTGCGCCCCGACGCGCTCTCGGCGACCTACGCAGAGCTGTGTCGCGAGGCGCGTCCGCTCGAGGTCGGCTTCGGCAGCGAGCTCAGCGGCGCGGAGCTGGCGCGGGACGCGTCGGGCGAGTCACTGCTGCGCCTGAGCGGCGCCGCCGGAGTCACCGAGCTCCGCGCCTCGGTCGTCGTCGACGCGAGCGGCGACGCCGCCGCGGCTGCGCTCGGCGGCGCGGGTACCGACATGGCACCGCCGGAAGAGCTGCAGTGTCCGTCGTACGTGTTCCGCCTGGAGGGCGTCGACACCGCGCAGCTCGTGGGCTTCGCGCGCCTGCAGCTCGGCGCCGCGTTCGCGAGCGGCGTGCGCTCGGGGGCGCTGCCGCCGAACGCGGACGCGATCGTCGTGCGCGCGAGCGGTCGGCCGGGCGAGGTCTTCGCCACGCTGAACCTGCCGCGGCCTGAGGGCGAGCTCTGGGCGCCGCTCGACGCCGAGTGTGTCTCGCGCCTCGAGCGCCGCGCGCGTGAGACGGCGGAGCGAGTCACGCGCTTTCTCTGCGAGACACGCCGCGCGTTCGCGCACGCGACCTTGGCCGAGCACCCGCGGCGTCTGGGCGTGCGCGAGACGCGGCGCGTGTCGGGGCTGGTGCGAGTCACCGCCGAAGACGTGCTCGCGGGCCGGCGCCGCGAAGACGAGGTCGCGCTCTCGACCTGGCCGATCGAGCTGTGGCAGGACCACCGCCGTCCGATCTTCGAGCAACCCGCGGGCGCGTGCTCGATCCCGCTCGGCGCGCTGATCTCGCGCACGCATCCGCGCCTGGGCATGGCGGGCCGCTGCATGTCGGCGACGCACGAGGCACATGGCGCGCTGCGCGTGATCGGCACCGCGCTCGCCACCGGCGAGGCGATCGGCCGCGCCGCGGCGCTCGCGGCGGACCGAGGCAAGGCGCTCGCGGAGGTTGCGCCGTCGTCGGTTCGCTCCCAGACTCGCGCCCGATGACTGACACGGTCCTCGACTTCATCCGCGCGCACGCGGCGCGCGCGCCCGGCCATGAGGCGCTCGTCTCCGCCCGCGCAGGAGCGGGACCGGAACGGGTCCACTACGGCGAGCTCGTCGCGCGCGTGGACGCGCTCGCCGCGCGCCTGCGCGCCGCGGGCCTGCGGCGCGCGCAGCGCTGTGGTCTGGTCGCGCGTCAGGGCGCGGGGTTCATCGAGCTCGCGCTCGCGATTCTCGCCGCGGACGCGTGTCTCGTACCGATCGCGGAGGATCACACGGGTCCGGTGCTCGAGTCATTCGCGGAGCGCGCGGGTCTACACTGGATCGTGTTGGAGCGCGAGGGCGGAGCGGATCGCTTCGAGCTCGTCGCCCGCGGCAAAGTGCCCCCCGTCGACGGCCACGGCGAGCGCGACTTCGCGGCGCTCCGGCCCGCATATCTGCGCTTCACCTCGGGCACGACGAGCCGGCGCAAGGGCGTGATTCTCGGCCACGCGGCGATCCTCGCGCGCCTCGACGCCGCGAACCGCGGGCTCGGCGTCGACTCGACTGACCGCATCCTGTGGCTGCTGCCGATGGCGCATCACTTCGTCGTCTCGATCCTCTTGTATCTGCGAAACGGCGCGACGATTCTCTTGCCCGCCGGCGCGCTGGCGCGCTCGATCCTCGAGCTCGCCGCCGCGGAGCGCGCGACCTTGCTGTACGCGTCGCCGTATCACATGAGCCTGCTCGCGAAGGACACCTCGGGCCTCGAGCTCCCGAGCCTGCGCCTCGCGATCTCGACGGCGGAAGGGCTGCGCGCGGACACGGCGCGCGCATTCGAGGCGCGCTTCGGCCGCGCGATCGCGCAGGCGCTGGGCATCATCGAAGTCGGCCTGCCGGTGCTGAACGTGCGCGCGGCGGGCGAGAAGCCCGACTCACTCGGCCGGCCGCTGCCGGACTACGACGTCTGGCTGCGCGGCGAAGACGGCCAGCCCCTCGCGCCGCCGACGTCGCCCGACAAGACCGGCGAGATCTGCATCCGCGGTCCGGGTCTCTTCGACGCCTATCTCGATCCCTGGACGCCCGCGCGCGCGGTGCTCGAGCCCGACGGGTTCCGCACCGGGGACCAGGGCTACTTCGACCGGGACGGCGACCTATATCTCGTCGGGCGGCGCGCCAACCGCATCAACATGGCCGGCATGAAGTTCTTCAGCGAGGAGGTCGAGGCGGTGCTCGACGCGCATCCGGGCGTGCGCCGCAGCCGCGTGCTCGCGCGCGAGCACGCGCACCTGGGCGAGATCCCGGTCGCCGAGATCGAGCCCGCGGACCCGAGCCGGCCGCCGACCCGCGCCGAGCTCACCAGTCACTGCCGAGAGCGGCTGCCGGCGTACAAGGTGCCGCGCGAGTTCAAGATCATCGAGTCACTCGCCGAGACCCCGACCGGGAAGCTCGCGCGCGCTCACTCGGATTTGGCGCCGGCCGGCGGCGTCGCGCTCACCGGGGCCAAGGTCGACTCGTAGCCGCAGTCCCGCGCCGCGATGTGGATGACGCCGTCGGAGTCGTGAGTCACCGCGCGGGAGTCCAGCGCGGGATCGTCGACGATCAGGAAGTGCGCGCGGTGGACGTCGCGCAGCACGTTCTCGGGCGGCACCGAGAGCGCCGCCCCGAGATACGACTGGGTCCAGGTCTCGATGCCGATCTGTGTCACGCCGAACGCCTTGGCGCCGAACGGGGTCAGGCCGAGCAGCACGAGCTTCGGTCCGGTCTTCTGCAGCACGAGGCCGAACGACTCGTCGACGCCGCCGCCGACCACGCGGATGCGCTCGTGAACGATCCAGTCGCCCTCGATCTCGTCCGTCGAGCGCAGGCCGCCGGGACAGCTCGCGAGCCTGGGCAGGGCCAGCACGGCGAGCGGCGCGGGCGGCGCGAGCGTCCTGCATCCGAACAGCGCGAGCGCAGCCCACGCGAGCCCGAGCCTACGCACGCGCCGCTTCCTTCGGGCCCACC
>Ga0326731_1000211_pt1 | contig 15106 bp, 13 predicted proteins | sample MHFSIPfraction_FD_207645 | JGI IMG/M metagenome (GOLD analysis project Ga0326731, IMG submission 207645) | Lab enriched peat soil microbial communities from Michigan Hollow, Ithaca, NY, United States - MHF9FY SIP fraction | ecosystem: Environmental > Terrestrial > Soil > Wetlands > Peat | place...
GGTTTGGATTTGAGCTCTGCGACCAGCTCGTCCATCGAATGGATTGGCTTTGCGGCATCGACCATGATCACGAAGGAGAGCGAGGCGATCGTGGTCACCGCTGCGAAGTCTTTTTCCGTATCGAAGGGCAAACTCTTGAACAGATAGGGCGCGGAGGCGATGGTTGAGCTCGCCGGCGTGATCAGGATCGTGTAACCGTCGGGCCTGGATTTGGCGAGAGCGTCGGTGGCTAGAGCACCATTGGCGCCAACCCGGTTCTCGACGATCACCGGCTTGCCCGTGAGCTTGGCCAGCCGGTCGCTGTAGAAGCGCACGATGACGTCGGCCCCCGAGCCCGCAGAGTAATTGCACAGCGCACGGATTTCGCGCGCGGGGTAGTCCTGCGCCGCCAGCGGCGCGGCGACCAGAAGGAGTGCCGCGGCGAGGCTCTTGATGCTTGTCTTGTGTCTCATCTGGCTCTGCATGAGCCCTCCTCGAACGATAGGGAGATTCCAGGCTATATCCCGCACCAATCGCGGATGATCGCCTCGTAGATCGCCACCGACTCGCTGATGCGCGCCATGCTGCAGTACTCGTCGGTCTGGTGCGCGAGCTGCGGCTCGCCAGGTCCGAGCACGACCACAGGCGCTCCCGCGTACACTTTGAGCAGATTGCCCGCGTCGGTATTGTAGCTCGCGGTCTTCGCCGCGGGCCGCTTCCCGGAGTGACGGGCGCAGAGTTCGAACACCCGCTGCACCCATTCCTGCTCGGGCTCGGTCCAGACGGCGTTCATGTCGGAAAAGACGTCCAGCTCTGCTTCGTCTCCGAGAAGCTCTTTGAGACGGGAGAGAAGCGCCTGGTGGTCCATGCCGGCGACCGTGCGGATGTCCACGCCGATGCTGGCTTCGTCGGGCACCATGTTCACGCCTTGGCCGCCCTCGAAGGTGCCGACGTTCATGGTCGGGCCGCCCATCACGGGATGCGGTTTCACTCCAAAATCGAAACTCTCGAGCTTGGAAACGGCTCGGGCGGCCTTGTAGATGGCATTCACTCCCAGCTCGGGCATCGAGCCGTGCGCCGAGACGCCGCGGAACCTGGCGTGGAACTTGAGTGACCCCTTGTGGCCGACGAAAGGATAGTTCGAGGTCGGCTCGCCCACGACCATGGCCCCGGCCTTGCCGAGGAGCTGGGTGCGCGCAAGGTGCTGCGAGCCGATGCAGCCGCCCTCTTCCGCAGCGGTCAGGATCAGAACGACGCCGGCAGTCCCTGGTAATTTCCTCGCGAGATTGCGCGCGGCGAGGAGCATCGCCGCCACGCCCGCCTTCATGTCCGATGAGCCGCGCCCGTAGAGCCGGTCGCCGTCGGTCTCGCCGGCGAAGGGGTCGCGCGTCCACGCCGCTGTCCCCAGGGCCACGGTATCGATGTGACCGGTGAGGCACAGCGGCGGCTTCGCCGCCGAGCCGCCCGCGCGCGCGATCACGCTGGTGCGGCCCTCCGCGTACTCGTGGTACTCGACGCGAAAGCCCCACTTTTCGAGAAGCGCGCCCGCGTGGCGCGCGCATTCGCGTTCCCGACCGGGCGGATTGACGGTGTCGAACCGCAGCAGCTCCTGCGTCAGGACGACCGCGTCGCTAGGGTTCATGTGAGCGGCGCGAGCGGCGCGGCGACCCCGTCCGGAAGCGGATGCCGTTCGACGTTGAGCACCATGGAGACCAGGGTGTAGTAGCCGATCACGCCGATCAGGTCCACTACGCCGCGCTCGCCAAACTGCCTTGCGACCGCCGTGTAGGCGGCATCGCTCACCGCCTTGTTCTGATGCAGCTCCCTGCAGAAATCGTGCACCGCCGCCTCGTCGTCCTTCATTCCCGCGGGGCGCCTGCCCAGCGCGAGCTCGGCCGCAAGCCGCGGGGCTAGGCCCGCCTTGAGCGCGTGCGCGTGATGCGCATGCCATTCGTACTGCGCGCTCCAGTGGCGTGCGGTGACGAGAATCGCGAACTCCTTGAGATGCTCCGGGAGCGAGCTCTTGAAGCGCACCCATTCGCCGAGCTTCTGCGCTCGGTCGGCGAGCTCGGGGCTGCGCAGCAGCGCGTTGAACGGCCCGCGCACGCCGCCGCGCGGTCCGGAGGCGATGTCCCTGTATACGCTGCGCTGGGCTTCGTTCATCTCGCTCTCGGCGAGCGGTCTGAAGCGCCGCTCCTCGCGGGCAGCGCCCTGCGTTCCCGTCATGGTGTTCTCCTCGGTCCGAAGACGCATTATCGTATAAGCTTTCAGCGCGAGTTTGCCTTGTCTCCGAGAGCATGACGATCCTGAGCCCCAAGATGAATCCCGCTCGTGCCGCGGCACAGCGCCTCGCGTTCGCGCTCCTGCTCTGGATTTCGCTCGCGCCGCCCCTGGCCGCGCAGGACCGCGTTCTGAGAATCTCCCCCGCCGCGGCCCCCACCGCGCCCGCCGAACCCAGGGTCGCGCTGGTGATCGGCAACGGTCGCTACAAGCAGTCTCCTCTGGCGAATCCGGTCAACGATGCGCGGGCGGTCGCAAAAGCGCTGGCCGAGTCGGGCTTTGCGGTCACGAAAAAGGAGGACCTCGGCCTGAAGGACATGCACCTCGCTCTGCGCGATTTCGGCGACGCCCTCAAGCAGGGCGGTGTCGGACTCTTCTATTTCGCAGGTCACGGGGTGCAAGTCAAAGGCAGGAATTACCTGGTCCCCGTCGACGCCGATATCGAGCGCGAAGACGAGGTGATCTACAACAGCTTGGACGCAAGCCAGGTGCTCGACAAGATGGAATCGGCAAGCAACCGTCTTAACATCGTGATCCTGGACGCGTGCCGCAACAACCCTTTCGCACGCGGCATCCGCTCGGCCGCCACCGGGCTCGCGCAAATGGACGCCCCCGTCGGAACGCTCATCGCCTTTAGCACCGCTCCCGGCTCGGTGGCGAGCGACGGCCAGGGCGAGAACGGTCTTTATACGCAGCATCTCCTGCACTCCCTGCGTGAGCCGGGCGTCAAGATCGAGGATGTGTTCAAGCGCGTGCGCGCCAGCGTGCGGCGCGATTCCAAGGGAAGGCAGATCCCGTGGGAGAGCACCTCCCTGGAGGGCGATTTCATCTTCGTTCCGAAGCCGCCGCTTCCGGCCTCCGCGGTCTCCGCTCCTCCGTCGGCGACGCCGGTGCAGATCAAGGGGATCCCGGTGCCGCGACTGGCCATCGGCGACACATGGACACATCAGGTGATCGATTTGCTGAGCGGCTCGGTCAAGAGCCGGTACACGCTCACGCTCACGTCCGAGACGGCGAAGGAATGGCGCTTCGGCAACTTCGTGACCGACAGGACATGGAACCTGCTCCACACTCCCAGAACGCGGACAACCGAAAAATGGGAAAAATGGACGCCCAGGCGGCCGCAGTACGATTTCCCGCTGCAGCCCGGGAAGACCTGGACAGAATCAGCACAGAAAGATAGCGATGCGTCCCTGTCGCAGGTTACCTTCACGTTCAAGGTGATTCGTCAGGAGCGCGTCATCGTGCCGGCAGGCATCTTCGACACGCTGAGAGTCGAGGGGACGAGCAAGTACCGATCGACCAGGAAGAAAGACAAAGCCGCCGGCGAAGGTGCGGGGACGCATCGATACTGGTTCAGTCCCGCGGTCGGCCGTTTTGTGGCCTATGAATACGAAGAGACGAACTGGAAGGGAGTCGTGTACAAGAAGGAGCGCGACGAATTGGTGTCCTATCGCCGCGCGAACGCGAACTAGTCGCCGGACCGCATTCACCCCCGCGTCTGCGCCACGAAGATGCTGCACGGCGCGAAGTCGAGGAGCGTCTTCCCCACCGATCCGCGCCACCAGCGCGAGGCGAACGAGGCTTTCTGCTGGTGACCAACGACGATGACGTCGCACTTCAGCTCCGAGGCGAGCCGGCAGATTTCTTCGACCGGCTCGCCCACCGCGAGGTGCCCGGTGACGGTGTAGCCCTTCTGCTTGAGCTGGGCGATGCCCTCGTTGAGTATTTCCTGAGCGCGCTTCTTTTCCTCCTCGAGCAGCTCCTCCGGGAGGAAGCCTTCGGTGAGGAACATGCTCGAGGGCATCCCGGCCACCGCGAGAAGGTGGGTTTCCGAATGGGCGAAGGACGCGATCTCGGCGCAGGCTAGGAGCGCCGACTTCCCTTCGCGCGATCCGTTGTACGCGAGCAGTATCTTGTTGAACATGGCTCTGTCTCCTCCTCCCGTTCTATTTGGCGAGCAATCCCAGCCGCTCGATCAGCGCCCGTTCTTTCTGGAAGGTCTCGCGGGCGTAGCTTGCGTAGTCCTCGCTCGAGCGGTACCACAGCTCCTGGTCGAGCTGGTCGAGCACTTTCTGGTGCTCGGGGTCATCGAGCGCCTTCTTGAAGCCGTCGTGCAGGGTTTTCACGATCTTCGGCTCCAGGCCGCGCGGGCCGACGATTCCGTAAGGCGAGTTATAGACCATGTCCAGGCCCAGATCGTTGGCGGTCGGCACGCTCGGCCAGCGCTTGGTGCGTTGGCTGCCGAAGGTGACCAGCAGCCTGAACTGGCCCGCGTCGACGAAGCGCCCCCAGCCGCTCGAGTCCGACTGCGCCATGACGTGGCCGCCCAAGAGCGCCTGCGTCGAATCCGCGTTGCCCTTGTAGGGCACATGCAGGAACTGGGCGCCGGTTTTCATCGACACCTCTTCCATGAGGAGGTGGGGCGAGGTGCCGGTGCCGGTCGAGCCATAGGACATCTTGCCCGGGTTGGCCTTCGCGTAGTCGAGCAGGTCCTGGAAGGATTTGAACGGGGAGTCGCTCTTCACCACCACGCCGAACGTGTAGCCGGAGATGCCGATGATGTAAGTGAGGTCGCGGATCGGATCCCAGGCGAGCTTCTGCATGTGCGGGATGCGGAACGCGCCCATGTGCATCTGCGAAAGCGTGTAGCCGTCGGGCTTGGCGTTCTGCGCGACCGTGCCCGGGCCGATGGTGCCGCCGGCACCGGGCTTGTTCTCGATCACGACCGTCTGGCCGAGGGTGCGGGCGGCGATCTCGGCGAAGCGCCGCAGGTGGGTGTCGGTCGAGCCGCCCGGCGGCCAGGGGCAGATGAGCGTGATCGGCCGCGAGGGAAAATCCTGCGCCGCGGCCGGCAGAACTAGGGCCAGCGCGAGCAATGCGAGCGTGCGTGCGAGCAAATGCATGCGGCTCTCTCCGGGTAGACGAACCTGCGCGCTGCCCGAAGCTTGCCGAAATCGCGACTGAACGTCAACGCGTGAACGAGCGACGCGGTCGAACCGCGATAGAATCGCCTCTTTTTCACGCTTCCCGATGCCCCTCGACCTCACCCGGCCCGACTTGAGCCTTGCCGTGATCGGCACCGGCGTCATGGGACGGGGCATCGCCCAGATCGCCGCCCAGGCCGGCATCCGCGTGCTGCTCCACGACAGCCGTCCGGGCGCGGCGAAAGAGGCGAAGGATGCCGTTTGCGCGCAGCTCGCGAGGCTCGCCGAAAAGGGCCGGCTCGACCGGGATGCTCTGGCGCGGGCACAGGTAAATCTCCTCATCGCCGACTCGCTGTCCGCGCTTGCCGCCTGTCCCATCGTCATCGAGGCGGTGGTCGAGGACCTGAAGGCCAAGCGAGAGCTGTTCGCGATGCTCGAGAAGATCGTCGCCGGGGACTGCCTGATCGCGTCCAACACCTCGTCGCTCTCGATCACGGCGATCGCCGCGGCGTGCAAGGTCCCCGAGCGCGTCGCGGGATTTCATTTCTTCAACCCCGTCCCTCTCATGAAAGTCGTCGAGGTGGTGGACGGGCTCCTGACCGCCCCCTGGGTCGTCGAGGCGCTCGCCGCGCTTGCGCAACGCTTCGGCCACCGGCCGGTGCGCGCCAAAGACACGCCCGGGTTCATCGTCAACCACGCCGGACGCGGTTACGGCACCGAGGCGCTGCGGATTCTGGGGGAAGGCATCGCCGAGTTCCACGACATCGACCGGATTCTGCGCGACGTCGCGGGGTTTCGCCTTGGGCCGTTCGAGCTATTCGACCTCACCGGCCTCGACGTCTCACACCCGGTGATGGAGTCGATCTACCGCCAGTACTATGACGAGCCGCGCTACCGACCTTCGCCGGTCACCGGCCAGCGAGTGAACGCGGGCCTCTTCGGCCGCAAGTCCGGGCGCGGCTTCTACGGCCATGCCGGCGGAAAGCAGGAGGTGATTCCCGAGCCGCCCGCGCCCAACGCGCGCCCCGAGAGCGTCTGGGTCAGCCCCCTCGAGCTCGGAGGAAAGCTTACCGAGGTTCTGAGACCACTAGGCGCGCGCATCGACCGCGGCCCGCGGCCCGCTGCGCAATCGCTGTGCCTAGTGGCGCCGCTCGGGCACGACGCGACCACCTCCGCGATCGAGGAAGAGCTCGACCCCGCGCGCACGGTGGCGGTCGACTGCCTGTTCGCTCAGGACAAGCGCCGCACCCTCATGACCACGCCCCTCACGACGAGCGCGATGCGCGCGGCCGCCCACGGCCTGCTCGCGAGCGACGGCGTCCCGGTGACGGTGATCCACGACTCCCCCGGATTCGTCTCCCAGCGCGTCATCGCCCAGGTTGTGAACATCGCCTGCGACATCGCGCAGCAGCGGATTGCCACGCCGGCGGACATCGACGCGGCCGTCACGCTCGGCCTGGGCTACCCGCAAGGGCCGCTCGCCTGGGGCAACGCGATCGGGCCGGAGAGAGTCCTCCGGATTCTCGAGCGCCTGCTCGATTTCTACGGCGATCCTCGCTACCGCCCCAGCCCCTGGCTCAAGCGCCGGGCGCGGCTCGGCGTATCATTGCTTACCCCCGAAGCCTGACGGAACGACTGCCATGAACGCGCCGCTGAAGAACAAGCCCAGGAAGGCCGAATTTTCCTGGCAGGATCCCCTGCTCCTCGATTCGCAGTTGAGCGAGCAGGAACGCATGGTGCGCGACGCCGCGCGCGACTACGCTCAAGGCAGGCTCGCGCCGCGCGTGCTCGAGGCCTTCCGCAACGAGAAGCCCGATCTCGCGATCTTCCGCGAGATGGGTGCGCTCGGCTTCTTCGGATCGACGCTGCCCGCCGAGTACGGCTGCGCGGGAGCGAACTACGTGAGCTACGGGCTGATCGCAAGGGAGCTGGAGCGCGTCGATTCGGGCTACCGATCGACCATGAGCGTGCAGAGCTCACTCGTCATGACGCCGATCCACGAATTCGGCTCCGAGGCGCACAAGAGGAAATACCTGCCGAAGCTCGCGAAAGGGGAGCTCGTCGGCTGCTTCGGCCTGACCGAGCCCAACCACGGCTCCGACCCCGCGAGCATGCAGACGCGGGCCAAGAAGGTCGCGGGCGGCTACAGCCTCACCGGCTCCAAGACCTGGATCAGCAACGCGCCCATAGCTGACTTGTTCGTTATCTGGGCGAAGACCGAGGACGGCAAGATCCGCGGCTTCCTCGCGGAAAAAGGCGCCAAGGGCCTGTCCGCGCCCAAGATCCACGGCAAGCTCGGCCTGCGCACCTCGATCACCGGCGAAGTGGTGATGGACGAGGTGTTCGTGCCGGAGGAGAACCTCCTTCCCGGCGTCGAAGGCTTGAAAGGCCCGTTTACCTGTCTCAACTCGGCGCGCTACGGAATCTCGTGGGGCGCACTCGGCGCGGCCGAGGACTGCTGGCACCGCGCGCGGCAGTACGTGCTCGAGCGCAAGCAGTTCGGCCGGCCGCTCGCGGCCAACCAGCTCATCCAGAAGAAGCTCGCCGACATGCAGACCGAGATCTGCCTGGCGCTCCAGGGCGTGCTGCGCTTCGGCCGCATGAAGGACGAAGGCACCGATACGCCCGAGATCACCTCGATCATGAAGCGCAACTCGAGCGGCAAGGCGCTCGACATCGCGCGCATGGCGCGCGACATGCTGGGCGGCAACGGCATCTCCGACGAATTCGGCGTGGCTCGCCACATGGTCAATCTGGAAGTCGTGAACACGTATGAAGGCACGCACGACATCCACGCCCTGATCCTCGGGCGCGCGCAGACGGGAATTCAGGCGTTCAGCTAGGCACGCCCTGAGTCGATGACTGTCCGGTGGAGGCGAGGAAGGTTTCGTCGGCGATGGGCGCGCGCAGGTGCGCATTGCATGACCGACCTCGGTTACAACATCATTCCGGGTTCGCCGGAAGTCATGGACGATATGATCAAGACGGAGATTGCCCGCTGGACGCCGATCGTCAAGGCCGCCGGCGCGAAGGTGGACTGACCAATATCCGCTTGGAGAGATTCCCCCATGGACCGACATGACGCGATGAGGAGCAGCCGGCGCAGTTTCCTCCAGATGGCTGCGGCCGCTGCCGCCGGCCTCACCGCGGGCGCCCTGCCCCGGGCGTTGCGTGCCCAAGGCAGCGCGTCGAAGTCCCTCAAGATCGGCGTCATCGGTTCTGGCAGGATCGGCGGGACAGTCGGGGAACTGTGGGTCAAGGCCGGGCACCAGGTGATGTTTTCGTCGCTCGATCTCGCGCACGACAAGGCGCTGGCTGCGCGCGTCGGAGCCGGGGCCCATGCCGGAACGCCCAAGGACGCCGCCGCGTTCGGCGAGGTCCTGCTCGTTTCGGTGCCCTACTCCGCGCTGCCCCAGCTGGGACGCGATCTGGGAGATTCGCTCAAGGGCAAGATCGTGCTCGACACCTGCAACCCGGTACCCGGGCGCGACGGCGACATGGCGCTCAAGGCGCGAGCCGAAGGCACCGGCGTCGCCTCCCCGCGGCTCCTGCCTGGCGCGCGCCTGGTGCGCGCGTTCAACTCCGTCGGCTACACCAGCCTGCAGAGCGAAGCGCATCGCGCAGGCGAGCGCATCGCCATCCCGCTTGCGGCCGACGACCCGCTTGCGCTGCAAACCGCCGTGCGCCTGGTGCAGGACGCCGGCTTCGAACCGGTCACGGTCGGACCGCTCGCGCGGGCGAAGGAGTTCGACCCCGGCTCGCCGGTCTTCGGCAGGGCGCTGACGGCGGCCGAGCTGCGCCGCGGCCTGGGCATCAAGCCGTAGAACCGAAAAGCCCAACCGCCACGGAGAACCGGGGTCTCCGTGATCTCTGCAGCTAGATCGCCTTTCCCGGAATGAACGAGTCGCTGCTGCACCGATGGCTCGCCAAGGTGGTCGCGGTGCGGCCGGGTGAAGTGCACGCGCTATGCTGGTCGTTCGGCTATTTCTTCTGCCTCCTGGCCGGCTACTACGTGTTGCGGCCGTTGCGCGACGAGATGGGCATCGCCGGTGGAGTGCGCAACCTGCCCTCGCTCTTCACCGCGACCTTCCTCGTCATGCTCGCCGCGGTACCGCTCTTCGGCGCCGTGGTCGCCTACCTCCCGCGCAGGCGTTTCATTCCGCTCGTCTATCATTTCTTCGTCGCCAACATCGCGATCTTCTGGCTGCTCCTGACCTTCGATATCGCCAAGGTCCAGGTCGCGCGGGTGTTCTTCGTCTGGATCAGCGTATTCAACCTGTTTGCCGTGTCGGTATTCTGGTCGTTCATGGCCGACCTGTTCGCCTCCGAGCAGGGCAAGCGCCTGTTCGGCTTCATTGCCGCGGGCGGATCCGCCGGCGCGCTGCTGGGACCCGCGCTCACGGTCGGGCTCGCGGTGCCGCTCGGGCCCGTCAACCTGCTTATCGTGGCGATGCTCTTGCTCGAGGCTGCCGTGCTGTGCGCGCATCACCTGGAGACGGCGGCGACGCAGCTCAAGTCCGAAGTCTGCTCGCTCGCCGCCGCGGGATCCGCCGCCCCGCCCGAGGCGGCCGGCCTGGGCGGGGGCTGGCTCGCCGGAATCGCGATGCTGCTGCGCTCGCCCTACCTCGCCGGCATCGCCTTGTGGGTGGCGCTGCTTTCGCTCGCGGGGACGTTTCTGTATTTCCAGCAGGCGAACATCGTCGCCTCCGCGTCCGACGACCCGGCAGTGCGCACGCGGATATTCGCCACCATTGATCTCTCGATCGCGATCCTGACGATCCTGGTGCAGTGCCTCGCAACCGGACACCTGATCGCGCGCTTCGGCGCCGGACCCGCCGCGGCTTTCCTGCCCATGGTGTTTTGCCTTGGATTCCTCGTGCTGGCGGCAACACCGGCGCTGTGGGTGGTAATCGCCTTCCAGGCAGCACAGCGCGCCGCGAATTTCGCGATCTCCAATCCGGCGCGCGAAGTGCTGTTCACGGTGCTCGCGCGCGAGGAGAAATACAAGGCCAAGAACGTGATCGATATCGTCGTCTTCCGCGGCGGAGACGCCGCGAGCGGCTGGCTCTTCGCCGCGCTGCGCGGCGCGGGGATGGACTTGGGCGCCATATCGCTCGCGACCGTGCCCGTGACCGCCGCCTGGCTCGCCCTCGCGCTCGCGCTCGGTCGCGCGCACGAGCGCCGCACGCGCGAGTCAGCCACTTCCACACAAGGAGCATGACATGACCCACACGTTCGATCTCAAGCCGCGTCTTGCCTCGCGCCGCGAAGTGCTCTCGCTCGCGGCCGGACTGGCCGCCGCAGCCGCGCTCGGGATTGCGCCCGCCCGCGCCCGGAGCGCAGCCGCGAAACCGCTGCTCACGCGGCCGATCCCGCGCTCAGGCGAACGCCTGGTGGTGGTGGGCCTCGGGACCGCGATCGTTTTCGACATCGGCAATGACGCCGGAGCCCGAGCGGAGCGCCGCTCAGTCATCCGGACGCTGCTCGAAGGCGGCGCGCGCGTGATCGACACCGCGCCCTCGTACGGTACGGCGGAGTCCGTGGTCGGCGACCTGCTCGCCGATCTGAAGGCGCGCGAGCGCGCGTTCGTCGCGACCAAGGTGCGCGTCGCAGGCCGCGAGCGGGCTGTCGCCGAAATGAAGCAGTCGCTGCGCCAGCTGCGCACCGACAAGATCGATCTGATGCAGATCCACAACGTCGGTTTCGCCGATCGCAACGAAGTGACGGCGCAGCTCGCGCTGCTGCGCGAATGGAAAGGCCGCGGCGTGTTTCGCTATATCGGCGTGACGCACTCCCAGGACCAGGAGCGGGCCAACGACCGCCTGATGGAGCTGATGAAAAGCGAGAAGTTCGACTTCATGCAGGTCAACTACTCGTTGGCCGAACGTAGCGTCGAGCGGCGCTTGCTCCCGGTCGCCGCCGAAACCGGCACGGCGGTGCTGGTGAACCTGCCCTTCGCTCGCGGCAGGTTGTTCGGCGCCGTGCGCGGCAAACCGCTGCCCGCGTGGGCCGCGGAGTTCGACGCGCCGACCTGGGGCCAGTTCTTCCTCAAGTACATCCTCGCGAGCGAAGCGGTGACCTGCGTATTGCCCGGCACCGACAGGCCCGAATACATGGCCGACAACCTCGACGCCGGGCGCGGTCGCCTGCCCGACGCGGCGATGAGAAAGAAGATGGTCGGATTGATCGAGTCGCTGGGCTGAGCCTGCGGGGGTGCGAAAAGCGAGCGAGAAGCGTTCGCCCGCGGGCGGCTTCAGCCCGCGCCCCCTGCGATCGCGGCGGCGCGCTCGATCTTCCCGAGCAGCCTTCTCGGGCCGTCGTCCTTGTCGAGCGCCGCGAGGCCCAAGCTCAGCAGATCGTGCGCGGCTTGCTCGCCCAGAACGGCAGTACTCAAGCGCAGGAACTTCTCGGCGACTTGCGCTTCGCCGAACGGCCGTTGCGCATCTCCAGGCACGTGGGTCACGAGCCTTTCGCGCCTTTCGGCCGAGGTCGTTATCTCGACCCTTGCAGGCCAGGATGCCGGATAGTGACGGAGCAGCTCGTCATCCGCTTTGACGGCGACCCTCTCCATGAACGCTCCAATCTCAGCCGGGATCCGATCCCGAGCCTGTCCGACGTCGAACATGGTTTCGGGAGCGAAAGCAGCCAGCGCCGTCTGGTAGGAGACGCTCGTCAGATGCGAACCGCGATCGCCCGGAACGATTCCATGGTCGATCATTCTGAGGTAGAGAGACGGTACCGACACAAGAACCGCCGTGATCTCGCGGGCCGGGACGCCCGATTCGACAATCTCCAGCAACGCCTGCGCCGCCGCCATCGTCTGTCGTGCCGCGCACCACGGCTTGAAACCCGCTTCAGGAAGCGCCGGGCGATCGGCGGTCATATCGGCAAGCGCCGCCATATCCGGCGTGACGCCGTAGATTGCACTGAAGAATTCGCTCTCGAAAAGCCGCAGGTCCCCGGTGAACCCCGCGCGGGCCGAGAGCGCGGCGAATACGCCGTTGCGCGCGGCGTTCCCGATCGCCAGCCAGCGCGCCATCGACGCTCCGCTTTGCCGGCCCACCGACGGCGTGGCCAGGCCAAGCGCGATAGCGAGGGCGTGCGTCGACTGCGTCGCATTCAACTCGAGCAGTCGCGCCGCGGTCGCCGCCACGCCGAAAGGCGCGACGAAGTAAGTAGGCCAGATGCCGCGATAGAGGAGCCTCGCGCCGTCGAGCGCCGCGCCCAGCCGCACCATTGCGTCGTAACCGATCGCGATCGCCGCCGCGACCGCGGCGCCGCTCGACCCGTTCGATCCACCGATCGTCAGCGCCGCCGGAACGATCAGCGCGCCGGGCGTGGTTCCGGAAGCCAGGTGGATATCGTCGATTTCGGAGAGCCGCGCCAGGGCGCAATTCAGCGCCACGCGGCCGGGAACGTCCTTCCCTTCAGAGGGCAGGAACCGCAGCAGCGCGCGCCCTTCGGCGGTCGAGCCGGCCGCGATCCAGGCGCCCACCGTGTCCGCGAGGTGCAGCCGCGCGGCGTCCCGCGTCGCGCCCGACAGACCCTGTCGATAGCCGCCGGCAGCATGGGCGCCGAGCCGCTCGAGGATGGTCACTTCAGGCTTTGCCTGAGCGCGCGCGTTGCGCCTTCGTCGACGGAGAGATCGTCCCTGAGCACCACTCCGTAGGAGTCGCGCGCCGCCTCCTTCGAGACGAATTCCTCGAGCACGTCCCAGCGTACGCGCCCGGGATCGCGCTCGAGCGGATCGCCCCATCCCCCGCCGCCGCCGGTGCGCACGACGACTTCCGAGTCCTTCGGCACTGGCTTGTGGCTGCCGTGCATCATCCGGTACTCGGCTTGGCCAGGATTGCGCAGGTAGTACCCACCGCTCTCGCCCGCCTTGCCACCCCACAATCCCCACGCCGGGCAACCCCTGCGGTTGGCACGCTCGAAATTCCACTTGCCGTCGACGAAGTTACTCACCTCTAGGTCGACGCCCAGCCCGCCGCGGAATTTTCCGGCGCCCGCGGAGTCGCGGCGCAGCGCGCGGCTTCTCACCAGCACCGGGCACTTCATCTCGATTCCCTCGATCGAGCCATTGCGCACGTCGCCCTGGCAGACCGACACCGTCGCCGACTCGCCGTCCTCGAACGGACGGCCGCCCCAGCCGCCGCCTTCTATACTCTGCACCACGAACCGCCGCCGCGATGTCGGGTGCACCCCGAAGAACACCACCGATCCCCCGAGCAACCCGTGATGCGCGGCGGGAATCCGTTCCGGCATGGCGGAGGCGAGGGAGCTGACGATGGTTTCGACCACCGTCGGCACGAAGATGCTCCAGCCCGCCATGGGGGCGGGGTAGCGCGCCATCATGATGTTGCCCTCGGGGATGATCACTTCGAGCGCGCGGAACGAGCCCTCGTTCACCGCGTCGAGCGGGCCGGTAAGGGCCTTGTAGGCGACGCGTGCGCCGGCGAGCGTGCGTGAATTCACCGCCGCCTTGCGCTCCGCGGAGCAGCCGGAGAGATCGATCGTCATGCTCCCGGATTTCACCGTGACCTTCGCATGGATGCGAACGCGCTCGTTCGGTGTGACGCCGTCATCGTCGAAAAAGGATTCGGCCTCGTAGACACCGTTCGCGAGGCGGGAGACGACTTTGCGGCATTTCGTCTCGGTCTCCTCGAAAATTTTCGCGATCGCGCCCAGCACCGTGGGCCTGCCGTACTTCCGGAACAGCTCGTCGAAGCGACGCGCGCCGAGCTTGCAGGAAGCAATCTGCGAGTTTAGGTCGCCGAGCGACGACTCGGGAAAGCGGATGTTGTCCCGAATGACGCGATGGAGCTTCTCGTCCAGCTTCCCGGCCTCGTAGATCTTCAGCTGGTCGAGCTGCAGGCCTTCCTGCCAGGGGTCAGGCACCTCGGGACCGGCGCCGAATCCCGTGCTCGTGCCGCCGACGTCGATCCAGTGCGCCCGCACCATCGAGAACGCGAGCAGCTCGCCCCTGAAGAAGCACGGAACGTAGACGACCACGTTGTTCAGGTGCTGGCCAGCCACCGCCTGATGATTGGTGATGAGCACATCGCCCGGCCTGAAACCCTTCCTGCCGTAGCGCTTCACCGCATCGATGACGATGACACCCAGGTCCGCCACGAAATGCGAGACGCCGCCGACGTTCTGGCTGACCAGCTCCCCGTCAACGTTCACGAGAGCGGTGCAGAAGTCGCGCACCTCGTAGATCATCATGTTGTAGGAGGTGCGCTGCAGGTCCAGCGCCATCTCGTTGGCGATCGCGGGCAGTGCGTTGCGTATCACTTCCAGCGTCACCGGATCGAGCCTCTTCATCCTTCACCTCTCACCGAGATCACCAGCTCGCCGGTCTTCGCCACGACGAGAGCGTCGCCCCTGAACAGTACGGTCGTCGTTCCGTGCTCGCGCACCAAGGCAGGCCCGGCGATGCGCGCGCCTGCTCCCAGTTCCTCGCGCTGGTATACGGGACAGGATACCGGACGCCCCGCGTGCCCCAGGTAGATCTTGACCTTGCTGGACGCTTTCAGCCGGCGCTTGGCGGGCAGGCGCGGGAGCTTCATGCTCGCGCGCCTGCCGACGGCGGCGAGGCGGATATTGACGATTTCGACCGGTTCCCCGGGTGAGTGGTGGGCATAGCGATGCTCGTAGAGGCGGTCGAACGCCGCCCGGATCGCTTGTCTGTCGCCCGTCTTGATCTGCCTTGCCGCAACCGGAACCGAAAGCGTGAACTCCTGGCCGACATAGCGCAGGTCGAGGTGGATCCGGTGCTCGGCGCCCTTTGCGTTTCTCAGCGAGGCGGCGGATTCCGCGACCATCTCCGCGAGCGTCCGCTCGAGCTCCCGGAACTCGACCGCGCCCAGGTCGGCGTAGAAAGTGCGGATGAAATCGTGGCGCTCATCCGCCGAGAGCAT
>Ga0326731_1000212_pt1 | contig 15103 bp, 12 predicted proteins | sample MHFSIPfraction_FD_207645 | JGI IMG/M metagenome (GOLD analysis project Ga0326731, IMG submission 207645) | Lab enriched peat soil microbial communities from Michigan Hollow, Ithaca, NY, United States - MHF9FY SIP fraction | ecosystem: Environmental > Terrestrial > Soil > Wetlands > Peat | place...
ATCGCGCTGCGCGGCGCGCGCACCGCCAACGGCGTCGAGCTCTCGATCGCGGACGACGGGATCGGCTTTCCGCCCGAGGACGCCGCGATGATCTTCGAGAAGTTCTATCGCGTCGGCGACGAGCTGCGGCGCTCGATGCCGGGCACGGGGCTCGGGCTCTACATCGTGAAGCGCCTCGTCGAGCAGTCGGGCGGCACGATCGCGGCGCAGAGCTTGGGCGCGAAGCGCGGCGCCACCGTGACGATCCGCTGGCCGGAGCGCGCACGATGACGAGCCCGGCCAGGATCTTGATCGTCGACGACGAGGCGCACCTCGCCGAGGGCATCCGCGAGAACCTCGTGGCCGAAGGCTACGAGACCGAGGTCGCGCACGACGGCCGCGCGGGGCTCGAGCGCATCCGCGCGCAGAGCTTCGACCTCGTGCTGCTCGACGTGATGATGCCGAACATGGACGGCCTCGAGCTCTGCGCGCAGATTCGCAGCGAGGGCCTGCAGACCCCCGTGCTGTTCCTCACGGTGAAGGGCGACGTGGCGGACCGCGTGCGGGGCTTCGAGGCCGGCGGCGACGACTACCTCGCGAAGCCGTTTCATTTGAAGGAGCTGCTGCTGCGCGTCGCGGCCATTCTGCGCCGCAGCAGCTGGTACCAGGGCAGCGGCGGCGCGCTGCAGTTCGGCGGCAACACGATCGACTTCAAGACCTACGAGGCGCGCGCGTGGGACGGCGCCGAGCACGCGCTCACGCACAAGGAGGCGATGATCCTGAAGGCGCTCTCCGAGCGCGCGGGGCAGATCGTCACCCGCGAGGAAATCCTCGATCGCGTTTGGGGCTACGAAGTATTCCCCTCGACGCGCACGATCGACAACTTCATCGTGCGTTTGCGCAAACGCTTCGAGCGCAATCCGGAGGCGCCCGAGCACTTTCATACGGTGCGCGGCGTCGGCTACCGCTTCACCGCCGATCCGCAATCGACTGAGGAAACGAACGAATGAGCGGCGCACGCGACGGACTGCTGCTGAAGACGATCCGGCGCGAGCCCGTGCCGCGCCGGCCGCTCTGGATCATGCGCCAGGCCGGCCGATATCTCCCCGAGTACCGCGAATTCCGCGAGAAGCACAGCTTCAAGGCGCTCGCGGGCGACCCGGCGCTCGCCGCCGAGGTCACGCTGATGCCGCTGAAGCGCTTCGCGCTCGACGCGGCGATCGTGTTCGCCGACATCATGAGCCCGCTGCCAGCGCTCGGCATCGAGTTCGATTTCGCGCCGGGCCCCGTGGTCGCGAAGCCGATTCGCGACGGCCACGCGCTCGAGCGGCTCCGCGACCCCGCGCCCGAGGAGATCGCGCCCGAGGTCATCGAGGCGCTGAAGCTCACGCGCGCCGCGCTGCCCGCGTCGACCGCGCTGCTCGGCTTCTGCGGCGCGCCGTGGACGCTCGCCGCGTATCTCGTCGAAGGCCGCGGCACGAAGGACTTCCCGACGCTCCGCGCGTTCGCCGCCGCCGAGCCGCTGCTGCTCGATCGGCTGCTCGCACGGCTCACGAACTTGCAGATCGACTATCTGCGCAGGCAAGCCGCCGCGGGCGCGGACGCGGTGCAGATCTTCGACTCTTGGGCCGGGCTCTTGTCGCGCGCGAGCTGGGAGAAGCTGATCCGCCCGCACCTGACGACGCTGCTCGAGGCAGTCGGCCGCTCGAAGATCCCGCGCATCCTGTTCGTCCAGAACGCGCCGCATCTCGTCGACGCGTACGCGAGCTTGCCCGCGGAGGTGCTCGCGGTCGACTGGCGCGTCGACCTCGCGGAGCTGCAAGCGCGCTATCCGGACCGGGCCGTGCAGGGCAATCTCGAGCCCGCGATCCTGATCGCGGGCGCCGACGCGACGCGCGCGGCCGCGCGCGAGCTGCTCGCCGCGACGGCGCCGCGCGGCCACATCGTGAACTTGGGCCACGGCATCTTGCCGCAGACGCCGATCGCGAGCGTCGAAGCGTTGATCGAAACCGTGCATTCGGAGGATCTCGGATGAGCGAAGACAAGGCAGCAGCGAGGCCGGGGCCCGAGGAGCCCGCGACGCTCGATCTCGCCGAAAAGGGCCGGCGCGCCGGGCAAGTGATCTCGCTCGACCGGCGCCTGTTCATGAAATTCACCGCTTTCGGCCGCTGCCTCGACCCGCATGCGGCCGTGAAGGCGCTCGCCGAGGACGGCGTGCAGGGCGCGCTCTACGTCGACGCGAACGACCCGCAGGGCATCGGCGTGATGGTCGCGTCCGAGCACCCCGAATATTTCGTGTCGAATCTGCGCGCGCTGTTCAACCACCGGCCGTTCGCGGACTTTGTGCACAAGCCCGAATTCGACATGCTCGGCCGCACGTACTCGATCGGCTACGAGCAGGACCTCGAGGAGACGCTGTTCAAGCGGCCCCTGTCGAAGATGCTCGATCCGAAGAACATCTGGGCGATCTGGTATCCGCTCCAGCGCGCGAAAAAGTTCTATACGCTGCCGCCCGAGCATCAGCGCAAGATCCTCGCCGAGCACGGCACGCTCGCGCACCGCTACGCGGGCCACGCCAACGACGTGCGGCTCGCATGCCACGGGCTCGACAAGAGCGATAACGACTTCATCGTCGGTTTGGTCGGTGCGCAGCTGCACCCGCTCTCGGCGATCGTGCAGGAGATGCGCAAGACCGAGCAGACCTCGCAGTACCTCGACAGCCTAGGTCCGTTTTTCGTCGGCAGAGCCATCTGGCAGAGCTTGGCATGAGCGCTGCCGATCCCCACAAGCAGTACGACGCGCTGCTCGTCGTGTCGTTCGGCGGCCCCGAAGGGCCGGACGACGTCGCGCCGTTCCTCGACAACGTATTCCGCGGGCTGCGCGGCGTGACGCCCGAGACGCGCGCACACGTCGCGAAACGCTACGAGCCGTTCGGCGGCGTGAGCCCGATCAACGCGCAGACGCGCGAGTTCATCAAGGCGCTGCAGCACGAGCTCGATGCGCACGGGCCCGCACTGCCGATCTACTGGGGCAACCGCAACTGGCACCCGTTCTTGAAGGACACGCTCGCGCAGATGGCGAACGCCGGCGTGCGCCGCGCGCTCGCGTACGTGACGAGCACGTTCAGCTCCTACAGCGGCTGCCGGAAATACAGGGAGGACCTCTACGAGGCGGTGCAGGGACTTGCGAACCCGCCGCTGATCGACAAGCTCCGCGTCGGCTTCAACCATCCCAAGTTCGTGCGCGCGATGGCGGACCGCGTCGCCGTCGAGCTCGAGAAGCTGCCGCCGGCCGAGCGCTCCGCGACACCGATACTGTTCACCGCGCACAGCTTGCCCGAGCCGATGGCGCACGCGTCGCGCTACGAAGCGCAGCTGCAGGCGAGCTGCCGGCTCGTCGGCGACGCGCTCGAGCACCAGCGCTGGCGGCTCGTGTTCCAGAGCAACAACGCGTCGTACGGCCCCGAGTCCTGGCTCGGTCCAGACATCGCGGTCGCGGTACGCGAGGCCAAAGCCGCGGGCGCGGCGTCGGTCGTCGTCGCGCCGATCGGCTTCGTCTGCGAGCACATGGAAACGGTGCTCGACCTCGACGTGAAGCTCGCGGTCGTCGCGCGCGAGGTCGGCATCAACATGCTGCGCGCCGCGACGGTGAACACGCATCCCGCTCACGTGAGCATGGTCCGCGAGCTCGTCGTCGAGCGGCTCACGCCGAACGCGCCGCGGCTCGCGCTCGGCACGCTCGGCCCGAGCCACGACCGCTGCGAGCCCGATTGCTGCCTGTCCGGCCGGCCAGGGCCCACGAAGCCGTCGCTCTGCGGCACCGACGATCCGTACGCCGCCGCACGCCCTTAAGCGCCGAATGGCCGGCATCGATCGGGATGTGATCGTCGTCGGCGCGGGCCTCGCGGGCCTCGCCGCCGCGACCGAGCTCGAGGCGGCAGGCCTCGACGTGCTCGTGCTCGAGGCCCAGCAGCGCGTCGGCGGCCGGATCCATTCGATGCGCCAGCTCGGGTCGGGCGAGGCCGGCGGGACGTACATCGGCGCGGGGTACGAGCGCGTGATCGCGGCCGCGAGCCGGCACGCAGTTCCGCTCGTCGACGTGACGCCGGTTCTGCAGTTCTTTCGCGAGCAAGACCTCGTGCTTGGGACGCGGATCATCCGTCAGGCCGACTGGCCGGAGGACCCCGCGAACCCGTTCCCGGCCGCGGACAAGGCGCAGTTGCCGTGGAACTATCACCGCACGCTGACCGTGCGGCACAACCCGCTCAGTAGCCCGCGGGACTGGCTCGACGGACGCTTCGCGGATCTCGACGTCTCGGCACGCACGTGGCTGCGCGGGCTCGGCTTGAGCGACGCGGCGATCGCGCTCGCTTACGGGATCAACGCGAGCTTCGGCCGCGACGCGGACGACGTCTCCGCGCTCCTGCTCCTGTTCCGCGGCGCGTTCTCGAAGGCGCAGCGCGCGCTGGCGCCGAAGGAGAGCGTCGGCTTCACGGCGCGCGACGGGGTGCAGCGCATCCCCGAGGCGCTCGCGGAAGCCCTGCGCGGCGGCGTCGATCTCGGGCGCCCGGTCGTGGGCGTCTCCGTCGAGCACGACCACGTAACGGTGCGCTGCGCGGATTCGACGACGCTGCGTGCGCGGCACGTCGTCTGCGCGGTGCCGCTCGGCGTGCTGCGGAAGATCGCGATCGATCCGTCGCTGCCCGCGCCGCAAGCGGAGGCGTTCGCGCGCTTGCCGTCGCAACCGCTCACGCAGGTGTACTTCGCGCCTACGACCAAGTTCTGGGAGCGCGACGGCTACGCGCCGAGCCTGTTCACGGACTCGGGTGCGGGCATGATCGCCGCCGCGCGCAGCGGTTCGAGCCCGAACGAGGTCACGAGCATCGCGTGCTGGATCTTGGGCGACGCGGCGGCCGCGCTCGACCGGCTGCCGGCCGACGCCGCGGGCCGCGCCGTGATCGCCGAGATCGAGCGGATCCGGCCCGCGGCCACCGGCGCGCTCGAGTTCGTCGCGCTCCACTCATGGGGCGCCGATCCTTATGCCGGTGGCGCATGGGCGTACTTCCGCCCCGGCGACGTCACACGTTATGCAGCGAAGCTCGGCGCCCCGCATGGCCGGTTGCACTTCTGCGGCGAGCACCTCGCCGCGGAGAGCCGCGGCATGGAAGGCGCAATGGAATCGGGCGAGCGCGCCGCGAGCGAGATCCTCGAGCGCGCCTGACTCGAGAGCGAGCCGCATTCTTATGCGCTTTCGCTATGCCGGCATGAGAAGTTAACCGTTCAAGTTTGCCGGGCCGGCTCTTAAGGTAGATACCTTCAAGCAGAAGAATTGGCCAGGTCCGCCGGCGTGTTCCGGTGCACCCGGTTCGGGAACGCACGATGAGCGCATTGCTGAACGCCGAGTTGCGGGCGGTTTCCGCCCAAACGCCCGCCGGCGCGGTCGGGGTGAAGGCCTACGACGAAGAGGCGAGCCGCAGTCACGCGATCGAGCACTGCAACCGCAAGTTCGCGGCTCTCGAAGCCGAGGCCCGCGTCCAGTGGGCGCTCGAGAACCTGCCCGGCAAGCACGTGCTGACGTCGAGCTTCGGCGCGCAGGCCGCCGTATCGCTGCACCTCGTCACGCGCGTGAATCCCGACATTCCGGTCGTGCTGATCGATACCGGCTACCTGTTCCCCGAGACCTACCGCTTCGTCGACGACTTGACTGCGCGGCTGAAGATCAACCTCAAGGTCTACCGGGCCGAGCTGTCGCCGGCCTGGCAGGAAGCCCGCCACGGCCAGCGTTGGAACCAAGGTCTCCAGGGTCTCGAGGCCTATAACCAAGAGACCAAGGTCGAGCCGATGCGCCGCGCGCTGCGCGAGCTCGACGTCAGCACGTGGTTCGCGGGCCTGCGCCGCAACCAGGCCGAGAGCCGCGCCAAGATCGAGTACCTCGAGTGGGCCGGCGGCCGCTGGAAGGTGCATCCGATCGCCGATTGGACCGACCGCGACGTGCACCGCTATCTCACGAAGCACAATCTGCCGTATCACCCGCTCTGGGAGAAGGGCTACGTGTCGATCGGCGATCACCACAGCACGAAGCCGATTCACGAAGTCTCGACCGCGGAGCAGACACGCTTCTTCGGTTTGAAGCGCGAGTGCGGGATTCACGAGATCAATCTCGCGGACCTCTGATCCGGCCGGCGCAGGCGACGCGCTGGAACCCGGGATTCGTCGGCCCGATGCCGACTCGCAGCGAACGCTTCAAGCACGACTCGTAGCCAGCAGAAGTACCTCGGCGCTAGACGCCGGCGGGATTGATCACCTCGAATACGCCGGTCTTGTCCGTCGACGCGGCGCCGGCGTTCACGACGCGATTCCGGCCCGACGCCTTCGCCGCGTAGAGGGCCTGATCGGCCATCTGCACGAAGCCCTTCTCGCTGCGATCGGAGAGCTGCGGATGCAGTTGGGCGACCCCGATGCTCACGGTAACGACGCTCGCCGCGGATTCCACGTGCTCGATGTTCTCGATCAGCACTCGCTCCCGGATCCGCTCGCCGAGCAGCGTCGCCGAAGCCTGATCGATGTCGGGCACGATCGCGGCGAACTCCTCGCCGCCATAGCGGCTGGCGAAGTCCGTCGGCCGGCGCAGCACTTCCTTCAAAATCCGTCCCACGCGCTGTATTGCGTGGTCGCCGGCCTGATGGCCGTAGTGGTCGTTGTACTTCTTGAAGTGATCGATGTCGATCAGGAATAACGCGAGCGAAGCGCCCGTTTTCCGCGCGCTCTGCCAGGATTCGGCGAGGTGTGTATCGAATGCGCGGCGATTCGAGAGCTCGGACAACGAGTCGTGGGCCGCGCGGTGGCTCAGGAGCCGCTCCTTGAGAAAGTCTCTGCGCCGTGCGAGCTCTAGCTGACCGGCGCCGATCGCGCAGATCAGGTTGACGATGAGTAGGTTGTAGCTCCCGTAGACGAGCGTCGTCGCGCTCATGCCCTCGAACAGTCCGAGCAAGACGTACGCCGGCACCAACGCAAATCCCGCTGCCCTAGCGAAAACGTAGTGCAAGCCGAGAAAGAAGTACGTGAACACGACGATCATGAAACCGCCCGCGAGCGCGGCGTGCTCGGAACTGCTCGGGCCATCGGAGATGCTGAGCGACGCGAGTCCGACTCCGAACACCGTCAGGACGCCGGCCACCTGTCTGAGCCACAGGTCGCGGCGAACGAACGTGAGGCTCAGCGCGAACCCGATCGGCGGGACGGAGAATAACGCGCGCAGCCACATGGCGTGCAACGCGAACTCGTGCGACTGCAGAGCGAAATCGAGGCCGGTGACGCCGACGAGCACGGCCGCACCGAGAGCCAATTGTCGGCGCACGTTGAGCTCGCTGCGCCGCGACGTATATGCGCGGTACTCGGACTCGAGACGCCGATTCTCGAACGAGACGGCCGAGCGTTTACATTCGAGCTCTTTAAGGTACGGCGTTTCCACCCGACTCCTCGGGCACGCTGGGTTCTCGGCTCACTCTGGCAAAGTCGACGTCAGGCCACACGGGACTGAGTCACAGTGAAAGTGTGGTCTTGCGCACGATTGTCGCGAGATCGAAGCCGACCCGCGGCCCGCGCTATGAGCCCCTTCGGCAGGACGAGGCCGACGCCGAGCCGGCGTTCGCGGCTCGCACAACGAGCACTACGACTGAGCAGCGGCCGCTTCCTGCTCGCAGCCGCCGCGCAGGGGCAGTGCGACTCCCTTCAGGAGTGCGTCGACCTCTTCTCGGTCCTGCGCACGCGCGACGTCGCGGATCAGGCGCGTCGAATAGTGCGGCGCGAACAGATGAATGAAGTCGACCATGTAGCCGCGCAAGACCATGTCACGCGGGAAGCCGAGCCAAGTCGTGACGCGCGGGAACAAGTTCTGCGCGTCGATCGCGACGAGGTCCTCGCGGTCGGTGCACTCGAATGCCATGGACGCGATCACGCCGACGCCCATTCCCATGCGCACGTAGGTTTTGATGATGTCGGCATCGCGCGCGGTGAACACGACCCGCGGCTCGAGGCCGTGCTCACGGAACGCGCGCTTGAACGAGGATTCGCCGGTGCCGCTGAACACGTAGGTCACGAGCGGGTAGTCGGCGAGCGCTTGCAGGTCGAGTGGCTTCGTCTGCTGCGCGAGCGGGTGGTCCTTCGGCACGAGCACGATCCGGTGCCAGTTGTAGATCGGCAGCAGCGTGAGATGCGGAAACAGCTCCTGCGAGCCCGTCGCGATCGCGAAATCGACCTTGTTCGTGCTCACGAGCTCGACGATCTGCTCGGAGGTTCCCTGGTGCAGCTCGAGATCGACGCGCGGATAGCGTTCGCGGAACGCACGGATGACCTCGGGCAGCACATAGCGCGCCTGGGTGTGCGTGGTGGCGATCGACAGCGTGCCGTCGAGCTCCGCGGTCAGGTCGCTCGCGAGGCTCGTGATGTTGCCGACCTCGCGCAGGATCTTGCGCGCGCGTGCGATCACCTCGCGGCCCGCCGGCGTGATCGCCGCGAGGCTCTTGCCCTTGCGCGTGAAGAGCTGCACGCCGAGCTCGGCCTCGAGCTGCTTGAGCTGCTTGCTGATGCCGGGCTGGCTCGTGTAGAGCCGCTCGGCGGCGGACGTGATGTTCAGCCCGCTGTCCGCGATCCCTACGAGATACTTGAGCTGCTTGAGCGTCACGCGGCCCCCGCGCCGATGAAAAAGCCGCGTCCTCGGAGAGGGTAGCGGCCTTGGGTGTCTATATAACCATCGGTTAGATCGGGGTGTCAACTAACGGCCCGAACGGCCTTCATGAGCCGATAGGGCGCGCCGCGCGCGGCTTGAGCGGGTTATTTCAGAGCGCTATAAAACTAGGAAAACAACTTACTATTCGCGTTCGCAGGGCGAGAGTATCGTTCCGCGACCACCGGGCTTCGGATCCATGCAGCACTTACCGCTCTTCGCCGACCTCAAGGATAAGGACTGTCTCGTCGTCGGCGGCGGGGCCGTCGCCGAGCGGCGCACGCTGTTGCTGCTCGAAGCCGGCGCGCGGGTTCACGTCGTCGCGCCGACGCTCAAGTCGGAGACGCTCTCGGAGCTTTCCGCCGACGCGCGGATCACGCACGAGGCGCGGCCGTATCGTGGCGGACCGCTCGACAGGTACTGGCTAATCGTCGCGGCGACGGACGACCACGTGACCAACGCTCGGGTCGCGGCGGACTCGCGCGCCGCTCGTCGGCTCTGCAACGTCGTCGACGACCCGGAGCTCTGCTCGTTCATCATGCCCGCGATCGTCGACCGCGCTCCGGTGACGATCGCGATCGGCAGCAGCGGCCTGTCCCCGGTGCTGACGCGCTGGATCAAGGGTCTGCTCGAGACGCTGTTGCCCGAGCGGCTCGGCGCGGTCGCGGCGCTGGCCGGTCGCTGGCGCGAGCGCGTGCGCGCGGCGATTCCCGACGCGGACGAGCGCCGGCGTTTCTGGGAGCGCGTCGTGAACGGCGAAGTCGCGGCGCATGCGTTCGCGGGGCGCGACCTCGAAGCCGAGGACGCGCTGCGCGGCGGTCTAGAGAGCTGGGCACGCGACGACGCGCACAAACTAGGCGAAGCCTACCTCGTCGGCGCGGGCCCCGGGGGCGCCGACTTGATCACGATTCGCGGCCGGCAGCTGCTCGCGAGCGCGGACGTCGTCCTCTATGACCGGCTCGTGAGCCCGAGCATCTTGAGCTACGCGCGCCGCGAGGCCGAGCTGATCTGCGTCGGCAAGACGCCGCGCCGGCCTTCGATCACGCAGAAGCAGCTGAACCGGCTGCTCGTGCAGCTCGTCCAGGCCGGCAAGCGCGTCTGTCGCTTGAAGGGCGGCGATCCGATGATCTTCGGCCGCGGCGGCGAGGAGCTCGAGGCGCTCGCCGAGGCGGGTCTGAAATTCCAAGTCGTGCCCGGCGTGTCGGCGGCCGAGGGTTGCGCGGCCTACGCCGGCGTGCCGCTCACGCTGCGCGGCGTCGCGCAGGCCGTGCTGCTCACGACCGGCCACACGCAAGACTCCCAAGACTCCGAGGCGGGCGTCGCCGCGGCGGAGTTTGCTCCGGGGCAGACGCTCGCGCTGTACATGGGCGTCGCGCAATACGCCGACATCGCCGCGGCGCTGATCGCACGCGGCTACGACGCGAGCACGCCGGTGGCCGTCGTCGAGAACGGCACGACGGACCGGCAGCGCGTGATCCGCACGGCGCTCGGCAGCCTCGGCCGCGCACAGGCGGCACTCGACATCGCGCCGCCTGCGCTCTTGATCGTCGGCGAAACCGCGCGCTTTGCGGAACGCTACAGTTGGTTCGAGCCGAGCAAGCTCGAAATTTTTGAAAGCGAGTCGGCGCACGAGCGCGCTCGTGTAAGCTACTGAGGCCACCTTTCGAGAGAGCGGCACCATGATTTACGAAAGCATCCTCGACACAATTGGCAATACGCCGGTCGTCAAGCTGCATCGGATTCCGCCGAAGCACGTGACGATCTACGCGAAGATCGAGGCGTTCAATCCGCTGCACTCGGTCAAGGACCGGCTCGCGCTCGCGATCATCGACGACGCCGAGCGCCGCGGTGCGATCAAGCCGGGGCAGACCGTAATCGAGGCGACGTCGGGGAACACCGGCATCGCGCTCGCGATGGTCTGCGCCGCGAAGGGCTATCCGTTCGTCGCGACGATGGTCGAGACGTTCTCGGTCGAGCGGCGCAAGATCATGCGCGCGCTCGGCGCGAAGGTGATCCTAACGCCCGCGGCGGAGCGCGGCACCGGCATGGTCCAGCTCGCCGCGACGCTGGCCGAGAAGCACGGCTGGTTCCTCGCGCGCCAGTTCCAGAACCCCGCTAATCCCGCGTTCCACCGTCAGACCACGGGGCCCGAGATCCTCAAGGACTTCGCGGCGCGCCGGCTCGACTTCTGGGTCACGGGCTGGGGCACGGGCGGCACGCTCACGGGCGCGGGCGAGATGATCAAGCTCGCGCGGCCCGAGGTGAAAATCGTCGCGACGGAGCCGGCCGGCGCGTCGCTGCTCGGCGGCAAGGCCTGGGCGCCGCACAAGATCCAGGGCTGGACGCCGGACTTCCTACCCGACGTGCTGAATCCGAAAGTGTTCGATCAGTTGCTGCCCGTCACCGACGAGGAAGGCAAGGTGATGGCGCGGCGGCTCGCGCGCGAGGAAGGGATCTTCGTCGGCATCTCGGCCGGCGCGACGGTCGCGGCCGCGGTGAAGGCCGCGGAGCAGGCACCCGCCGGGTCGGTGCTGCTCGCGATGCTGCCCGATACCGGCGAGCGCTACCTCGGCACCTATCTCTTCGACGACCTCAATGCGGGCTCCGACGACGAGTGGCTCGCGAGCCTCGACACGAAGTAGCGGCAGTCACAACGAGGCACCGAATCGCTCGGGGTCCGCGGCACGAGCAGCCTGAAGCTTCGAGCTCGAGCGAACGGTCGACCGATCGCATGTCTCGGCGACGAGGTCGATAGACGCCGAATGGCTGCGCCTGACCACGCCTGTTAGGCTGTGCCGCGGTGATCGATCCGCTCGCCGAGGTGCCTTGTGATCGAGTCTTTTGTGCTCGGCGCTGTCGCGCAGCTCTCGCTGCTACTCAGCGGGCTCGTAGTCTTCCGAATCAAGGTCCCGACGCGGATCATCGGGGACCTCGCGGCATTCGGCGCTGGCGGGCTGATCGCGGCCGTGGCGAAGGATCTCGTTCCCGAAGCTGCAGAGCTGCAGGGCGTGCAGGTCGCCCTCTGGATGCTGATCGGTGCCGGCGCGCTCATGGCCGGCGACAAGCTCGTGGAAAAGAAGTTCGGCTCCGAGGGCGTCGGCGGCGTGCTCGGCATCGTGGTCGGATCCATCGTCGATGGCGTGCCCGAATCCATCATCTTCGGCATCCAGCTCGCGAGAGGCGCGCCGATCAGCGCTGCATTCATCGCGGCGGTCTTCGTGTCGAACGTCCCACAAGCGCTCGCGCCTTCCGCCGGTCTCGCCGAGAACGGCTGGCGCTGGACTCGCGTTGCGACGCTCTGGTTGCGAGTCGTGCTCGCCTGCGGCGTCGCGTCCGCGCTCGGCTATCTTGCCGCGACGGCGATCGGCGCCGTTAATGGCTCCAGGATGGCGGCGTTTGCGGCCGGCGGCATCCTCGCGATGGTCACCGACTCCCTGATCCCGTTCGCGGTTGAGCGTTCGAAGACAGCCGGCCTCTGGACCGTGATCGGCTTCTGCGCGGCGCTCGCGATGGCCTGAGCGTCATCGCTGCAGACAGTCTCGAACACGAGCGGCTCGATCCGGCAAACGAGAAGTTGGCGGAGAGGGAGGGATTCGAACCCTCGAAGGGCTTTTGGCCCTTACACCCTTAGCAGGGGTGCGCCTTCGACCACTCGGCCACCTCTCCGCACGTTCGACTTTCGTCGCAAACGGCCCGTGATTCTACTGGCGCGCCGCGCGAATGGCGACGTTCGAGCGGAAAGAGGTACCCGTCATGCCGGCGGCCGAACCGCGGCATGCGACGAGGTCTGCGTCGATCGGACTACTGATGCACCGCGCCGACCACTTGCGGTGGCCGCTGCGGTTTCTCTTCGGCTTGCTCGCGCTTGATACGTTCGAAAATTTCTTCGCGATGCACTGCCACTTCACGCGGTGCGTTCACCCCGAGCCGCACCTGGTTCCCCTTCACACCTAGCACAGTGACGGTGACGTCGTTACCGATGACCACCGTTTCCCCCACTCGCCGGGTCAAGATCAGCATTGCCAGACTCCTTATGGGCGTCTTGGCCGTTCCCTGCTGCTGCAACATTCCTGTTGCAGTTTCTTTTTCGTCGGGTTCGGCTGTTCGCCCTGCACCCTCGAGCGATAGCTGGCGGGCTTTCGATCGAGGACTTCCGTGGCTACTCCGGCCATTTTGTTTTGCTCAGCGTTTTGGCCGGTTCCCCCCCAAACTCGCGCATTGCGTTGTCGGCAATTCGCGACCGGTAGTGATGGTAATGCATTTTCTCGGCAGAGTGAGCGCTTTTGCTGCGTCGCTGGCGTTAGACCAAATCTAAGACGCGCCGGCCCCGGCGAGCTTCGCGACGATCTCAGGGACGAGCGCGAGCGCGTCGTCGACCTTGTCCGGCCGAGTTCCGCCGGCCTGCGCGAAGTCCGGCCTGCCGCCACCGCGGCCGCCGACGAGCTCGGCTACCGGCTTGATCACGTCGCCGGCTTTCAAGCGCGGCGTGAGGTCTTTGCTGATCGTCGCGACGAGATGCACCTTGTCGCTCTCGACGGCGCCGAGCACGACGATGCCGGTGCCGAGGCGGTCCTTGAGCTGATCGGCCGTGTCGCGGAGCGACTTCGCGTCCGCACCGTCGACTCTCGCCGCGAGCACTTTGACGCCGCTCACGATTTGCGTCTCCTCGAGCAGGTCGCGGCTTCCGCCCGTCGCGAGCTTGCGGCGCAGGCCCTGCACCTCGCGCTCGAGCGAGCGCGCGCGATCGAGGAGCTGCGTGACCTTGCCAGCAACGTCGTCGCGGCCCGCCTTCACGAGCGCCGCGACGTCGCGGAGCTTGTCCTCGTTCGCGTTCACCCATTCGAGCGCGCCGCGGCCCGAGACCGCTTCGATCCGGCGGACGCCGGCCGCGATGCCGCTCTCGCCGACGATCTTGAACAAACCGATGTCGCCGGCTCGGCTCACGTGCGTGCCGCCGCAGAGCTCGGTCGAGAAGTCGCCGAGCTTCAGCACGCGCACGCGATCACCGTACTTGTCGCCGAAGAACGCGAGCGCGCCGGCCGCAATCGCCTCGTCGTAAGGCAACACGCGAATGTCCGCATCGGCGTTCTGACGGATCTGCTCGTTGACGAGCGACTCGATGTCGCGAAGCTGCTCCGCGCTCACGGGCTCGTAGTGCGAGAAGTCGAAGCGCAAGCGGTCCGGCGCGACGAGCGAGCCCTTCTGCTGCACGTGCTCGCCGAGGACTCTGCGCAGCGCCGCGTGCAACAAGTGCGTCGCCGAGTGATTCGCGACGATCGCCGCGCGCCGCGCAGCGTCGACGCGCGCCTCGAGCCGCTCTCCGATCGCAATCGTGCCGGACTCGACCGTGCCGAGGTGGCCGAACGCGAGCCCGAGCTTCTGCGTGTCCGTGACAGCGAAGCGCGCGCCGCCGCCTTCGAGCGTTCCGGTGTCGCCGATCTGGCCGCCGCTCTCGGCGTAGAACGGTGTGCGCTCGATCACGACGGTGCCGGCCTGGCCTTGCTTCAGCGCATCCACCGACTTGCCGTCCACGTCGAGCAACGCGACGACCGGCGAGTCGTCCGCGAGCGTCTCGTAGCCGCGGAACTCGGTCGCGCGGTCGAACGACGGCTTGCTGCCCCCGACCATCGTGAACCGGCTCGCCTTGCGCCCGCGCTCGCGCTGCGCATCCATCTCGCGCTCGAAGCCGGCGCGGTCGACCTCGTAACCGCGCTCGCGCGCGATGTCCGCCGTGAGGTCCTCCGGGAAACCGTAGGTGTCGTAGAGCTTGAAGACGGTCTCGCCAGGTAGCGTGCCGCGAACACTAAGCTTGCCGATCGCGTCGTCGAGCAGGCGCATGCCCTGCGACAGCGTCTCCGCGAAGCGCTGCTCCTCTTGGCGCAGCACCTTCTCGACGTGGCTCCGCCGCTTGCCGATCTCGGGATACGCCCCGCCCATCTCCTTCTCGACGTCCTTCACGAGCTTGTAGAAGAACGGCTCCTCGACGCCGAGCTTGTAGCCGTGCCGGATGGCGCGGCGGATGATCCGCCGCAGCACGTAGCCGCGGCCCTCGTTGCCGGGCACGACGCCGTCGGCGATCAGGAACGAGCACGCGCGGATGTGATCCGCGATCACGCGCAGCGACTTGTCGCCTAAGTTCGACGTGCGAGTCAGCGCCGCGGCGGCCTCGATCAAATGCACGAAGAGGTCGATCTCGTAGTTCGAGTGCACGCCCTGCATCACGGCCGCGAGCCGCTCGAGGCCCATGCCCGTGTCGACGGAGGGCTTCGGCAGCTTCGCCATCGCACCGTCGGCGCTGCGCTCGAACTGCATGAACACGAGATTCCAGATCTCGATGTACCGGTCGCCGCCGCTATTCGGCGAGCCCGGCGGGCCGCCTTCGACGTCGGGGCCGTGGTCG
>Ga0326731_1000214_pt1 | contig 15060 bp, 12 predicted proteins | sample MHFSIPfraction_FD_207645 | JGI IMG/M metagenome (GOLD analysis project Ga0326731, IMG submission 207645) | Lab enriched peat soil microbial communities from Michigan Hollow, Ithaca, NY, United States - MHF9FY SIP fraction | ecosystem: Environmental > Terrestrial > Soil > Wetlands > Peat | place...
ACAAATCTCTCCCCCCTCGTCGGTGGACGAACCGCCGCCTTTGGCGCAATATATGTTCGCGAGCCGGTGCTGTCCCCCCGCATTCATCAGGAGCAACCACTATGTCCCCCCGCCCGCGGGTCCGCCGCGCGACTCGCCATCTCGTGGCCGGTGTCGCCTGCGCGACGCTCATCGCGAGTACGGCAGCCGCCCAGATCCCGCTCAAGGTCGCCTCCCCCGACGGGCGGACGCAGGTGAGCGTCCGGATCAGGGACGGCCGGGCGTACTACGACGTGCAGCGTGACGGGCGGGCGCTCATTCTCCCCTCGCTGCTCGGCTTCGCATTCCAGGGCGCGCCGCCGTTGCGCGACTCGCTGCGCATCACCGATACCACCCGGGAATCACACGACGAGTGGTGGACCCAGCCCTGGGGTGAGGTGGCGCGCGTACACGATCACCACAACGAGCTGGCTGTCTCGATCGCGGAGACAACGGCCCCGAACCGGCACTTCACGGTGCGGATCCGCGTCTTCGACGATGGCCTCGGCTTCCGCTACGAATTCCCCGAGCAGCCCGGTCTCGGTGAGTTCGCCATCACCGACGAGCTCACCGAGTTCGCCATGGCGGACAACGCCCGCGCCTGGTGGATCCCTTCCAACTGGCCCAGGAAGGACCGCTCCGAAGAGTTGTTCTCCTCGGGACCCGTGAGCACGCTGGATAGCGTGCAGACACCGCTCACCATGGAGCTGCGCGACGGGCACACCTTCATGGTCATTCACGAGGCGAACCTCGTGGACTACGCGCGCATGTTCCTCGCCGGGCCACGCATGGAGGGCCGCACGTTGCGCGCCGCCCTGGCGCCGATGGCCGACGGCATCAAGGTGCGGGGCCGCACCCCGTTCGTGACGCCGTGGCGGACGATTCAGATCGCCGATCGCGTCACCGACCTCGCCCCCTCGCTGCTCGGCCTGAACCTCAATCCCCCGAACGCGCTCGCCAGTACCGACTGGATCCATCCGATGAAGTACGTGGGGATCTGGTGGGGCATGCACATCGGCGCCCTGACCTGGAGCTCGGGCCCGAGGCACGGGGCCACGACCGCCAACGCGAAGCGCTACATCGACTTCGCCGCGGCGAACGGATTCGGTGGGGTGCTGGTGGAAGGGTGGAACGTCGGCTGGGACGGCGACTGGATCGCCAACCGCAACGCGTTCTCGTTCACCCAGGCGTATCCCGACTATGACCTCGCCGAGGTCACCCGCTACGCGAAGTCGAAAGGCGTGCGGCTCATCGTCCACAACGAGACCTCGGGCGGGACCCAGAATTACGAGCGACAGATGGACAGCGCGTTCGCGCTGTACCACGCGCTCGGTCTCGACGCGATCAAGTCGGGCTACGTCACCGACCTGACGAGCGAGGGCCACTCGCACTACTCGCAATTCATGGTGCAGCACTACCGCCGCGTGATCGAGGCGGCCGCCCGGGACGGCATCATGCTCGACGTGCACGAGCCGATCCATGACACCGGCGAGCGCCGCACCTTCCCGAACATGATGAGCCGCGAAGGGGCGCGCGGGCAGGAATACAACGCGTGGAGCGGTGACGGCGGCAACCCGCCCGAGCACGAGACGATTCTCTTCTTCACGCGACTGCTGGATGGGCCGATGGACTTCACGCCGGGGATCTTCGATCTGTTCGAGCGCTCGAGCGGGCACGCGCGTCGGCCCGAGGAGCCGAGAGTGCGGACCACTCTGGCGAAGCAGCTCGCGCTGTACGTCGTGATCTACTCGCCGCTCCAGATGGCCGCCGATCTCCCCGAGAACTACGCGAACCAGCCCGCGTTCCAGTTCATCCGCGACGTCGCCGTGGACTGGGACACGACGCGCGTGATCGCCGGCAAGATCGGCGACTACGTGGTGGTGGCGCGGCGCGAGCGCGGCGGCCCGGCCTGGTTCCTGGGCGCCATCACCGACGAAGAGCCCCGCACCTTCGACGTCCCGCTGTCGTTCCTGACGCCGGGCCGGCGCTACGTGGCCGAGATCTATGCCGATGGTCCGAACGCCAACTGGCTGGACAACCCCCTGCCGGTGACCATCACGCGGCGCCCGGTGACCTCGCTGACGCGACTGCACGTCGTGCTCGCGCCGGGGGGCGGTCAGGCGATTCGCATCCGTCCGGCGAGATGATCGCGTAGCTCCGTGACGGATGAGCTGAAGGCGCTGCGATCCCTCGCCCGGGCGCTGGGTGTCCACACCCGGTACATCGACGGCCTCTGCAAGCCTGTCACCGTAGCACCCGAGACCCTGGTGCGCGTCTGTGCGGCGCTCGGCGCCCCCGTCGAGCGGCCGGCCGATGCCGCGGAGGCATTGCGGGCGCATAGGGCGAGCGTGAGCAAGGGGGCGCTGCCGCCTGTGCTGGTGGCCTGGGATGGAGTGTTGCCCTCCGTCTCATTCCAAGGTGAGGCCAAACTCCACCTCGAGGACGGTACCGCGGTCCCGCTCGACACCCGTCCTCTTCCGTTCGGCTATCACCGCCTGACGCTCGAGTCGTCGGCTCGGCGAAAGACCTGCACGGTCATCTCGGCGCCGGTGCGGGCGTTTCGCCGGCCGGGGTCGCATCGCAGCTGGGGCGTCGGGACGCAGCTCGCCGCCCTCCGCTCAGCGCGCAGCCGCTCCCTCGGCGACCTGCGAGATCTGGAGTCGCTGTGCGGTTGGGTGCGCGAGCGGGGCGGAGACCTGGTGACCGCCCTCCCGCTGCTGCCCACCTTCAACTCCGCACCCTCCGAACCCAGCCCGTACTCGCCGGTGAGCCGTCTCTTTTGGTCCGAGCTGATCCTCGATCTTGGCGATGCCCATCGCCCGGCGGATCCTCCTGCGACGTTGGACGTGGCTCGGGGAGACGCCGAAGTGCGGGCAGGGCTGTCGGGACACCCGGCTCCGGACACGTCGCCGCTGGACGTGGAACTGGTACGCTACGCGCGATTCCGTGGTGCCCAGGCCCGGCTGGGAAGGAACTGGCGCGACTGGCCATCGGACGCTCGAGCCGGAAGGCTGCAGCCCCACGACGTCGATGCCGACGAGGAGCGCTTCCACCTCGTGGCACAGACCATGGTGCGTCGCCAGCTCCACGACCTGCGGCAGCGACTGGACCGCGACGGCTTTCGTCTGGGGCTCGACCTCGCCGTCGGCGTCCACCCCGACGGATACGATCCCTGGTCGCGGCAGAGCCTCTTCGCCGACGGGATGTCGGTGGGTGCCCCTCCCGATCGGGGATTCCCGAGCGGGCAGGACTGGGGCTTCTCCCCGGTGCATCCCGGCTCATCGCGCCGTGAGGGGCACCGCTATGTGGCGGCATCGATCGGCCTGCAGGCGGGACTCGCCGGGGTGCTCCGGGTGGACCACATCATGGCCTGGACGCGGCTCTACTGGATCCCGCACGGGTTCGGCCTGCACGAGGGGACCTACGTCTCCTATCCCGCCGATGAGTTGTTCGCCATTCTCACACTGGAGTCGGAGCGCAACCGGTGTGAGGTGGTGGGCGAGAACCTGGGAACGGTTCCTCGGGAGATCGACACGGCGTTGCCGCGTCATCGGATCTGGGGGATGTACCTGGCGCAATTTCAGGAGTGGAGCGGCAAGCAGGAGACCGCACCGCCGACCGGCGGGGACATGGCGCTCATCGGCACGCACGACACGCCGACCTTCGCGGGCTGGCTCGCGGGCAACGACATCGGGGAGCGCATCCACTACGGCCTGCTCGCCGAAGCGGCGGCGCCGGCGGTACGAGAAGAGCGCACCTGGGCGGCGCACTGGCTCGCCAAGCGCTTCGATCGCCCACTCGACGACCCCAAGGCGCTGCTCGCCGAGCTGCTGGAGTGGCTCGGTCGCTCGGAGAGCCCGCTGGTCGTTCCCTGGCTGGAGGATCTCTGGCTCGAGGACGTCGCCGTGAATCTGCCGGGAACGCCGTCGTCGCAGCGACCCAACTGGCAACGGCCGATGCGGCGACTCCTCGACGAAGTGTTCAGCGACGCCGAGATTGATGCATTGGTCCGTCGCCTCGATCGGGCGCGGAAACACGGATAGGAGAGCGGAGACCATGGGAACACCCGCCACCCCCGCCGTCCGGACGAAGCCGCGGCTCTCGTTCTGGCAGATCTGGAATATGAGCTTCGGCTTCCTGGGCATTCAGTTCGGCTTTGCGTTGCAGAACGCGAATGTGAGCCGGATCTTCGAGACGCTCGGCGCCAAGGTCGAAAACATCCCGCTCCTCTGGATCGCCGCCCCGGTGACGGGTCTGCTCGTCCAGCCCGTCGTCGGCTACTTCAGCGACCGCACGTGGAACCGTCTCGGCCGCCGGCGCCCGTACTTCCTGAGCGGGGCGATTCTGGCTTCGCTGGCGCTCGTCGCCATGCCCAACTCCCCGGTCCTCTGGGTCGCCGCCGGGATGCTCTGGATCATGGACGCGTCCATCAACATCTCGATGGAGCCGTTCCGTGCCTTCGTGGGCGACAACCTTCCGTCGGCGCAGCGCGTCACCGGGTTCGCGTTACAGAGCTTCTTCATCGGCACGGGCGCCGTCGTGGCCTCGATGCTCCCCTGGCTCCTGACCAACCTGTTCGGCGTGCGGAACGAAGCGGCTGCCGGTCTGATCCCTGATTCGGTACGCCTCTCCTTCTATCTCGGCGCGGCGGTGTTCTTCAGTGCGGTCCTCTGGACGGTGCTCCGGTCGAAGGAGTATTCGCCGGACGAGATGGCCTCGTTCTCCGAGAACCAGGCGCGGGAAGGCCAGGTGCGGATGCGACGGACCGACGCCGAGTATGTCGCGAACGGCGGGCGCCAGGTTCGCCTGGGCGGGGTCCTCCTCGTCCTCGGCGCGCTCGCGAGCGCCTGGCTCGCGTACGAGAACATCTACCAGGTCATGATCCTCTCGGCGGGGACCGCGGTCGTCGGCGTGCTGCTCATCGCGGGCGGGGCCCTGCAGCGCAGCGGCCGGCACGACAACGGCTTCGTGACCATCCTGAACGACTTCCTCGACATGCCCCGCACGATGAAGCAGCTCGCCTGGGCGCAGTTCTTCTCGTGGTTCGCGCTGTTCGCGATGTGGATCTACACGACGGCGGCGGTGACGAGCCACATCTACGGCACGAGCGACACGACCTCGGCGCTCTACAACGACGGCGCGAACTGGGTGGGGATCTGCTTCGCCGTGTACAATGGCGTGGCGGCGGTCGTAGCGTTCGCGATCCCGCCCCTCGCGCGATGGTCCAGCCCGAAGGTCGCCCACGTGATCTGCCTGCTGTGCGGCGCGCTCGGCCTCTTCTCGATCTACGTCATCACGGACCGGCATCTGTTGCTGGGGTCAATGGTGGGGGTGGGGATTGCCTGGGCGAGCATCCTCTCGATGCCCTACGCGATCCTCACGGGATCCCTGCCGCCGTCCAAGCTCGGCTACTACATGGGCGTCTTCAATTTCTTCATCGTGATTCCGCAGATCGTCGCGGCGGCGATCCTGGGCTTCGTTGTGGGGCGCTTCTTCGGTGGCGAGGCGATCTACGCCCTGCTGGTCGGCGGTGCGTCCCTCGTGCTGGCGGCCCTGCTGATGCTCCGCGTGCAGGACCAGGACGAGGCGGCTCGCGCATGAGACTCGCGACGCGCGCCGTCGCCCTCATCAGCCTCGGCGCTTGCGTCCTCCCGACGCGTCATGGCAAGGAGCTTCCCGCGAGCGTCGACCCGGCCGTGTTCTGGAATCACGCCACGGTCTACTTCCTCCTCACCGATCGCTTCGTGAACGGCGAGACCGGCAACGACCGCGCTCTGGGTCGAGCGCACGACGGAGCCCTGCTGCGCAACTTCGAGGGCGGGGATCTCGCCGGCGTGCTCCGCAAAGTGAACGAGGGATACTTCGACAGCCTGGGCGTGGACGCCATCTGGCTGACGCCGTTCGTGGAGCAGGTCCACGGCAGCGTGGACGAAGGGACGGGGATCACCTACGGCTACCACGGCTACTGGACGCGAGACTGGACCGCGGTGGATCCGGCCTTGGGCACGAAGGCCGACCTGCACGCCCTGGTCGATGCGGCCCACCGCCACGGGATCCGGGTCCTGATGGACGCCGTCATCAACCACACTGGCCCCGTGACGCCGCAGGATCCGCCCTGGCCCGACGATTGGGTCCGCAGCGGTCCCAATTGCACCTACCGGGACTACGCCACCACCGCGGACTGCACGCTGGTGGCCACGCTACCCGACGTCCGCACCGATCGCGACGCTCCCGTAGCGCTGCCGCCCCTGGTGATCGAGAAGTGGCGGCGCGAGGGGCGCCTCGATCGGGAGCGGGCCGGACTCGATTCGTTCTTCACGCGCACCGGGTACCCGCGGGCGCCGCGCTACTACATCATCAAGTGGCTCACCGATTGGGTGCGCCAGTTCGGCTTCGACGGCTACCGCATCGACACCGCCAAGCACTTTGGCGCGAGCGTCAGCGCCGAGCTGAAGCAGGAGGCGTCGCGGGCCTTCGCCGACTGGAAGCGCGCCCATCCGGCGCAGGTGCTGGACAACCTCCCCTTCTACATGGTAGGGGAGGTGTATGGTTGGGACCCGAGCCAGGGGCGGGACTACAATTACGGCGATCGGACCGTGGACTTCTTCTCCAACGGGTACGACGCGCTCATCAACTTCGGCTTCAAGAGCGAGCACGGGTCGCTGGACAGCCAGTTCTCCCGCTATTCAGCAACGCTCACGACCGGAACCCTGCGAGGTGTCGAGGTACTCAACTACCTCAGCTCGCACGATGACGGCAACCCCTGGGACCCGGACCGCGCGGACCCGCTGAACGCCGGCATCCGCCTCCTCCTCGCACCGGGCGGCGCGCAGATCTACTACGGCGACGAAACGGCCCGGCCGCTGAAGGTCTCCGGTACCGCCGGTGACGCCGGTTTGCGCGCGCTCATGAACTGGACCGACCTCGAGCATGGGGGCCGCACCGCTGAGGTGCTGCGGCACTGGCGGAAGCTGGGGCGGTTTCGGCGGGCGCATCCCGCGGTGGGAGCGGGCGTGCACCGGCAGCTCCAGGCCGCGCCCTACATCTTCAGCCGCACCATCGACGCGAACGGGCTGCACGACCGCGTGCTAGTGGCGCTGGATCAGGGGGAAGGTGCCAAGACGATTCCCGTCTTCGGCGTGTTCCCGGACGGCATGGAGCTGGTGGACGGCTACTCGGGGGTGAGTGGGACCGTGCGGAGCGGCAGCATCTCGCTCACCACCCCATTCGGTCTCGTGTTGCTCAGCGAGCGAACAGGAAGGTGAGCGGGTCGGTGAGCCGTGCGCGCCACGAGGCTTCGTTGTGTGTGGCGCCTTCGTAGCGCCGCACGACGAAGTCCTTCCCTTCTACCAGTCCCTGCCGCAGCAGCCACGCGCGTACCGCTTCGTGGGTGGGCCCGTACGCGGAGTCCAGGCCCAGCGAGCCGTAGTCGAAGCGGTAGCGCGCTCCCCGAGGGGCCTCGAGCCCCGCCGCGATGTCGCGAATGATGTACGGCGTCGAGTCCGGATGCTCGACGGGCGGTACGCCCTGGAAGACCTGCGCCACGACCGCCTCGGAAAGCGGAAAGTGCGTCGATTCGCAGCCGCAGGCGCCGAACGCCTCGGGGTGGTGGGTCACGAGGTAGAACGAGAGAAGCCCGCCCATGGATGAGCCCATGACGGCGGTGTGCTTCGGTCCCGTCAGGGTGCGGAATTCGGCGTTCACCCGGGGCATCAGCTCTTCGATGAGGAAGCGGGCATAGTCGGGCGCGCGGTGCCAGGGCGAGTACTCTGCCCCACGCTCGGCCGTACTCCAGACGCCCACCACGATCACCGGCGGGATCGTGCCCTGCCTGACGAGCTGCATCACCGCCTCGTCCACGCCCCAGTCGACACCCGTGTTCGCGATGCGCGGGTCGAACAGGTTCTGTCCGTCGTGCATGTACAGCACGGGATACCGCGTCGACGTCGAGCTGTCATAGCCGGGCGGCAACCAGATCTCGACGGTGCGCGTGGGGCCCAGGAACGCCGACCGGACATCCGGCCAGTAGACGAGGCGACCCAGGACGCCCGAGCCCTTCCAGTCCGCCATGTAGTCCCGCACCGGCCGCTTGAAGCTGGTGATCTCGTGCACCGCCTCGACGTCGCCGTCGATCACGAGCCGGTTGTTGGACGGGACCGCCCCCGTGGGCCCCAGTGCCTCACGGTCCCAGGTACCCAGCGTGAACTTGTATTCGAAGGTCGTCCCGCGCGGCGCCGTGATGTGCGCGATGCGCTCGCGTCCCGCACCCTCCAGGGCACGGCCGTCGGGGCGCCAGGGGCCCAGCTCGGGCAGGCTGCCCGCGAGATAGACGGTGCTCGTGCTTTCCGGGACGGTGACGCGAATCGTGACGGTACAGCATGCGCCGGGGCCGGGGACGGGCTGCTGTGCGGCGCAGACCGTGGCGGCCGCCAGGGCGGCGAGCGTGAGCGTCGGGCGGGAGGCGTTCAGGTCTGTGGCACCGCGATGTCGAGCGGTGGTGGCTCGTCGCGCACCAGCCACTCGAACTGCTCGCGGAATTGCTCCAGGGAGATGTGGGCGACGGCCGCGAAGCGCGCGATCTCGTGCGGGTTCTCGAAGTCGTCGCGGCGCAGCCGGATCATGTAGCGCCGCGCGATGGCGTAGCGCGTCGAATGGATGTTCACGTAGCGGAGCCGGGTTCGCCCCGTCTCTGCGTCGAGCAGGTCGCGAAACGGGATCGGCACGAACTCGCCGCCCTGTATCGAGACCATCACCGCGCGGCCTCCCGACAGCAGGTACTTCGCTGCGCAGTACCCCAGGTCCCGGGCGTATTCCATGTCGTAGGGAATCGGGTCGGCGCAGCGCAGCTCGTAGCCGATGTCCTTGGCCGCGATCGTCGTCTTGATCCCGAACTCCCGTAGCCGTTCCTGCACCGCATGCTTCAGAATCTGCCCGATGGCGACCTCGGCGATCCGGAGGTTGCCGTGCGCATCGCGCTCGACGCCGTCCACCCCGGCCAGATCGGCGGGATCGATGCCCTCGACCACGCCCTCGGCGATGATCGCCACGCCGTGCTGCCGCCCCAGCGCCAGCCGCTTGATGATGGCGCCCACCAGCGTGTCGGTGATCGCCTTGAACGGGATCTTGCGCAGCCCGAACTCCTCCGGGATGAGCGTGAGTGTGGCGCCGGCCGCCTTCCCGATCCCCAGGGCGAGGTGCCCGGCTTTCCGGCCCATGGTGATGACGAAGTACCAGCGCGACGTGGTGTGGGCGTCGGCCATCAGGTTCTTGACGATCTCGGCGCCGTGATGGCGGGCCGTCTGGAATCCGAACGTGTCGATCTCGGGCGGCAGGCCGATGTCGTTGTCGATCGTCTTCGGCACGTGCACGACGTGGATCCGGCCCGCCGACTGTTCATCCAGGCGCATGGCGGTGTAGGCCGTATCGTCGCCGCCGATGGTGATCAGGTGCGACACGTCGAGGCGCAGCAGCGAGAGAATCGTGTTCTCGAGCAGCTGGGGATCGGTGGTGGGATTGGCGCGGGCGATGCCGATGATCGAGCCGCCGCGGGTGTGGATGCGGCTCACCTTCTCGATGGTGAGCGGGACCACGTGCTGGATGTCGCCGTGCATGATCCACTCGAACCCGTCCTGGATCCCCAGGACGTCCACGCCCTCCAGGATGCAGCGGATCGTCGCCGCGCCGATCACCGCGTTGATGCCGGGTGCCGGCCCACCGCCGACGACGATCGCGACCTTCGTGCGCTCGCTCATGAGTCCGTCCCCGCGTGCGTCGCCGGGACGGTTACGGTCGCACCGTGGTGGTGCTGTTGACCTGGGAGTCCTCGATCTTGAAATCGACGACCTGGCCGGGCGAGAGCAGCAGCTGACCCGACCGGATCAGATCGCCGCCGCCGCTGGGGCGGGCCTGGACCTCCAACGGACCGTTGCCGATCATGGACGGGGGAAACGTATACCGGCTGGAGATGCCCGGAGACACCGTTCCCAGCCGGTAGCTGACCCCCGATCCCACCGCGTAGACCACCATGGGGAGCGAGGAGTTGTTGGTGACGTTCAAGTAGACGGCGCCCGGGCGCATCGCGACGGGGTCCGTCGTGCCGCCACCGTGGTGGGCGCAGGCGGCGCCGATCACGAGCAGCCCGGTGATCAAGTACGTCCTGGCGCGATGCATGACTTCCTCCTACACGGACTCACGGCCGGCGTGCCGTCTGCTCCTGGCCCGGAGGGCGAACCCGAGCATGCCGAGGCCGAACGCCAGCACCGCCAGCCCCCACCACAGATTCACGTTGATGCCGAGCGACCGCCCGTAGATCGCCTCGTCCGACACCAGCCCGTAGACCGTCAGCATCGCGCCGAAGATCGAGAACATCAGGCCGATCGGCAGTCGCACGTCCCATTTCATGGCATCACCAGAAGATGATGTTGAGGACGACCGTGAGCCCCAGCACGACGACGGCGAGGGCGGCGGGCCGCTTGTACCAGGGCAGGTCGTGGTCCGTGAGGCGGGGCGTCAAGGCGTACACCAGTCCCTTGAGGTCCGCGTCCGATTTGGTGCGCGCCGTAAGAAGCGAGATCACGATCGTGGCGACGAAGCACGCGGTCCAGGCGAAAATGGCGGTCCAGAAGTTCTGCGCCATCTCGCTCGGGTAGGTGTGCAGCACCGTTCCCAGAAACGCGCCCTTGAGCCCGGGCACGGCGCCGCTGGGGAGCGTCAATCCGTGATGGGCCGCCGCGGCCAGGGTCCCGATCAGCAGGCCGAAAAACGCCCCGTGGCCCGTGGTGCGGCGCCAGAACATCCCCAGCAGGAACGTCGCGAACAGCGGCGCGTTCACGAACGCGAAGACGAGCTGCAGCATGTCCATGATGTTGTTGAATCGCGTCGTGGCATACGCCGCGGCCACGCTGAGCAAAATCCCGAACACCGTGGCCGCGTGCCCCATGTGCAGGTAGTGCGCGTCCGACTTCCCGGGCCGGATATAGGACTGGTAGATGTCGTAGGTCCATACGGTGTTGAACGCGGTGACGTTCCCGGCCATGCCGGACATGAACGACGCCATGAGCGCGGTGAGGCCGAGGCCCAGCAGGCCCGAAGGCAGATAGTGCGCCAGCATGACGGGAACCGCGAGGTTGTAGTTCGGCGACCCGTCGCTGCCGATCGGGAGCAGGCCCCCGCGCGTGACGTGCAGGGCGATGGCGATCATCCCCGGCAGAATCACGAGGGCGGGGAAGAGCATCTTCGGAAACGCGGCGAGCAGGGGCGTCCGGCGCGCGGCGGTCATCGAGTCGGCGGCCATCGCCCGCTGGACCACGAGAAAGTCGGTGCACCAGTAGCCGAACGACAACACGAACCCCAGGCCCATCGCCAGGCCGAACCACTCCACCCCCATGGGGTTGGCGCTGGCCACGTTCACGTGGCGCCACGAGTCGGACCAGGCGCCGGGAGCGAACCCGGCGTTCGTCGCCACGGTCTCGAGCTTCGCGGTGAGCCCCGCCCAGCCGCCCACGTCCTTGAGCCCGAGCAGCACGAGCGGCAGGAAGCCCAGCACGATGAGAAAGAACTGCAGCACCTCGTTGTAGATCGCGGAGGTCAGGCCGCCCAGGAAGATGTACGCCAGGACGATCACCGCCGACAGCACCACGCTGGTGTGAAAGCTCCAGCCCAGCAGCAGCTCGAGCAGCTTGGCGAGCGCATACATGGAGATGCCGGAGGAGAACACGGTCATCACGGCGAACGTGGCGGCGTTGAACCCCCGGGTCTTTTCGTCGAAGCGGAGCTTCAGATATTCCGGGACGGAGCGGGCGCGTGAGCCATAGTAGAACGGCATCATGAACACGCCGACGAACACCATGGCGGGGATCGCGCCGAGCCAGTAGAAGTGGCTCGTCATCATCCCGTACTTGGCGCCCGAGGCGCCCATCCCGATCACTTCCTGCGCGCCGAGGTTCGCCGAGATGAAGGCGAGCCCGGCGATCCACGCCGGGATGGACCGTCCCGAGAGGAAGAAGTCCTCGCTGCTCCTGACGGATCGCCGCAGCACCCAGCCGATGCCGAGCACGAAGACGAAATAGACGATCAGGATCGCGTAGTCGATCGTGCCGAGCTGAATGTGCTGCACGGGCTATCCCCTGGTCTCGATGCGCCGGGACCCTCCCGGCGCCCAACACATGTACGAGCCTTTCGGGCCCGAGCGCAAGACCTCCCTGTTTCCGGGACGGTGCAGGCGGGAACCTTGCGGGAGGAGTGATAGTTGTATATACACATATCAATCCTGGCCACCCCTGCCGGAGGACCGACCGATGACCACCTCGACCCTCACTCCCGTCCACGCCCCCCGGGGCGCCCTCCTCGTCGCGGCCGTGTGGCTGGGACTCGCCATCCTCGCCGGTGCGACGGGCGCTCTCATCCGGCTTCCGTTCCCGGGACCCCAGCTCATCATCTTCACCCTGTTCGGCGCTACCTTCGGGGCCACGCTCGGAATACCGGCGTGGCGTGCCTGGGTCCAGGCGCTTCCGCTGCGCCTGCTCATCGGGATCAACGCCCTCCGCTTCGTGGGGATCTCGTTCCTGGTGCTCGCCGCCCGCGGGCAATTGGCCCCCGTGTTCGCGGATCGTGCCGGCTGGGGCGACATCGCCGTGGCCATCGTCGCCCTGCTCCTCCTGGCCGCGGGTGATCCCCGCACCCGGCTGCACCGAGGCATCATCCATGTCTGGAACGCGTTCGGCGTGCTCGATCTCATCGTGGCCGTCGCGACGGCGACCGCGGTGACGCTGCGCGGCTCCGTGCCGGGGATCGCGCCGCTGCTGTCGCTCCCGCTCGTGGTCGTCCCGACGTTCTTCGTGCCGCTCTTCGTGGCGAACCACGTGATCATCTTCCTGGGGCTGCGGGCCGGGGCCCGCGCCGGTCATGGCCACTGACGCGCTGCCCGCCCTCGCGTGCGCGTGCGCCAGCCTCCGGCGCGCGGCGCGCGCGGTGACGCAGCTGTATGACGCGGAGCTCCAGGGCACGGGGCTCCGCGTCACCCAGCTCACCTTGCTGCAGGCATTGCAGCGAATGGGATCCAGTCCGCAGGCGGCCCTGGGAGAGCTGCTGGCGCTCGACGCCACGACTCTCAGCCGCACGCTGCGCCCGTTGGCGGGGGCGGGCTGGATCCGCGCCACCCGGGGTCAGGACCGCCGCGAGACGCGCTGGGCGCTCACGGCCGCCGGGCGGCGGCGGTTCGCCCGCGCCCGGCCGTCATGGGAACGGGCCCAGGCACGCTTGCGGACCCGCCTCCGCCCCGAGCACTGGAAACTGCTGGTGGAGGATCTGGCCCTCGTCGCCGGTGCCGCGCGGCGGGCGTGAGGTCAGGGCCGCTGGACCTTGGGCACCTGGATCTCCATGCGGCTCTCCTTGGAGAGCGTGGTGTCGGCGCCGATCTCCGGGCCGTACACCGTTCGCAGCTCCGTCAGGTAGCGGTCCTGGAGCCCCGCCAGCACGCGATGCTCCTCGACCACCGCGCGGCGAAAGTCCGCCGCGGTCAGGTAGTCGTACAGAATGGCCGCCTCGATCTGCGCGTCGAGCAGGAACGCGTGGTGCCCGATATCGGCGAAGGCGTCGTCGCGCATCCCGTAGGTGTGGTTGGGGCTCGTGGAGCTGCGCACCGTGATGCCCACGCCGGGGATCTCCCGGCTCACGAACCCCGTCTCCTCGTATCCCGCGGGCCGGCCCTTCTCCTCCTCGAGACCCGGCGCGCCGAGCTTCTTGGCATACGCCCAGAACAGCTCCTCCAGCATCGCCGTCGTCACGCCGTCGCGGTACTCGCCGTAGCGGGTGATGGCGACTTCGGTGCCGGTCATCTGCGCCGCGCCGCGCGCGGCGTCGTCCATCATGCGCGCGATGTGCTCGAGGTACACCTCGTCGGGAAACCGGATGAAGTAATCCACTACCGTGTGATCAGGGACGACGTTCGGTGCGATGCCGCCCTCGGGGATGACGCCCTGCACACGATGGTCGGATCGCCAGGTGGAGCGCAGGTGATCGACCGCCGAATAGAACTGCACCGCGGCTTCCAGGGCGTTGCGCCCGTTCCAGGACGTCAGCTGATGGGCGGGCCGCCCGGTGAAGGTGTATTTGACCGCGTCGATGTTGAGGCAGCAGACGCCGAAGCCGGGCCGGTCGCGGCGGGTTTCGGTCGTCGAATGGCTGCGCACCAGGAGATCCGCACCCCGGAACACCCCCGCCTTCCACATGATGAACTTGGCCGGGGGATCGACTTCCTCGGCCGGTGTGCCGTAGACGATCACGCGCCCCGGCACATGCGCGCCGCCCATGTACTCGACCAGCGCCCGCGCGGCGGCGAGGGCCACGGGACTCTGCGCGTTGTGCTGGTCGCCGTGAAAGTCGCCCTGCGTGCCGCGCAGCGCGTCGTATTCGGCGATGAGCCCCAGGGTGGGACCGGCGGCGCCGGCGGGCGAAGTCCAGGTCGCCACGAAGGCGGTGGGAAGCCCCGCGACGCCGGTGTCCACCTGGAACCCATAGCCCCGCAGCACGGCGATGAGCGTGTCCACCGCCTGGAACTCGTGCCACCCCACTTCGGGGTGGTGTCCGATCCAATCGGCCAACCCCTCGAGCCCGCCGCTCCACAGGGTCGCGACGCGGGCGAGCAGACGGTCCCGCGCCGGGTCGGCCCGGCCGGCGAGGCGCTGCGCGGTTTCGGTCGGCCGCAGCCGCGCTTCGAGGCTGTCGATCTGCCGCACGACATCCGCAGCCGCTTCGCGCTCGGTATCGGTGGATTGCGCGCGCGTCGAGCCGCTGACGGCCGACACGAGCGCGGTGACGACGAAGATGACCCGACGCATGGGAGGCCTCCTGGAGGAGGGCTCTATGTTAGCGTCGCCGGGCCCTAGCGCCACATCTCCCGAAGTCTCGCCTGCACATCCACTCCCGCCGCCGGCGGGGCATCGAACGCCTCGCCCGTCTGCCTGCCGGTCCGCGCCTGCCGCTCGAACAGGGCCGACAACACCCCCGGGATGAACCGGGTTCGCGGGGCGTGCACGTGGTGGT
>Ga0326731_1000215_pt1 | contig 15058 bp, 13 predicted proteins | sample MHFSIPfraction_FD_207645 | JGI IMG/M metagenome (GOLD analysis project Ga0326731, IMG submission 207645) | Lab enriched peat soil microbial communities from Michigan Hollow, Ithaca, NY, United States - MHF9FY SIP fraction | ecosystem: Environmental > Terrestrial > Soil > Wetlands > Peat | place...
GGGAAGCGCCCGGCATAGGGCACGAACAGCACGGGCCGCCCGGCCGCCAGCACGATCTCGTGCGGCAGCAGGCGCGTCTCGGGCTCGTCGGCCGGCTCGGCCTGCGGCGAGATCACCAGATCGGCGTAACGCGCGTTGAGGCGCAGCATGGACGCAGTGTCGCCCTCCGTGGCACGCCACTCGGCGCGTGCCTCCCCTTGCTTCGCGGCCATGTCGCGGAACTGCTTCTCCGCCTGGCGCAGGGCTTCCGCGCGGTGCTGCTCGACGACTTGCCGCAGGGCCGGCCCGGCTTCGGCGAGCGCATAGGACGGAATGCGCACCGGCCCCGGCGCGTACAGGCCCACGAGGTGCGCGCCGAACTTGCCGGCGAGCTTGAACGCCAGCCCAAGGTGCTCGGTTCCGCGCACGCGCGGGTCGAGGTGCACGAGAATCGTCTTGTAGGTCATGGTCTCCTCATGGTTGCGCCTAGCGCGCCTCGCGTCCCAGGGCCGACATCTTCGCCAGCCAGACGCCGCGCGCTTCCTCCTTCGCAGCCTCGATCATACCGATGAGCGTGATGCGCACGGGGTCCACGCCGCAGAAAGCGAGAATGTTGCGCTGCAGGCTCTTCACGCTGTGCGACCGGTAGAACACCCGGTAGAAGAACGCCGGCATCCCCATGGTGACCACCAGGCGCGCGGACTTTCCCTTCAGCAGCTTCTTCCAAGGGCGGCCCGGGGAAGCCTTGGCAAAGGCGAAGCCCGGGCGCAGGACCTGCTCGAGAAAGCCCTTCAGGAGTGCGGGCATGTCCCCGAGCCAGAGTGGAAAAAAAATCACCAGGTGATCGGCCCACGCAATCTGCGCCTGCGCCTGGCGAATTGCCTCCGGAGCCGTGCCCGCCTGCCAGTCGTCGGCGCGCCGCAGCAGCGGGAATTCCAGCGCCGCCACGTGCACCACCTTGACGTCGTGTTCCGCTTCCTCGGCGCCGCGCGCATAGGCCGACGCAAGCGCCTGGCCGTAGCGGGCCGGATCCGGGTCGGGGTGGCCCTGGATGATCGTGATGCGCTTGCCCATGCCGGTCAGAACCGGCGCAAGAGCGACACGAAAGGCGCCACGCGCAGGACCCAGGGCAGCATCCGCCGCGGACCCAGCACGACGAGCGCCGCAGCGGCTAGCGAGATGACGAACGGGCGCGCGCGCACCGCCGTGAGAACACGGTCGAGCATGCCCAGGCCGCGCGCCGCGGGCTGCAGCATCGCCGTGAGGCCGGCGCGCTGCTCCCGCGAGAGCGCGACCAGCGCATGTCTGCGCTCAGCGAGGGCGCGCGTGAGTGGGATCATGGGGCGAGCGTATCCTGGTCGCGCTGCAGCTCGCCGATGCTCGCCTCGAAGATGCGCGGGCGCTTGCGCACTTGCAGCACGATCCCCAGCCCCGCGCCCGCGGCGAGGAACACGAGGGCGATGACCGCCGTGGCGACGAGCCGCTGCTCCGGTGCCATGACCAGGACGAAAGCGGCCCCGACGAAGGCGAGGCCGAGCGTTGCCAGCAATACCGCGGCTACGGCAATGATGATGCCGAGCGCGAAGTGCGCCATCGCCTCCTGGAGTTCGGTGCTCAGCAGGTCCAGGCGCGTGCGCGCCAGCCCGAGCAGGCTGGCGAACAGGTTCTGTACCGATGCGAGCAAGCCCGAGCTCACCGGCGGCCGAGCAGGATGCCGAGCATCAGCCCGACGCCGGCCGCGATGCCGACCGCGGTCCATGGGTTCTCGCGCACCTGCTGCTCCACTTCGTGCGCGGCCTCGCGTGCCTGGGCCTGCGCGGACTCGCCTACTTCCAGCATGCGCGCGCGTGCGGCGCGTACCGATTCCTCGGCGCGGGCGCGCACTTTCTCTACGCGCTCGCCCGTCTGGGCGGCGGTGGCCTTCAGCAATTCCTCTGCGTCGGTGACGACCGCGCGCAGGTCGCGCATCAATTTGTCCGTGCTGACTTGTTGCATGGCTTGCTCCTCTAGGTTTTTTCCCACAGTCGCAGGGTAGCCGCCCGGCCACCGGGACGATTGACGTAAGTCAAAGGATCCGCACCCCGCTCGCCGCCTGCATCAGGGCCAGCCAGTGCCGGTAGCGCTGGCGCAGCGCCTCATCAGGCTCGGGGGCAAAAACCTCTACATGGGGAGCGGAATTCCAGAGCGCGGGCCGCCCGGCCGCCAGGTAGGCGATGCCGCGCGCGCTCGCCTCGGGGTCCTCGCGCCGGTGCACGGGCAGTCCGCTCACCGAGGCGAGCCGCCGGCAAAGGCCGTCCAGGCGCGATACGCCCCCGCTCACGCGGATGCGCCGCGCGGCGGGAACATGCGCGGCCATGTGGTCCATGTTCGCCTGCAGCAGGAATGCCATGCTCTCGACGACGGCCACCGCCTTCTGCCATGGCTCGCCCTCGCCTTCGAAGCGCGAGACGAAGTCCGCCTTCCAGAAGGGGCCGCCGAGGCCCGCGATGCCGTTGAGAAACAGCGGCACTTCCCCTCCGCGCTCGAGCCATCCCGGGAGCTGCGCGGTCACATCGGCGATGCTCAGCTCGTCTTCGAGCCAGGCGAGCGCGGTGCCCGCGCCGTTCACGTTGCCCTCCACCATATACACCGTGACGTCGCGGTCCGCGAGGATGATGCCGGTGAGCTGGCGCGGCACGTGCCCGGGGTAGCGCGTGAGGGCGCGCTGCACGAAGGCGCTGGTGCCGATATTGATATACGCGCTGTCCTCCTCCGGCCAGCCGAAGGCGAACACCGCCGCTGATTGGTCGCCATTCACCGCCGTGAGCGGCACCGCGATGCCCGCGGTCTCGAGCGTGCCCCACGGGTGACAGGTCGGCACGCTCTGCGGCAGGAAGCCCGCGGGCAGGCCAAAGAGCGCGAGCAGCTCGGGGTCCCAGTCGCGCGTGCGCAAGTTCCAGAGTTGCGTGCGCGCCGCGCACTGCGGCTCGGCGGCGAGCGTGCGCTCCCTCACCAGGCGGGACACGAGAAAGCTCGCCATCGGCCCCCAGGCGAGCGTGCCCGAGTCGCGCGCCGCGCGCACCGACGGGAGATGGTCGAGCGCCCAGCGCAGCTTGCTCGCGCCGTAGTGCGGCGAGAGGTACAGGCCGGTCTTGCGGTGCACCGCGTCGCCGTGCGCCGCCTCCAGGCTCGCAATCCAGGCATGCGCGCGCCGGTCCTGCCAGCTGAAGATCGGCGAGAGCGCGCGCCCGGACCCGCGGTCCCAGCACACGCAGTTCGCGCGCTGGCTGGCAAGGCCCGCACAGGCGATTTCCGCCTTGCGCCCGCCGAGCTGCTCGAGCGCCTGCGCCACGGCGCTGAAGATCGAGGCCACAATTTCCTCGCCGTCCTGCTCCGCCCAGTCGGGCTGCGGTCGCGCGAGGCCGATCTCGACGGCGCCGCTCGCGAGGATGCGGCCGGTTTCGTCCACCACCAGCGCGCGGCTGGCGTGCGTGCCCTGATCGATGGCGAGCGCGAGACTCATACTAAGTAAGTAAGATGCTAACGATATGGCCCGGATCGGTGTGATCGGCGGCGGCGCCTTCGGCACCGCCATGGCCTGCGTGGTGCGCAGGTCCGGTAACGAGGTCGTGCTCTGGGCGAGAGAGCCCGAGGTCGCGGCGTCCATCAACCAGGAAGCGCTCAATCCGCTTTTTTTGCCGGGCGTGCGGCTCGTTCCGGGCATTCGCGCCACCTTCGACCTCTCCCAGGCGTGCAAAGGCGCGGACTTTTTGCTCCTCGCGCCGCCAGCGCAGCACATGCGCGCCACCGCGCAGAGGCTCGCGCCCCTGCTTGCGCCCGGGACGCCCGTCGTCAGCTGCTCCAAGGGCCTGGAGCGCTCGAGCCTCGCGTTCATGCCCGAGGTGCTCGCCGAAGCGCTGCCACGGGCGCGCATTGCGGTCCTCTCGGGACCGTCCTTCGCGCGAGAAATCGCGACCGATCTGCCTTGCGGCGTCGCGCTCGCCAGCGCCAGCACGGGCCTCGCGCGCGAGCTGGCGCAGCGCATCGCCAATCCGCGCTTCTGCGTCTACCCGTCGGACGACCCGATCGGCGCCGCCGTCGGCGGCGTGATGAAGAACGTGGTGGCGATCGCGAGCGGCGTCGCGGCGGGAAGGAAGCTGGGCGAGAACGCGCGCGCCACGCTGATCACGCTCGGCCTCGCGGAAGCCACGCGCCTCGGGCTCGCCAAAGGCGCGAAGCGCGAGACTTTCGACGGGCTCGCGGGGCTCGGCGACATGATGCTCACGGCCAACAGCCTGCAGTCGCGCAACACCTCGCTCGGCGTCGCGCTCGGCGAAGGCCGCCGTGCCGAGGACGTGCTCGGCGCGCGCAAGGAAGTGACCGAGGGCGCCTTTTCCGCCGGGGCCGTCGTCGCGCTGGCGCAGCGCCTCCGCGTCCAGATGCCGGTGGCGCGCGCGGTCGACGAGGTCCTCAATCGCGGCGCCGCGCTGGACGACGCCATCGCACGTCTCCTGGCCGGCCTTGGAACAGCCGCTCGCCCCGGCTAAGCCGGAATACTGGAGCCGCGCCGCCGCCGAGGTGTCGGCAAGCCTGGGCAGCAGCGCGTCGGGACTCGCCCAGGCGCAGGCCGCGCGGCGCCTGCATCCGGAGGCGCGCGCGCGGCTCGAGCGGCGGGCGGCAATCGCGGCGCTGCGCCTGCTCGCCCGGCAGTTCCGCAGCCCCATGGTGCTGATCCTCGTCTTCGGCGCCGCGGTCTCGATGCTGCTCAGGAACTGGACCGAGGCTGCGATCATCCTCGCCATCGTGCTGGGCAGCACCCTGCTTGGCTTCGCGCAGGAGTACCGTGCCGACGCCGCCGTGGCCGCACTGCGCAGGCGGCTTGCATTGACCGTGCGCGTGCTGCGGGGTGGCATCGAGCGCGACGTGCCCGCGGCCGCCGTGGTCCCGGGCGACGTGATCCTGCTCTCGGCGGGCAACCTCGTGCCGGGCGACGGGCTGGTGCTCGAGGCGAACGATTTCCTGGTCACCGAGGCAAGCCTCACCGGCGAGTCTTTTCCGGTGGAGAAGCAGCCGGGCGTTCTCCCGGCCGCCACCCCGCTCGCGCGGCGCAGCAACTGCGTGTTCCTCGGCACATCGGTGAGAAGCGGCAGCGCGCGCGTACTGGTGGTGCATACCGGCCGCGACACCGCTTTCGGCGAGGTTGCCGCGCGCCTCGCGGCGCCGCCGCCCGAATCGGAGTTCGCGCGCGGGGTGCGCCAGTTCGGCGGCATGCTGATGCGGGTAATGATCGTGATGGTGCTGTTCGTGCTGGTGGTGAACCAACTGCTGGGCCGGGCGCCGCTCGATTCGCTGTTGTTCGCCGTAGCCCTGGCCGTCGGCCTCACTCCGGAGCTGCTGCCCGCGATCGTCAGCGTGACGCTCGCGCGCGGCGCGCGCGCCATGGCGCGCCGCGGCGTGATCGTGCGGCGCCTCGATGCGATCGAAGACCTGGGCGGCATCGACGTGCTATGCACGGACAAGACCGGCACGCTCACCGAGGGGGTGATCACCCTCGACGCGGCGGTGGATCCGCAAGGGCAGCCGTCCGCGCACGTCAGACGCCTCGCCTTCCTCAACGCCGCGCTTGAGACCGGCATCGAGAACCCGCTGGATGCCGCCATCGTCGCCATGGGCGAACGCGACGGCCTGAGCACGGCAGGCGCGCGCAAGATAGACGAGATTCCCTACGACTTCATCCGCAAGCGCCTCACCATCGTGCTCGAGGACGGCGAGGCGGCCGGCCACCTCGTCGTCACCAAGGGCGCGTTCGCCAACGTACTCGCGGTCTGCACCATCGAGCCGGCGCTGCGCGAAAGCTGCGAGGTGTATTACCGCGAAAGGAGCGCCGAGGGCTTCCGCGTGCTCGCAGTGGCGTCGCGCCGCTGCGCGCCGCGTGAGCACTACGCGCGCGAGGACGAGGGCGGCATGCAGCTGGAGGGCTTCCTGCTGTTTTTCGATCCGCCCAAGTCGGGCGCGGCGCGCATCATCGCGGAGCTCGCGGCGCTGGGCATCGGCATCAAGGTGATTACGGGCGACAACCGTTACGTCTCCTCGCACCTCGCGCAGGCCGTCGGCCTCGATCCAGGCGCGATGCTCACCGGCGAGGAGATCAACCGCCTGAAAGACGAATCGCTCTGGCACCTGGCCGGGCGCACCGTCCTGTTCGTAGAGGTGGACCCGCAGCAGAAGGAACGCATCGTGAACGCGCTGCAGCGCACGGGTCACTCGGTGGGCTATCTCGGCGACGGCATCAACGACGCGCCGGCGTTGCACGCGGCCGACGTCGGCATCTCCGTGGACGGCGCGGTCGACGTGGCGCGCGAAAGTGCCGACGTGGTGCTGCTGCGGCCCGACCTCGAGGTGCTGCGCCGCGGCGTGCGCGATGGCCGCGCCACCTTCGCCAATACGCTCAAGTACATCGGCATCACCACCAGCTCCAATTTCGGCAACATGGTGAGCATGGCGCTCGCTACGCCGCTGCTGCCGTTCCTGCCGCTCGCGGCGAAGCAGATTCTGCTCAACAACTTCCTCGCCGACCTGCCCTCCATCGCCATCTCGACCGACCGCGTGGACGCGGAGCGGCTGGCGAGCGCACAGCGCTGGGACGTGGCGGCCGTGCGCCGCTTCATGGTGGTGTTCGGGCTGCTGAGCACCGTCTTCGACCTGCTCGCCTTCGCGCTGCTGCTGCTCGTGTTCAATGCGGACGAGTCGACCTTCCAGACGGCCTGGTTCGTCATTTCGCTACTTACCGAGCTCGCCGTGCTGATGGTGCTGCGCACGCACGGGCCGGCCTGGCGCAGCGCGCCGAGCCGGTTGTTGCTGTGGACCGCCGCGGCCGTGGCCGCCTGCGCGCTGCTGCTGCCCTACACGGGCGCGCCGGCGGTCCTCTTCGGCTTCGTGCCCCTCGGTGCCCCACTCGTCGCTGCGGCCGTGGCGATCGTCGCGGCCTACGTGGCGGCGACAGAAGCGGCGAAGCTGCGGTTCTTCGCCGCGCGCTGAAGCCGGCGGCCGGTGACAATTCTCACGCTCGCCTCGCTCACTAGTTCCTGAGCGGGTCAACGCTGCAAAGCCGCGCCGCAGTCGCGGGCCTACAATGGTGGCGGTATTCAGTGCGTTCCCGGGGCGCAGTGCCCGCGAGAAGCCGCGGGCGCGCTCTGGCCGGAGGGCGCCTATGCTGGACGTTCTGGAGTGGGTCAAGAAGCGCATCGACGAAACGGCCGGGCCGCGCAGCGCCCGGCCGACGGGCGCGGATTCGCTGCCCAATATGCTCTCTGCCGATCCGGCCACCGCGCTCGCCGAGCTGCGAGTCCGGCTGAGAGCGGAGGGCGACGCGCCGGGCAGCGCCGGCGCGCGCAGCGCGGCGCACGCGCGCATCCAGGACACGGGCGCTCCCCACGTCGCCGCGCTGCTCAGCCAATACTTGATCGACGCCGCGGGAACGCATGCCGCGCGCGAAGCCGCCTGGAAGTCGCTCATCGGCTACCAGCTGCGCCTGGCGCAAGCGCTGTGCGCGTCGGCGGGCGCCGCGCTCACGGCCGCCAGCGCGGCGCGCGCCCTGTCGGCGTGCCGAGTGCTCGCCAAGCTCCATCTGGTGCATTACGCGACCGTGCCGGGCAAGCTTTGGCAGGTGGCCTACTCGATTCACGCGAGCGCCGAGAAGGCCGGCTTCACGGCCACGCCAGTCCACGTGCAGCCCGACCAGCGCTCGACGACCACCGTGGAGCAGGAACTCCTGCGCCTGCTTATGCTGTGCGTGGGCGCGCCCGACATGCTGGCCCCGGAGCAGATCGAGGTCGCTGACCGCATCGTCGAGCAGCTGGGCGCGGAATTCACGCTGCGCCAGCCCGGCATCGCCGACAACCCATTTTGCTTCGAGCCGGGAAGCGAGTACGCGCCGCGGCGCGCGCAGGGCCGGCAGGCGGCAGCGGGTACGCGCTACTTCGGCCCCGGCATGGGCTACGCCTCGCTGGAGCGCTTCGCCAAGCAGGCGGGCGCGGGGCGGCTCGAAGACTTCAAGGCGTTCGGCAAGGACATCGCCTCCAGGGTGCAGCTGGGCACGGCGCAGCACCTGCTCACGTTCTGGCGCGCCGACTGCCCCTATGCGCCGCCCGCGCACGCACCCGCGTCCGGCAGCTTCCGGGTCGTGCATGGTTACGGCCGCATCTGGCAATACGTCTCCGACGTCCACCATGGCGCGGGCGAACTGTCGCTCGCCGATTCCCCGCGGAGCGCGCCGCAGCCCCCGGAAACCTGGGAGCTGAAGGGCGCCGGCGGCAATGAGCTCGGCGCAGAGGTGCCGCAGGAAAGCCGTGGCTGGGTGAAATGCGGCGGCGTGGTCGGCCTGTCGCTGCGAGACGGCGAGCGCTGGGTGGGAATGATCCGTCGCATGCACGCGCGGCCCGACGGCGGCCTGCAGGCGGATGTCGTCCTGCTCAGCCGCGAGCCCCGCGAGGTGTCGCTGCGCGCGGTGATCGCTAAGTACGACGACAGCGTCTTCACGGACGCCTCCTCGCGGCAGTTCGCCGGCCACACCCTGCAGGCCATCATCCTTTCGGACGGCGCCGAAGGCACGCAGCCGCCGAACCTGCTGCTGCCGCCGGAGGAATGGCAGGAAGGCCGCGTCTACGAGGTGCAGTCGAAGGAAGGCGAGCGCTTCCTGCGCGGCCTGCAGGTGGTCAGGCGCTGGGACGACTACGTGCGCGCCACGTTCGAGTGGCTCGCCGTGCCCGACTAGCTACTGCGGCATCGCGCTTTGCCCGCGCTCTGCTGAACTACTCCGGCATTCCCGCTTCGCCGCCCATCGGCGCGGCCTGCGTCTGCGGGACCTGCGCGATCATGCAATCGGTGGTGAGGATCAGGCCCGCGATGGAGGCGGCGTTCTGCAGCGCGGTGCGCGTCACCTTGCAGGGATCGAGCACACCCATCTTCACCAGGTCGCCGTACTCACCGGTGGCCGCGTTGTAACCGAAGTTGCCCTCGCCCTCGACCACGCGCTGAAGCACGACCGGCGGCTCCTCGCCGGCGTTCCTGACGATCTGTCGCAATGGCTCCTCGAGCGCGCGCAGCACGATGCGGATGCCCGCGTCCTGGTCCGCATTGGCGCCCTGCAGCTTGCCCACGCGCGCGCGCGTGCGCAGCAGCGCCACGCCGCCGCCCGGCAATACGCCTTCCTCCACCGCGGCGCGCGTGGCATGCAGGGCGTCGTCGGTGCGGCTCCTGCGCTCCTTCATCTCGGTCTCGGTGGCCGCGCCGACGCGGATCAGCGCCACGCCGCCGGAGAGCTTGGCGGCGCGCTCCTGCAGCTTTTCCTTGTCGTAGTCGCTGGTCGCTTCCTCGACCTGCTGCTTGATCTGCGCCACGCGCGCGTCGATCGCCTTGGGATCGCCCGCGCCGCCGATGATGGTGGTGTCGTCCTTGTCGATCTCCACGCGCCGCGCGCGCCCGAGCACCGTGGGCTCGGCCTTTTCCAGCGTGAGCCCCGCCTCCTCGGCGACCACCATCCCGCCAGTGAGCACCGCGAGGTCTTCCAGCATCGCCTTCCGGCGGTCGCCGAAGCCCGGGGCCTTCACGGCGCAGGAGCGGATGACGCCGCGCAGGGTGTTCACCACCAGAGTCGCGAGCGCCTCGCCTTCGACTTCCTCGGCAACGACGAGCAGCGGCTTGCCGACCTTGGCGACGTGCTCGAGCAGCGGCAGCAGTTCGCGAATGGTGGCGATCTTCTTGTCGTGCAGCAGGATCAGCACGTCCTCCAGCACCACGGTCTGCTTTTCCGGGTTGTTGATGAAGTAGGGCGAGAGGAAGCCGCGGTCGAACTGAGTGCCCTCGACCACCTCGAGCTCGTTGGCAAGCCCCTTGCCGTCCTCGACCGTGATCACGCCCTCGCGGCCGACCTTTTCCATCGCCTCGGCGATCATCTCGCCGATCGAGACGTCGTTGTTGGCGGAGATCGAGCCCACCTGCGCGATCTCGGTGCGCGTGGTGCAGGGTTTGGCCAGGCGCTTCAGTTCCTCAACCACGGCTTCCACGGCCTTGTCGATGCCGCGCTTCAGGTCCATGGGGTTCATGCCGGCGGCGACGTATTTCATGCCCTCGGTGACAATGCCGGCGGCGAGCAGCGTCGCCGTCGTGGTGCCGTCGCCCGCGATCTCCGCGGTCCTGGCCGCCACTTCGCGCACCATCTGCGCGCCCATGTTCTCGAAGCGGTCCTCGAGCTCGATCTCTTTCGCCACGATCACGCCCGAATTGATCACCACGGGCGCGCCCCACGACTTCTCCAGCACCACGGTGCGGGCCTTGGGACCGAGCGTCACGCGCACCGCGTCGGCGAGGATGTTCATGCCCTTCACCAGCTTGGCGTGGGCGGCTTCTCCGAACAACAGCTGCTTGGCGGGCATCGTGTCCTCCTCAGTCCGCCTTCGGCGAGATGTCGCCCGCGCCCGGCGCTATCCCGCGCAGGCAGCCCATCACTTGCGCGTACGTCTGCGCCTGCGCCTCGTACAGGCTCTTCCAGTACTCCATGGACTTCTTCTGGTTGGCGGCCAGCCACTCGGCCTGGATGCGCAGCAGGTCGGTCGGGTTCTTCGCTTCGGCGAGCGCCTTCTGCGTGGCCACCGCGTCGGCGTGCGCCTCGGTGGCGGCCTCGATCTGCACCTCGTGCATGCGGGTGGAGCCCTCGATGATCGCCTCGGTCATGCGCATGCTCGCGTCGAGCTGGCGCTTCCAGGTATCCATCATCGCGTTGTCGGTCGTCGTTGCCATGGTGCCCTCCTTGAATGTCGTCATCGTTGCAGCACGTACTCGCCGGGCGCTACGCCCAGCGCCTTGCCCGTCTCCGGCGGCGCGGCCGGCGCGCTCGAGTGCCGCGCGAGCCACAGCTGCCACTCCGGCCACCACGAGCCTTCGTGGTGCGGCGCCTGCGCAACCCAGGCGTCCGGGTCGACGTAAGGCTCGTCATGCATGCGGGCTGCCACCTGGTAGCTGCGTGCCTCATGGCCCGGCTCGCTCACGATGCCGGCATTGTGGCCACCGGTGGTGAGCAGGAACGTCACCTCCGAATCCGTAAACAGGTTGACCTTGTAGACGGAGCGCCACGGCGCGACGTGGTCGCGCGTCGTGCCCACGGCGAACAGCGGCGCGTGGATGTCGGTGAGCGCCACCGGGCGACCGTCCACCTCGTAGCGCCCGGCGCTGAGGTCGTTTCTCAGGAACAAGTGCCGCAGATACTCGCTATGCATGGCGTAAGGCATGCGCGTCGAGTCGGCGTTCCAGGCCATGAGGTCGGTCATCGGCGCGCGCGCGCCGAGCAGGTACTCGCGCACGCGCTGCGACCAGATGAGGTCGTTGGAGCGCAGCAGCTGGAACGCGCCCGCCATCTGGCGCGTGTCGAGATAGCCCTGCGCGGACATCATGTCCTCGAGCAGGCTCACCTGGCTGTCGTCGATGAACAGCGTCAGCTCCCCCGCCTCCTCGAAGTCCACCTGCGCCGCGAGCAGGCTGATCGTCGCCAGGCGTTCGTCGGCGTCGCGCGCCATCTGCGCCGCCGCGATGGCGAGCAGGGTGCCGCCCAGGCAATAGCCCGCGGCGTGCACCTTGCGCTCGGGCACGATGCGCCCGATGGCGTCGAGCGCTGCCATGACGCCCAGGCGCCGGTAGTGGTCCATCGACAGGTCGCGGTCCTGGGGCGTCGGGTTCCTCCAGGACAGCATGAACACCGTGTGCCCGCGATCGACGAGGAACTTGACGAGCGAATTGTGCGGCGAGAGGTCGAGGATGTAGTACTTCATGATCCACGCCGGCACGATGAGGATCGGCTCCGGGTGCACGTCCTTCGTCGTGGGCGAATACTGGATCAGCTCGGCGAGATGATTGCGCATCACGACCTTGCCGGAGGTCACCGCGACCTGCTCGCCCGGCACGAACGCCTCGCTGCCCGCCGGCGGCTCGCCGAGCGCCTCGCGGCGCCAGTCCTCGGCGAAGTTGGCCGCGCCGTTGGCGAAATTGAGACCGTACTGGGCGAACGTGGCGCGCAGCACTTCCGGATTGCTCCAGGGAAAGTTCGATGGCGACCAGAGATCCAGAAGCTGGCGCATCGTGAAGGTGACCACGTCTTCGTGGTGCGGCGAAACGCCGCGCACGCCCGTCGTGGCGTTCCACCACCACTGCTGCCAGAGCAGGAACCCCTGGTGGATGGCATTGAACGGCCACTGGTGCCAGGCCTCGCCCGTAAAGCGCGAATCCTGCGGCAGCGGCTCGATGCAGTGCGGACATTCGACGCCGCGCACGGTGTGGCCGAGGTAGTTGGCGTAGCGCAGCCACTTGCGCTGCGCCTTGCGCACGAGCTCGGCCTGCTTGCCGGGCGCTGAGGCGAGGTGCATCGCCCAGTCGCCGAAGGCGAGCGCGAGCGCAACAGGTGAAAGGCCGGCCGTCGCGCGCGCCGTGTAGGCGTGCGTCAGGCGGTCGGCCTCCAGCGCCATCAGCGCCGGGGCGTCAAAATCCTCGTCTCGTTTCACTGTTACAGCCTACCCGGCACGAGCTGAGCTCCTTTGATCCACGTCAACAGAGTCTTGCGCGCTGCAGCTAACCTGATCGTTCGAGAAGCTCGTCTATCGTTGACGCTGGCGGAGCATTCACGATGTACCGGAGAATTCTTGTTCCCGTGGACGGAAGCCCGACCGCAGCGCGCGGCCTGCGGGAGGCGATCCGGCTGGCGAAGAGCGAGCGCGCCCGGTTGCGCCTCGTGCACGTCGTGGATGAATCCGTGGCTCTCGCCACGGGGGAACCGGGAATCGACCTGGCGCCGCTGTTCGCGGCTTTGCGCAAGGGCGGAGGCGCCCTCCTCCAGCGCACGAAGCGCGCGGCGAAGAGGCTCGGGGTCGACGCCGAGACGGCGATCTACGACTCCGTGACCCGGGGCGCCGCGGACGCGATCCTGCGTGACGCGAAGAAATGGCGCGCCGACCTGATCGTCATGGGCACGCACGGCCGGCGCGGCGTGCGCCGGCTGGTTCTGGGCAGCGACGCCGAGCAGGTCGTGCGTCTGTCCCCGGTGCCGGTGCTGCTGGTGCGCGGCCGCTAGGGCTACCGCGGCAGGATGAGCAGCGCTTCCAGTCCGCCCTCGGCTCGGTTGTGCACCTCCAGGCGGCCGCCGTGTGCCTCGGCGATGCCCTGGGCGATGCTCAAGCCTAGGCCCGTGCCGCCGGTTTCCCGGCTGCGCGAACTCTCCACGCGATAGAAAGGCTCGAAGACTTTTCCGATCTCGGACGGCGGAATGCCGGGGCCTTCGTCCTGGATGCGGATCTCGAGGCGCGCATCATTGTCATTCACGGCGACCCGCGCCTTCTTGCCGTACTTGACGGCGTTGTCGAGGAGATTCCACAGGCAGCGCTTGAGCGCCTGCGGCTTGCCCGGGAACGGCTTCAACGCCGCGCCCGCAATGTGGACCTCACCTCCCAGCTCCTGCATGTCGGCCTGAAGGCTTTCCAGCAGCGCCGCCATGTCTACCGGCTTGACCGGCTCGCCGCTTCCCGCGCCGCGCAGGAAGTCCAGCGCGCCCCCGACCATCGACTGCATCTCGTCGAGGTCGGCGGCGACCTTGGCCTTCAGCCCGGCATCTTCCAGCATCTCAGCCCGCAGGCGCAGGCGCGTGATCGGCGTCTTCAGATCGTGCGACATGGCTGCCAACACCCTGGTGCGCTCGTCCAGGTAGCCGATCAGCCTCGCCTGCATGGTATTCAAAGCATGCGCCGCGCGCACCACTTCCAGCGGCCCGCGCTCCTCGAGCGCAGGCCGATGGATGTTCTTGCCGAGTTCATCCGCGGTCTCCGCCAGTACCTTCAACGGCCGCGTCACCCAGCGCACCGCCAGCAGCGACACCGCGATCACCGCAGCGAGCAGCACTGCGAGGCTGAGAAGAAGCCGGTACGGCCAGTTCGCAGTTTGTGCCGGCAGGAGCGATGCGAAAGTCGCGAGCGTGCCGTCCCGCAGCGGAACCTGGGCGACAAAAGCAAATCCGGGCTGCGAGAAATAATGCGCCGCCGCCATCGGCGGTGCCCAGCCGCCATGCATGCCGGGACCCCTGAAGCCGCGCCCCGGGCCAGGCTCCAGCGGCACCGAGCCGGTCACGCTCACCGCGACCGGCCGGCCGTCACCGAGAAACCGACGCAGCATCGCCGCAAACAGAACCGAGCGCGCACCAGCGCCCGGCTCCTCCGTGCGCGGCGCCACAAGACCCTTGTCGAGCGCGACTGAAAGCGGCGGCGAGCTGAGCACCGGCACGATTCTGAGCCGCTCAGCTGGCTGCAGCGGGTCGAGCAGCTTGACGATGTCCGCAATGCGCTGCGCCGACTGCATGCCGCTCGCCTGCGACAGCGCCTCGCTGCGCTCGTGCATGTGGATCGCGAAGCTCACCAGCTGGGCCGCGACGAGCACCGTGAGCAGCACCAGCATGAGACGGGTGAACAGCGAACGGGGGGCGAGGCGCATCAGCCAGCGGCCTCGACACGCGTGGCGAACACGTAACCTTGTCCGCGCACTGTCTTGATGATCTCGGGCTCCCGGGCATCGTCGCGCAGCCGGTGGCGCAGCCGGCTCACCTGCACGTCGATCGCGCGGTCGAACGGCGCCGCGTCGCGCGACAGCATCAGGTCAATCAGCTGGTCGCGCGTCAGTACGCGATTGGGGTGAGCCAGGAACACCCGCAGCAGGGTGAACTCCGTTCCGCTCAAGGGCACCACCACGCCCTCTGGGGACGTCAGGTTGCGCGTGGCGACATCGAGCGCCCAGCCGGAAAAGCGGAACGCGCTTGCCGCATCCGGCTGCAGGTTGTCTGGAAGCGACCGCGCCCGCCTGAGAACGCTCTTTACCCGGGCAAGCAGCTCGCGCGGGTTGAAGGGCTTGGGCACATAGTCGTCTGCGCCCAGCTCGAGCCCGACAATACGGTCCGTTTCCTCGCCGCGTGCGGTCAGAATGATGACCGGCACGTTGCCGCGAGTGCGCAAGTCCCGGCACAGACTGAGCCCGTCCTCGCCTGGCAGCATTACGTCCAGCACGACCAGGTCCGGCT
>Ga0326731_1000217_pt1 | contig 15026 bp, 16 predicted proteins | sample MHFSIPfraction_FD_207645 | JGI IMG/M metagenome (GOLD analysis project Ga0326731, IMG submission 207645) | Lab enriched peat soil microbial communities from Michigan Hollow, Ithaca, NY, United States - MHF9FY SIP fraction | ecosystem: Environmental > Terrestrial > Soil > Wetlands > Peat | place...
CGTGGAGCTCCTCGCCGCGAACCCCGGCGTCGATCCATGGCTGCCCGGCGACGGCACCCGGCTCGCGGTTCCGGGCGCGCGTCTCTTGCCCAGCGGGAAGCGCGAGGGCATCGTCGTGAACACCGGCGACCTGCACCTGTACTGGTTCGCGAAGGACGCCGCCCCGCGCGCCTACCCGATCGGCATCGCAAAGGACGGCTACGCGACACCGCTCGGTGTCACCAGCGTGAAGGCGAAGAAGGAGAAGCCCACCTGGGTCCCGGGTGAGTCCGCGCACCGCGACGACCCGAACTTGCCCGACGCGATTCCGCCCGGACCCACGAATCCGCTCGGCGAGTACGCGCTGTATCTCGGCTGGCCGTCGTATCTCATCCACGGCACGAATGAGCCGCGCGGTGTGGGGCGGCACTCGAGCCGCGGCTGCATCCGCCTGTATCCCGGCGACATCGAGGAGCTCTACGCGGCGGTCGCGCTCGGCACGCCGGTGCGGGTCGTGAACGAGCCGGTGAAGCTCGGCTGGATCGAGGGCGAGCTGTATCTCGAAGTGAATCCCGACGAGGACCAGTCACTCGAGCTCGACGAGAACGGCAAGCTCGACAAGGTGCGCGCGGCCAAGGGGCTCCGCGACCGCGTGATGCGCGCCGCGGGGAAGCAGGCGAAGCGCATCGACTGGGCGCTGGTCCAGCGCGCCGCGGAGCGGCGAGTCGGCATTCCCACGCGCATCACGAAGCCCCCGCCCGCTGCGCCGGTCGCGCGCAGCGACTGAGCCCAGCCCGTCGGAAAAAACCGCTTGCATCGCCTCTTCGGTCCGTGTATGTATCGATCGTTACAGAGAGGAGCCGACATGCAACCGGACGATCTTCTGGCCAGTGTGCGCGCCCTGCTCCCGTCGCTGCGCGAGCGCTCTCCGGCGTGCGAGTCGCTGCGCCGTGTGCCCGACGAGACGATCAAGGAGTTTCACGCGCTCGGTCTGCTGCGCGCCTTGCAGCCGCGGCGGTGGGGCGGGCTCGAGCTCGACCCGTGGACCTTCTACGAGAGCGTGATGGAGGTTTCGAGTGCCTGTGCCTCGAGCGGCTGGGTGCTCGGCGTGGTCGGCGTGCACAACTGGCAGCTCGCGCTCTTCCCCGAAGAGGCCCAGCAGGACGTGTGGGGCGACGATGCCTCCGTACAGATCTCGTCGTCGTACGCGCCGACCGGCACGGTCGAGCGCGTCGCGGGCGGCTTCCGCGTCTCGGGCCGCTGGTCGTTCTCGAGCGGCTGCGATTACTGTGACTGGGTCTTCCTGGGCGGCATCGCTCCAGGCGACGGCGCGTTCCCCGACATGCGCACCTACTTGCTGCCGCGCAGTGACTACCGCATCGACGACAACTGGCGGGTCGCTGGGCTGTGCGGCACCGGCAGCAAGGACATCGTGGTCGACGGCGCGTTCGTGCCGGAGTACCGCACGCACCGCTTCGTCGACGGGTTCCTGCTGAAGAGCCCGGGGCAGGCGCTGAATCCGGGCCCGCTCTACCGCCTGCCGTTCGGCTGCGTCTTCGGCAGCGCGATCGGCGTGCCGGCGATCGGCGCGGCCCAGGGCGCGCTCGAGCGCTTCTCGGGCGCGACCCGCGGGCGAGTCAGCGCGCTCGGCGGGGTGAAGGTCGCCGACGACGTGTTCGTTCAAACGCGGCTGGCGAGCGCGGCCGCGGAGATCGACGCCGCGCGCGAGTCACTGCGCCGCGACTGGCGCGAGCTGGTCGCCTTTGCCGAGGCGGGCACGGGCATCCCGCTCGCGCCGCGCATCCGCTGTCGCTTCGACTCGAGTCAGGCGGTGCTGCGCGGCGCCGCCGCCGTCGACCGGCTCTTCGAGGCGAGCGGCGGGCGCGCCATCTTCCTCGACAATCCGATCCAGCGCACCTTCCGCGACGTGCACGCGATGCGCGCGCACGCGCTCAACAACCCCGACAAGAGCGCGCGACTGCTCGGCCGCTTCGAGCTCTCGCCCGAGAGCGCGCCCACGGACACCGGCGAGCTATTCGTCTAGCGACGAGAGGAGACATGGGATGACTTCCGTTCGACAGCTCGGCTATCTCGGCCTCGAAGTGAGCGACCTCCCGCGCTGGGAGAAGTTTGCCGTCGACCTGCTCGGCCTCGAGCCCGCGCGCCGCGGCGCCGATGGCTCGCTCGCGCTGCGCATGGACCGGTACGAGCAGCGCATCGTGCTTCACCCCGGACCCGCCGACGATCTCAAGTATCTCGGCTTCGAGCTCGCGAACGACGCGGAGCTCGAGTCACTCGGCGCCGAGCTCGTGCGCGCCGGCTGCGCCGTGAGCGAAGGCAAGCCCGAGACCGCCGCGGCGCGGCGAGTCACGCGGCTGCTCGAGCTCACCGATCCGACGGGGATTCCGGTCGAGCTCTACGTCGGCGCCGCGCTCGCGCGCGAGCCGTTCCACTCGAGCCGGATCGCGTCGGGCTTCGTGGCGGGCGAGGAGGGCCTCGGCCACGCGGTGATCTGCGCGAAGGACGCCGCGGCGTCGGAGCGGTTCTACGCGGAGCTGCTCGGCATGCGACTGAGCGACCGCGTGCGCCTGCCGCTGAACCCGAGCTTCACGCTCGAGATCCGCTTTCTGCACGCGAACGCGCGCCACCACTCGATCGCCTTCGCCTCGGTGCCGATGCCCAAGCGCCTGCACCACTTCATGCTCGAGGTCCAGTCACAAGACGACGTCGGCCGCGCGCACGACCGCATGCTCGAGGCGGGGGTCACGCTCAGCATGGACCTGGGCAAGCACCCGAACGACCAGATGTACTCGTTCTACGCGAAGACGCCCTCGGGCTTCGACGTGGAGGTCGGCTTCGGCGGCGTGAAGGTGGACGACGCGACCTGGAGCGTGCGCACCTACGACCACGTCAGCATCTGGGGCCACAAGCCGCCCGCCGCCAAGAGCGCCTGAGATGCGCATCGGCTGGAACGGCGGCGGCAATCACACGAGCCTGGACGCGCTGCGCGCCGAGGCTCGGCGCGCGGCGGACGACGGCTTCGCGAGTTACTGGCTGTCGCAGATCTCGGGACCGGACGCGCTCACCGCGCTCGCGGTCGTCGGCGCGGAGACGCCGCGCATCGAGCTCGGCACGTCGATCGTGCCGCTCTACGGGCGACACGCGCTGGTGTTGGCGGCGCAGGCGCTGACCGCGAACGCGGCGGCGGGCGGGCGGCTCGTGCTCGGCGTCGGTCCGTCGCATCGACCCGTCGTCGAAGGCATGTTCGGCGAGAGCTACGCGCGGCCTTTCACGCGCACGCGCGAGATGCTCTCCGCGCTGCGACCGCTCTTGCGCGGCGAAGCGGTCGATCTGCAGGGCGAGGAGGTGCGGGTGCGCGGTCGGATCGCGATCGAGGCCAAGCCGGTCCCGGTGCTCGTCGCGGCGCTCGGTCCGCGCATGCTCGAGCTCGCGGGCCGCGACGCCGACGGCACCGTGCTGTGGATGGTCGGCCCGAACACGCTGCGCGCACACATCGCGCCGCGGATCCGCGACGCGGCGGCGAAGGCCGATCGGCCGGCACCGCGAATCGTCGCGGGTGTGGCCGTGTGCGTGACCGACGACGCGAGCTCCGCGCGTGCGTTCGCGGAGCAGCGCCTCCGCGTCTACGGCACCTTGCCGGCCTATCGCGCGATGCTCGAGCGCGAGGGCGTCGCCGGGCCGCAGGAGCTGCTCGTCGCCGGCTCCGAGTCGCTGGTGCGCGATGCCCTCGCGGTCTACGCAGAGGCGGGCGCGACGGACCTGCGCGCCGGCGCGCTGTGTCCGACCGCGGCCGAGAGCGAGCGGACGCGCGAGCTGCTCTCCTCGCTCGCGCGCGCGGGAGGTGTCTCGTGACTGCGCCGGCGGGACGCATCGACGTCCACCACCACATCCTGCCCGCGGACTACGTGTCCGCGCTGGGGACCTTGGGAGTCACTGCCGGCGGCGGCATGCCGTTCCCGCGCTGGAACCCGGCGAGCACGCTCGAGATGCTCGACCGGCAGGGAATCGCCGCCGCGGTGACTTCGGTCTCGGCACCCGGCATTCACTTCGGCGACGACGAGTTTGCGCGCGACCTCGCGCGCCGCTGCAACGAGACCTCGGCGAAGCTCGTCGGCGAGCATCCGAGCCGGTTCGGCGCGTTCGCAGTCCTGCCGCTGCCCGACGTGAAGGGCGCGCTGCGCGAGCTCGAATATGCGCTCGACGTCCTGAAGCTCGACGGCGTGGTGATGTTCACGAGTCACAGCGACGGCCGCTACCTCGGCGATCCGCTCTTCGAGGACGTCATGGCCGAGCTCGACCGGCGCGCCGCGGTCGTGTTCGTGCACCCGGTCGTGCCGAAGACCAGTGACTCGATCCGGCTCGACGTGCCGGGCTTCGCGGCCGAGTTCGTCTTCGACACGACCCGCGCCGCCATCAATCTGATCTGGACCGGCACGATGGAGCGCCGGCCGAACCTGCGCATCATCCTCTCGCACGCCGGCGGCACCACGCCGTATCTCGCCGGGCGAATCCATCTGCTCGCGGCGTTTCCGCAGCTTCGCGAGCGCGCGCCCAAGGGCGTAGCTCACTATCTCGCGCAGTTTCACTACGACACGGCCCTCTCGGCGAACCCGAGTGCGCTGCGCTCGCTGCAGGAGCTCGTCGGTCCCGACAAGATCCTGTTCGGCAGTGACTTTCCGTTTGCGCCGGAAGCCATCGCCCGCGCCTCGATCGAAGGGCTCGCGCGCTACGAGGGCTTCGATCCGCCGGCGCGCGAGCGCATCGAGCGCGAGAACGCGCTCGGCCTCTTGCCCCGCCTGGCAGCGCGCGTTCGAGCTGCGCGATGACTCGCGCAGCCGCGGTGCGCGCGCCGACGCGCAAGGAGCAGCAGGGCGCCGAGTCGCGCCGCCGCATCCTCGACGCCGCCTCGAGCCTCATGGGCGAGCGCGGCTTCGCGGGCACGAGCATCTCGGAAGTGAGTCGCCGCTCCGGGCTGCCGGCGAGCTCGATCTACTGGCACTTCGAGAGCAAGGAGGGTCTGCTCGGCGCAGTGGTCGAGGAGGGCGCGCAGCGCTGGTTCGACGAGCTGCCGCCGCTGCCGCAGCACGGCGCCGCCGAGAGCGGGCTCGACTTCGAGCGCTTCGGCGCGGTCACCGCGGCGGCGCTCGAGAAGCGGCCGGAGTTCCTGCGGCTCCTGTTCCTGATCGCGCTCGAGCGCAAGCACATCGACAAGACTTCGCTCGCGGCGATCCGGCGCGTCCGCAAGCTGGCGCTGGTCCGCATCCGCAAGACGCTCGTGAGTTGGCTCGGCGCGCAAGGCGTCGCCGGCGTGGAGCCACTCGCCGATCAGCTCTCGCTGCTCGTGCTCGCCGTCGCGGACGGCGCGTTCATCCAGAATCACGTCGATCCGCGCGCAGCGGACGTCGCGCGCACCTTCGAGCTCCTGCACCGCGCGCTCGGCGCGCTCGGGCGCGAGCTCAGAACTCCAGGCTGACCTGCCGAGTTCCGCGCGCGAAGCGCGGAAAGACTTGCGCGACGAGCAAGCGCGCGAGCCCCGTGCGCAGCACCAATGGCGCCACGAACCCGATCAAGAGACGCGTCGCGAGCGAGTGCTGGAAAAGCACGCGTGGCGCGCGGTTCTGGAGTGACTGGATCTCCTTCACCTCGGGCAGGCGCTCGTCGACGATGCGCAGCGCCGCGGTGTCGAGCTCGTCGGGCGGGCCGCCGCGCAGCAGCACGGGACCCAAGTGATTCGCCGCGACGACGGCGTCGCGCAGCGCGATGTTGATGCCCTGCGCGCCGGCGGGCGACATCGGGTGCGCGGCGTCGCCGAGCAGGAGGACCCCCGGGGCGCTCCACACGTCGAGGTGATCGCAGACGACGTCGAGCAGAAACGGGTGACTCACTTCGCGCGCATGCGCGCGAATCCAGTCGGCGAGGTCATCGGGCACCGTCGACGCGAGCTCTTCGACCCAGTGCTCGATCCCGGCGCGGCGGATGTCGCCGAAGCTTCCCTTCTCGATCGCCCAGCCGAGCTGCAGCAGGCCGTCGGGCGCTTCGAAGAGGAGCGCGAAGTGGCCGCGGCCGACGCAGGCGCGGGCGCGCCCGCGCATGAACTCCGGGAGCGGCAGCTTGCACCAGACGACGTCGAACGCCTGCGCGTCGCGCGCGCGCTCGAGATGCGCGCGCTTGCGCACGACCGACGCGCGGCCGTCGCAGCCGATCACGTAGTCGGCGCTGACCTCGTGCGCCCCGGCCGCGCCGTCCACGCGCAGGCCGGTGACTCGGTCGCCGGTGTGGACGAGATCGCGCACGCTCGCACCGCGCAGCAGCTCGAAGCCTGGGTGTTTCCCCGCCTGTTCGACCAGCATCTCGAGCAGCGCCGGCTGCGACACGAAGCGGGGCAGGGGGGTCTCGGCGGGAAGCGCCGACGCATCGATGTGCAGCCGGTGGCGCCGGTTCAGATAAACGTCCACGGCCTGGATGCGCGCCTGCGGAAGTGACTCGAGCTCCGCCGCGAGCCCCATCTGCTGGAGCGCCTCGACGCCGCCGGGCATGAGTCCCTCCCCGCGGAACTCGCGCGCGAAGTCGCTCTGCCGCTCGACCAGCGTCACCGAGATGCCGCGCCGCGCGAACAGGAACGCGAGCGCCGCACCGGCCGGGCCCGCGCCGACGACCGCGACGTGCATCGAGTCAGTCCGATCCGCTCGCGTCGGGCATCCAGGTCACGTCCTCGGGCGCGACGATGCCCGCGGGCTCGAAGAGGGCGCGGAACGCGTAGAGCGTGTCGAGGTGCTCGTGGAACTCGGCGATTTTCCCGCCGCGGATCACGAACAGGAAGTGGTAGTGGTTCTCGTAGTCTGCGCCGCTCGCCTTCGCGCGCCCGCGGATCACGAGCTCGGCGGCGACGCGGTCTTCCTCGGCCGTGAGGTTCACGATCTCCGGATGCAGACCGACGCGCGTGTCGTAGAGGCCCGCGATCGACTCGCGGATGTTCCGCATCACGTCGCCGCGGTTCTGCAAGGTGGCGCCGTCGGGAACCGAGGGCGGGAGCCAGAAACGGACCTGCTCGGCGAGCAGGCCCTCGATCGCAGGGTAGTCGGCGGCCTCGATCGCCTGGAAGTAGCGTCGCACGAGGCGCTTGTTCGCTTCCGCCGACACGCGTCGAGGGTACCACCCGCTTGACCCGGCGAACGGACTGACGGTAACGTCAGTCGCTGACATGGCTGTCAGTCGATCGCGCAGTCGCACCCCGCGGCGGCCCCCGGCGACCGGAGGTCGCGCGCAGGGCGGTGCCCGCGCTTCGGAAACCCGTGGCGGCCGCGCCTCGGAGCGCGCTCGCGCCGCCACGCGCGCGCGACTGCGCGCCAGCGGACAGAAGCTCCTCGCGGAACGCGGGCTGCACGCGGTCACCAGCCACGACATCGCGGACGCGGCGGGCGTCGCGGCGGGCACGTTCTACCTGCACTTCCGCGACAAAGAAGAGCTGTTTCGCGAGCTCGTCTTCGAAGCGGTGGCCGAGCTCGAGCTGCGCCTCGAGACCGCGGTGCATCCACTGCTCGAGCGGCCCGAGGCCGCGGCCCGCGCGCGCGCCGAGGTGCTGCTGTCGTTCGCCGAGCAGCACGGCGAGCTCGTGCGCCTGACTTTCGGCCGCGGCGCCGAGGCGGCGAGCGTGGGCGCCGACGCGCTCGACCAGCTGGTCGCGCACCTCGAGCGCGGGATCGCCACGCAGCGCGGCAAGGCGAAGCCGCGCCTGCACCCGGCGGTGACGGCCCAGGCGATCGTCGGCATGTGGGCGCGCGTCGTCACGTGGTGGGCGGAAGCTCCGGGGCGCGCGCCGCGCGCCGCGGTTCTCGAGACACTCGTGGATCTCCAACTCTCGGGCATCCGAGGAGGGCCGTCATGAATTCGTCGAGTCACATCACGCACAACGCGGCGTACAACACGGTCGACCGCGACGACTTCCCGTCGATGATCGAAGTCGGGCGCTACGGCGAACGAACGGACGCGTTCGACCAGATCATCTCGCAGACCGAAGACCACTTCTGGGATCCGCTGGACCCGACGTACGTCGACTTCAAGACGCCCTTCGACGTGCGCGAGCGCACGCTCATGCCGCGCGACTTCACGGTCGAGCTGAACTGCGCCGTGGCCGATCGACTCACTCCCGCGCAGCAGATCGAGCTCGCGAACGAGAGCACGCGCTTCACGCTGTCCTCGATCCTGCGCGACCCCGGCGCCCAGGAGTACGCGGCGAACCAGGCCCGCGAGGAAGCGCGCCACGTGACTGCGTTCTCGCGCTACGTCCAGGCGCGCTGGGGCACGCCGCTCGCCGTCGGCCCGACGCTCGGGAGTCTCTTGAACGAGCTCGTGCTCGCGCCCGAGGTGTACAAGAAGCTGGTGGGCATGCAGATGCTCGTCGAAGGTCTCGCGATGGGCGCGTTCGCGACCATCCACTCACTCACCGAAGACCCGCTCCTGCGCCGCACCGTGCAGCTGGTGATGACCGACGAGGCGTTCCACCACCGCTTCGGGAAGATCTGGGCCGAGCGCACGGTGCCCAAGCTCAGCGAGCAGGAGCACGAGATCGTCGAAGCGTGGGCCGCGAAGTGCTTCCAGACCCTGCTCTTCAACCTGGTGAACGCGGAGCAGAAGCAGGGGATCTACAAGCGCTTCGGCCTCGACTGGCAGTGGGTTCGGAGCGCCGTGCTCGAGGCGTTCACCGACGCCGACCGGCGCCGCATGATGACTCGCGGGACGAACATCTTCCGCGTGCTGATCAAGACACTCTTGAAGTCCGGCATCATCACCGAGCGCACGCGCGCGACTTACGCGGCGTGGGTCGACATGGACGAGCTCGCGCGCGAGCGCGACGAGGTCGTCGGCCAGGACGTCGCCGACGCGGCGATGGTCGAGCTGCAGGAGCTCAACCGCGGGCGGAAGAAGATCGGCCGCGCGCTGCGCGCGACCGCCTAGCTCTTCGCAGCCCCCGGCGGTGCGTCGGTGCGCGGCGCGCCGCCCGGCGGCTCGCGGTAGGTGATGAAGCCGTGCGACGGGTCGTACGGCGAGACGCCGCACTGCACGCGGTCGCCCTGAATCACGCGGATGTGGAAGCGGCGCATGCGACCCGAGAGCTGCGCGGTGATCTCAGTGCCGTTCTCTAGTCGGACGAGATACCGCCCGCCGCCGAGGATCTTGGCGATCGCGCCGCTGACCGTGATGAGATCTTTCTTGGACATAGAGCGGCGGCATTATAGCGGCGGAGCGTCAACCTGCAGCAGCGGCGGCGCGGATTCCGTCTGAATCGTCGTGTGCGAGACCGCGTACTCCTGGTGCAGAAGGCGATGCACTGCGCGGCGCACGGCTTCGGGATCTGCGCCTGGCTGGAGATCCACGTGCGCGCTCATCGCCGGAAAGCCGCTGGCGACGGTCCAGATGTGCAGGTCGTGAATGCGCGCGACGCCCTGCAGCGCGCGAACTCGTTCGGCGATCTCGTCGAGGTCGAGATGTCGCGGCGCGCCCTCGAGCAGGATGTCGACCGAGTCGCGGATCAGACGCAGCGCGGAGACGACGAGCAAGAGCGCGATCGCGAGGCCGGCGATCGCGTCCGCCTGCTCCCAGCCGAACAGCAAGATCGCCGACGCTGCGCCGATCGCCGCGACCGAGCCGAGCGCGTCGCCGCCGACGTGAAACAGCGCCGCGCGCACGTTCAAGTTGCTGCGCGCGCCGCGCAGCAGAAATAGACCGGAGACGAGATTCGCGGCGAGCCCGAGCGCCGCGATGCCGAGCATGGTGCCGGCCTGGACCACGTGCGGCGAGCCGAGCCGCGCGAACGACTCGGCCGCGATGCCGACGGACACGCCGCCGAGCAGGAGTCCGTTCAGGAGAGCCGCCAAGATCTCGGCTCGGCCGTACCCAAAACTGTGTCGGCTGCCGCGCGGTCGATTCACCGCCCACGCGGCGAACAGCGCGATTCCCAGTGCGCCTGCATCCGTGAGCATGTGACCCGCGTCCGCGAGCAGTGCGACCGAGCCCGTGAGCACCCCGCCGACGGCTTCCACCACGAGCACGAGCGCCGTCATCGCGAAGGCGCGGCGCAGCGCGACGGAGCCCGACCCGTGGCTGTGGATGTGGCCGCGGTCGCGCGCGGGAGTGCCGGCGTGCGTGTGCGAATGATCGTGGGTCACTTCAGCGAAGCATCTCCGTCGTCCAGCTTGCCGCACGGTACAATCGCGATCCAGGAGGGAAGCTTATGGAGCGTCTCTGGCTCGCACCCACGTTCGTGATCGTGTCTCTGCTGATTCTCGGTCCGCTGCTCGCGTTCTTTCACGTCGTGCCGGGGATCGCCGGCTTCAGCCTGGTGCTGCTCGCGATCCTCGTCGGGGTCGTGTTCGGGATCGGGCTGGCCGCGGCATCGGCGTTCGCCACCGTGACCAACAAGCCGTGGCGTCCGCGCGCGGTGCGCGGCGCGATCGTGCCGCTGTTGGTGGGTCTACCGGTGCTCGCGCTCGCCAGCATGTCGAAGGTCCCGGCCATCCACGACATCTCCACGGACCTCACGGATCGCATCGAGTTCACGCCCGATGTCGCCGCGAGCTCTACGAACAAGGATCCCGAGCCGGAGATGCGCGCGCGCGTGGAGCAGCTGCAGAAGAGCGGCTATCCGGACATCGCGCCGATCGATCTCTCGGTGCCGCCGGCGCAGGCGTTCGCGCTCGCGAAGTCGGTGGCCGAGAAGATGCCGGGCTGGAACGTCACGAGCGCGGACACGGAGAGCGGCCGCATCGAGGCGACGGCGACCTCGCGCATCTTCCACTTCGTCGACGACATCGTGATTCGCGTGCGGCCGGACGGCGAGGGCTCGCGCGTCGATCTGCGCTCGCGCTCGCGCGTCGGACAGAGTGACCTCGGCGCGAACGCGGCGCGCATCCGCGTCTTCAAGGCGGAGCTCGAGAAGGCGGGTTAGTCGCGACTCACTAGCTCGGCGGCTTCGCGAGCTGGCCGTCGATCATCGCGCTCATGCCGTCGAGCGTGCGCACGCGCACCTTCTTGCCGTCGATGAAGAGCGTGGGCGTGCCGCGCACGTCGACGCCGCTGCCGAGCTGAATCTCCGCGTCGATGCGCTTGTCGTACGCCGCGGAGTTCTTCTCGAGGTCGCGCTTGAAGCGCTTCACGTCCAGGCCCGCCTGCTTCGCGTAGGTCTCGCCCTTTGACGGATCCAAGGTCGGTTGGTTCTGGATCAGCACGTCGTGCATCTCCCAGAACTTCCCTTGCTCCTGCGCGGCCATCGACCAGCGCGCCGCGGGTCGCGCGGCGTTGTGCATCGGCAGCGGGAATTGCTTGTACACGAAGCGCACGCCCTTCGGGTACTTCTTCAGCACCTCTTCGATCAGCGGCGCCGCGCGCGCGCAGAACGGGCACTGGAAGTCGGAGAACTCGACGATCGTGACTGGGCCTTCTTTGTCCCCGCGCACCGGCGACTCGTCGATGCCGATCGCGTAGACCTTGTCGAAGTCCTCGGACGGCGGACCCTGCGGTCGCTGCGCCGACGCGAGCTTCTTCTGCGCGTCTTCGATGGAGGCGAGCTTCGCGAGAATCTCGTCTTGCTTCGCGCGGATCTCGGCGAGATCCTTCTCGGCCTGCCTGGAGCAGCCGGCGAGCGAGGTGACGAGGCAGACACACAGAACGGCGAGCGCGCGGGTTTTCATGGCGCGGAGCTTAGATCAGGCGCGCAGCCGCCACCAAGCGAAGATTCCGAGCAGCAAGAGCGACTCGGGCAGCGCGAACGCGAGGAAGTAGAAGTACGCGACCGTCTGCTGCAGGGTCAGCGGGTCCTGATTTGGGGTCCAGCCCTTGTCCGAGAGGGCGATGTGCTGCTCGTCGTTACCGAGCCAGCGCACCGCGTTCAAGAGGAGGTCGCGGTTGTAGAGCGCGTCGAGCAGCCGGTTCGAGGCGAAGTCGCGGTTGCCGACGACGACGATGCGCGCCTCGTGCGCGGAGGTGTCTTCGTCGCCGCCGCGCGGGTAGCGGCCGGTGGCCACGATCGAGATCTCGTGCGAGTCCGCGCCGTCGGGCGCCGAGGTCTCGGCGCCGGCGAGCGCCTGCGACACGTCGCGCGAGATCCACGCGCGCTGACTCGCGAACGCCGCCCGGTCGAGCTTGTCGTCCGGCTGCGGCTTGCGCCCGAGGTCGACGGGCCGGGCGCGCGGCAGCAACACCATGGTGCGTTGCGAGAGGTTGCGAGTCACTGGGTTGTACGGCGCGAACAGGTGGACGAGCAGATTCACGGGCTTGGGATCGCGCAGCAGCGGGCTCGAGGCGCGGTCGAGCACGACGGCGTCGTCGAGCGTGAAGCCCCAGCGCGGCAGGAACTCGCTGTAGAAGTTCGAGTGCTGACCGGCGTCTGCGAGCACGAGCATGCGCCCCCCGCGCGCCAGATAGCGGTCGAGCGCCGCGAGCTCCTCGGGCATCAGGTCGCGCTCGGGCGCGGCGACGACGACCACGTCGGCGTCGGCGGGAACCTCCGCGGCCGCGGGGCCCACGAACGCCTGCGGCTCGAACCCCTGGTCGCGCAAGAGCGCCGCGATGCCGGAGTAACCCGTGTCCGACTCACTCGCGAGGTCGATCTCGCCGTGCCCGGTCGTGAAGTACACGCGGATCGCGCGCTCGCGCGTGAGTCGGGCCAGTGCGTTCGTGATGTTGCGCTCCGACGGGTAGCCGACCGGGTCGCAGACGTCGCCGCGGCAGGCGATCACCGTCGTGGCGGTGGTCTTGTAGATGTCGCGCGCGGCCTCGGGCGGCTCGCGCCGGCGCGCGTCGCGCACTTCGACGGCCCGACACGAATCTGCGTAGGCGGCGACGAGCAGCCGCACGTCCTTCGCGAGCAGCGCGTCCTCGAAGAAGACGAGCTCGACGGGCGCGCCGCCCTTCTGCTCGAGCTCGCGGCACAGCGCGACCGACTGCTCCGAGAGCGTGTACATGCGATCGATGGTCAGGTCGAGGCGGGCGGTGAACGTGCTCGCCCAGACGTCGACGCCGATCACGAGCGCGAGCGCGCCGAGCAGGAGCGCCGTCCAGCGCAGCACGACACGACGTGACTCGGCGCCCGAGAAGCCGCGGAAGCGCCGCGCCTGCGCGACCGCGCCGATCGCGACCAGCGCCACGCCGAGCACCACGTTCGCGCTCGAGAACGCCGAGAGTCCGTGCAGCGAGCGGGTCGCATAGTACGAGCCGACGCCGACCAGGATCATCACGAGTCCGGCGGCCGGCAGGAAGGTCATCTAGCGCGCCCGCGAGAGCTCGAGCGACGCCACGGAGGCCAGCCAGCCGAGCCCGGTGATTCCCGCGAAGTAGACGACGTTGCGCAGCTCGATCACGCCGCGCGCGAACGAGCCGTAGTGCGAGAGCAGGGCGGCCTCCTTCAGGATCGCGGCCGCGTGCTCCGAGACGGTGTTCGAGAGCCACGCGAAGTCGAGCAGCACGAACGGGATCGCATAGCCGAGCACCGCCGCGACGATCTGACTCGACGTGAACGCCGAGCAGGCGAGCCCGAGCGAGGCGACCGCGCAGCCGTAGAAGAGCTGGCCCGAGTAGAGCGCGACGAGATGCTCGAAGCCGAGCCCGCCGCGCAGCACCACCACGGCGGGGTAGATCGCGCTCCCGGCCAGCAGCAGCGTCACGAACAGGTAAGTGACTCCGTGCTTCGCGAGCGCGACCTCGTAGGGCCGCAGGCCGCTGGTGAGCAGGAGCTCGTCCGTGCCGTTCGCGCGTTCCTCCGAGAACACGCGCATCGTCACGAGCGGCAGGACGACGAGCAGGAAGAGGCCGAAGTCCTCCGCCGAGGGCACGAAGACCTCGTTCAGCACGTTGATCTGACTCGGCACCGTGCCCTGATCGAAGCCGCCGCCGGTCATTCCCTCGGACTGGTACACGAACAGGAGCTGGTTGTAACTCACCAGGTGCTGGAAGAAGTAGATGCCCGTGAGCGCGACATACACGGTGAGCACCACGTAGGCGATCGGCGAAGCGAACAGCTGCCGCATCTCCTTGCGCGCCAGCGCCCACAGCCGCCGAGTCATGGAGTGACTCCCGGACCGCTGCCGACCTTGGCGAGGAACAGCGCCTCGAGGCTGCCGCCGGCGCGGATCTCGTCCGCGGTCGCAAGCGCGGCCAGCCGGCCGCGGTCCAGCAGCGCGACTCGGTCACAGAGCATCTCGGCCTCGTGCAGCTGATGCGTGCACAGGATCACCGTGTGCTGGCCGCGAAAGCCGGCGAGGATGCGCCGCAGCTCGATCTGCTGCGCGGGATCGAGGCCGACGGTCGGCTCGTCGACGACCAGCAGCGCGGGCTCGTGCAGCAGCGCCTGCGCGAGCGCCACGCGCTGCCGGAATCCCTTCGAGAGCACGCCGATGCGCCGCTTCAAGACGGGCTCGAGCCCGAGTCGCTCGACCGCGACCGCGGTCGCGTCGCGCAGTGTCTGACCCGAGAGACCGCGCAGCTCGCCCATCATGCCGAGAAACGTGTCCACCCGGTGATCCGCGTACAGCTTCGGCTGCTCGCACGCGTAGCCGAGGCGCGCCTGCACGCGGAAGCGCTCGCGCGTGACCGAGATGCCGTCGACGAACACGTCGCCGTCGGACGCGAGCCAGTAGCCGGTGAGAATGCGCAGGAACGTCGTCTTGCCGGCGCCGTTCGGTCCGATGATCCCGAAAACTTCGCCCGGCGCGATCTCGAGCGACAGCTCGTCGAGCGCGACCACGGAGCCGAAGCGCTTGGAGACGCGCTGCGCCTCGATCTTCGCGCTCATGCGATGTGTCTCTGCGACCCGGCCATCAACGCCATTTCGGACGCCACCCTACGCTACGCGCTTCGAAGCCCGCAATCGGCGGGTTTGACCCTCGAAAAATGCGAGGGATAGAATCGCCGCCGTGAACTTCGGATTCTCGGAAGAGCAAGAGTTGCTGCGCAGCACCGCACGCGAGTTTCTCGCGCGCGAAGCGCCCATGAGCGCGGTGCGCGGGCTGATGGACGACGCGCGCGGCTTCAAG
>Ga0326731_1000219_pt1 | contig 14942 bp, 12 predicted proteins | sample MHFSIPfraction_FD_207645 | JGI IMG/M metagenome (GOLD analysis project Ga0326731, IMG submission 207645) | Lab enriched peat soil microbial communities from Michigan Hollow, Ithaca, NY, United States - MHF9FY SIP fraction | ecosystem: Environmental > Terrestrial > Soil > Wetlands > Peat | place...
CGAGAATGTCGCGGATCCCTGCGAGCATCAGCGTAGTGAGCGGGTAATACACCATCGGCTTGTCGTACACCGGCAGGAGCTGCTTGGAGACCACCTGTGTCACCGGGTAGAGCCGCGTGCCCGAGCCACCGGCGAGGATGATGCCCTTCATGCCGCCCTCTTCGCCTGCCGCTGCTCTAAGTACCAGCGCACGGTCTTCTTCAGCCCCGAGGCGAAACTCTCCGCCGGCCGCCAGCCGAGTTCCTTGCGGATCTTGCCGGAATCGATGGCGTAGCGCCGGTCGTGCCCGGGCCGGTCCTTCACGAACGTGATCAGGGCCGCATAGCTGCCGCCCGTGCGCGGCTGCGCGTCGTCGAGCAGCGCACACAGTGTCCTGACTAAGTCAATGTTCTTCATCTCGGCGCTGCCGCCGATGTTGTACACCTCGCCAAGGCGCCCGCGCGCGAGTACTGCGCTTAGTGCTGCGCAGTGATCCTCGACGTAGAGCCAGTCGCGCACGTTCTGGCCGTCGCCGTACACCGGCAGCGACTTGCCGGCGAGCGCCTGATGAATCATCAGCGGGATCAGCTTTTCCGGAAACTGCCTCGGCCCGTAATTGTTCGAGCAGTTGGTGACCACCGTCGGCAGGCCGTAGGTGTGGTGGTAGGCGCGCACCAGATGGTCGGATGCGGCCTTCGATGCGCTATAAGGGCTATTCGGCGCATAGGGCGTCTCCTCCGTGAACGCGGGATCCTGCGGACCGAGAGAGCCGTATACCTCGTCTGTAGAGACGTGCAGGAAACGGAACGCGGCGCGCTCCTCCGCCGGCAACGCCTGCCAATAGGCGCGCGCCTCTTCGAGCAGTCCGAAGGTGCCGACGACGTTGGTCTTGATGAACTCCGCCGGGCCCTCGATCGAGCGGTCCACGTGGCTTTCGGCCGCGAGGTGCACGATGGCGCGCGGGCGGTGGCGTGCCAGCAGCGTGCCCACCAGGCCGCGGTCGCCGATGTCGCCCTGCACGAACGTGTAGCGCCCATCGCCGCGCAGGGACTCGAGATTCGCGAGGTTGCCGGCATAAGTGAGCTTGTCCAGGTTCACGATCGGCTCGCCCGATTGCGCAATGGTGGACAGGACAAAATTCGACCCGATAAAGCCAGCGCCGCCCGTTACGAGGAGCATCTGCGATCTAGGTGCCGGTGACAGTCGGCATGCGGCGATTCTACGCGGCAGCGCTGACCGGCTCTTCCGCGAACTGCAGCTGGTGCAGCTTCGCGTACACGCCGCCGCGCGCAAGGAGCTCCGCGTGCCGGCCCTGCTCCACGACCCGGCCACGCTCCAGCACCACGATGCGGTCGGCGCGCTCGATGGTGGAAAGGCGGTGCGCGATGACGATGGTGGTGCGGCCGCGCATCAGCACCTCGAGCGCCGCCTGCACCTGCCGCTCCGATTCGGTGTCGAGCGCCGAGGTGGCCTCGTCGAGAATCAGCACCGGCGCGTTCTTGAGCAGCGCGCGCGCGATTGCCAGGCGCTGGCGCTGGCCACCAGATAGGCGCAGGCCGTTCTCGCCGATCAGCGTGTTCAAGCCCTCCGGTGTCTCGCGGATGAAGTCCATGGCGTGCGCGGCTTCGGCCGCCGCGATCACGTCCTTCTCGGCCGCGCCGCCCATGCGGCCGTAGGCGATGTTGGCATAGACCGAGTCGTTGAACAGGATCACTTCCTGCGAAACCAGCGCGATGTTGCCGCGCAGGCTCTCCAGCGTGAGCGACTGCAGGTCGTGGCCGTCCAGTGTGATGCGCCCCGACGTGGGCGCGTAGAAGCGCGGCAGCAAGTTCACCAGCGTCGTCTTGCCGCCGCCGGAGGGGCCGACCAGCGCGACCGTCTCGCCCGGCCGGACGCGCAGATCCACGTCGCGCAGCGCCGGCTCCGGGCGCGAGGGATAGGCGAAGCTCACGCGCTCGAAGGCGATCTCACCGCGCGCGCGCGCGAGCGTCACCGTACCCTGGTCCTCCTCGACCGGCGCGTCGATCACGCCGAACACGCTCTCCGCGGCGGCGAGACCGCGCTGCAGCACGCCGTTCACCTCGGTGAGATGCTTGATCGGCGCGAACAGCATCAGCATCGCGGTGATGAACGAGACGAACTCGCCCACCGTCGTGCGGCTGGCGAGCGACTCCTGCAGCGCGATGTACACGATCACCGAGAGCGCGCAGGCGGCGAGCAGGTGCGTGATCGGCGTCGTCAGAGCCTCGGGAACCTTCTGGCGCATGTTGAAGCCGCGCAGCGTGCGGCTCGCGTGCGCGAAGCGCCCCGCCTCGTAGTCCTGGCCGCCGAATACCTTCACCACGCGGTGCGCACCGATCGTCTCCTCGAGCACGTGCACCAGGTCCCCCATCGCGTGCTGCGAGCCGCGCGCCATGCGGCGCAGCCGGCGCGACAGGAGCTGCACGAAGTAGGCCACTGGCGGTGCAATGGCGAGGGCAATGAGCGTGAGCTTCCAGTTCAGGTACAGCAGCCAGGCAAAGAGGCCCACGATGACGATGCTGTCGCGCACCAGCACCGTGAGTGCCGTTGTCGCCGCCGCGCTCACGTTCGACACGTCATAGGCGACCTTGGAAAGCAGCGCCGCGGAGCTCTGGTCGTCGTAAACACGCGCCGGATAGCGCAGCAGGCGGCCGAACATGTCGGCGCGCAGATCGAGCACCACGCGGTTCGCAACCCAGGCGATGCAGTAGTGCCCCGCAAACGTGAACACGCCGCGCAATATGAAGATCAGCACCAGCGCCGCGGCGAAGGCGAGTGGCGGCAACATCGGCCGCCCGCCCGCGGCGAAGCCACCGTCGAGCAGCGGCTTCATGAGGATTGGGAACAGCGGCTCGGTGGCGGCGGCGGCCACCATCCCGATCAGGGCGCAGGCGAAAATCTTCGCATGCGGCCGCACGTAGGCCAGCAGCCGCACGTACAGCTGCCGACTGGTCACGCCGCCCGATTCCTGCATGCGCGCATTGTAGTCGGTGCGGCAGAGGGTCGCGGCCCGGGCTAGCGCGGGACGGCGGCCCCTGCGGCCGGCGCCAGCCGGCCGAGCAGCAGCCCAGCGTATGCCCAGAAGGCGATTGCGACGGCCTGGTGCATGAAGTCGTCCGTGAGGTTCTTCGCCACAACTGCGACCACGAGGGCGAGCAGCGCCGCGCTCGCCAACCGGTTCCCGCGCGCGCGCCAGGCCGCGCGCGCCAGGGCTGCGAGAAGCCAGGAGAAGACCGTCAGCCCAACTATGCCCAGCTGCAGCACGACGTCGAGGAAGACGTTGTGCGCGTGCGAACGAATGTGCGGCTCGCGCTCCGCCAGCCGCGCCGAGATCCTTTCCTTGCCAAGTGACGCGAGGATCTTCTTGCCGAAGCCGTGCCCGAGCAGCGGCGCTTCGCCCGCTACGGTGCCCCACTCGCGCCAGCTGTCCAGCCGGACGTCTCCTGAGACGGATGCGTATTCGCGCGTTGCCGTCTGGATTGCGACCGCGCCGACCGCGGCCATCGCGCAGGCGGCGACTCCTGCAAGCGCCCACCGGCGGCGCCTTGGTGCGAGATGCGGCCAGTACCACAGGAGAAACGCGGTAAGGACCAGAGTGGCGCTCGGCAGGAACATCCGGTTCAGGCTTCCTACGCCCGCCAGCAGCATGCAGGCCCCGGCGGTATAGCCCGCGCGTCGCGTCGCCACTTCGTCGTCCGCCACAAGAATCAGCACGATGGGCAACGCGAGCACGCTCAGGGTGCTACTGACGCCGGGGCCGGGGAAGTAGTAAAACGTCCCGGAGCCGCTCTCTTCCGGAAGTTGGGTGGCGACGCCGGCAAGATATGCGAGCGCTGTCAGCGCGGCGAGAAACGCCACGCCGGCGACGACGGCGGCAGGCAGCGCGCGCGACGCCGGCGCGTGCCGCGTCGCAAGGTACGCCGCCCACAGCGCGCCGATCGGCAGCACGCTGTCGTAGACCACGGCTTTCAGCGTGGCATCGGCATCGGGCGACCAGGCCGCTGAAGCCAGCCCGAGGGCGATCCACGCCGCCGCCGGCAGCGCGAGGGGGGGCAATCGCCGCGCGCGCATCAGCAGGTACGCACCACCCGCTGCGACAGCGGCGGCAAGCAGGTTGCGCAGTCCGGTGGCGTGCGCGACGTGCAGGACAAGCACGAGCGCCGCCAGGGCGGGGCCCAGCGCGCGCATCGCTATAGGCCCCGCTGCAGCGCCTGGAACATGTAGCAGCGGTCGTCCAGCTTCTTCTTCACCGCGATCCTGAAGTGATCGGACAGCAACGCGAGGAGCTCGAAATCGCGGCGCCCGTGCAGCTCGCCCATGATGAATTTCGTCCGGCGCAGAAATTCCGCGCCCAGCGTGGCGAGGACCTCCCACTCGGAGCCCTCGACGTCGATCTTGACCACGTCCGCTCCGGCGATGCCGAGCTCGCCGAGCTGGCGGCGGGCATCCCGTAGCGGCACGCTCAGCGTGCGGCCGGCGTCACTGCCGGCCTCGAAGCGCGAGAAGCCGCCGAAATTGTCGCGGTTATCGGAATGGAAGAACTGGATCTCCCCGTCGCGCTCGCCCAGCGCCACCGGCAGCGCGTGCACCTGGGGCAGGTGCGCCGTATTGCGCGCAAGCAGCGCGTAGTTCTCGGGCACGGGCTCGAAGGCGAACAGCTTTGCTTTGCCAAAGAGCCGGGAAAGGTAAAGCGTAGAGACGCCGATGTTGGCGCCGATATCGAGGACCGTCTGCGCCTCCCCGATCGCGGCAAGCTGCGCCGGCTCGATGGCGTATTCGCTCTTGCGGCCCCGCTTGAGAAGGATCTTGTAGATGAGCTCGGTGTCGCTGGTGCCCGGCCGGTACCAGATCGGCTGGCCACGCCAGACGTAACTCGACAGAGCGCCCTGCTCCGGGGCTCGCGCGTGGTCTCGCGCAAAGCGCAGCGAGCCGGAACGCAGGAGGTACTTGAGATGCATCGTGGTCAGTGGGCGCGCGCTGCGAGCAGCGCGTCCACGGCGGAGATTACCTGCTCGAACGCGATGTGGCGCATGCAGACCGGATCGCCACACTCGGCCGTGGTGCGCCAGCACTGCCGCATCCACGCCACCTGCCGCCCGAACAGCCGGTCCTGGTCGCGGCACGGCACTTCCGGGTCCCAGAGGGCGCGAAACGGGCTCGCCGCCCAGAAACGCCCGGGCCCGGTCGCGCGCGGGGAGCCGGGTCCGTATAGCGCCACTGTGGGAACACCCGCGAGCCGCGCGAGGTGCGCGACACCCGTGTCGGGGCAGACGATGAACTGCGCGTGCTGCAGAAGATCCCACAACTGCGCGAGGTCGAGCCGCCCCGCGAGGCCACTGTGGCGGCCTTCCGGGTCGACCGCCCGTGCCAAGTCCTCCTCGCCCCTTCCCGTGCTCACCACCACGACAAGCTCGCGCCGCTCCGCCCAGTCGAGCAGCGCGCGCCAGCGTTCGGCGGGCCACCACTTGTGCGGACTGCTCGCGCCCAAGTGCAGCACGCAGTACGGCCGCTCGGGCCTCGCGTAGGGCGCGCATGGCGGCGCCGGCCAGTCTGCTGGGTCGTAACCGGGGGGCTCATCGCCCGCCAGCAGTCGCGCTGCGATGTCGCCCCAGGCGAGCGGCTCCTGCGGCATGGGCACGAACTCGTCGACCGGCCAGTCCTTGTAGCCGCGGCGCTCAGGGGCGAACGCAACGATCCAGCGCGCATTCAGCATGCGCGCGAGCCACGACCATCGGTTGTCGCCCGGGATCAGGGCAAGGTCGAATCCGCGCTGGCCCCGCATGGCGGCATGGTCCGCCAGGCTGCGCGGATCGAAAGGCAGCGCCGTCGCGCCGTAGGGCTTGTGCGCGAAGATCGGCGCATACGCCCGCGGGCAGGCCATGACGATCTCTGCCTGCGGAAAGCGCAGGCGCGCCTTCTTGATGAGCGGCGCCAGCATGATCGTATCGCCGAGCAACAGGTGGTGGGCGATGAGGACGCGCCGCACGCTCTCCGGACGCGATCGCCGGCCAGCCAGCAGCAGGCTCGGGGCGGCGAGCGCCGTCACATAGAGCTTCGGCCAAAAGCGGCTCGCCACGCTAGGCGCGCAACTGCTCGAGCGACTCCGCGAGGACGGCCAGCTGCAGTACCCGCTCTGCCAGCCGGCTCTCGCCGGAACGGTAGCGCGCGACCACGTCGCGCGTGCCCGCCGCGCTCACCTGGCCGCCGCTCGCCGATTGCAGCCGTTCGCCCGCTGTGTCCAGGCGCTCGGCCAGGTCCTCGCGCAGCCAGCGCGCGAGCGGCGGATTGAAGCCGCGCTTCGCGCGCCGGAACAGCCCCAGCTCCCGGCAAGCGCCGCACAACGGCTCGAGCGCGAGCTTCGCCGGCCGCGTGAAGCGCTCGCGCGCGGGCATGGCGAGAATGCGCCGGTAGAGCTCATGATCGAGCAGCGGGGCACGCAGCTCGAGGCCGTGCGCCATGGTCGTCAGGTCGCCCTTGCGCAGAATGTATTCGGGGAGGTAGTTGGCCATGTCGATCGCCAGCAGCGCATCGAGCGCGCCTGCGCCGTGGCGAACGTCGGGCGCGCGCCAGTATACCGCCGGCATCACGTCGAGCTCGGGCTGCAGCTGGCGGCGCTCCGCAAGCGAGAACGCGGAAAAGCGCAGGCCATAGGCGTCTTCCCAGGGAAGCGAAAGCTCCAGGCGCAGCCTGCTCCAGCGCGACGGCGCAGCGGCGCCGCCACCGCCCTGGTAGGGCAGCACCCAGCCGCGCCGCCAGGCGCTGCGCAGGTGCGCGCGGTAGCGCTTGTAACCGGCGAACAACTCGTCGCCGCCATCTCCGGCGAGCGCGACCTTGACTTCGCGCGTCGCCGCGCGCGCGAGGTGCCACATCGGAAACGCGCTCGGATCGGCGAAGGGCTCATCCATGTCGGCGACGATGCGCGCGAACGACTCCCGGATCGAGGCAGGTATTTCCACTTCCGTGTGCGGCAGGCCGAGCAAAGCCGCCGTGCGCGCGGCATCCGGGCCTTCGTCCATCGGGTCGCCCGGAAACGTCGCGGTGTAGGTGCGCAGCTGCGTATAGCCGAGCGCCGCCAGGCGCGAGGCGAGCACGGCCGAATCGATGCCGCCGCTCAGGAAGATGCCAACCGGCCGGTCCGCCACCGTGCGCAGCCGAATCGCCTCGTCGAGCGTGCTGCGCCAATCGGAGACCTCCGCTGCGGGCTGCCAGTAGGTGGTCTCGCGCAGCGTACCTGCGTCAAGGTCGTATTCGAGGGCGTGGCCGTTGGGCAGGCGGCGGATGTCGCGGAACGCGGTGCGCGGCGCGGGGATGTAGCGGTGCGCGAGAAACGCGTCGATGCCCTGCGGGTCGAACGCGCGCCGCTCCGCGGGCAGGAATGGCAGCAGGGCGCGCACCGTGGAAGCGAAGCCGATCTCGCCCGGCCGATGGCAGTACACGAGCGGCTTGAGGCCCATGCGGTCGCGCACCAGGAACAATTTGCGGCGCCTGAGGTCGAGCAGGCCGAACGCGAACATGCCCCGCAGCCTGGGCAGCATGTCCAGGCCCCAGGCCTCGTAGGCGCGCAGGATGAACTCCGTGTCGGAGCGCGTGCGAAAGCGCGCGCCGCGCTCCTCCAGCGCGCGCGCATCGTCCTGCCAGCCGTAGACTTCGCCGTTGTAGCAGAGCCAGATATCGCCGGCGTCGTTCGACATCGGCTGGTCCGCGATCGGGCGCGGGTCGATGATCGAGAGGCGCGCGTGCAGCAACGCGTGGCAGGCGCGCACGCCATCGCGGCGCAACGCGTCGTCCCACGCCACCTGCTGGTGCGCGTCGGGGCCGCGCCGGGCGAGCGCATCGAGCATCGCTTGCCGCCGATCCGGCGCGATCGGCCGCGCGCCGCTGAATCCCGCGATGCCGCACATCTCGCCATAATAGCTGCTTGAGCTTTCCCGCTGCGTCCGTAGCCGCCATGCAAGACATCGAGCGTCTGCTCGTCATCCGGCGCGACAACATTGGCGATCTCGTCTGCACGACGCCGCTCATCGCCGCGCTGCGCCGGCGCTATCCGGCCGCGTGGATTGGCGCACTGGTCAACAGCTACAACGCACCCGTGCTCGAGGGCAATCCCGACCTGAGCGAGGTGGTCGCGTACCGCAAGCTGAAGCATCTCGGCGAGGGCGAATCGGCGTTCGCGGCGCTGCGCGAGCGGCTGGCCGACCTCTGGCGCCTGCGCCAGATGCGCCTGGACTGCGCGCTCATCGCCACGACCGATTTCAACGCGCGCACCGCGCGGCTGGCGCGTTGGCTGGCGCCGGCGCGCCTGCTCGGCTTCTCTGACGGCACCGACCGCGCCCGCTGCCTCGATCTGTCCGAACCGCTCTCCAAGGTCGCGGGCCGGCACGAGGTGGAGCGCGTGTTCGCGCTCGGCGCGCACCTGGGCGTGCTCGGCGAGATTCCGCCGCTTCGCGTCGTGCCGGATCCCCGCGAAGTCGAGAAGGCCGCGGCGCGCATCGGCGCGGGCGGGCCGCGGGTCGCCGTGCATGTGAGCGCCAGGCGCCCTGCGCAGCGCTGGCCCGCCGAGCGCTTCGCGGCACTGATCGAGCGCCTGCATGCCACCGCGAATGTCGTGCCGGTGCTGCTCTGGTCGCCGGGCCCCTCCGACCATCCCCAGCATCCCGGAGACGATGAAAAGGCGCAGGAGATCAAATCGCGCCTCGCCGGCAGGACGCCGCTCGTGGACTACCGCACCGAGCAGTTGCGTGAGCTCATCGGCGCGCTGGCCGCCTGCGATCTTGCGATCTGCGCGGATGGCGGCGCCTTGCATTTGGCGGCCGCACTTGGCAAGCCGGTCGTCTGCCTCTTTGGCGACTCGCCACCGGAGCGCTGGCGACCGTGGGGCGTGCCGCACCGCGTGCTGCGGCCGGCAAGCCGCGATGTCGCCGACATCGGCGTGGAGGACGTGCGGCGCGCGTTCCTCGAGCTGCGCGCGGAGCGCGAGCCGCGCCCCTAAGACCGCAGCAGCGACGCGTACAGCTCCGTGAGCTTCGCCGCCATGGCGTCCAGGCCGTACGCCTCCGCGGTCGCGCGCGCGGCTTGTGCCATGCGCTCGCCGCGCGCGCCGGCGCCGGCGAGCCTCATCGTGCGCGCGATGTCCGCCGCGTCTGCGGCGTCGCAGACCCAGCCGTTGACGCCGGGCTCCACGATCTCCGCCGCGCCGCAGCTCGAGCTGACGATCACAGGCAAGCCCATGGCGAGCGCTTCCAGCGCGGCATTCGGAAACGGATCGTAAAGGCTCGGCAGGACGAGGCAATCCGCCGCCGCATAGAGCGGGCGCACGTCCCTGCGGGGACCGAGGAAGCGCACCTGCGCCTCGAGTCCAGCCGCGTGCGCGTGCGCCACGAAGCGCGCCTGCCGGCGGTCCTGGCCGGCCACGATCAGCTTGAAGGAAGGGTCCGCCGTTTGCGCCAGCGCATCGATCGCCGCGCGCACGCCTTTGCGCGCGAAACCCGAGCCGACGAACAGGAACGCGGTGTCGCCGGCACCCAGCCCGAGCTCGGCGCGTGTCGCCTCCCTGGTGGTTGGCCGCTGGCGCGGATGGAAATGCTCGAGGTCCACGCCGTTGTAGATGACATGGAGCTTGCTGGCGGCGATGCGAAAGCTGGCCAGGATTTCGTCGCGCACCAGTTTCGAGTTGCAGATCACGGCGCGCAGCCGCGGGTGCTCGAACATGCGCCGCTCCGCGCTGCAGACATAGCGGTGATAGGGATTGAGCGCGATGCCCAGCCGCTCGAGCGCGCCTGCGCGCGCCTTGCGCCGCTCGAGCCACCGGCGGTGCACGCCGTCGCCAGCCCGGTATACGTCGCAGCCGGGAATGCGCTCGTGCGATTGCACGACGTCGAACGCCTCCCGGTGCAGCACTTGGGTCGCCGCGCGGGCGAAGGACCAGTCGCGCCACAGGCTGCCCAAATAGAACGGGTCCACGCGCAGCACGCCGCGCGCATCCCAGCCCGCCGCGTGCCGCGTCACGAGCGTGACCTGCACCCCCGCGCGCTCGAGCGCCGGCACCGCGCGCGCGATGAAGCGCTCGGCGCCGCCGTAGGGGTTGAAGCGCTGGCGGACGATGGCCAGTCTCAGGTGTTGCTCCCGCGCGCCGTCAGGCGCCCTGCGCCAGCAGGTCGCGCGCCGCCTGATACACGGGGTCAACGCCCAGCGTAACGAGGCAGTCGCTCCGCCAGCTGTCGCCGCAGCCCGCGAGGCCACAGGGCCGGCAGGTATGCGCGCTCGCCACCACCCGGTGCGGGACGCCCCAGGGGCCCCACTCGAAGTCGCCGCTGGGGCCGAAAAGCGCCACCGTCGGCGTGCCCATGGCGGCAGCGAGGTGCATCGGCATCGAGTCGACGCCGATGAACAGGCGCGCGCGTCGCGCCACGGCGGCCAGCTCCTTGATGCTCAGCTGCCCCGCGAGGTTCGCGGGCTTGACGTTCGTGCGGCTCAGGATGCTCGCGATGAAGTCGGTCTCGTCGGGCGCGGCGGTGAGCACGATACGGTGCCCATCGGCTGCGAGCCGGTCCATCAGTTGCGCGTTCTGCTGCGCCGGCCAGCATTTGAATCGCCAGCGCGAGCCCGGGTGCATGTGAATGTAAGGCTCCGCCGGGACGAGCGTGGCGACGCGCGCTTCCGCGGCATCGCCCGGCACGAAGTCCACCTTGCGCGCGTCCGGAGCGGGGTGGATGCCGATGCGGCGCAGCGCATCGAGGTTGATCTCCACCTGGTGGCGGCGGCCGCCGCCTACGACCGGATAGAGGTGCGTGAAGCTGCGCGCCCAGAACACGCCGCGCTTCGGCTTGATCGGCCCGACGCTGAATTTCGCACCGAGCGTGCGCGCGAGCCATGCGCCGCGCGGATGCTCGGTGAGGTGCACGATGAGGTCGTAGCGGCGCGCGCGCAGTGCCGCGAATAGGCGCCACTCGCGGCTCAGTCGCGCCGGCGGCGCAAGCTTGCGCCAGGCGCGCCCCACCAGGAACAACCGGGTGAGCGCAGGATGGCCTTCCAGCATCGGCGCGGTGTCGTCGTAGACCAGCGCGTCGATCTCGAGCCCCGGCGCTTGCGCCTTGAGCGCGCGCAGCACCGGCGCGGCAAGCAGCGTGTCGCCGTGGTGACGCAGCTTCACCACCAGCGCCCGCTCGCAATCGCCAACCGGCACCGCGTCCGTCAGCATGCGGGAAGGTTACCGCAATCCGCGCTGCCGACAAGCGGCGCGCGTCAGTCCAGTCTCAGCTCCACGGCAACGCTCAGGCTGCGCCCGGGCAGCGGATAAACCGCGTAGCGGTCGGCGACAAACGCACTGCGCACTGCGTAGGTGTAGTAGCGCGCGTCGAAGAGGTTGTTCAGCGCCGCGCTCAGGCGCCCCCAGCCGAAGTCGCGCGCGAGCTTCGCGTCCACCACGGCGTACGCGGGGATCTTCGTGCCGAGGGTGTTGGGCTCGTCGTTGTCCACGTATTGGTCGCTCAGGGCCGTCAGCGCGCCCGAGAGCCGCGTGCGCGGGGCGATATCCCAGGCGAGGGCGAGATTCACCTTGTGCTCGGGCACCAGCGGCACGCGCTTCCCGGCGATGCTCAAGTCAGTGCCGATGGCGAACGGGCCGCCGGGCAGCGTGCCTTCCAGGAACCTCGCGTCCGTGTATGCGTAGGCAGCGGTGAGCTTCACTGCCCGCGTCGCCTGCCAGCTCGACTCCAGCTCGACGCCCTGGCGGCGCGAGGGCGGCAGGTTGCGGTTGCCCACGCCCGTGGTGAACGGATCGAGATGGATCTCGTCTTCGACGTCCATGCGAAACAGCGTCACGCGCGCAAACACCCCCCCGACGCGACGCTCCGCGCCGAGCTCGTAGGTGTGTGCAGTCTGCGGCCGCAGGATCTGGAACTGCTTCATGAAGTTCGCGTCGTCCTCGTAGATCTCGTCCGCGTTGACGAAGCGAAAGCTGCGTTGCGCCCGCACGAACATCGTGGTGGCGGCGGAGAGTGCCTGCCGCAGCCCGACTTCCCAGGCATGCTGGCGCTGCGTCTCCTGCGCGGGCGGCGCTTGCGTCGCGAACCCCGCGCCTGGTGCGGTGGGGTCGAGAACGTCGGTGGCGTCGTACTTGACCTGCTCTTCGCGCCAGCCGAGCGTAAGCAGGCTCGCGCGCGCCAGCTCGACGGCATCCTGCAGGTAGTAGCCCTGCACGTCCTGGTCGACGCGCACGCGGTTGATCGGCTGGGCGATGTTCTGCGGGAGGTCGGAGCGACGCGAGTCGTAACGCCACCCGTACCAGTCGGCGCCCACGGTCAGCCGATGGCGCGTGCCGCCGAGCGCGAAGGGCACGCGCACGCGCGGCGTGAGCGCGGCGACATCCAGCTGGTCGTCGCGGTAAATGGGAAAGCCGGACTGGTCGTAGTAGGACTGCTGCGATTTGCCGCGCCAGTCGGCGCCGACGCTGAACTCCGCCTCGCCCAGTCGCGTGCCGAACGTGGCGCCAGCGCGCGCGCCGTCGCGGCTCGACCAGTCGAGCGGCGTCTGCGCGCCGCGCGGGTCGCTCGTGTATTCGTCCAAGCCGATGGAGGGCTGCACGCGCCGCGCTCCCGGCAGCCGCAGGTTCTGGCGGTCTGCGCCCAGGCGCAGGTCGAGGTAACCCTCGCTCAGGCCCCAGCGCAGGTTGACGCTGGCGTTTTGCTGCTCGTTGCGGTTGTTGTCGCGATAGCCGTCCGAGTCGTAGCCATGCAGCGCCGCGTTGATGCCGAACGCCTGCGTGGACGCGCTGCCGTAGATCTGCCCTTCGAGCGTGCCGTAGCTCGCGACGCGGCCGAGGACTTCGGCGCGGCGTCCCTGCGTGAGCGGCGAGCGCGTGACGATATTCACTACGCCCGTAGTCGCGCCGTCGCCGTAGAGCACCGCCCCGGTGCCGCGCAGGATCTCGATGCGCTCCACCGCGGCGAGCGGGATCGCCGCCCACTGCACGCCGGAGAGGTCCGCGTCGGTGATGCGCCGGCCGTCCACCAGGACGAGCGTGTTCTGCGTGGCGGTGGCGCCAAAACCACGCAGGTCCACCGCGGTGGCGGCGGCGTTGTTGCCGTAGAAGTCCTTCATCGTCAGGCCGGCCTGCTCCGAGAGGAGCTCGGGCAGCGTGCGCGCGGCACTCTTCTGGATGTCCTCGGCGGAAAGCACGGTGACGCTCGCGGGCAGGCGCCGCGCGTCCTCGGGGAAGCGCGTGGCGTTGATGACCACGGCATCGGACTGGGCAAGCGCGGGCAGCGCGCAGGCCGCGAGCATCGCCAGGGCGGTAAAGCGCATGAGAACCCTCCTTGGGCGTCATCCCCGACGCCGTAAAGCGGTTGCGCAAAACCGCAAGGCCGGTCTCCGGACTCGCGAGTCGGCGCTCGATGCGCCAGGTGCGCCGCCTTCCCGTGGCTTCCTGCACCACAGTGGCCGGGTGACGCACCGTCTCGCTTACCGTTGCGGGGGCAGTACAGGAATTGCGCCACGCTCACCGCCGCGGCGCGCACCTGTTTCCCGTTTCATCCCCGCGAAGCGAATCTCCGCGGGGACACCTTGCAGCTAATCCTGCGAGCGATTATACAAACCGGCATGCGCCGCGCAATGCTGCTCGCGTTAGTCCTTTGCGCCAGCGCGCATGCGCAGGTGCGCGTGACCGACGACTACGGTCATGAAGTGCGGCTTGCGGCGAGCGCGCAGCGAGTCGTGAGCCTTGCGCCGCACCTCACCGAGCTGATGTACGCCGCCGGCGCGGGCGCGAAGCTGGTCGGCGCGCTGGAATACAGCGATTACCCGCCCGAAGCCAAGGCGCTGCCGCGCGTGGGCAGCGAGGTCGCGGTCGACCTGGAAGCGCTGGTGGCGCTCGCACCCGACCTCGTCATCGCCTGGCCCAACGCCGGCAGCGCGCGCGCCGTGGAGCGGATCGCCGCGCTCGGCATCCCGGTGTTCCGCTCGGAGCCGCGCGAGCTCGAGGACATCGCGCGCACCATGGAAACGCTCGGCAGGCTCGCGGGCACCGAGGCCACCGCACGCGCCGCGGCCCGCAGATTCCGCGCGCACGCCGCCGCGATCGAGCGCGCCTACGGCAAGCGGCCGCGGGTGCGCGTGTTCTACCAGGTCTGGGACCGGCCACTGGTCACGGTGAGCGGCGCGCATGTGATCAGCAAAGTGATGCGCCTGTGCGGCGGCGAGAACGTGCTCGCCGGCCTGCCGGGGATCGCCCCGGAGATCGACCGGGAAACGGTGCTGCGAGCCGATCCGGAAGTCATCGTGGCGAGCGGTCCGGACGGCACCCGACCGCCATGGCTGGACGAATGGAAGGCCTTCCCCGGGCTCGCCGCAGTGCGTCACGGCAACCTCTACGCGATCCGGCCGGAGCTCCTGCAGCGGCACACGCCGCGGCTTCTCGACGGCGCCGAGGAGCTGTGCCGGATCCTCGAAGACGTGCGCCGCAAGCGCGTGCCCAATTCCTCTGCGCTTCGATCTCACGTTGCAGGGGTGCGGGCGGCCACGGAGGGCTCCCCACGACTTTAGTACCGCTCCGGCACCACGTCAGGAAACACATTCACAACCGCCCCTACCTTCTTGACGCTGCGGCGGAATTGAAAGATAGTGTGCCGCGTGGAGGCGGAGTTCAATTCGCTTGAAGCCAAGGTGGCGCAGTTCGTCGGCCTGTGCGAGCGGCTGCGCGCCGAAAACATCACGCTGCGCCAGCAACTGGTCGCGGCGCAAAACGACGCCAAGCGCCTGAATGAGAAAATCGACGGCGCGCGCGTCAGGGTCGAGCAGCTGCTGTCGCGCTTGCCCGAGTGAACGCCAACGACAAGCGCGCCGCGGGCGGCGGCAAGTCCATCGAAGTGACCGTTCTCGGACGTAGCTACACCGTCGCGTGCGACGACGGCGAGCGCGAGGCGCTGATGAAAGCGGTCGAATACCTC
>Ga0326731_1000220_pt1 | contig 14927 bp, 10 predicted proteins | sample MHFSIPfraction_FD_207645 | JGI IMG/M metagenome (GOLD analysis project Ga0326731, IMG submission 207645) | Lab enriched peat soil microbial communities from Michigan Hollow, Ithaca, NY, United States - MHF9FY SIP fraction | ecosystem: Environmental > Terrestrial > Soil > Wetlands > Peat | place...
ACTTGCCGCGCTCGACGGTCAGCGCGCCGTTCACGATCACCGCGTCGATGCCCGCCGCATCCCGCACGTAGCGATTCGCGTGGCCCGGCACGTCGCCGACGAAGCGCTCGGGTCCGCGCGCGATCGTCTCGGGGTCGAAGACGACGAGGTCGGCGAACTTCCCGACCGCGATCTCGCCGCGCTCCGCGATCCCCCAGTCACGCGCGAGCTCGCCGGTGAGTCGGTGCACGGCCTGCTCGAGGCTCATGCGCTTGTGCTCGCGCACGAAGCGCTCGATCAAGTAACAGGTGTCGCCCGCGCCGCAGAACTGCGCGATGTGCGCGCCCGCGTCCGACGCGCCGATGTGCACCAGCGGGTGCGACAGGATCTCGGCCACCGAGTCGACGTCGGCGTGAATCACGCCGCGGATGCAGAACTCGGTCTGCAGGTCGTCCGCGAGCGCCACGTCGAGCATCACCTCGGGCAGGCTCTGGCCGCGCTCGCCCGCGAGCTGCAGGAGTGACCGGCCCGCGAGCGACTGATTCCGCTCCGAGAACACCTCGCCGACCGACGACGCCATGAGCAGCGGTGCGATGCGCATGCCTTCCTCGACGAGCGTCTTGCGATTCGCCGGGTCGCCGAACGCCGCGATGCGCTCGCCGATCGGGAAGCTCATGAAGCGATTCCAGGTCGGCAGGCCGTACAAGAGGAAGCTGGTCTCGGACAGGCGCATGTTCAGATCGAACGTGCGCGGCATCGACTGCGCGTACACGCGCCCGCCGAGGTCGCGCTCCGCTTCGAGCGCCTTCAGCGAGCGCCGCCAAGCGTCGCCACTCACCGGGCTCGAGACGATCGGCGCGAGCGAGCACAGCACACCCGACGCGCGCGAGAGTCGCCCCAGCTCGGCGATGTTTTTCAGCTGCTCCTCGATGTCGATGAAGTACGGCACGGTCTGCAGCACGCCGCGCCCGCTCTTCGCCATCGCCCGACACAGCGCGGTCTTCTCGCGCTCGTCGGCCCAGCGGCTCGGCACCGGCACCATGTTCTCGTCGATGTCGACGTACGAGATCGAGAGACCGATCGCGCCCGCGGCCATCGCGGCCTCGAGCAGCGCGCACATCGCCTCGATCTCGGCGTCGGTCGCGACCCGCTCCTGCGAGGCGGCGCCCATCACGTAGTAGCGGAGCGCCGAGTGACCCACGAGCGCGCCGACGTTCGGGCCGAGGCCGGAGCGGATATGAGTCAGATACTCGCCGAAGCTCTCCCACGTGAAGGGCACGCCGGCGTCGAAGGTCGGCGCCTTGATGTCCTCGATGCGCGAGAACATCGCGACCAGCTTCACCGCGCCGCCGGGGCGCACGGGCGCGAGTGACAGCGAGCAGTTGCCCATCACCACGGTCGTGACGCCGTGTTCGAGCGACGGGGTCGCGAGCCGGTCCCAGCAGATCTGCGGATCGTAGTGAGTGTGGATGTCGATGAACCCGGGCGCGACCACGCGCCCGCGCACGTCGAGCTCGCGCGCGCCGCGCGGAGTCACTTTGCCGATCGCCGCGATGCGATCGCCGGAGATCGCGACGTCGCCCGCGAACTCCGCCGCGCCGGTGCCGTCGACGATTCGCGCGTTGCGCAGGACGAGATCGAAGCCGCTCATGGTCCCCTCCCCGAGAATCGAGGACGCGATCCTATCGCATCGACCCGGGCGCCTGCTGGAACGGGGCTCAGCCCGTGTATGTCGCCAGGTACCAGATGTTCCCGAAGGCGTCCTTCACGCTGGCGGTGCGCTCTTGGAAGGGCCGCTGTCCCGGCTTGGCGATGGAGCTCGCGCCCGCAGCGATCGCGCGCTCGTAGGCCGCGTCGACGTCGTCGACGTACACGTAGGTCGAAGCGCGGGTCGCCTCGGCCCAGGGCGGGTCCATCGCGGACAACACCACCACGGAATCCCCGATCTGCGCCTGCACGTGGAAGCCTTTGTCGAGCTCGTTGCGCTCCAGCTCGACGGAGCCGAAGACGCGCGCGACGAAGTCGAGCAGGTCCAGGCGACCGTAGATGAAGGGCCGAACCGCGCCGATCCCGTTGCGGATGTGTCTCTCCGTCATGCAATCAATATCGCACGAGGGCGCCGCAGGTTACGCGTTGGCGATCGGCTGCAGTCTCTCCGCGACCTCCGCCGCGCTCTGACAGCGCGCGTCGGGCGACTTCTGCATCAGCTTCATCACGAGCTCGGCCATCGCGGCGGGAATCGAGGCGACGCGCTCGCGCGGGTCGGGCGCGGGGGTGTTGCGGTGGTGGAAGGTCACGTCGCCGGCGCGGAACGGCACCGTCTTCGTGAGCAGCTCGAACAGAGTGACTCCCAGCGCGTACAGATCCGCGCGGTGGTCGACCCGCTCGCCCGCCGCCTGCTCGGGCGCCATGTAGAACGGCGTGCCGCCGATGACGGTCGCGCCCTTGCGCACCTCCTCGACCATTTTCGCGAGCCCGAAGTCCATGATCTTCACGATCCGCTCGCGCGTGTAGAAGAGATTCGCAGTCTTGATGTCGCGGTGGATGATGCGCGCCGCGTGCGCGTACTGGAGCCCCGCGCAGACCTGCATGGCGATGGCCGCTGCGATCGGCGCCGCCATCGCGCCGCGCGCGCGCAGGATGGTGTCGAGCGTCGTGCCCTGCAGAAACTCCATCGTGATGAAGTAGTGACCCGCCTCGTTGCCCGCATCGTAGACGGTCACGATGTTCGAGTGATTGAGGGCTGCGGCTGCGCGCGCCTCGCGTTCGAAGAACGCGATCGCCGTCGGGTGACCGCGCAGGTTCTCGGTGAGTCGCTTCAGCGCGACGATGCGCCCGAGGTGCTTGTCGCGCGCCTTGTACACCACGCCCATCGCCCCGCGTCCGAGCTCCTCCAGGATCTCGTAGCGGCTCTCGACCGCGGCCGCGGCCGGTGCCGCGGGCTCGGGCTGGGGCTGCAGCTTCGTGCGCAGCGCCGCCGCGCGCTCCGCGGCGTTGCGGAACTTGGGCGCGCGCGCTTCGATCGCCTCCCAGGCTTCGAGCGCCTCGTCGAAGCGCTCGAGCTTCTCGAGCAGCTCCGCCTTCACGGAGCGCAGCGGCAGAGCGGACTCCGACTCACCCTGTGACTCGAGCAAGTCGTCGAGGCGCTGGAGCGCCGCCGGGAGCTGATTGCGCTCGATGTACAGCTCGATCAGTCGCCGACACGCGCCGGTGTAGTTCGAGTCGGAGGGCTCCACCTGAGCCAGGTTGTGGATCGCGCGCGGGACCTGCTTCAAGGTCGCGGCGAGCTCGCCGGCTTCGAAGGAGCTCGAGGTCTTCTCGTACAGCCCGAGCAGGCGCTCCGGGTCGTCGGCTTCCTTGCAGCAGGCGATCGCGTCGTCGAGCTCGCCCGCGCGCTCGTAGGCGCGTGACGCCGACGCGAAGTCCCCGGCCGCGCGGTACGCGTCGCCCGCCTTCTCGAACTCTTCCGCCGCTTCGAACAGCGCCGCGGCGCCGGCGCGATCGTCCGTCGCCGCGCGCAGCTCTGCCGCGCCGCGCAGATCGCCCGCGGTCTCGAGGGCCCGCGACGCGGCGGCGACGTCGCCGCGCGCGCGGAGCAAGTCGGCGCGCAGCTTCGTGGCCGCCTGTGTCTGGCCGGCGCGCTCGAGCTCGTCGGCCGCGCGCGAGACGTCGCCCTCGAGATACGCGTTCACCGCCTCCGCCGAGCCGCTGAAGACGGCGCCGTTCTCGCGCGCGACGTCGAACAGGAGCTTCACCGCATCGAACGAGCGGACGTCGATGGTGCGCTCCAGCAGGCGATCGCCCGCGCCCAGGAGCAGCGTGTGGCGGCCCGGCTTCACGTACAGGAACACGGGCGCGTCGCTGACGTAGCGCAGCGAGCGCGGATTGCCGCGGAGCGCCACGGCCACGTGACTCACTCCCTTTTCCATGCCCGCGACCTGGATCTCGAGCGGAGTCTCCTTCGGGCGCATGTCGAACTTCACGGTGACGCGCTGGCCGCGCCGCACGCGCACCAGCTGTTCTTCGAGGAAGTCGCCGATCAGCTCGCTGGTGGCTGCGTTCTGCAGCGGCCCGCGCACCGTCACGTAGTACGGGCGGCGGCGGCCGGGGATCCAGTGGAACACGGTCGGCTCGCCCTCGCGCAGCGGTCGCTCGAAGCGGTTCAGGCGGCGCAGCCCGTCCTCGATGCGCCACTTCGCCTTCTCGCGGCTCTTCAGAGACTTCGTCTGCGCCGTCTTTCGCTGGCGCCGCGAGACACTGATGCTGAAGAGCGCGCGCGTCTGGGGCGGCAGCTCGACGACGACGTTGATGCTCCCCCAGCCGCGAATCAGCAGCAGCGTCAGGAACGCGAGCAGCGCGCCGTAGACCGCCGCCGCGCGCGGATTCCAGACGAGATACTCGTCGGCGATCGGCGAGAGACAGGTCGCGTTGCCCAGGATGCGGGCGGCGGGCGCTGAACGCCCCGCGAGCTGGCGCAGCTCGAGCCGCCAGGGCGTGTCCAGGCCGCAGCCGAGCGCCGTGCCGGCGCTTTGCCCGGGATGGCGCTCCAGGCGCGCGACGAAGAGCGCGTCGCCGCCGAGTGCGAGGTTCAGCTCGACCGCGGAGTCCGCGTCGAGCGAGCGCGGGCTCTCGAAGCGATACAGCGCGTCGATCGAGCCCGCGGTCGCGACGTTGTCGAGCGCCTTGGCGAGCTCGGCCTGGCTCATCACGGAGTACTGTGACTCGAACACGCGGCGCAGGCCGCGCTCCATGCGACCGAGGTCCGGAACCTTGGGACGCAGGAAGTCGAGCGCCCAGTCATGCAGGCTCTGCCCCTCGCGCACGCCGGCGAAGATCACGCGGCCGGTGTCCGCTTGGACGGCGCTGAAGCTCAGCGCGAGCTTCACCAGCGACTCGTCGACGCCTGCGAAATCGACGGCGGGGTCGGGGGCGGACGCGCGCGCCAGCTCGTCGGGTGACACGTCCGCGAGCAGCGCGGCGCGCTCGCGTTCGAGCCCCGCGGTTGCGGTGTCGCCGAGCGCTTGCGCGCGGTCGGCGAGCGCGAGGCGCAGCGCGGGATCGACCGGATCGAGCTCGACGGCGCGCGCCAGCGCGGCGCGCGCGCCCGACGAGTCACCGCCCGCGGTCAGGATCTGCGCGCGGAGCTCGAGCTGCGCGGGCGTCGTGCCGCGGGCGAGCTCGGCGGCCTGCAGGAGCGCGAGCGCGGCGTCGTTCTCCCCGGAGCTCGCGCGCAGGCGCGCGAGCTCGAGCTTCGCGTCGGCGTCGGCCGCGTCCTGCGCCACCGCGCGCTCGAGCAGCGGGCGCGCCTCGTCGGCTCGATGGTCGGCGAGATACAGCGTGCCCAGCTCGCGCGCCGCGCCGGGCGCCGCGGGATCCAGCTCGAGCACCTGCTGCAGCGCGGTGGAGGCAGAGCTCGTGTCGCCGAGCGAGTGACTCGCGCGGGCCAGGCCGAGCAGCCGCGCCTGAGTCGGGCCGGCCGCAGCGATCGCGTCGCGCCAGCTCGCGCGCGCCCGCTCGGGATCCGAGAGCTGCGCGTGGATCTGCGCGACTCGCTCGCGCTCGGTCGGCGCCGCATGCGGGTCGAGCTGTGCGGCTCGCGCGTAGTCCGACAACGCGTGGTCTAGGTCGAGACCGAGCGCCGAGCGCTCGCCGGCGCGCAACAGCGCGGCGGAGGCGCGCGCCGGCTCGTGCGCTTCGAGCTGCGCGAGCTCTTCCAGCGCGCGCCCCGACGCGGGCTCGAGCTCGGCCGCGCGCTCGAAGGCGTGCTGGGCGTGCGCATCCTCGCCGAGCTGCGCGAGCGTGCGGCCGTACGCGATCTGTGCGTCGGCGCTCTGCGGCGCGAGCGCGACCGCTTTCTCGAGATACGGTCGCGCCGCGTCCGCCTCGCCGCGCGCGAGGCGGATCTCGCCGGCTGCGAGCGCGAGGCGCGGGTCCATCGGGAGGTCGGACGCGTCGAGCGCGCGCGCGGCGTCGGTCAGGAGCTTCTTGGTGGCGATGTCGCCCGAGATCTCCTCGCCGCGCGCGATGCGCAGGCGCACGCGCTCCGCAGCCGAGAAGTCGGCCGCGGCCGCGCGTGTCTCGATGCGCGCGCGCAGCGCGCGCGCGAGCGGTGACTCGTCGCCGTCGAGCTCGCGCCAGGCGCGTGCGAGCTCGCCGCTTGCGACCGCTGCGAGCGCGCGTCCTTCCGCGGCCAGCTGCTCGACGCTCATCGCCGGCGCGGCGCCGAGCGCGTCGGCCTCGCCGCCGAGCGCGGGCAGCACGCGCGCGAGCGCGGCGTCGAGGGCGACACCGAGCTGCGCAGCGTCGCCGTGCGCGCGCGCGGCGGTCGACAGCTCGCAGCTCGCGCGCGCGTAGACCCGCAGCGCGACGTCGAGTCCGACGTCGGCCGAGCGGAGGTCGACGAGCAGGATCTGTGTCGCGTCCGCGGGCGCGCTCGCCGCGGCGCGCGCGCAGCTTCCGACGGCGCCGGACGCGGCGCGCTCGGCCGCGGCGTCGAGCACCGGCACGCTCGCCGCTGCCAGACGCAGGCGCGCGCGCGCGACGAGACCCGCGCGCGTCGCTTCGAGCGGCGCGGGAATCACTCCGCCCGATACGGCGACGCGGAGCGCGGGCGCCGCGTCGTCGTCCGCCGACGCGGGGCGCGAGGTGCTCCAGACGCCGAGCGCCAGGCAGGCGATCCCCAGGCCCCGCCGAGCGGCGGACTTCGAGCTGCGCATCTCGGGGGCATCGGAACCGCGCCGGCAGTGATTGAGGCGAGACGCGATGCGCGCCGTCCAGACTCGTCACTCGCGCAAGCCAGAGACACTTGCGCCACGACGCCGTGTAAGATCGCCGCGCGCCCGCGCACCGCGGAGCGAACACGGAGGCAACCCTTGAAGCTCTTCAACGCGAATCTCTCGCCCTACGCTTCGCGCGTCCGCATCGCGATCTACGCGAAGAACCTGTCGGTGGAAATCGTGGCGCCGCCCGGCGGCACCGGATCGGCCGAGTACAAGAAGCTGAACCCGACCGGAAAGGTGCCGGCGCTCGACGTCGACGGCGTCGTGATTCCCGAGTCGGAGGTGATCAACGAGTATCTCGAGGATCGCTTCCCGACGCCCTCGCTGCGACCCGTCGATCCGCTGGCGCGCGCGCGCATGCGCTTGATCGGTCGCTTCGCGGATCTGTATCTCGCGCCATCACTCGGGGCGCTCTTCGGCCAGATGAACCCGAAGACGCGCGACGCAAAGCTCGTCGCCGAGAAGCTGGCGGAGCTCGGCCAGAGACTCGACCAGCTCGAGCAGCTCGTGGTCGCGGGGCCGTACGCGGCCGGGCCGGAGCTGACCTTGGCCGATTGCGCGACCGCCCCCGTGTTCTTCTTCCTCTCGCGCCTCTTGCCCGCGCTGGGCGCACCGAGCCCGCTCGACGGGCGGCCGAAGCTCGCGAAGGTGGGCGCGACCGTCGCTCAACACCCCGCAGTGTCGAAGGTGCTGAGCGAGATGGGCACCGCGATGGCGGAGCGGTTCGGCGGAGGTCGCTCCTAGGATCGCCGCGGTCGGACCCGCGACCCCACGCCCGCTCAAGTTCCTCGCCGGGGTGATCCGACTGAGTGCTCCATGGACCATCTCCACCTGGTGTACGAAGACGAGATCCTCAAGCTCTACTGGGACACCGAGGCGCGGTATCACATCGCGGAGTGGCACGGCACGCCGAAGGGCGACAAGCTGCGCACCGGGGCCTATGCGTGCGTGAACGCATCGCGCACGCGGCCGTCGGCGCTCTGGCTCGCGGACGCGACGCAGATCGGCATGCCCGAGCGCGCCGACCAGCAGTGGATGGTCGACGACTTCTATCCGCGGCTGGCGCGAAACGGCGTGCGGCACGTCGCGTTCGTCACGCTGATGCAGATTCCCGTGCGCCACATGAACAAGGCCTTCGGCGAGAAGGGCGCGATCGAGTTCCAGTACCACCAGACGCGCGCGGAGGCGGTCGCCTGGCTCGCCTCGCAAGAGGGCTGAGACTCCCCGGCTGAGTCACTCGCGCCGGCGCGCGAGCAAGCCGATCGTCGCGACGCGCTGCTCCGCCCAGCGCAGCTTGTACGCCGACTCCGAGCCCAGGTCGTAGTTGGTGACACCGTCCCGTGACAGGCGCGCGATCATCTCGAGCTGCAGTGCGTTGCCCAGCCCGAGCGACCGGAAGCGCTCGTCGAAGCTGAACTGCAGGCCGCGGAACGTCGTCCCGGCCAGGCCGCCGGTGAGATAGCCGACGTCCTCGCCGTCGCGGCTGGCGAGCAGGATGCGCAGTGCGCCGCGCGCGGCGAGGCGCGGCAGCATGCGCGCGTAGAACTCGCGCATCGGCCCGCGGTCGACGCCGTTGTCGGTCGCGGCCTTCCAGCTCCGCCGCTCGACGGCGAGCACGCGCTCGTAGGCGCTCTCGGCGTCGCGGGGCGACGAGACCTCGAGCGCTGCGAACCCGACACCGGCGGCGCGCACGCGCCGCAGCGCCGTGCGCAGCGTGGCGCGGAGCTTCGCGCTGCGCCGCGCCAGGAAGCCCTCGACGTCGTCCAGCCGGGCGACGCAGCGCACGGTCGTCGACGCGTGCGCCAGCGCGTGAGTCCGGGCCAGCGCGCGCACGAGTGACTCGGTGCGCGCCGTCGCGGGCGCGAGGCCCGCGAGATGGACGAGGCCGGGCGGCGGAGCGAGCGAGCGGAGCAGCTCGAGCAAGAGCTCGACCGAGCCGTCTCCGACCAGCGGCGACGGAAACGACCACATCGCTTCGAGGGGCGCGAGCAGCGGGCCCCGTGACTGGAGCACGACGAACGCGCCGTCCCCACGCGCGGCGATCACTTCGTCGCGCGGGTGGAAGGCGTCGTGAAAGGGGAGGATCCAGTCACTGCGCGTGCAGAAGCGATCGACCTCGGGATCGGCGGCGACGCAGGCGTCGTAGTCCGCGACGTGGCGCTCGAGCTCGGCGCGGTCGAGGACTTGCAACCGAGCTACCGCGGATAGACGGCGTGCGCGTCGAGCGGCCAGATCGGCCGGCGCGTGCGCGCGCGCGGAAACGTCTCGATGCGCTGCGTCGTGAGTCCCGGGGGATCGGCGGTGAGGATGGCCGCCGCGAGTGACTCGAAGCCGGCGCGAAAGTGGTGACTCGATTTCAGCGCGACGATCTTGCGGCGCGAGACGTCGATTCCGTGCATGCGGAACACCTCTGCGTCGAACGTCTGCTGCGCGCGCGAGGAGACCAATACGTCGACCCCGCCCACGCGCAGGCGCGCCATCGGGCCGAGGTTCATCTCGACCCCGGCGAGCATCGCGCGCGGCGTGAAGCGTCCGTTGGAGAGCGTCGTGACTTCGGCGCGCACGCAGAGCGGCGCGCCGTGCAGGGAGTCGGACTTGCCGCCGAGCGCGACGTCGAGCAGCGCGCCGATCCCCGCGGCGTGCGCGCGGCGCGCGACCTCCGGGTCGGCGATGAATCCGAAGCACGCGTCGTCGGCGCGCGCCTCGAGCAGCTCGCGCAGCAAGTGAGTCCCGTCGCCGGGCGCGCCGCCGCCGGGGTTGTCCGAGGTCTCGTTGATCACGATCGGCCGGCCGGCCAGCGCGAGCGCCTGCGCGACGGCCTCCTCGCACGAGAGCGTCGTCGGGCGGAACGCCTCGCGCATGTCCCAGATACTCCGCGCGACCGTGCGCGCCGCGTCGCGCGCGAGCTCGCGGTCGCCGTCCGCGGTCGCCACGACGCTCGCGCCCGCGAGCGGCGTGTCCGCGTACGGGAAGCCGTGGAAGAACGCGCAGTCGAGCACGCCGGCCCGGCGCGCCTGCTCGGCACAGGCGGCATTCACTGCGGCGCCGGGACCGAACGTCGTCGGCGTGGCCGGCAGGAGGAGCGGAAGCGGCTCGACGTGAGTCACGGGTCGGATCCGCGCCTCGCGCAGGCTCGCGAGGCGAAGCGCGGCCTCGCGGCCGCGCTCGAACGTGTCGACGTGCGGGTAGAGGCGGCAGGGGAAGAGAGCATCCAGTGAGTCGGCCAGCGCCTGCGAGACATTTCCGTGTAGATCGAAGGTGGCGACCACCGGCACCGAGGGGCCGACGCGGTCGCGGATGCGGTGGCACAGGTCGGCCTCGACGTCGTCGAGCCCTTCGGCGAGCGCGGCGCCGTGCAGCGCGAGCGCCACGGCGTCGACCCGGCCCGCGCGCAGCAGCGCGCTCTCGAGCTGCGCGCGGAGCTCGCCATAGGTCGCGCCCGCGATGACTCCGGACGGCGGCGCAGCGATCGCGACCAGCGGCCGCACGTCGGCGGCAATCTCGTCGAGGCCCGCGAGCAGGCCGCCGAGCGCCGTACGCGTGCCCTTGGCGCGCTGCAGAATCTCCGCGCCGCGCGCGACGTGGAAGTGCGCAGCCGTCGTATGCGGAAGGCGGTACGAGTGACTCTCGTGCTGGAAGCTGGCCAGCGCGACGCGCACGCGCGCTAGAGTCCGAAGCCGCCGGGGCGCCCGAGCAGCGCCGCGCCGGCGTTGGTGAACACGGTGTCCTGCAGCGACGCGTGCTGAGTCAGTGTGTGGATGTCGCGCAATCGCCGCTGCAGCGGCGAGCTCTCGTACAGCGCGCTCCCGCCGGCGGCCGTGTAACACGCGTCGACCACGCGCGCCGCGGTCTCGGCGACCCAAGCGCTCGACTGCAGCACGCGCGGCGCGAAGGGCAGGTCGACGTTCCCCGCCTGCGCCTTGGACCAGAGCTGCTCGGCGCGCTCGCGCAGCAGCGCCCGAGCGGCGAGGAGGTCCGCCTCGGCGTGACCCAGCCGGTGTTGGAACAGAGCCGAGTCGCTGAGTGAGGTCGACGCGTAGAGCCGCTTTTTCTTCGTCCCGGCGAAGGCGACGAGATCCGCGAGCGCACCTTCGGCGATGCCGAGCGCCACCGCGCCGATGTGCAGCGACGCCTGCAGCAGCGGGGCCTGGAAGAGCGGGCCGGGCAGGGTGGGCACGCCGCCGAAGAGCACGAAGCTGCGCTCGGTCGGCACGAACAGATCGAGCGCCTCGATGTCGTGACTCCCCGTGCCGCGCAGCCCGGCCGTTCGCCACGTGTCGTGGATCGTCCAGTCACTCGCGCGGGTGAGCGCGCAGCGCAGACTCGGCGGGCTGGATCCGTCCGGGGCGGGCGCGGCGGGATCCACGACCGCGCAGTTCCCGAACAGCCAGTCGGCGTGCTGGCAGCCGCTCGCGAAGCCCCAGCGCCCGGTGACTCGGTGACCGCCGTCGACCGGCGTCGCGCGACCTTGCGGCGCGAACGCCCCGGCAATGATCACGTCGGGCCCGCTCGCGTAGATCTCGTCGAAGCTCTTCCGCGGCAGGAGCGCCAGCAGCTGGGGCGACTCACTGCCGATCATGATCGTCCAACCGGTGGCGCCATCCGCGGCGGCGAGCTCCGCCAGAACGTCGATCGTCGCGGGATACTCGACCTCGAGCCCGCCGTGACTCCGCGGCACGAGCATGCGGAAGAAGCCGGCCGCGCGGAGCTCGGCGACCAGGTCCAGCGGAATGCGGCGCGCGTTCTCGATCTCGGCGGCGCGCGCGCGGATGCTCGGCGCGAGCTCTCGCGCGGCGGAGAGGACTCGTTCGGCCTCGCGCACGTCAGTCCTCCGCGAAGTAGCGGCGGCGCGCGCTCTCACTCACGTCGACGTCGGGCCCGAAGCCGACGAGGTCGGGCAGGCGGTCGGGCTCGACCGCGGCCCTGGCGAAGAAACGCTGCCGGCGCGCGTCGGCCTCCGGGCCGATGTCGAACTGCATCTGCGTGAGCCAGTCCTCGACGGTGCGGAGGCGCGCGTAGTAGCGGTCGTGCTCGTCGGCGTACGCGTGAATCGCGGCGTCCCAGTCCGACGTCGCGGCGAGCGCGTCGCGCAGCACGCGCGCGTCGCGGAACGTGAGTGACATGCCGCAGCCCCAGACCGGATCGCTGCACGCCGCGGCGTCGCCGATCAGCGCGATGCCCTCGCAGATCGGCTGCTCGACGCGCGAGTCCGCGCCTTCGAATGCGGCGAGCGGGCCCGCCGGTCGCGCGCGCGCGAGCCACGCCTCCGGAACGCCGGCTGCGTGATACGCGCGCACGAAGTCGGGGATGCGGTCCTTGCCGGAGAAGCGACGCACTCCGGTGTCGGAGCGGTAGGCCATGTATGCGCGCAGCACGCCCTTGCTCTGCGGGAAGAGGAGCGCCTCTTCGGCCGCGGCGAGATTCCAGAAGAGCCCGCTCGCGTCGTCGGGCCCGTCGTAGCCCTCGAACAAGAGACCCGCGAGACACAGGCGGTTCGCATCGCGCGCTTCGCGCAAGCCCAGCCAGTCTCGGAGCTTCGAGTCACGTCCGTCGGCGCCGACGACCAGGCGCGCGCCCGCGGTCGAGAGCTCGCCGTCGGCGCGGAAGCGAACGGACGGTGACTTGCCGGGCAGCACCTCGGTCACGGTCGCGCCGCGCCGAACTTCTGCGCCGGCCGCCGCCGCCGCCGCGAGCACCGCTTCCTGCAGCCCGGGATGGGAGAGACACAGGGGAGGCGGACACGGGTCCTTCGGATCGGCGAAGTCGCGGCGCGCCACGCGCGTCGCTCCGATGTAGGTGTCGAGCAGGGCGGTCGGATGCGCACCGGCCGCGGCCAGCGCCGCGTCGAGGCCGAGCGCTCGCGCCTCGACCACGCCCCAACACTCGAGATACTCGCCGCGCACGCGGTCGCGGAAGCGCGTCTCGCGCTCCAGCACGAGCACGCGCGCCCCGCGCTCGGCCAGCGCGCGCGCGAGCGCCGCGCCGCCCAAGCCGCCGCCGACGCAGATCAGGTCGTAGCTCACCACGTCGCCCGCTAGCGCCCGCGCAGCGCGGGCAGCACTTCGCGCTCGAGCAGAGTGCGCGAGCGCTGTGCCTCGTCGCGATTCGCGTCGAACGACGCGCCGGTCAACACGAGCTTCGAGATCCCCGTATCGACCAGCTCCTGCAGGCGGGCGACACAGGTCTGTGTCGGGCCGACGATCGCGAAGCGGTCGAGGAAGTCCGCGTCGAGCGCGGCGGCGTGGCGCGCGCGGCCGAGCGTGTGATTCGCGCGGTCGTAGCGCGCGTGGATGCCCTCGAAGACGGCGCGGTCCTCGGGCCGGGTGCCGTCGGCTGAGCTGCCGCGCATTCCGGAGAAGTGCGCGAACGTGCCGACTCCGCCGCGCACGAGCTCGCGCGCGACGGCGACGTCGGGATGCGGCGCGACGTTCGCGTATGCGCCGAACCGAAGCGCGTCCGGGTCGAGGCCCGCCGCGCGGCGCGCGGCGCGAGCTTTGTCGATGCCCCAGCGGAGTCTCTCCGGGTTGGCGCCGAGCGCGAAGGTGATTCGGTCCGCGATGCGCGCCGAGAGCTCGATCACGCGCGGACCCGTCGCTGCGACGTCGATCGGGACCGGCGGGAGGCGCAGCTCGCCGAGCCAGCGCAGCCGGCTCTCGAAGCCGTCGACGTCGACGGCGCCGCCGCGCAAGTAAGTCGCGAGCTGCGACAGGAAGCGCTCGAAGACGGGCAGGGGCGCGGGCTCGAGCCCGATCTGGAAGAGAGCCGAGTCACCGCGCCCCACGCCGAGCACCGCGCGTCCCCCGGAGATCGCGTGCACCGTCGCGATCGCGGACGCCGCCGTCGCAGGGTGTCGAGTGACCGGATTCGTGACTCCGGTCGCGAGCAGCAGTCGGCTCGTCGCCTTCGCGGCGAGCGCGAGCCCCGCGAACACGTCGCCCGTCAGGTTCTGCGAGTCGGTGAACGCGATGCCGTCGTAGCCCGCGGCCTCGGCGCGCGCCGCGAGCTCGCCCGAGTGCCTCGGTAGGGGAACGGAGATCGTCCAGACCTCGAGCGCTTTCGCGGCGGGCATCGGCCTATCATGGCACGAAGCCAGCGCCGAGGAGACCGGATGCCGTACGCGAAGAGACCGGACGCGACTCTGTACTACGAGGTCCACGGCGACGGACCCGCGCTCGTGTTCGCGCACGGCGCCGGCGGCAACACGCTGATCTGGTGGCAGCAGGTTCCGCACTTCGCGCGCGGGCGCCGGGTCGTCACGTTCGACCACCGCGGCTTCGGGCGCTCGACGTGCGCGCCGGCCGACTTTCACGCGCGCGAGTTCGCGGGCGACCTGCGCGCGATCCTGGACGCGGCGGGGATCGAGCGAGCGGCGCTCGTCTGCCAGTCGATGGGCGGCTGGACGGGTCTGCGCAGCGCGCTCGAGTTTCCGGAGCGCGTCGCCTGTCTCGTGCTCTCGGGTACACCGGGCGGTGTATTCACGCCGAAGGTGTTCGAGGCGTTCGCGCGCATCGGACGCATCGCCGCGGGGGAGGGGATCCGCGGCGCGCCGGCGCTCGCGCCGGACTTTCCCGCCCGCGAGCCCGCGCTCGCGCACCTCTACGATCAGATCAGCGCGCGGAATCCGGGGCTGCCGCCCGCCGCTCTCGCGACGCTCGCGCAGGCGCGCGTCGAGCCGGCGGAGCTCGCGGGCTACGCGATTCCCACACTCATGATCTCGGGCGCGCACGACCAGCTGTTCCCGCCCGAGGTCCTGAAGGAAGCGGCCGCGCAGATCCCGGGCTGTCGGCTCGCGAGTGTCTCGAGCTCGGGTCACTCGCCGTACTTCGAGGACGCGCCGCGCTTCAACCGAATCGTCGCGGAGTTTCTCGCGGAGGTCGGCGGCTAGCGCCCGCGCGGAAGTCAGTGCGCCTTGCGCGCCGCCTGCGCCGCTTCCCAGTGCTTCCCGTCGAAGGTCGTCCGCGCGAAGCGCGTCCACGCGTCGCCGTCGAGGCAGCGGATGTTCACGTCGACCTTGTCCGGGTCCGAGCGCGGCGTGTAGAACGGGTGCATGCCGCACACCGAGCAGAAGCGGTGCTTCGCGATCCCGGTGTTGAACGTGTAAGTCGTCAGGAGCTCGGCGCCGCGCAGCAGCTCGAAGCGCTCCTGCGGCACGATCAGATGCACGTTCCC